>ERZ1026772.261-NODE-261-length-40646-cov-7.507773_pt1 | contig 40646 bp, 29 predicted proteins | sample MGYA00380124_ERZ1026772 | MGnify/ENA primary metagenome ERZ1026772 (study PRJEB33269, sample SAMEA4719760) | human gut metagenome | biome: human-associated habitat; feature: organic feature; material: feces | place: Cameroon | collected 2013-10 ...
GAACCGCTGTAGCAGGTTTTGCAGACCTGTGCCTAACCGCTCGGCCAAAGCACCATCGTTTGGGAATGCAAAAGTAGGCATTATTTTTTATAATCCAAAATTTTCCGGCAATAAAATCGCTACAATGCCTATTTTTTATGTTTATCTATAGTTCCGACGCAATACGGACCGACACTCGCAACAGGTCCGGAGCTATATAAAAGATCCCTTAACTGCGGATTTGCCTCCAAGCACTTATACGTGGTAATCAGCGACATAGGGCGGGTATTGGCCGTATCCGAAGCGGTTTTCATGAACGCTTCCACATCCTTGCCATAGTCCTTTATCTGTCTTCCCACATAGACATCAATATTTTCAGGTCTATGCAGGCACAATGTCACCACATCCGTTCCCGTCGGCACTTCCTTGCAGATTTCCCTGTAACCGAAATACGGATTCACTTTGGCAAGCACTCCTGATGCGGCATAAACCGTAAGCAGCAATGACGACCCCACCAGAAATACAGGCAGATTCCAAACCTTTCTGCGCACAAGGAACCACAATGCCAACAAATTTCCCGCTGTCAGCAGAACGGCGGCGATTTTCACAGGCGGATCGAAAGCAAACGGATATTCCTTCCAGGTCGCATCCAGCGGTTCGACATTGATGACGCCGAACAGTACAAGGCAGGCGACAATTCCGACCAGTGCGAATATGGCTGCAGGGATCCCGATAGCCCAAGCCGCCCAGCGCCGGCATCCGCAACGGTTGACCGCCATCGGAAACAGATACACGATGAAAGGGAACATCGGAACCAGATAAACCGGAAGTTTGGAACTGAAGGAAGAAAGCATCACGAAAGTAGACGCGATCACGCAAAGGAAAAGCATCTCCTTGTCAGATTTCACAGCCTCGGCAGAAATGGAACCGGATTCCGCATTCTTCCTGCGAGGCCAGGCTGACAATATGAGCGAGCCTATCAGCAGCAATGTATAAGGCGCTATGCACCAAAGAATTGCGACAGCATAGAACCAGAACGGCTTGCTATGCGTGAAAGCATTGACAGCTCTTCCTACGGTCTGCTTGAACAGGAGATTGTCCAGATAGCTGACTCCCCCGTCGAGAAAGACACCGGTAAACCAAACCGCGCAGAGACCGGCAATCACGCCCCAGGTTTTCCAACCGAGATACCTTCCGATGTCACGCGGTTTCCGCTTCACCAGCAGGAAAACAGCTATGGAAACCGGCGGAACCAGCAGTCCCACAGGACCTTTCGTAAACAATGCCAGGAAAATCCATATCGGCAGAAGCCAGCTGCACTTACGGTAAACCACGGCATCTTCACCCTCCGGTTCGCCGTCGAGCCGTAGCTCGTACATTCTCCAAAATGTAAACAGCGCCAACACAATGAACATGCACATCAGCATATCCATACGCAACACGACCGCCGTTCCAAGGAACATCACACTGGTAATCAGCATCATAGCCATAGCCATACGGTCGGACGAAGACGCATCGGACATCACCCACTTGTCCATCAGCCACACGATCACAAAGGCCGGTATCAATGAGAATATGCTCAATGCCAATACGCTATGCTGTCCGAAAAAGAGTTTGCACACTGCCACAATCCACAGATATAGAGGCGGTTTGTCCGCGTATGGCAGACCATGGTTATAGAACGCGAATATATTGCCGTTGGCTATCGCTTCATCGGCAATGCTGAGATACCTCAACTCATTGGAAGGCGTGAAATCCCTCATCAACATTGCAGGAAGCAGACAGATGAAGGTGAACAGGAACACCGCCATCAGCGGATGCCTGGTCAAAAAATTAGTTTTCAGGTTCGACGGCATTGGTCTTCCTTTCTTTAAATCCTATGACTAGATTCCTGATATAAGCCACAAAACCGAATGATTGGCCGAGAATCAGTACCGGGTCCAGTCGGAAGATTCCGTACGCGATAATCACGCCGGAACCGAACAAACTGATGGCCCAGAAGCCCATCGGCAGTGTTGATTGATGCTTATATTTGGAGTAAATGTATTGATATACAAATCTTAACGTGAAAATCACCTGTCCCGCAGAACCGAAAATGACCAGTCCCAACGGAATATCCTCATTCTGGAAGAAATTCTGGAAATAGACCTGTGCGTTCTGTAGCATCAGGAGCACAGCCACTACCGGTGTCGCCAGAAGGACGGATTGCAAAATGAGCCCCAGACGCTTCCATACCCCCTTCGCATTGAGATTCCACAGATATATATAATAGGATATCAGCTGGCCGAGTACGATGGAGAAGTCATCACGGAGCAGACCGTAAATGAAAAACAGGTATGAGCCGATGACGCTGAGAACCCAATACGCAGACGGCGAAACCACCTTTTTCGCTTTCTCGGACTTCCACCATTGGAACAATGTCCTGAGCGAGAAGAATATCTGCGCGGTGAAGCCGAGTGTCAATACCACCGCCTTAGGCAAATCGTGAATGTCTACCATCTCGCGCTATTCTACGTTGTTCTCCCCTACCTTGTAATTTATATAGCGCGGACGCATCCACCTATATGCGAAACAATCGGCAAACGGGCCCCAGAGGCGGTTCCACAGATGATATTTGGACTTGCCGGCCACCCTAGGGAAATGCCTTACAGGTACCTGTCCGTATGAACATCCGTCCTGCAACAGTACAAGTGCCGGCAGGAAACGGTGCATTCCCTTGAACATCGGAATACGTTTGGCGACATCCGTATGGAGAACCTTGAGCGGGCAACCCGTATCGGTAGCCCCGTCGTGAGTCATCACTTTCCTGAAGCCATTGGCAATCTTGGACTGTATTCTCTTGAAGAAGGTATCCTTACGGTTGGCGCGGATGCCTATCATCATGCTCTTTTCCTCAATGCCTTCCAACAGAAGATTGAAATCCTCCGGTGTAGTCTGCAAATCGGCATCCATATAACCCACGAAATCAGAGTATGTATAGTCGAAACCGGCTTTGATGGCTGCGCTCAATCCGGCATTTTTCACAAAACTGATATAATACAGGTCCTTGCTGCGTGCGCAGACTTCCTGAATGCGGTCCAGGCTACCGTCAGATGAGCCATCATTGACAAAAAGCGCACACGTCTTGTAGCGGCTTTTCGGAATGAATTCATTCAGAGCTTTTTCCAATGCGTATATATTGTCAGTTTCATTGTACACAGGCACGATAATCGTGAATCTGTACTCTCCCGTCTTGTTCATACTGATTAAATTACTAAATCCGGACAAATTTAATAAAATTAGCCTGAATTAAATTAAATCAGGAGTCATTTTGAGTATCTTTGCATATTAAAATGCGTATTACATGGCAGAAAATATGGTCTGGGACCCGTTGAGACGAAAAAATGTTCCGCTGACGCCCGAAGAAAGGGTGCGCCAATGGTTCATCACCGTCCTGAAAGACAGGATGCAGGTTCCGCTTCACATGATGATGAGCGAAGTCGGGATGAAATTCGGTGAAGGCGCATTGAAAAAAGAATTCCGGGCGGACATCGTGGTATATGACCGCCGGCCCGGACCGATGATGATAGTGGAATGCAAACGCCCTGACGTGGAACTCACGAAAGAAGTTCTGGAACAGGCATTGAGATACGATATGGTGCTGGACGTCAAATATTTGGCATTGACGAACGGCAACCGGACGATATTTTGCGAGAGGCTGGAAGACGGCAGCATCAGCTTTTTGAAGGAAGCACCGACATATATGCAGATGCTGGGACTTGAGTAACGCAGGACGTATAATTTAAGAATAACATGACCCTGACAAAAGGATATTTGGAGAACCCCGTATTCGGGATAGTTTCGGAAGTGGCGGAGAGCATCGGCGTAAGAGCCTTTGTGATAGGCGGTTTCGTAAGAGACTGCTTCCTGGGAAGGAAAACCGATGACATCGACATTGTGGTGGAGGGCAGCGGCATCGCACTCGCCACGGCAGTCGCAGATTACATAAAAGCCAAGGAGCACCACGGCTGCCGCGTTTCCGTTTTCAAGAATTTCGGCACGGCAATGCTGAAGTACCATGGAACCGAGGTGGAATTCGTAGGCGCGAGGAAGGAATCCTACCACCGCGAGTCCAGGAAACCGATTGTGGAAGACGGGACACTGGAGGACGACCAGAAGCGTAGGGACTTCACTATCAACGCAATGGCATTCAGCCTGCAGAAAGGGGACTTCGGCGCATTGGTAGACCCGTTCGGCGGCATCAGGGACCTGGCTGCCGGCATCATCCGCACGCCTCTGGAGCCGGACACCACATACAGCGACGACCCGCTTCGAATGCTCAGGGCAATCCGCTTCGCGACCAAGCTCAGCACTCCGGAAGTGGAATTCAAGATCGTCCAGGAGTCGCTCGACGCAATGCGGAGGATGAAGGACAGGATGTCAATACTTTCCAAGGAGCGCATTGCCGAAGAACTGAACAAGATGCTTCTATGTCCAAGACCGTCAATGGCTTTCAAGCTCATGGACGAGACAGGGCTTCTGGAATACGTATTGCCCCAGCTGGGAAAACTCAAGGGCGTGGAAACCGTGGACGGACGCGGCCACAAGGATAATTTCTCGCATACTCTCCAGGTAGTGGACAACGTGGCGAGAGATGAAGCCACAGGCATTGCCGCAGGCTCTCTCATGGATTATACTCCGGTGGAAAACGGGGACGGATTCACGGAATCGGTGAGGACGGCGCCTTGCCTCTGGCTGAGATGGGCGGCATTGCTGCACGATATCGGCAAGCCGGCAAGCAAGCGCTACGACCCTAATGTCGGGTGGACTTTCCATGGGCACGAGACGATCGGTTCGAGGATGGTGCCGAAGATTTTCCAGCAGATGAAAATGCCTCTGAACGAGAAAATGAAATACGTCCAGAAGCTGGTCGCCCTGCATCACAGGCCTGTAGCACTTGTAGATGAAGAGGTTACGGATTCCGCAGTAAGAAGGCTGCTGTTCGATGCGGGCAATGAGATTCAAGACCTCATGCTTTTGTGCAATGCAGACATAACATCCAAGAACCCGGCTAAAGTCGAGCGGATCAAGAAGAATTTCGAACTGGTGCGTGAAAAACTTGTGGAAGTAGAGGCGAAGGACCAGATAAGGAATTTCAAGAATCCGATTACCGGAGAATATGTGATGGATGTCTACAATATCCCGCCTTGCAAGGAAATCGGAGAATTGAAGGAATATGTGAAGAACGCCATCCTGGACGGCATCATTGACAATACTTTCGAGGACGCCGACAAACTCATGAGAGTGAAAGCAGAAGAAATGGGGCTCAAAGCAGTAAAATAATCATGCTTACCGACGATTTTCTGGCATATATATCAGGCGTAAAGCGCTATTCCCCAAGGACATGCACAATCTATTCCGATGTCCTCAAGGAATTTGTCGGGTTCATATCAGAAGATGACGGTTCATGCGTGACCGATATTGAATCCAGGCTCACGGTCAACACGATAAGGGACTACGAGTTTTATCTGAGCGAGACGAGGAAATTGAACGAAAGGACTGTAAGCCAGCACCTTTCGGTCCTCAGCAGTTTCTGCCGCTGGATGATGAGGCAAGGACGCTTGAAATCAAATCCGGTCAAACTGGTCAGCCGGCCGAAATGCAGCAAAAGACTGCCTGTTTTCTTCCGCAAGGATTCCATGGAGGAATATTTCGACACCAGCGCGCCGTCTGCCGACATGGAATCGCTCGAATTGCTGAAAAATTCCGCATCGGCACTCCTCGACGACACACCGCATTCATCCGGCACATGGAAACTTGCTGCCGAGCTATATGAAAAGCGGCTGAGGCGCATGATTATCAGCATTTTATTCGAAACCGGCATAAGACGCGCAGAATTGATTTCCCTTAAAATCGGGGATATCGACTCCGGACGTTCCGTAATAAATGTAACGGGAAAGGGTGATAAAATGCGAGAAATACCGATGACAGCGATACTTTCTAAAGAAATTTCATTATATTTGAAAGCAGCGGAAGCGATAGTGGGGAGAGAGCGCACCTCATGCGAACCACTCCTGATAACATTGAACGGAACAGCATTGTATCCGGTTTTCGTGGACAGGGCGGTCAAGCGCGAGTTGGGGCAGGTGGACGGAATTACCGGCAGGAAATCGCCGCATGTGCTGAGGCACACATTGGCGACAGAGCTGTTGAACGACGGCTCGGATCTTTATTCGATAAAGGAACTGCTCGGGCACTCGTCACTTGCGGCGACACAGGTCTACACTCACAACACTATCGAGAAGCTGAAGAAAGTTTATACTAATACCCATCCAAGGGCTAAAAGAGGAGGTAAAAATGGAGATTAGAGTACAATCACTCAAATTCAATGCTGACCAGAAACTGCTGGATTTCGTTGAAAAGAAAGTTTCCAAGCTCAGTCGTTTCGATGAGGCAATTACTGATGTAGAGGTTGTTCTCTCACTGATGGAGAAGCCGGAGAATAAGAATGTAAAAATTCAGATTCATGTTCCAGGCGGTTCGCAGGTAATCGAGAGAAGTGCAAGAACTTTCGAAGAGGCTGTCAATGACTGTGTTGACGCAATGAAGGAAAAACTTACAAGAAACAAGGAGCGCAAGGCAGAATAGAATTGAATTAATATAGCTTATCGTCAAGCGGGCCGACCAAATCAATGGTCAGCCCGCTGTCTTTATTGTTCATCCTTGTCGGATGTTTCGTCCGCATCGGATTCTTCGTGTCCGTAAAGCGCCGGAAATTTATCCTTGCCGGCACGTGGTTTCACTCCGTAGGAAATCACCTTGTTCGCCGAAACGATGATGCTCTGGCCGCTGTCCTTCAGTTTTTTGTCACATGCTTCATAAACATTGTGCACTTCCTCCAGCTTCTTTCCAAGTTTGGCATAATTGGTCGACAAGTCATGCACACGGGCGATCATCTCCTCGGCCGCCTTGATGATATTCTGCTGGTTACGGACCTGTTCCACATTGCACCAAGCCGTACGTATCATACGAAGGAACGGCACCAATGTCTCCTCGGTCGTTATCAGGACATTCTTCTTGAACGCATCACGCCAGATATCAGGATCCAGGCTCTTCGCCAGCTGCAGTGCCCCGTAGACAGGGACATACATCAGCACATAGTCCAGACTTTTCCTGCCTGCTGCGATATAACTGCTATAATCCTTCTTGGACAGATTTTCTATCTGGCCCTTGACCGCCTTCAAATTAAGTTGCGCGGCAGCTTTACGTTCCTCTTCACTTTTCGTCTTGTCCGACCAGTCGGAAAAAGCCTTCAGGTCCACCTTGGAGTCCACGATGACATCGGTATTGTCAGGGAAATGGATTATCACATCAGGCCTCATACGTTTGCCGCTGTCCTCATTCGGTATGACCATCCCCGTTTCATCCCTGAGCGTGGATTCCCTTTCATAGTCGACACCGTTGGTGAAGCCTTCGTTGGTAAGCAGATTTTCCAGGAGCATCTCTCCGAAACAGCCTTGCATCTTATTCCTTCCTCTCAGTGCATCTGCCAGGTTATCTGCCTTGTTTCCAATATCTTCGGTGCGTTCCTTCAGGTTCTTCACGGCATTTTCCAGATGTTCTTTCAGCGATGCGGAAGACTCGGTCTGCGCCTTTTTGTTCTCATTGAAGGACTTCTTCATCTCCTCCAGGTCCTTGCCCAGGGTCCCCGTGATGTTCTTGAAGGTCTCTTCCGCTTTCTTTCCAAGTTCTTCTTCACGCGCCTTCAGCACCGCCTCGGTCTGCGCAGTCATCTCCGTCTTGATGGCTTCCACCTGCTGTGCCAATGCTTTCTCATGACTTTTCTTGATTTCGGAAAGCATTGAATCATAGCTCTTTCTGACTTCCAGCAGATTATTGTCCGCTGCTGCCAACCGCGATTCATAGCTGTCCGCAGACGCCTTCAGCATCATCTCATAACGTTCCTTGTCGGCCGCCTGCGTCTTCGCCGAATTTTCTTTCTCCGATGCCAGAAGCGACTCCAGACGGGCCTTCTCCGCGCCCATCGATTTCGCACAGACAAACCATGCGACGGCAGCCGCTGCCGCAGCACATATTATTCCAATGATTATTTCCATATTCTTCTCACGATGCTATATATTACTGACCGCCAAGTCGTTCAAAATAGGTAAGCACCTCTTCCCACGTCTTGAACGGTTCCTCGCCGAAATGCAGGACGGTACCCATAAAGTCCTCTGTCGCAAGCCTTTCAGGATAACGGTCAATGAGATAGTCGCCGAGAACCATATCCTTTCTGTTCGTGACAATGATTCTGTTCCATGCCGGCACACCAAGTTTCTTTTCCACCCAGCGGTACAATGCCGGCAGACGTTCCGGTTCATTGAAAGAGTTGGATATCAATACGTAAGGGGTATACTGGCGTGAAAGCGCGGCAAATGCCTTGACTGCGCTTCCGTAAGGTTCCATGTCTTCTACGGACAATCCGTGGGCTTCGCCGTTCTTCATATCCAGCAATGAGTCCGTCAATGATATGAGCATTACCGGCTTGCTGCGTTTTTCCTGAATGTCGTCGATTCTTTCAATGACGGGAAGCACGGATTTAAGGAAAACGCTGTCGTCCATGTAGTGGGTCCCCTCGAAATGTATGGCATTCGGATAGTGTTTCGAGAAGAGTTCGAATGTCCCTGTAACCAGCTCATCATGAACGCCGAACATGCCATAGACAAGTTCTTGTTCAGCGTTGCAGTCGCCGAAGAAGTCCGGGTCGTCCACATTGTCCGGAAGTCCTTCGAATTTATGTGACGAGACTTCGCGGAATGCCTCCAGAAGTCCCTTGTTGACCAGGAAGGATGTCTGGCCGTCGCGGCGCGGATTGTGGAATTCCTGACGTCCCAATCCATTGTTTTTCAGCAATGTATCAGCCAGCATGAATGCAGGATTGACCAATATGCGCCAGAATCCTCGGAGTTGTTCTGCATACATGGCGCCCATGGAGGCTCCGACAATCAGATCAGGTTTCTCCTTCGCGCAAAGATCCCGGAGCATCTGCATTGTTTCGTGCGGGTCGACCGGAAGGTCCGGGGCGATTATCTGCGCATTCGGCAACAATGTCCCCATTGCTTTCACGGTGCCGTTCTGCCCGCTCGAAGCAAATCCATGCAAATACAATATCTTTTTCCCGGACATCAAGTCCGGTCTTGCATATTCATATAATTCCATCTTACTTCTAATTATACAGTTCTCTAATAATTCAACATTCGTTCATTATAAAACACCTTCAATACGCGAGCAGCCAGCCCAACGCGCTTCTATTTTCGTTACCCTCTCCCTAAATCCCTCTCCTCGGGAGAGGGACTTACCTTCGCCTATCGGCTCTAAATATATCAAGTTCTATTTATCTTCTTCAGTTTCTTGAAAAGGTCGGCGAAAACGCAGGCGGCGGTGAGGAGGGAACAAAGCAAAAACATTGACCCGGTCATGAACAGCATTTCGCCAGAGGCGACGATTGCCGGGATTATGCCGCCGAAGGCATTGCCGATCGCCCCGAGAAGGGCGGAAGCGACACCTGCATTGTCACGGCCCGAATCCATTGCAGCGACGTTGGAGGCCGTGGAAACCATGCCCACCATGAGCGAGAGTATGAATATCAATGCTTCATAAACCCAGAATCCCGGCTTGAAAAGGAACGCCAGCATTGTCAATACGGACAGCACCACAAGCCCGACTGTACCGAAGGAAATTGCCCTGTCGCGGGTCCTGAACCGAGGTATGACAGCAGAAGCTATCGCGAAGGTCAATGCATTGAAACCGAAGACGATACTGAAGTGCAACGAGGATAGTCCATAGTATTCCTGCATGATGAACGGCGCCGATGCGATATTGGTGAAGAGCACGCCCATCGAGAACATGTATATCAGCACATAGCGCAGGAATTTCCGGTTACGGAGCACATCCATAAAGCCTTCCGAGATGGCACCGAACGAGGACTTGCGATACATGCTGAGGTTCTTGAACGACAGGCATTCGTGCATGCGGACCGCCCCGATGAGCAGGATGAAAGCCAGGATTATAAGGCTCCAGAAAATGGCTCTCCAGCCGCCCAGCAATGCGATGAATCCGCCTACGATAGGCGCCGCCACGGTGGCGATGCCATTTACGGCTGCGACCATGGACATCATCTTCGTAAGCTGCTTTCCCTGGTATTTGTCTGCTGCAATGCTACGTGAAAGGACCACGCCTCCTGATCCCGCAAGTCCCTGGAACAGACGCATTACGATAAACTGATGGACGTCAGCAGAGAATATGCACCCGGCAGTGGAAATTATGAAAAGCAGCATTGCGCAGATAAGCGGCTTGCGTCGTCCATACCTGTCGCTCAGGGGCCCGAAAATCAGTTGTCCTGCAGCGAGACCGATAAGTCCGGTCGTAAGTCCCAGCTGGACCAGCGAGGTGGAACAGCCGAACCAATCCTCCATCGCCGGAAGGACCGGAATGTACATGTCCATGACGAAAGGGCCGAAAGCGCTGAGCGCTCCCAGAAACATCAGGACGAAGGGGCCAGAGTCAATGTATTTTCCTCCAATTTTCATCGCAACAAAATTAACTAAAAGTACGGATATTTCAGCAATAAAGGTCGGCGTCACGCCGACCTTTACCGTAAATTATTAGAGTGTGTTACTTCGTTTAAAGAATATAGTCTACTGTATAAGGACTAATCCTATTGGTGTAATTATTTGTATGGTTATAGCCTCCCGGCTAACGATTTAAAAAAATCACTTTAACGTTTTATTAAAACAATGCAAATTTAGCGCGATTTTTTTAATCTGCAAACAAAATGTTAAAATATTTCGTTTTATTTTGCGTTTTTGTCATCCAGAAGGTAAGGACGGAGCTTTTTTGTTCGTTCCAGCGCCTGTTGCATCTGCCAATCCTGAATCAGTTTAGGATTGCCGCAGAGAAGCACATCAGGAACTTTCCATCCGTTGAATTCCACAGGGCGCGTATAAATCGGAGGGGAAACCAGACCGTCTTGGAAGCTGTCGCTCAATGCCGATGTTTCGTCCGTCAGCACTCCCGGTATAAGGCGCACTATGGAGTCCGCAAGAAGCGCAGCCGGTATTTCGCCGCCGCTGACCACGTAATCCCCTACTGATATCTCCCTGGTAATGAGATGTTCACGGATTCTTTCGTCAATGCCTTTGTAATGTCCGCAGAGGATAATGATGTTTCCTTTCAGCGAAAGTTCATTGGATATACCTTGCGTAAGCTGCTCTCCGTCAGGCGACATGTATATGATTTCGTCATAGTCGCGCTCGGCTTTCAGCTCATTTATCATCCGGAACACAGGTTCGACCATCATCACCATACCGGCGTCCCCGCCATAGCAATAATCGTCCACCGTGCTTCTGGGGCCAATGCCGTATTTCCTGATATTGTGGACATTGATTTCCACCAATTCTTTCTTCCGCGCCCTTCCGACAATCGAGTGTCCCAGAGGGCTCTCCAGAAGTTCCGGCACCACCGTAAGTATATCTATTCTCATTGACATCAATTTTTTGTATCCTACAAATTTAGCAATAATTTACCGAATTTTCCGAACAAACTTGGTTACAGGCACCGGCAGCGAGACTCGGTTTGGCAACTGCGGCGCAATTTTGTTCCGCGAAAACGTTTTATGCGGAACATTATGGATGTTCGTAAACCTTTTGTTCCGCGAAAACGTTTTAGATGGTACAGACTGGATCAGGAAAGGGATTTGGTTCCGTAAAAACATTTTAGACGGAACCAATTAAAAAAGGCTGCACTCCGATGGAGCACAGCCGTCCTCTAATAAAAACTGATATAAATAGGGCCTCACGGCTTCTTTTCTACTTTTTATCTATGCAAATATAACAATTCAGCAAGACAATTTCAAGCATATTGCACTGTTTTTCAACAAAATCCCAATAATATCCCAAATTCCCTGTCAATATGTTACTTAACCTCCACCAGAGCGACCTCATAAAGCCTGCTCCAATTCTTTCCGGTCAGGTAAAGTTTACCGTCTACCGGATTTCTGGCGATGCCATTCAGGACATCGGTATCTTCCGTCCGCAAGTTTTCCGGGAGCAGACCTGAACAATCCACGATGCCGGTAACATTGCCGTCAGCCGGATCGATGATGACTATCATGTCTGTCAGGTAGACATTGGCCCAGATCTTACCGTCGATGTATTCGAGCTCATTGAGGTCACGGACAGGCCTGCCGTTCAGTTTCACCGTCAATTTGCGCACGGTCTTGAACGAATCATCCATGAAATACAGATTCGCCGTGCCGTCAGACGCGATAAGACTCTTGCCGTCGGTCGTAAGTCCCCATCCCTCACGAGGATAAGAGAACGTCGACTTGTATTCCAGAGTCTTGGCATCATACACGAAAGCCACGCCGTTCATCCATGTGAGCATGTAGATGTTGCCGTCTTTCTCCACGGACCCCTCCAGAAAATACTTCTTGTCGAAATCCAGGCGATACAGAGGCTTGCCGGTCTTGATATCCACCTTTCTGAAAGTGGATTTGCCGTTCAGTCCGGTACTTTCATACATTTCACCGCCGTAGAAGAAAAGCCCCTGCGTATAAGACGTGACATCATGAGGGAATTCATTGACAATCTTAATCTTATAGCTTTTCACCTTGGCGCGGGAAACATTGGACGAAGTCCCCTGCCCGGAACGGACCTCGGAAGCATTGCTGCCGGAAGCGGCAGATCCGGAACCGGAAGCATTGGCACAAGAAGACAGCGCCAATGTCATTGTCAACATTGACGCTATGAAACTTATGCCCATACGACGGTTTCCCATATCTGATTACAGTGAAACCTCCTCGCCTCTCTGCTTGCGGTATTCCATCGCTGCCTTTACGAACGCGACGAATATCGGCTGCGGCTTTTCAGGGGTACTCTTGTATTCCGGATGGAACTGCACGCCGATGAAGAACGGATGTGAAGGAATCTCGACGATTTCCACAAGACCGGTCTCCGGGTTACGTCCCGTAGCTTTCAATCCTGCCGATTCCATCTGTGCAAGGAAGTCGCTGTTGAACTCATATCTATGCCTATGACGCTCGGAAATAATCTCATTGCCATAGATCTTGTATGCGAGAGAATTCTTGTCGAGCTGGCACTCGTAAGCGCCCAGACGCATTGTACCGCCCTTGATCGTGGTGCTCTTCTGGTCCTCCATGAGGTTGATGACAGGATATGGAGTGGAAGGATTCACCTCCGTGGAAGCGGCCTCTTTCATGCCGAGCACGTCCCTCGCAAATTCCACGACGCACATCTGCATGCCCAGACAGATTCCGAAGAACGGAATGTTGTGCTCACGCGCATATTTGATCGCGGTAACCTTGCCTTCAAGCCCACGCTCGCCGAAACCTGGGGCAACCAGAATCGCGTCCATACCTCCGATTTTTTCTTCAATGTTGGAAGGGTCAATGAATTCGCTCTGGACTGTATGAACGTTTACCTTGCACTCGTTCGCAGCACCTGCATGAACGAAAGATTCAAGGATGGACTTATAAGCGTCCTGAAGTTCCACGTATTTGCCGACAAGTGCGATATCCACCTGATGCTTAGGGTGATACAACCTATCGAGGAAAGCCTTGAGATTGGTAAAATCAGGCTCCGGAAGGTCATTGATATGGAAATGGCTCAATATCATTTCATCCAGACGCTCGCCTTCCATGTTCAGAGGAACCTGATAGATGGACGGAGCATCGATGGACTGGATTACATGGCCCGGCTTCACGTTACAGAACAATGCCACTTTTCTCCTGATTTCCGGAGTAAGTTCCTTTTCTGTACGGCATACGATGACGTCAGGATGCACACCGGCCTGCTGAAGCATCTGTACGGAGTGCTGTGTCGGCTTGGTCTTCAACTCCTTGGCAGCACGGAGATAAGGAACGAGTGTCAAATGGATGCTGGCGAGGTCTTCCTCAGGAAGCTCCCACTGAAGCTGACGGATCGCCTCCAGGAACGGCTGCGACTCCATGTCACCTACAGTTCCGCCCACCTCGGTGATGATTACATCGAATTTGCCGGACTTGCCGAGCAGAAGCATACGCCTCTTGATTTCATCAGTGATATGCGGAATAATCTGCACGGTCTTTCCGAGATATGCGCCCTCACGCTCCTTGTTGATAACGGTATAATAAACCTTACCGGTAGTAACGTTGTTAGCCTTGGTCATGTGAACACCCAAGAAGCGCTCGTAATGTCCCAAGTCCAGGTCGGTCTCGGCTCCGTCATCCGTCACGTAGCACTCGCCATGCTCGTACGGGTTCAATGTCCCCGGGTCAATGTTGATGTACGGATCGAATTTCTGAATGGTGACTCTCAGCCCTCTGGCTTGCAGAAGTTTAGCTAATGATGCGGCAATGATTCCTTTTCCAAGTGAGGAAGCCACACCTCCTGTTACGAAGACGTATTTTGTGTTCATATCTGTTTATATATCGTTAACAGGGGTACAAATTTAACCATTTTTTACAGATAAAGAAGCATTTCGGGGAAACTTTCCTCACAAAATGCTTCTTTGAACGTTATATCGCTGACCTTCAGTCGCGCCCGGTCATGGATTTGATAAATTCCACCTCAGCCGGTCTGTAAGGTGTGCCATCCGGTTGGAAAATATCATGGAACCAAGGGTCCGGCTCTTCCGTATATGGAATCTTGTTGCCGTCCTTGTCCACCTTGTTCCATTCATAATGACATTGCATCGCGCCCCTGACCAGTCCGAAATCGTATGCCGCGACCTTGTCCTTCTTCAGCACCGGAAGAACGGTCTCGAACGTGCTGCCGAAAGGTCTTGCGAGATATTCCGTGCAGAAAATCGGACGGTTGAAAGTCTTCATCAGGTCCACGAACTTCTGCATTTCCTCTGCCGGCTGATAGCAATGGATGCTGAGCACGTCACAGTTTTCACAGAGGAAAGTGACCGTAGGAAAACGCGTGGTGAGGTTTCCGCTGCCACTCAACGGCCTGGTATAGATCGGCGCTGTAAGCGGCTGTGACGGATTGACTTCCCTGGCCCATTCGAACACTTTCTTCAGCAACGGATAGGTATGGCATGCCGGCACGTTCTCGGGCTCATTGTAAAGACACCATGCGATTATACGCTTGTCATCCTTGAAATGGTCGAGCACGTCCTGTTCATATTTCTTGACCCATCCCCATTGTGACGGGTCATTGACAGTTTCTATCCCCGGAGTCTGGGCCCAGATGCCGTTATGGATGCCGGGAATCGGTGATATTATCTCGTCCACATAGCGGTCACGTGAACCGCCGTTCGTAAAGAGGGTCACAAGGCTGCTGATGCCGTGGCTGTCAGCGATTTCGAGGAACTTTTCAATGTTCGCGAAAAACGCATCCCGGTCGGCACTCCAGACTTTGTCATGAAGGAAGATACGGACGCTGTTGAACCCCAGGTCCTCGGCCCAGCCCAGTTCCTTGTCAATCTCAGCCGGGTCGAATGTGCTCGGCTGCCACATCTGGATCTGATTTCCCGCATATGCCGGAACATAGTCGCAGCCCACAGGCCACTCTCTGGCGGCATACCATTCATTGGCCTTTTCTTCGGACCAACGCTGTGCGACGGGCTGCACTTCATTGCAGGAGCCGATAACCGCCGCCAGCGCAAGTATTGTCAATGCTTTTAATGATTTCATGATTATTTGATGGTTTTGGTTCCGCCTCCATAGATGTCGGAAGCTGCGACAGCATTTCCTTGATATGAACAGCTTGTGACAGTCAAAGCGGCGCCTGACTTAACGCCAGCAAAACCAGATTTATAGTTTTCTGTCGTAAGTTCAGCAGGGAAATTGAACGAGGCCTTAGCTTTGACGTTGTTAATACTGATACTAGACGCAGCCCAACCGAGAACTGATCCCACATAGCCAATCTTTGTCGGCGTCACATAAGTATTATCAGATGCTTCAAACTTTACGCCCACACGGGAGTTTGAATCATCAATATTAGTCTTATAACTGCCTCCCAAAATACCGCCGGCGCATATTCCACCATAAAGCGAACCTAATTTAATTGTGTAGGCTGATGCGGAGCCTTTGTTTCCTCGAACCACACCACCGCCTACGAATCCGGCAATACCACCCACATAAGTCTGCCGAGCTCCGGAATTACCATCTGTCATCGGCTGTCCATTGGCGGTACAGACGTCAATATCTCCGGCATTCACGCAATTAACTCGGATGACAGTGTATGACTTGGCTCCGAAATCATAATAGACATCTTTCACGACAGAACATCTTCCCAAAATCCCACCTACGGCATAAGCTCCGTATGGAACTCCTTTATTAAGTTCCGTCTCCTTTTCGTAGAAAGAAATATTTCCGGAATTAATACAAGAGTCGAAGATTGTGCAATCCTTGGTCGTGGTGCCTGTATTAACAGACGCTGCAACGCCACCTAGACAACCTCCTGTCATATAGAATGCACCGGACTTCCGGATTTTAAGATTTCCGGCGTTCTTACACCTGAAGATTTCACCTGTAACATTGCCGGCAGTGATAATATCTTTTTCAGGAGTCTCGCATTTGCCGATAACTCCTCCCACATATATTTCCCGTCTGGCAGTAAGATTAGCCTCAACAGTAATATCCCCTTCATTTGCAAGGTCACTCACCTTACCGCTGGCCATCAGAACCACACCTGAAACAAGACAATTCACATCCACTCCGGTAACATTTACAGTACCCGTATTCGTACACCCGGTAATCGTTCCAGAACTGTACAGCGTAATTCCACCGACTTTCACTTCAGCAGCAGGATTATTGATTGTAATATTTCCAGTATTTTTGCAATTGATAATCTTTCCATTGTTGCTACGGCAAATGGTGGAAGCATTCGTACTATTCCCTTCAAGTGTAATATTGACACTACTCTCGCAATTGTTGATTTCTCCGCTATTGTTAAGAACGAACACGCCAGGCCATCCGTTGTTGGTATTGGCAATTCGCTCACCGGCCACCTTCAAATCCATAATTTTTCCAGTCTCGCCGACATGCAGAAACAGAGGTTCGGTTCCAGCGTGCGTAATGGTATGACCATGACCATAAAATTCACCATTCCACTCACATTTGCTGCCATCATTTTTTTTGTCATTGGTACGTGGCAGATTCGTTGAAGAATAGATATCAGCCATAAGGTGAACGCCTACCTTTCCATCTACCGTCGTCTTCCAGGCTGACCAGTCACCATTGTTTACTGCAGCCACGAATCCATTCCAGTCCTCAACGGTATAAATTCCGCCTTCCAGATAAGTTCCGGCAGCTTTGAAGGCAATTTCAGTAGGATAGACCTTTCCCGGACCTGCCGTGAAAGCCTTCATGCTGCGCACCACCTGATATTGATTCTCCGCATTTACAACAGTCAATGTCAATCCTTTTTTATACTCTCTGGCAGGTATTGCGATAAAGACAGGAGTTCCACTGGCTACACCGGACTCGTCGCAGGAAATGGTGGCAGAAGTATTTCCTATCGCCTTGCCTTTTTCATCTTTCTTCGGTCCGAACGCGACTTGGGATTTGGAGTATGAAACAGTATATGCACCGCTGAGAGCCTCATTGTCGTTGCCATTGACACGGATGCTCTTGACAGTCGTACCGGTAACGGAGACTTTCAGATAAGCCATGGCGTGTTTGAACGCAAGTCCTCCCCCGGCCTCGCCACGTGCGGTCATTATCGCAGCATTCGGGTCGAAGCCATTTTCCACATACGTCTGCTTGGAAGGAATCGTAATTTCAATAACGGTAGAGTCTACCTTCACAGTCTTGTATGAGTCTGAAACATACAAACTTGCCGGATAAACCGCGCAATACGGAGCGTCCACCACAGGAAGTGTAAATGACGCACTCTTCTTGTTATCAGGATCAATGTCAATGTTCGTGCTGGTCTCGCCATTCACTAGAATCTGATCGCCCTCAGCCCAGAATACGGAGTAAGTCCTGTCGCCGTTGTCCGAAATCAATGTCTTCGTAACATCATCAGCATCAGGAGAATCCGACAGTTCAGCGCCTATCACCATTGTCCCGGCTTCTTCTTCCTGCCGTTCCGGAACCTGTATTTCTCCTTCAATTTCCTTGGCGCATCCTGCGGCCGCAAGGACGACTGCCGCAGCAGCCATGAAATCAAATATTTTTTTCATTTTCAATTTCATTTAAGGTTATTGTCCCATTCGAAGAATGGTCCTTCTTCTTCCGTCAAATCATCATTGGTAGCCTTTCCAGGGCCAGATTGACAAAAGCCGACTTCAAGATTCAAGTCGATTACTTCCAGCTTCGGAGAATAGTATCTACCCCCCCCCATTTTAGTTTCAGTGTTTTTCATGATAAAATATTTATTGTCAGTTACTTACTTATTGCAACGCACCGCCGCATAAGAAATGCATGCGCGCTTCACATTCTGGATTTTGGCGCCATCATACGATATCGGAATCTGTGCATCGTAACCTGACACATCCTTTGCCGGCATCAGACGCACATAGACATTGTCCTTTCCGAAAAGATCCGCGGAAACCGGCAGTGTGAACGACATGTTCTTCGCGCCAGGGCAATGATATTGCCGGTATGACCCGTTCTTCGGATAGTCCGGCACCGAATATGTCCACTCGTTCCCGACAGATGTATATTGTACGATATCCCCGGTGTAGGAATCGGCCTTCAGGGTTTCCCAATTCTCGCCGTCAGACGAATATTTCAGCCACCAGTAGCGCGGCGCGCCCACATCCATTCCCACGGTATTGAACGCTGCAATCTGTACGGACAGCGGTGCATTGGCAATGCTCAGGTCCGCAGTCGAGAACTGAATCTGCCAATAATACTCTTCCAGTTTAGGATCCGCATGGTTCCCCGAGCACCAGTAGGCGCCCATCCACGCAGGGCCTTTCGACTGAGGGACAATGCCCGATGCAGAACCGGAAAGAGGTCCGAGCGAGCTCCAGTCCTGACTTGGCGAAATCGCCCTTAGTTCAGGAGTCGAATATGTAAAGCCAGGCTTTTCTTTCACATCGGCGAAACTGGTCCATTCACAAAGAATCTTCGTAAACGGTTCACCATCAAGAGCAATGTCGCTGCGGTGCTGCGGGCGGATCTGGTATCTGCCTATATTGCCGAGTCCCGTCACATAGTCCGCAAGCCGGGAATCCATGGCAGCCGTGGCGCTGTCCCACTCGTAATTGTCGCAAGTTTCATTGACAATGATACCGGTGACGGTTCCGCTTCCCCATGGAAGGGCCATGCCGTCACGAGCCCATGCGGCCGTCGTGTTCGTAAGGAGATAGATGGTATTGCCATGCTTGTCCAGCAGCGGCATCGGATATTTGTTGATGATGCTGGAGCGGGTATTGTCAATCGGGACGAAAGCACCCTTCGTAATAGGAATCGAGCAGTCGGTGAGCGTAAGAATCGTGTTTATATCGCTGTCACACAATTCATTAACAGCCTTCGTGCGCAGAACGACATCAGCGGAAGTCCCGGCAGCCGAAGACACGATATCGTATGCTTTCAGGCCGGAAACCGTATAACATTCCGGATCAATGCCAACGGTCAGTTTGCGTCCCTTCAATGAAATCGTAGCAAGGTCGTAGCGGTCCAATGACATGGCATCCGCCGATTCGAAAACCAGTTTCACGCCATAATACTCACCTTCCTCACTGCTCTGGAGATACACTGTCCTTGATGAAAGCGTCAAGTCCTGGATGATTACCGACATATTCTCATTCGGAGCGGCATTCCCTTCGGAATCATCACTTATCACCCGGCCGGTAAGGGCATAAGGCTTCTGGATAATGCCCTGCGGGTCAATGTCTCCGTTTTCAAGGCTGAGCGAACGCAGCCCCGCGACGGTGAGAGGTATGGTTTCCACCTCTCCACGGACTCCCTGCGTGACATAGAGCCTGGCTGCAAGCTGACGTCCAACATTGTCCTTGGCGGTGAATTCGATTATTGCTGTCCTCGGAGAGTCTCCAAGGTTCTCCCTCACTGCAAAATTGAAAGTACCGTCAGCATTCACGTCCGCAAGAGGTTCTTCGATCCAGTCTCCCCCGTCAGGATAAATCACGTTTCCGCTGATTTCTTCGGCAGGGATGATGGTTTCGAATACGGCGGTCTGTGCTCCGCTTTCAAACGGGATTGTGACATTCTTTTCCTTGAAATGGAAGGTAGCGTCTTCCGCACCGCTCTGGATAAGAGTAAGTTGCAGTGTACGGTGCCCGCTCTTCAAAAGCACATCCGCCTTGCGCTCGCGGCCAATGTTTTCCCCGAAAGCAATGCAGAGGTCGGCATCGCCGGTCCATCTGGATTCCGACAGGGTCGCCCACTCCGCGCCTTCAGTAACTTCCGCACATACTTCGCCGGAAGCAATGATGCTGAATATGGCCTCTCCCCCGGCGGCATCCACGACTGCTTCATTCCTTGCGCAGCCAAGTTCGGTCACCTCGGAGAACTCCGGCTTGCGCTCACATGACGCAAGTACGGCCAAAGCGGCCAGTATTGACATTGATTTATATAATAATTGTTTCATTGCATTGACATTTATATATTACTCGCCGTATTCCTTGTTGGTGAGCACCCCGCCGGATGCTGCGACCTGGTCTGCCGGTATCGGCCAATAGCGGTTGCACGGGCGGACATTTTGGCTGATGAGCGAGCCGGTGTTGTATTGCCTGGTGCGTTCATACCAGATGCCCCAGCGCACAAGGTCGAACTTGCGGTTGTACTCGCCCAGAAGCTCCTTCGCGCACTCGCGACGGATTTCTTCCATAAGGAGGCCAGCATTGCCGCCGACATCCGCAAGACTGAGGTCCGAAAGGCCCGCACGGCTGCGTACCATATTGAGATAATGCAGTGACGATGCGACGTCGCCTTTCATCAGATTAGCTTCCGCAAGTCCGAGGACAGCTCCTGCGTATCGGAAAATCTTGTAATTGTTAGCGTCACGGGTACTTCTCATGTCCGGGCACCAGAATTTGTTGCCCAGCCATGGAGTGCTGGACTGGTTCATCCTAGACCATGTCCCGTCGGCATTCTTGGAACCGAAGAACATGACCTGCTTTTCTCCGGTCCTTCCGGCATCGTCAGGGTCATAGCCCAGCCATCTCCATGCAAGGTTTCCGGAACCTCCACGGGGGGTCTTGGCCCCATTCGAATACTCCCCGGACCTGAGGTCATCAGAAAGGTACGGGAGCAGATTCTGGCAGAGAAACGGCGTAGGACGCACTGACGTGTAGGTCATCGCATGGGAACCGAGCTCCGGAATACCGATTCCATAATAGATGTCGGAAATGATATCTTCCTGTGCAAACTCGTCACTGACAATGTTTTGCGCACGCAAAGGAGTGGTCCAGCTCGCCAGCGTACCGACAATCTGGAGACCGTTGGCCTCATAGATGTTCGGGACTTCCCATATTGATTCGCGGCTGTATTTCACGCTGAAAGGCACGTCGGAGAGAGGATACTGCGAGAGGTCGCCATAAATGGTTTCCAGCTGCCCGAAGAATTCCAATGCCCCGTCCCAATCCTTGTTCCACAGGCAGAGTCTGCCGCCGAGCATAAGGCCCAATGCACGGCCGACGCGGTAGTCGGTGCCGGAATCGTATGTCCTGCGTGCAGGCATGGCGGACAGATTCTTACGGAGCTCCTCAATGCAGAAATTACGGATTTCCGTGGCTGACATCCTCGGGAGCTTCACTATTTTAGTCCTGTTTTCTTCCGTGACACGTTCCGTATAGAAAGGCACGTCACCGAATGTGGAAGTCAGGAGATACCAGTAGAAAGAACGGAGGACGGCGGCTTCCGCATAGAGAGGAGCGGCCTCGTTTTCATTGATATAGCCTTCAGAAACGGCCCTGTCCGTGTAAAATATCATATTGTTGGTACGGGACACGCCCTGATAGCCGCGCTGCCATACAAGTGATGCGGCACCCGGACGGGCCGGGGCGATGTCACATACCGCATCTATCTGATTGTCAATGTTCAGATACATCAGGTCGGTAGCGCACTCGCACATTTCCCAGAAGCCCATATTGGTATAGATAAGCTTCAGCGGGGAATAGCAGGCATTGAGTCCGGTCTTGATCTGTTCCACACTGCGGTAATATTTGTCACCTTCAGTGTAGGACGTAATCTTTTCCTTCAGCGAACATGACATTGCGCCGAAGATCAGCAAAGCTATTGCAATTGTCTTTTTCATATTCTAGAAGTTCATCTGAAGATTAATCACGAATGTTCTCGGGCGAGGAAATGCGCCGTCATCGATACGACGTGTCACGGAACTGGTGGAGACATCAGGATCGAATCCGTTATAGCGTTTCCAAAGCAGCAGGTTCTCGCCGCTCGCGCCCACGACGATGCTCTTGCACCAGTTCTTGGCAATGTTGAAGCGGTAGCTCAATGACACCTCTTTCAGTCTCACGTAAGACGCATCATATATCATGCGGTCGCTGGCATTGTAATCCTCCTTGCCGGCACGCGGGATATCGGAGTCCGGATTCAGTTCCGGATCCCACGAATTCAGCATGAAGCGGTATTTGTTGTATGCCCTGGAGCCGCTTCCCGCAAGGATTTCACTGATATTGTATATCTTTCCCCCGAGTGACCAGGTGGCAAAAATTTTCAATGAAAGATTGCCGATGGTGAAATTGTTCTGGAAGCCGCCATAGAGAACCGGATCTGAATTGCCCTGGTAGACAAGGTCGTTCTGGTCGAGCAGGCCGTCATTGTTCTGGTCCACGAAACGGCTGATACCCAGCTGGGAAGAACCGGAGCTGACGTATGTCTTGGTGATTTTGTTCCTTTCAATCTCATCCTTGCTGTGCCATACGCCGGCATATTGATATCCCCAGAGGGAGTTCAGAGGATAACCGGCACGGTAGCCGTACAGAGGCTGCGTGGTGTTGCGGAAATTCACATAGGTCGGCACGAGACGGTCCTCACCTGCATCTGTCACACGCTGGTCATTGTGCGAAACGGTAAGCATCGTGCTCCAGGAGAATTTTTTCGAGACGATGTTGCGGGTCGTGAGAGTGGCTTCAATGCCTCTGTTGCGGGTGCTTCCCATATTGGTGAAATATGTGTCATATCCCGTGGACTGGTTAGTCTTCATCGCGAGAAGAAGGTCGGAAGTATTTGACTGATAAGCATCTACTTCGAGATTAACCCTTTCGCCGAAGGCTACGAAATTGAGACCGACATTGTATGAGTCCGTCGTTTCCCATGTAAGGTTTCCGTTGCTCAGACGGGTGTCGTAGTATGCAATAGGACGGTAATCTCCCAGCATCCAGACACCCTTGTCGGAGGTCAGGGTCGATTGGGACATATAGGTACCGATAGCATCATTGCCGCTCCGGCCGATACTTGCACGGAGCGAAAGGTCATCCAGCCACGACACGCCTGCCAGAAAGTTTTCCCTGCTGATGTTCCATCTCACGGCTGCTGCCGGGAACACTCCCCACTTGCGGTTCGCAGCGAAGTTCGAGGCTCCGTCGGCACGCATTGTCAATGTCAGGTAGTATTTCTTCAGATAGTCGTAGTTCACTCTGGCGAGGAAAGACATCGAAGTCTTTATGTTCTCGTAGCTGCGGTTCGTGGTGCAACGTTCATCCAGGAGGCCGCCGAGATTCTTGTAGGTGACATTGTCATCCATATAGCCTTCGCCATTGAACCAATTGTAATTCAGGTTCATACGTTCAGCCGTAAAGCCTGCAAGCAGGTTCATGGTGTGACGGCGGGCAAATGTGCGGTCGTATGTAAATGTATTCTCGCTGAGAAGGACTTGACGGTCCTGGCGGATCGCCGTCGCCGTTCCTCCGGTAAGGTTACGCTGTGCCACCGGAAGGGTTGAAGGCGCGTAACGCAATGATTGATAAGCATCTGTAGTAAACGAGAACTTGCTTACGAATGAAGCGAAACGGCTGAATATGAGACGCACCCAAGGCAGGAGGTTCAGATTCGTCTGCTTGACATCATAGCTGATCTGCTTGGCACTGATATACGGATTGTTGAACGGAGCTCCGCCTGAAGCGTATTCCGAGCCGAAAGTATTCCATGTGTCATTGACGCCGAGCAGCGGGCTGAGATATATGGCAGCCGTACTGCCGGTTCCGGTTATGGAGGCGCTGGACTTGTCCGTATGGCGCTCTGCATAATACAGACGGGCTCCGGCACGCATCCATTTGAGAGGCTGCGTCTCCACGCTCACCCTTCCGCTGATACGCTTGAAACCGGATCCGATCACGACACCTTTCTCGTCATGATATCCGAAAGAAGCTGATGCCCTGGTAACATTGGTACCGCCTTGTGCCGAGAATGAATAATCCTGATACACACCGGTTTGCGAGAGCGCATCAATCCAGTCCGTGCCTTTTCCCTTGCCGAGGACCTCGTCCTGCGGAAAATAGAAATTACGGGACGGATCTTCTTTTCCGCCGATGTATTCGGAAATGTAGTGCGTCATGTTGCAATACTGCGCAAATTCCGACGCATCCATCAAATCGAGCGATCCGGCTATCTTGGATATACCGGCAGCCGCCTTGAAATTGGCCGTGAAGTTGCGGGATGTCTCTCGCTCCGTCGTGATGAGGATAACGCCATTGGCACCTCGGGAACCGTACAGGGAAGTGGAAGACACGTCTTTCAGGACGGAAATGCTCTTGATGTCTGCCGGATTTATCTCATTGAGGTCAGAAACAGCGTCTATTACGCCGTCCACCACAATCAGCGGCGCATTGCCCGCACTGATGGACCTGGCACCACGGATCTGGATGGACGCTTCCGCACCGGGTTCTCCCGTCGATGACATCATGTCCATACCCGCCACACGTCCCTGAAGGGCCGAGCTGACCGAGGCTGCAGGAATATCGTTCAATGATTTCATGTCCACTACGGAAACAGCGCCTGTAAGGTCGGACTTCTTGGCGGTTCCGTAGGCGATGACCACCACGTCGTCCAGCTTTGCGGCATCGGATTTCATGACCACGTCGATCTTCACTCTTCCGTTCACCTGTTCGAGTTTGGATTCGAAGCCGAGGCAACTGAATTCCAGGAAGCCGTTCTTGGATACGGTGATTTCATATTTTCCGTCCGTATCGGTCGCCGTTCCCTTGGTTTTCGACTGTTTGTCAAGCACATATACACCCGGCATAGGATTGCCTTCGCTATCCTTCACCGTTCCGCTGACCTTGATGCTCTGCGCAAATGACATTGCGGCAGAGAGGAACAGCAGGAGAGTAAATATGAGTATTCTTTTCATATATGCGTACGTTTATAAATCTATTTGACTGTCGGTTTGTTTCCTGTAGCATAGATTTCGCCCGAGCATTTGTCCACAGCTTCCGCAGGCAATGCCGCCGTAGATTTGCAGTTCGAGAGCACAGGAACAGGCGTGACTTTCAGGATATGGGCGACTATACCGCCGACCGCTCCGATTTTCGCATTGACAGGTGCCAATGTGTTTTTCGTCATTCCGAATGAACCGGCATTTGTACAATCCGTTATTTCCGTAAATGCTGTTCCGCCGAGTATTCCTCCGGCGAGCGCACATGGTTTCGATATTCCTCCGGCAAGAACGGCTCCGGTATTGGTACATCCTGAAATCTTGGCAGGGTTTTCCTTGAGGCCGACGACGATTCCGGCAATGCCGCCCACATATAATTGTCTCGCGCCTGACATGGCAGCGGATGCGCCACTGGCAATGTTGCTGCAGGCATCGACAGTCCCGGAATTGGTGCAGCCCGTGATTTCCGTATAAAAACCGGTAGCTGGCGCAGGACTGACGAACATTACGTCGGCATTTCCGGACAACAGAGCTATACGTCCTACAATTCCTCCCACGGCATAGGCCCCCTGGTCTCCGGATTTCTGCTTTTCATTCTCCCACAATGTAATCTTGCCTTCATTGGAACAATTCTTCAGCTTCACGAAAACGTCCTTGGTTCCGCCGTATGCTGATGCCAATATTCCTCCGACGGCGCATTTATGGAGGCCGGAAGCGGCAACGGCATTTTTCAGAATCGTGATGTTGCCGGTGTTCTTGCAATCCTCGAAGGTGCCGAGCTTACCTTCTGCATCAGGTCTGAACGCAAGGCCTCCGCCGATCAACTCATGATTCCCGGTGAAAGGCAGGTTGATTTCGAAGTCCGCACTGTTCGTGCATGACCTCATCGTGCCGGCATTGGCTTCCACAAGACCGCAGAAATGGAAATTCGCATCCACCGTCACAGTGAGTTTCGACTTGCTTTCGCAGTTATCAATGGTTCCAAGATTGGTTCCGGCAAGGACTGCACATGAATTATCCCCGGGTTCATTGCGCAATCCGTCCAGTTTAAGGTTTTTAACGACAGCTCCTTCGGCAATTTTCTTAAACAATGGTTTATGGATTGCATTGCGGGTAATCGTGTAACCACCGCCATTGAACACACCATTCCAGGATTCAATCTGCGTGAGATCTCCGGCATTGACGATATTCGAGGCAACATTGACCTCGCCCGTCTCAGGATCCACCCAGTCGGAATAGTCGCCGGCATTGACGGCATCGGCGAAAGTATTCCAGGATTCCGGGTCGGTGATGATCAGCGCTCCGGCAGGCACGAAAGTCTGCTTACCCCAATCGACGACCACGCCGGCAGGAATACGGGTGTTTTCCCTTATTTCAATGACCATCTGACGGTTGTAGCTGTCGGTGAGCGTGATGTTGAATCCGTCCGGATATTCGCCGGCAGGGATACAGAAATTCAGTTCCGCAGATTTTGAACTGCCAGATGCAAAGCCAGCGTCTGGCACAGAAATTTCGATTTTATTGTTGCCCTCAATGGCAGAAAGTGCGCCAGTCGCAAGGTTCAGCCCGAATTTACCGGAAATCGGAGCCGACAGACTGGTCAGGACAATGCCGGCAATCTTGTGCTTTCCGAAATCCATGGCAATGCGTACCACGCCACAGAGGTTTTTCAGTTCAAATTCCTTGTCGGAAGATTGTCCATATAGGACGGCAGCGCCGTTGCTGAAGGAGCCCGGTGTCCATTTCTGGACGGTCTGGAGCGATATCACAGCATTTTCAGAATCCATGGCATCACATATCCAGCTCGGATAAACGACTCCGTATGGAGCATTGACGCCATCGACATTGAATGTCGCCTTTACGGTCCTGGCTCCGATTTCATGGAGAGGTTCAGAACGTTTTCCGTTTACGGCAATTCGGTCGCCTTCACACCAATATACAGGATAGGCATCCCCGTTCAACTCTCCGAGAACGGTCTTGGACGCGATTCCGGAGCTCAGGGACAGGCTGACATTCTCATCCGGAACGGGCTCGGGTTCTGTTCCGCCGGATGTTTCCGTCTTCCCGCAATTCGTAGATACCAGCGGCAAAGCTACGATTGCGAGTAATGTCAAAAGTTTCGTTTTCATTTTTATTCGTTGATTATCAGTCTTTTAATATTCAATCTTTTTCTTTGTCAGGAGGTCCGGCAACAGATGCCGCACTTCCGCGGATTTGTTCGGCATAAGCAGTAGGTGTCTTTCCGAACATCTCACGGAAGCATTTCGCAAAATATGAGACGTTGGAAAATCCGACCGTGTAGCAGATTTCAGAAATATTGTTCCCTTGCGGGTCCCGAAGCATTTCCGCAGCCACGGCAAGCCGCAGATTCCGGACATAGTTGTTAGGTGAAGTTTCCAACAGACGCCTTATCCGCCTGACCAGAGTGGATGGGCTGACCGCCATTTTATCAGCTATTATCTCATTGGACAACAATGGATTGGAAAGATTTTCCCTGACAATGCCGTCGAACTCTGACAGGAAAGTCTGATCTTTCTTCGGAAGTCCTACAATCTGTGATACGGTATTGATCTTTTCCCGGAAGACCTCCTCTTCCCTGGTCCGATGGTATTCCTCCTCCAGTTGACGATGTTTGCGTTCCGCTTTTTTGTGCATTACCACGAATACCGCTGCATAGATCATCAGTATGAACAACAGAAACAGCGTGATGCCCAAAGTCGATGCCCAGAAAGGCGGTTTCACAACGATTACCAACGGATAATGCGCTTCGTGCCATTCTGAAGATGATGCTGAAGACCTGATTTCCAGAGTATAAGTTCCGGCCGGCACGTTATACCATGAGGCGTTGCGCGAAACAGAGATATCCTTCCAAGCCTTGTCATAGCCTTTAAGCCGGCATTGAATCCAAAAAGAAGATTCCGACAGCATGTCGGGAGAAGAGAAATCGAAAATGAAGGAACTCTGGTCGTTCCGGAGCTTGATCCTCTCCACAAGGTCAATGTTTTCATCGCCGGTCACCATCTGATTTCCTGCACGCATTCCGGTAATCACAATTCTCGGATAACCGTCGGAGCGCATTTTGGTCGGAGAATAGCAGATGAACCCATTGTCAGATCCGGCGCAGAGTTTCCCTGAGGCAAGACGTAAAGTACTGTTGGTCAATTTGGTATCCAAAAGGCCTTCGACATCTGTATACAGTCTCATGCCGGAATTTTCAGGATCGAATTGTATCAATCCTTTGTCGGAGGACAGCCACAACGACCCGCTTCTGTCTTCGGAACAACAGAAAAACACATTCGACGGCATTGACGGGAATCCTGACTGGTCATAAGTCGTGAATTTGGCGGTTCCGGTATCATATAAGGAAAAGCCATGGCTGAATCCGACTGCCCAGACACGACCTTTCTTGTCGATATGTACGGAAGTGATTTTATTGCTCGGCAGACCTGAGCCGTCGTCTTGGGTAAAATGAAGCATTTCACCGTCTGATGGATTCCAGCGATATAGACCGGAAGCAAATGTTGAAAGCCACATATTGCCTTCGGCATCTTCGGCTATCGAGGTAACGAACACGCCGTCAATGGATTTCACGTCCTCAAAACAATCTTTTTCTCTATTGTATCTGGAGAGTCCAAGTGTCGTACCTGCATAAATATCGCCTTTCTTCGTCTTGTAAACCAGATAAACCTTCTGGTCCTTACGTCCGCTGTCCCGCATTATACCGCCATAAGGTTTCAATGCAAGTGTCTTGATATCAAGTTTATAAACTCCGCTCAATGAACCGAACCAGAGAGAATTGCCATCAATACAAGGAGAGCAGACCGTCCTCGGTATTCCAGGTATCTTTACACGTTCAACAGTCGCATTTACCGGATTCCACAGAAGAAATCCGGCTTGCTCGGTAGACACCCAAACCTTGATCGGCGATTCTTCGCAGAAACCGCTGACAATGCACCCTTCCAGAGATGTACCGGAAGCAGTGTAGTATTTCTCGAAATTCGTCTGCGCGATTCCGGACCAGTTGACGCCGCTGTCTTTCGTGCCGAGCCATACACCCTCATTATTATCTACAAATGAGCACGTAACGTAACTGCTTGACAATGAAAAACGGTCGTCGGGATTATATTCAATGTGTCTTGAGCCCGTCCCATGCAAATCGTATCTCCATACGCCGGCAGATGTGGAAAGCCAGATCCATCTTTCTCTCTCGAAGAAAGCATCCAGAAGCGTTACACCGGCAGGAAGATGGAACAGACTGCGGATGGAACCGGATATGGGGTCTATTTCACTGATTCCCTTGACCGTGCTTGCCACATAAATCTGCCCGTCGGCTCCTTCGAAAATGCCTTCGACATCATCGGAATCGAACCATCCGCCATCTTTGAACGGTTCCAGATCATTGGCATTGTCAAATCCTGAAGCAGAGTGATAAAGCGGTGAATGATAGCGCGAGAGCCATATTCCGCTATTCTTGGAACAGAGAATCCTGCGGAAGCCGGAAATTCCCAAGGTGTCGTAACCGATATGGTGCAAATGGGAATATTTCGTGTTGTAGCAGAACAAGCCCTGCCCCTTTACAACCATCCAGATATGACCGTTCTTGTCTGTGGTTATGCTCCGGATCTCGCCCCGTATGGATTCGCCGTCGTCAGCCTTCAGGAGAATAGGTTCGAACTTGTCACGGATATAGTTGTAGCGGCAGACACCGTTGTCGGTTCCTATCCATATATTGCCGTCCCTGTCCTCTACCAGACAGCGGACATAGTCTGTTTCAAGTCCCAGTTTATCAGAGAAGAAGACATCGAATTTCATGCCGTCATAGCGGTTCAGTCCATGACTGGTCCCGACCCAGACAAATCCACGGGAATCCTGCATGATGCTGCTTACGCCATCGAATGACAGCCCGCTGTCGGCGGTCGTCAAATGTGTAAACTTATATTGGCTCACAGCAGCCTGCGCCGTGCCGTGAAGCGCGACAGCAAGCAGCAATGAAACTGCAATATTCCTTATTATATTTCGTTCTCTCATAACTGGAAAATGAGATTTTATTTAAAATCGAACACCTTGTTGGTGATACGTCCTCTTACGACATAGAGATATCCAGTATCGCCCTCATGATCCCTTCCACCTGAACCATATACCGCAAGTATTTCATCGCCGCCAAGCGGACAAAGCGAATTCCATTTCGCACAGGCCTTGGTCTGGTCTATTGCAAACGGTCTGGAAACTCCGCGCATCGTACTGAATTTGTTCCTGACGAATTCTGATTTCGGGCATATCTGGACTTCCATCGCCGTATGCTTATATCGTTCCTCATGAGTGCTTTGCGGTGCGCCGTCCGTCGTCTGATAGGACATTACGAAATAATTGTCCGTCTGTATCAGATACGGGGCTCCGGAGTAGATCTCAGTACTCTTGAGCGGCTTCTGGAAAGGGTCGAACCTGTAAAGGCTCGGCGCGCCGACCTGACGGCTCCAATTATCTGCTACAGAGTTATATACGATCTGCGGGAAGAATTGATAGCCATCTCCATTCGCCTCGATTGCGACATATATATTGCCGTTGTAAACAGTAGCCGTAGGCATCCCGTCGCGCATCCTGAACGTATAACATACAACCCGTTTTTCTCCCCAGGTGTCGCCCCCGTCTTTCGATTCGATGACGGAAATGTTCTGATAGGTAATCTTGTCGCTCGCATAAGGAGTTTCATCTGCAAAATAAATCTGTACAGTGCCGTCAGGAAGTTCCAGCACGAAAGGCTCATAGCATCCGGAAACATTGTTTGAGGAGTAGAGTTTCTTCAGGCTGCTCCAGGTAGCGCCATTGTCATCGGATGTGCTGATGGAGATATGGAAAGGATAGACAGTCTTGTCTTTATTGGCGACCTTGGTATCTTTGACCCTTTCATTCACAGCATAAATTATACGTCCAGGATGATGGGGATTGCTGGCACTGAGCTGTGCAAATTCCGGATTGTCAATCCTGTGTGACAGACTGTCTTTCTTATAGGCCGGAACGACAATCTTCGCCCCGGTCCATGTGGCGCCGTCATCATTGCTGAAACGGGCATAGCCATGCCAAGTATTTGAGTAGCATATCATTAATCTGCCGTCATTCAGACGGTGCGCACGACCGTAAGCACTGCACCAACCAGAAACAAGGACAGGTTTATCCCAAGTGATGCCGAGAATGTTGCCATCGACCTCCTCAATGTCTGAAGTAGTATTTTCAAGCGCGGTGAATGTCAATTCTGGTGCGTTGGTGATCACGCCGGCTTTAAGCTCCACTTGTGTGCTTGTAGTCGCCTTCAGGAATGTTTCTCTGGCATCGGAAAACATTATGCTGAAGCCTTCCCTGAAAATCTGTGGCGGAATGGCAATGCAGAAGTCGTAAAGAGAGGTTTCGTTTCCGGCAGGTGTCAAAGTTATCGTCTTCACGCCGTCTCCGGAGACATTGCCAAGAACAGGATTGCCGGCATTGACATTGAATGAAAACTGTCCTGCGACGGATTCGGAGGCATTGCCCTTGAATACGGCTTTGGTCGCCTGGCGGCTGGTGCCTGACGGGGATTTCACTCTGATCCGGAGGTAGGCGCATAATTGGCGGAAGCGCAGGCCGGTGGTTTCACTTTGCGCGGCCATTATTGCGGCAGCGGGATCGAAGGCGCCGGCAGCTGGCGATTGCTCCGATTTTATCGCGATCTGGTCAGATTGCAGCGCATCTGCGGGATACACGGCGGTATATGGCGGGGTCAATGTTTGCCCCATATGGAATGTAGCCGAGTTGGAGCCGGCTGCATCTGATGTCAGCGGTTTGGACACGACGCCATTGACGATTATGCAGTCGCCTTCCGACCAGATGACCGGATATTTCCCGTCGGTCTTTTCTCCAAGAGCGGTCTTGGTCGAAGTTCCATCAGAAACTGCTGTGAAGACGGTTTCGGTTTCCAGTTCGGGCGCAGATTCCGTGCATGCCGCCATTGACAGCATCGCTGCGGAAATCATCAGGTATGTGGTTATTTTGCGTGTCATCATATAGTTCGTCAGGGGTCCGTTGTCTGGTTCGTCGGCGGGCTTGAAGATTTGTTCACTTCATCAGAATCTTGCCCTTTCTTATGTAGATATTGCCACTTAACTGAGTGATTGCCAGAATATTGTCATCACCCAAATCACAGAGAGAATTCCATAGTCCGTTGTCACGGGTCTGGTCGATTTCGAACGGACGGATGCGCTCCCTCATCGTAAGGAATTCATGGCCTGTCATTTCATCAATGCGACAAACAGCCATTTCCATCACGGCGTTCTTCGTGGTCGGTTCCAATGCACCTTCAGATGACTGGTAGCAGAGCACGAAATAATTGTCAGTGTGAATGATATAAGGGGCGCCCGCATAAATGAACGCGCTTTCCATAGAGGTCTTGAAAGGGTCGAACCGGTTCAATGACGATCCATATACAGGTGTTTTCCAATTGTCTGATATCCTGGTACATACAATCTGCGGATGGAATTTGACATTCTGTCCGTTGGCTTCGATTGCCACGTAAATCCAATCGCCATGAATCATTGCCACAGGCATGCCGTCACGGTATTTTTCATTGTAGCAGACAATCCTGGCAGGTCCCCAGGTATCACCGCCGTCTTTGGATTCGATGACGGAAATGTTCTGATATGTCAATCTCCTTTCATAATAAGGCGTCTCATCAGCGAAATAAATCTGCACGGTGCCGTCCGGAAGTTCGAGGACGCATGGTTCGTAACAACCGCGGAGGACATCCCTGTCCCAAATCTTGGATTTGTAGACATCACGGATGCCGCTCCACGTCTTGCACATGTCATCAGATGTGGAAATCGCTATCGTATAAGGCGTTTGTGAACTTTTATTGTCAGAAGGCCTGATGTTCGCAGCATAGATGATTCTTCCCGGATGGTAAGGATTCTTGTCGCTGAGCTGCGCAAATTCCGTATTGGAAACATTGACCTGGACCGGGGCGATATAGCTGTTGTAAGCCATGGCAGTCTGTGCCTCCGACCATGTGCTGCAACCGTCCTTGCTGATCTTGAAGCAGCCGCTTCCTCCGCGGGAATAGACAGCCATGTAGCTTCCGTCATTAAGTCGGTGCACGCGCGCATACCCGCCCGGTGCAAGCAGCTTGGCATCTTCCCATTCTACCATGATTTCTCCATGAGATGTCTTTCTGGGAGCAGGTGTACAACCTGGCTCGACAGCAGAAACGCCCAAAAGTCCGGCCAATGAAAACAAAAGGACCAAAATTCCAAATAATCGGTTACTCATCTTAGCTTTTCGTTAAATACCATACGCAAAGATATGTAAACGATATTTTTTGCATGAAAATTTTTGACACAAAATATGCAAATTTTGAATCAATTTGCGATAACCTTTCTATTGCCTTAGAAGTTCAGCCCCATTCCGACAACCAATGATCTTGGAAGCGACGGACCATAGATATAACCGGAGTCACGTAACTCCCCTTGGTCAAAATCTTTCTGATAGGCATTGAAAATATTCTTGACTCCGGCGTGGAGATTCAGGCGACATATTTTCATTATGTTGAATTCGTAACTGATTTTGCAGCTCATGTCCCAGAATGACGGGGTGTTGACGGCGACATCGACATCAGTTCCGCTTCCTTTCAGGTGTTGTGCAAGCATTGGTCCCGTATAGGTCCCGGACAAATCAATGTCGAAATTCTTGAATGGAGAATAGCACGCCACCATGTAGCCGTAGACGTTCGGGGAACGGAAAAGGTCACGGACCGGAGCGACCGCCTCGTCATCACTCCACGCCTGGGCTTCGTCATAACGGCTTCGCTGCACAGTCAGACCGGCCTGCAGGCTGAACGCCGTCGATATTGCCAGCTTTCCTTCCAACGTGCAGCCATAAACCTTGGCTCCGGATCCGTTGTAACGCTCCATGATGTTGCTGTTTCCATCGTCGGCCTTGTCACCCTTCGGCCTGAGGGAGTATGTATCTTTCAAGATAGTGTAGAATCCTTCCGCCATAAGGTTGATGGAAACATTATTGAATGTATGATACCAGTCCGCTGATGCACTGAAAGAGTGGGACTTCTCTTCCCTGAGATTGTCGGCTAGCTTGATACGTATGCGTTTTCCGCCGGCAACAGCGATATGCAGGTCTTCGTCAAATGCCTGCGGTGCACGGAATCCTTTGGCATAAATAGCGCGGAAACTCAGGTCACGGAACGGACTGTAGCGGATATTGACCCTAGGGGAGAAAATCGGTCTTCGGATGAGGTCGTGTTTGTCAATGCGGACACCCCCAAGAAGCCCCCAATGTTCGTTTTTCCATTCGTTCTGGAAGTAAGAGCCTATGATATTTATCTTCTGAGCCGTTTTATAACCATATCCGAGCGATTTATCTTTCAGGTCATCGAAGTTGTATTCCAGACCGGCTGTAAGTTGGGACGGCATGAACAGCAGTCGATCGAACTTGTACGAATACTGTACTCCTCCGACTGCAGTCAAGTCCGTGGTCCTTCCGTATGCCTTCGGGTCCATCCCGGAGCCATAGTAGCTGTTCCTGCTGATATGCTGGGCGGAAACATATGCATTCCAAATATGTTTGCCATCTTGGCTCTGGCCTTCATAACTAAGTGAACCGCTGTTGTTTATGTGTTCGGTCTGTTCAGCTATCAATGCTTCGTGTGCAGGTCGGTCCAGCTGGTTTCCACCGCGTCGGAACTCTTTGACACCATGATATTCGAACTTCAATTTCGAGAAAGGATTCAGTCTCAGGTGTCCCCGTGTACCGATAGTTATCGTATTAAGTGCAGGAATCTCCGTAAACCCGTCGCCGTCAGCATCATAACCATCCCTTGAGCGTCTCTGCCCGAATACGGACAGTCCGCCTCTGCCATCGTCTGTGACCATTGAGGCATTGACGCTGGTGTTGTTGTCAAGAGCCCCGCTCATACCTATAGACGTGAGTTCATGGCTGATTCCTGCGCCGGATCTCATTGCCTCTTTGGTGATTATGTTGATTGTTCCTCCGATTGCGGACGCGCCGAACAAGGCTGATCCGCCTCCGCGCACCACTTCCACACGGTCAATCATTGACGCAGGTATCTGCTCCAGTCCGTATACGCCCGCCAATGCCGAGAATATTGGTCTGGAGTCAATGAGAATTTGCGAGTAATGCCCGTCAAGCCCGTTGATTCTCGCCTGAGTGAACCCGCAGTTCTGGCAGTCGTTTTCAATTCGGACTCCCGGCTGGAACGTGAGGCCTTCCGCCAATGTCGGTGAGGAAGTGCTGGCAAAAATACGGCTGTCAATGACATTGACCAATGCCGGGGCCATCTTCCTCGACGTGCGGTTTCTGGTGGCGCTCACCACCACTCCGTCCAAAGAGAGTGATTCGGGCTCAAGGCTGAAATTCACTTCATAGGTTTTTCCTGCTTCAATATCCATTGAAACCGCAGAGTCTTTGTATCCTACGAAAGAGGCTATTATATCGTGCTTGCCAAGAGGCAGGTTTCTGAGGGCATAGTGTCCGGATGATGAAGTCTGGATGCCGATTTGTGTGCCGCCGACCATCACCATCACATAAGGGAGATGCTCCCCTGTCTTGGAGTCGATAATGTGACCGGATATGCTGGCATCCGACAGTTTGTTCTGAGCATGTGCCAGTACGCTGAAACACATGGCGATTGCAGCCACTGCCAGCGTGGCTGAGAAATGTATTGTTTTCATTTATGAGTGTCGTTATTTTAGCTCAAGTCGTGTTTTGCACAACTTGAGACATCATAATTTACTGCATGACCTGGAAACTGGTATGCATGAATAAGGAAAGGTATGGATTTATAACGACACCGGCGGAGCCCTCAGTCCGAGGACATGATGGAATAAAGACCGGATGACTTCAGGAAGTTCCGGTATCAGCAGTACCGAGAAATCCCGACTTTCTGCAGGAACGATTTCAGCCTGTCCGCTGTCCAGATAAACATTGGCAGATATGATTTGCAGAAGCTGGAGTTCATAGTCGCTGTGACTGTGCGGTTTGCCACTCCAGGGATGAGAATGCACGATACGTCCCTCAGGACCCTCATGAACGTGGGTAAAGAGGTTTGTTGATGCAAAAAAGAATGCAAACAACACAAGCGCCAACGCGCTCTTGATTTTGAGGTGACGTGTCATTTCACCGGCAAAGATAATACACTATCCGCAAACTGGAAAATCCCACGCCCCAGATATTTGTATCGGGGATATCTCCTCCCGTGCGTGATAAAACGTTTTCCACGCACGTCATGCCCCAAAATGATGCTGACGTGCGTGAATCGCCAGGTTTTACGCACGTCGCCGCGCAGATAATCATTGGCCTTAAACTGAAAGCGGGAACAATGAGTCGGCCTCGTATTGGGTGATTCCGAGCAGTCGACGAATCTGTCCATTCGAAGCGTGATAGTCATAGTGAAGTTTATTTGCCGCATCGACGAGTTGCGATTTGGTCAGTTCTTGTACATTCGCAACCCCATAGGATGTTCGCAATAGTTTTGCCAGCTGTGCAAACAATTCCGAGTCAGTCAAGAACTCTCCGTCATCAAGTTCACATGCAAGTTCGCCATATGCTTCCACGTTTTTGGTCAACATGGAGAAATATTGGTGGGCGTCACGGAACATCGACATTCCCAACTGTATGGAACAATATGAAGAAGGCGCAATCATCCCGTCCGTGACTTGCATCCGTTCAATATTACCTGGTACTCGTCCGTGGAACAATTTCCGTAAGTCAGTATCCTTCAAATCTTTGATACTTTGAAATCCATATTGCCGCGTATTGAAATAATAGGCACCTGTTCCCCATGGATATGAATAAGGTGTATGATCCGGATTTGCGACATAGCCATTTCTGTTGACATAGACGATAGTGTTTCTCAATGCCTTCAAATCATTGATTGCCTTGAGTCGCAACTGGAAACAATCAAATGGTTTCATATAGTGATTTTGACTGAGATAGCGTACAAGTCGTCGCCTGAAAGCCATGAAAAACTCTTTTATCTTCTCTTCTTCCCCGGCCAGGACAATATAAATATGGTTGTTCATTATCTCAAATGCGACAATGACAAGTTCCTGGAACTCAGTGCTGCATCTGGCCATAAGATTCATTGAATAACGGAAATCACTGTCATCCTGGAAAATGACGGGTGTTTCTTTCCCTGGAGTGTAGAGATGCCACCAATTATCGCAGTTATACGAAAACGTGGCTTCGCATTTTGCCTCAGCATCGCGAAAAGAATGTTTTTTCATAATGTTTGTTTTGTGACACGCAGATTATCCGGAATCTCACGCGTCGATTAATACTATATTGGTACGCCAATTTAGCAAATGTTTCCGATAAAACTATTGATGGCAGCTTTTTTTATTCAATTTCCCATGAATTTGTAAACCGCCGTGCGTGATAAAACGTTTTCCACGCACGTCATGCCAGAAAAAGCTGCTGACGTGCGTGAATTGCCCGGTTTTACGCACGTCGCGGAGATGATTGCCATCTTTGTTTGCCGATTGACACAAATGCATTAACTTTGTTAAGAACAGATTAAAGGCAGTTGTAATGGAAAGTGGAAATTTCGAGTTGAATGTTGCCAGATTCATTGTAGAGAAGACGGACATGAGTCTGTTTCTTACCGGCAAAGCGGGGACGGGCAAGACCACGTTCCTGCGAGAGGTCGTGCGAAACACAAAAAAGAAATGCATCGTGCTGGCTCCTACGGGAATTGCTGCTGTCAATGCGGGGGCAATGACTATTCACTCCTTCTTTCAGTTCGGTCTCGGGCCATTCGTGCAGGGAGTCATTGAACCGAAATCTGATTTCCGGATCAACAAGTCGAAATTGGAACTGATCCGTAACCTTCAGCTGCTGATAATCGATGAAGTGTCGATGGTCCGTGCGGATTTGATGGACCACATTGACGTGGAACTCAGGCGCATCCGCCGCAACAGCAAGCCATTCGGCGGGGTACAACTTCTCCTGATCGGCGACCTGCAGCAGCTCCCCCCTATCGCTCACGGCAATGAAGATGATCTGTTGAGACAATATTACAAGACATTGTATTTCTTCAGCAGCGCTGCACTTAAAAGCATGAAATACAGCTGCATTGAACTGAAAAACGTATATCGCCAGACGGACAGGCATTTCATAGACATCCTGAACCGTGCCAGAGAATGCACATTGACATATCAGGATATTGCCGACCTGAACGACCGGTTCATTCCTGGTTTTTCACCGAAACCGGAAGAGGGTTACATCAGGCTGATGACGCATAACCGCCAGGTAGACAATATCAATGAAACGGAATTGGCAAAGCTTGATAGTCACGCCTATACGTTCGAAGCAGCTGTGACGGGAACATTTCCGGAAGAGTCCTTTCCGACGGCAAACAGCCTGACATTGAAAAAAGGTGCTCAGGTAATGTTCATCAAGAATGATCCTGAACGGCGTTTTATCAACGGTACGCTGGGAGAAGTCAGAAGCATTGACAAGAACAGCATTGCCGTAAGGCTGGCAGAGTCGGGGAAGACGATTGATGTGGAGCCGATGGAGTGGCAGAATATCCGCTACCAGTTCGACGAAGAGAGTAAAGAGATATCATCCAAACAGATAGGCCGTTTCAAGCAATATCCGCTGAAGGCCGCATGGGCGATAACCATACACAAGAGTCAGGGACTTACATTCGACAAGGCCATCGTCGATGTGCACGCTGCATTTTCACCTGGCCAGGCTTACGTGGCGCTGAGCCGTTGCCGCACCTTGGATGGGCTGGTCCTGAGTGCTCCGATTTGCGCTTCGGTTTTCAGAAAGGACAATGCCGTGGATGCGTTTCTCAGCTACATTTACTGCCCGGTGGAAGAGCTCGCGTTTTCTTCCTGCTATGAGTATTTCGAGTACGAGAAAAAGCCTGAGCCAGAAGAGGTTGCGCCGACGGCTGAGGTCAATGCCGATAAACGGAAAGTGCCTGCGGGAATCCCTGACACGGCTCTCGCGCGGGAGCTGAAGTCGTGGCGGTTCGAGCGCGCAAAGGAAATCGGCAAACCCGCCTTTGTTGTCTTTTCAAATGCCGTTTTGGCCGGGATTGCGCATCTGCGTCCCACCACATTGACCGAACTCATGGAGGTGCCGGGGATAGGCCAGTCCAAGCTCAATGCTTATGGCGAGGAGATTGTCAGCATTGTCCAGAGTCATATGGAAGATGATGACCTCGGGCGTGGCGATGACGGCCCGGAAATCAGTCAGGCAGATGATTCCCGTGCGCCCAAAAAGGAGAAAAAAGAGGAACTCCGCGATGAGTCCGGCAAGAAACTGAACACTTTTGAATATTCGTATTGGCTTTATAACCAAGGAAATACTGTAGAGCAGATAGCTGAAAAGCGTGGCCTTAATCCCACTACGATCGAAGGTCACCTGGCACGCTACGTGGCTTCCGGAGACCTTGATGTCCACGAGTTTGTAGATGCGGACACCTTGGAGAAAGTGGAAGCATATTGCGAAAAACATCCGGAAGAAAAAGCATTGAAACCGATTTTCGAGCATTTCGACGCGAAGATTTCCTACGGTGTCCTCCGCATGGCCATCGCAGCCATCCGGAAAGAATAATTTCCATTTTAGATATCCGTGAATCTCCCATGCGCTTAGATATCCGTGAATCTCCCGTGCGTAAAACCGGGCAATTCACGCACGTCAGCATCATTTTGGGCCATGATGTGAGCGAAAAACGTTTTAACACGCACGTCAGCAGCAAGTTTAGTGGTCTTGTGCGTGGAAAACGTTTTATCTCGCACGGGAGGAGGAATTGGGGCGATGAAAGATTACCGGGGATAGAGAGACAGTGTAACATGACTGACCAGAAAAGAGAGATAGCCTGAAAAGAATCCTGAAGATAATGAAGGTTATTTTTTGAATGTTACTTAACTTTGAGGAAAAGATGATAATTTACGATGTATTACGTCAGCAAAAGATTTGAAGTGTCGGGAGCGCATTATGTGACGACGGACCGACGGACAAAGTGCGAGGAACTCCACGGACATAATTGGATAGTGATAGTGCATTGCAAGTCAATGACTTTGAACGAGGACGGGATGGTTACTGACTTTACGGTCATAAAGCAGAACATCATGTCACGCATTGACCATAAGAACCTCAATGAGGTGCTGCCGTTCAGTCCGACGGCGGAGAATATCGCCAAATGGATATGCGACGAGACCGAAAATTGCTACAAGGTCGAGATTTGGGAGTCCGAGAACAACAAGGCCGTCTACGAAATATAAAAGACGAAATAATATAAAATAACAATACTTCGGTAAATTTTACCGATAATTTTAAAATTTAACAATCGAGCAG
>ERZ1026772.262-NODE-262-length-40601-cov-98.766117_pt1 | contig 40601 bp, 32 predicted proteins | sample MGYA00380124_ERZ1026772 | MGnify/ENA primary metagenome ERZ1026772 (study PRJEB33269, sample SAMEA4719760) | human gut metagenome | biome: human-associated habitat; feature: organic feature; material: feces | place: Cameroon | collected 2013-10 ...
ATGCGGTATTCTAGCTTTATTACTTTTATCAACTGTCAAAGATGGGATTATATATAAACATATCTAAATTGTAATTGTTTTAGGGCGGTGTTTTAGCTAAAATCAAAATAACAAAATAGGGGAGACTATCTTATGGAAGTTACTAACAAAAGGATACAAAAAAAATAGTTTTTTATCACTATTTGTTCTATATCATCATATTTTGTTTTTATGAATAGTATGGTTGATGGACATGATACCTCATTTCATATGTATCGTTTACAAGGAATTGTTAATGCCTTTTAAGATGGACAATTTCTTCCTAAAATATATCCATACGCAAACAATGGCTATGGATATGCAACGCCACTGTTTTATTGTGATATATTTTTGTATCCTTTTGCGATACTTTATCGTTTAGGTCTACTACTTGTGGTTGCTTATAAGTTAATGCGTTGTTTCTATATTTGCCTTTCTATAATGTCTATTTTTTATGCGACCGAAAATATTTGCAAATAACAAGCACGCATCATATATTGCGACAATCTTATATACTTTTTGTAATTATCATTTATATGATGTTTACTTAAGAGATTCTTTTGGAGAATACTTGGCACTTACTTTTATTCCGTTGGTGGTGCTTTCAATTTATAAGGTGTTCGAAAAAAAGGAAAATAATTGGATTCTTTTGGGTGTGAATTTTTCTTTTTTGTTGTGTTCACATTTATTGAGCTTCTCTATGATCTGCGTAGTTTTCTTTATTTATATAGTCTTCTATTGTGTAAAAAACTATAAGGATACTAATTTGCTGAAGTCTAGATTTTCTATTCTTATAAAAGCACTTTTTTAGGAATTGGACTATCTGCTTTCTTTTTAGCACCAATGTTGGAACAAATGGCTAGTCAAACTTTTTTAGTTAATCGTTATAGCCAGTTTTATAACATAAACGAGGCTACATCTTTTAAAGATGTGTTATTCAGACCATTTATTAATTTTGAAAATTATTATTCAAATGGGACAAACAATTGCATTTTTAATCTAGGATATATATTCTATTTTGGACAGTTCATATATTTATATGTTCTTACAAAGAATAAAGGCAAAACATCTGTAACATTTAGTTTTATATTGTCTAATATTTCTATCTTATTTTCACTTGGTTTAGCACTGACCTTTGGAATTCTTTCTAATTTAAATGTAATTCATTTTGCATTTAGATTCAATATTATTTCATTAGTGTTGTTAACTCATGTAATTACATATTCTCTAACTCAAATTACGTTGAAAACTAGAAATATATTTATGATTATTATTGTTGTCTATAGTTGTATAAATATGGCCTTGGTTTTCCATTATGATTTTATCAATGATGATCATTGTTACAATAATCAAACCTATTATGAACCATTTTCCAAATCAACTCATAACGAGGCATATGATTGGTTGCAAATATCTAATGGAGAGTATCTTCCTGTGAATGATGTTTATCAGTATAAATTGGATGATTCTTCGTTGATTAAAATCGTAGAGGATGATAGGTATAATTATTACGAAGCTTGCAATGTAATTGATGGCAAAACCATTCCTGTTGAATACAAAAGGAATGGTACAAAAATATCATTTAGTTATACTTCTAATTATGATTTGTTGATGATGGTGCTACTTACATATTATAAGGGTTATTCGGTATATGTTATAGATTTTGATGGCAACCTAGAGCGTCTTGAATATGAAGATATTGGAAGATATAAACAGGTTGCTTTCTGAGTAAAACCAGGAACTTATGATTATTATTGTTATTATGAAGGCACATCTATTCAAAAAGTTTCTCTTTATATATCTGTAATAACCGTTCTTTTTGTTTTAACAAGCAAAAAGAAAATAGTAGCCTAATCTTTATTGATATAATACTTAATGATGAAAAGATTGTCTGTTGTAGTTCCTGTATACAATGTTGAAAAATATCTAGACAAGTGTCTAGATTCTTTAGTTAACCAAGAAATAGATGATTACGAAGTTATCGTAGTAAATGATGGTACTAAGGATAATAGTCAATTAATAATTGATAAATATGTTAAGGATTATCCTAATATTGTTAAGTCCTATATTAAAGAAAACGGTGGTCTTAGTGATGCTAGAAACTATGGCGTTAAATACGCCAGTGGTGAATATATAACATTCTTAGATAGTGATGACTATATTGAATATGATACTTATGAGAATATGTTGGATATTGCTTATAAGGGTAATCATGATTTGGTTGTAGCAGATCTTGAATATGTTTGGGAAGACAATTCAAAAGAACCTTTTGTAAAGGAAGGCTTAAATAGGGTGAACGATAATGATATTAAGAGCTTGTTCTTGTCCCCGTTGTTTTCTTGGAATAAGATGTATCGCAAATCGTTGTTCGATACATTAGAATGTAAGTATCCAGTAGGACTATGGTATGAGGATATACCAGTTACTCTTAAGTTTTTTTCAAGTATTAAGAGTGTTGGCTATTATAGTGGTATTGCTTATCACTACCTACAAAGAAACACCTCAATACTTGGTTCTTCATATAATGATAAGATGTATGACATCTTCACAATATTTGAAGGTGTAATCAAAGATTTTAAAGAAAGAAATAAATATGAAGAGTTCTGTGATGAGCTTGAATATCTGTTTATAGAACACTTCTTAGTCTATGGTGCCTTTAGGTTCTTGAGAACAGAACATTATAAGGAACTGATGGAAAAAGCATTTGGTTTTGTGAAAGAATATTTCCCAGACTATATGCATAATAAATATATAAAGACTTTAGGTAAGAAGAATGTTATCTTCTTAAGAACAAATAATAAAGTCACAATGTCTTTTTGGCACAGGTATCTAACAAAATGAGTAAAGTAAGTATTATTGTCCCTATCTACAATGTAGAAAAATATATAAGTAAGTGTCTTGATTCACTGACAAGACAAACTTTTTCTGATATTGAAATTTTAGCTGTTTCTGATGGTTCGCCAGATAATAGTAAGGAAATTGTTTTAAAGTATGCAGAAAAAGATAAAAGAGTTAAGTTTATTGAAAAAGAAAATGGTGGTTATGGTAGCGTTTTAGAAACAGCTATAGCTCGTATTGAATCGGAATATTTTATGGTATGTGACCCTGATGATTGGCTAAGTGATGATGCGGTAGAAGTATTGGTAAATACATTAACAAAGAATGATGTTGATGTTGTTGTTGGCTGTAAGTATCTTGTTTATAACGACAACGAAGAAAAGATTTATACTGATTCAGTAATTCATTCAGTAAATATCAATACTGAATTTGATAAGGTATATACTGATTTAACTAGTTTCTATTACTTAGATCCTAGTCCTCATGCCAAACTGTACAAGACAAGTATTTGTAAGGGTATTAACTTACCTCATAAGGTAAGTTTTACTGATTTACTTTTATATACTTATGCGTTAGAGAATGCTGAAAAGGCAATCTATATTAAAGATGCCTTATCATACTATTTGATTGATAGACCAGGTAATAGTATGTCTACTTTTAAGGATAAGACTTTCTATGATCACTATGTTATTATGAGCGAACTATTTAATTATGCTCATGATGGTAATAATAAGATGTTATATGCAAGAACATATATTCAATTTAGATATGCATTAAGCCAATTGGTTGAACATGGTACTGATAGCGCTAAGCTGAAGTATTTTAATGAATATTGGAATATATATAAGACTTTAATCAGACATAAGAAAGATGTTATGAATAATTATCCAAAGGATGGTACTTTATCTAAATTAAAATGTGCTTTCTTATTGAGTGGTTTGCTTGAAAAAACAATGTTGAAAGATTTGATGGGGGCTAAATAAGATGAAAGTAAGTGTAATAGTTCCTGTATATAATGTTGAAAAATATATTGAGAAGTGTCTTTTATCAATTCAGAATCAAACTTTTACTGATTTTGAATGCTTGGTAATCAATGATGGCACTAAGGATAAATCAATCGAAGTAGCTAAGAAGGTTGTTGGTAATGATCCACGTTTTAGATTTTTTGATAAGGAAAATGGTGGTCTTAGTGATGCTAGAAACTTTGGCATTGAAAAGGCTAGCGGTGAGTATTTATGCTTTATCGATAGTGATGACTATATTCATGAAGAATTATTAGAGTTAACTTATATGATGGGCAAAGAATATGATAGTGATATCGTATGTTTTGATATGTATTATGTTTATGATAATGGTTCATTAGAATATTCTTGGGGCTCTAACTATAAGGGTATTTCTAATTATAGAGATAATAAAGAGATTATTTTCTCTAATAATAGTGCCAATAACAAACTTTATAAGGCTTCTTTTATGAAAGATAAGAGATTCTTTAAGGGCATGTGGTATGAGGATTTGGCTGTAATTCCAACATGGATTGCCCAGGCAAATAATATGGCTCATGTTTATAAGCCTTTATACTATTATGTTCAAAGAGAAGGCTCCATTACTCATAAGGCAGATATTAGAATCTTTGATATTTATAAGGCTATTTCTATGGTTAAGGATAAGTTACAATTAGGTGCTTATGAGGTAAGAGGTTTATACTTTGAGAACTGCTTAGTAATGACTACTTTGCGTATTAAAGAGATTAATGATAAGGCAACTAGAATTGATTATTATAAGAAGAATATTGAACATTTGGAGGAACAATATCCTAATTGGTATAGTGATGTTAAGAAGGAAAAGGATTTTAATTTTAAACAAAGATTAATCTTTTTCTTGCTTCATCTGAAATTGTTTGGTTTAGTAGAAAGAGCATATAACAAATGAAAAAGAAAATCTTGTTTGTGAATGATGAAATGACAATGGGTGGTGTTGCACGTATTTTGAACACTTTCCTAAAGATGATTGATAGAGATCAATATGATGTTGATCTTTTGGTGCTTCATAAAAGAGGAGAATTGTTGAGTGAAATACCTAGTGATATCAATGTTATTGAAGGTTCAAAGTTTTTTTCTTGCATTGATAGACCATTAAGTGAATGTAAGGGTATGGAATTATTCTATAAGTTAAGACTATTATTCTATATGAAAACTGGTCTTATTAAAAATAAGATTGTAAGTGAGCGAAAGAAAATATTGAATAAACATTATGATATCGAATTTTCGGCAAAAGAAGGATTCTGTACTATTTTTACTGGTTATGGTGATTCTGATTTAAAGGTTAACTGGGTTCAAGTAGATTATAAAGAATCTAATTATTCTAGCCATCATATGGGTTTAGTAAAGGATGCGTTAACGCATATTGATATGAATATAGCTTGTTCTAATCAAGTTAAAGAATCTTATCAAGAATTGTTTGGTGTAAATAGAATTTGTGTAGTTCATAATCTTGTTGATGAAGATAGAATTAGAAACATGTCTTTAGAACCATGTGATTTAAAGCTAGATGATAAGAAGATTAATATTATTACAGTAGCTCGTTTCCATCCTCAGAAGGCTGTAGATCGACTTATTAGAGCTTATAGTAAGTTAAAGGATTACTATAATTTAATTATTATTGGTGATGGTGGTTTGAAGGATGATTTGTATAATTTAGCTAAGGAATTAAATTGTTTTGATAATATTTCTTGGTTGGGTTTAAAGTCTAATCCTTATCCTTATGTAAGAAAGTGTGACTTGTTTGTAATGTCTAGCTTATATGAGGGTTATCCTACAATGACTGTTGAATCTTTACTAAGCGATACACCGGTTTTAACTACTTTGGTAGCTGGTGTTAGCGAACAAATTGACGATTCTAATGGTTGGATTGTAGAGAATAGTGAAGATGGTTTATTTAATAAGTTAGATGAGATAAAAAAAGATAAGGCTAATTTGTTAAAATTAAAGAGGAATCTAGAGAATTATCATTATGATAATGAGAGTATTTTAAATAGATATTATGAAATATTTGAAAAGAATAATTAATTTATTATTAATATCTTTTATGGTATTAACATTAACTTCATGTAAATCAAATCATGTATATGATTTGGGAAATTTTGATGTTGATTATAAGACTATAGAATTGAATGAGAAATATGATTTAGGTAAGAAATTTACGATTTCTTTTTGGATTGAAACTAAGAGTGCTTATGTTGGTACTAATATTTTAACTATTAGAAATAAAAATGATGAAGTTTCTTTGTTGAATACAACAGAGGATGATGAAGGACAATTAACTGGATTAGTTCTTATAAACAAAAACGGGATGTTGTGTTTGAATAATGATTATTATTTGAAACTTAATACTAAAAATCATGTTGTAATTGAACTTAATAAGAAATATTTTTCATTATATTTAAATGGCGAAAAAATAGGTGAACAGGCTTTCAGCAGATCGTTTAGTGGTAAAGATTTATCATTTATTCTTGGTTCTGATAAGTTGTCTGCCAAGATTACTGATTTAAAATTGTGTGACTACATCAATACGGAAGAACTTGTGAATATTGATGACGATAGTTTTAAGTACAATTTAACTTTTGACGATGCTTTTTTGAATAACGCAAAAGGAAAGATTAAATTACCAGAAGTAAATGGATTAACTTATAGAATTGGTAATGATGATGTTGCAGAGTTAGATGGCTATTATTTAACTTTCTACGATAACGATACCAACAAAGATAAAGAATTGATATTAACAGCTACTTATCAAGGCGTAGATAAGGAATACCGATTTAACATAAGAGGAAACAACAAAGAAAAATTATTACTTGATACTAAAATTCTTGTTTATAATTCTTTGAATTACATAATTTCTGAAAGTGATATATTTGATACTAATATCAATGGAATAGGTGTTGAGTACGAGGTTATCGGTGGCAATGCATCTTTTGTGAATAATCACTTTTTAAAGAATGAATTGGCTAATGAAAAAGAAAAAATAACTGTAAGAGTTAATATCGATGATATATCATTTCAAAAGGATATTGTTTTGTTGGATGAATATTATGCTTACTTGTTGGCGGGATTTACTGGTCAAGCTATATTCCCTGAATGTATAGAAGGCAATGAAAAATCTTTTTTTGCATTAAGTGAGGATTTGAAAAAATGGTCTTATATAGATAGCATTAGCATCAACGTTTCAAGCGGCTCAAAAAGAGTTAGGGATCAATATCTATCCAGAGATAAAACTGGTAATTACCTATTGCTAGGCACTCAAGGTTATATGCATCCGGAGATATATTTAGCAAATAGCGAATCGATTAATGAATTCGAACTAGAACTAAAAAATATAAATTATAGCGATAAGGATTTACATATATTTGCCAATTATTCCTGGGCCCCTGAAATAATATATGATTATGATAATGATCAATACCTGATTTTATACTCAGATACCGAAACTAAAAATAGTCCTATATATGCAGTAGCTACTAAGGATTTTGAACGTTTTTCTTATCCATTTATTTTCTTTGATGCTGGATTTACGATTATAGATGCAAATATCACAATGTTTGATGGTAAGTATTATTTGTTTTATAAGGGTGAAGATGTAGAAAGATATGGAGCCCTTTATTATGCAGTTTCTGATAGTTTATCTTGTGGTAGCAACTGGCGATTGTATGATGACGAAATAACTTCGAGCTATAATTTGGAAGGACCGTTTGGATTAAAAGGTCTTGACAATAAGAATTATCTTTTTTCGGATGCGTTCGAGGTTGCCAAACCTTATTATGGATTATTTGATTCTGATAGTAAAATAAATTTGAAAAATATTAAGGATTTAAATGGGGTGCATCATTTTAGCATTTTGAAAATAACTAAAAGCGAGTATGAAAGATTAATGGAGGAATAGTATGAAGGATGTAATTATTATTGGAGCTGGTTTTGCGGGTGCTACTGTTGCGAATGTATTGGCTAATAAGGGCAAGGATGTTTTGATAATTGATAAGAGGGATCATATTGGTGGCAACGCCTATGATTATATGGAAGAAGATATTATGATTCATAAATATGGTCCTCATATTTTCCATACTAATTCTAAGGATGTGTTTGATTACTTAAGCAATTTTACTGAGTGGTATAAGTATGAACATAAGGTATTAGGTCATGTTGATAATAAGCTAGTACCTATTCCTTTTAACTTTAAGTCAATTGAAGAATGTCTACCTGAAAAGGCAGAGAAGTTAATTGATTTATTAAAGAAGGATTATGGTGAGGGTAAGAAAGTACCTATCATGGAATTATTGTCTAATGAAAATGAAGATATTCGTTATTTAGCTAATTACATTTATGAACATGTTTTTAAGTATTACACAATGAAACAATGGGATATGAAGGTTGAAGAACTTGATAGTGCAGTTAGTGCTAGAGTCCCTGTTAATACTTCATATGATGATAGATATTTCAATGATGCTTATCAATATATGCCAAAAGAAGGTTATACAAAATTAATTGGTAAGATGTTGGACAATGAACATATTGAAGTATTGTTGGGTACCAATGTTACTGATATCTTAAAACTAGAAGATGGAACTATTTATTATAATGGTGAAGTTTTTGAAGAAGATGTTTACTATACCGGTGCTCTTGATGAGTTGTTTGAATATAAGTATGGTGAATTGCCATATCGTTCTTTAGATTTGATTCTTGAAAGATTGAATAAAACATTCCAGGATGCAGCTACCGAGAATTATCCTGAGAATGATGTTAAGTTTACTAGAATTACTGAATATAAGCATTTTATGGAAGTTGAACCAAAAGGAGTGACTTATATTCATACTGAATATCCTTTCCCATATAGAAGAAATGGTGAGGTTGGTAATGTTCCTTATTATCCAATTATTAAGGACGAAAACCAAGCTCTATATGAGACATATGTGAAAGAAGCTAGCAAGTACCCTAAGTTACATTTAATTGGAAGACTAGCTGAATATAAGTATTACAATATGGATGCGATTGTCTTAAAAGCTTTAGAAATGTGTAAAGATTAATCTAAGATATAAGAGAAGTAATCTGCTTTATCTGGATAATGCTTTAGCATTTGATTGTAAAAATATTCTTTCATAGTTGGAGTGTATTCTCCAACTTTTTCATATATAGTAATTGTGTATGTATCATATAACTTTGTAGAATAAATTGGGTTATAGATACTTGAAATTTCTTCATTGTTTACAATCGCATCAGAAATAACATCAAACATATGTTGATATTTTTGGTCTGTGTATGTGATTGGATCTGATGTTATTATGTATTTTATAAATTGATAATCTCTTGGGAAGCCATCTCTAATATCAAATACAGCTGAATCAATATTTGGTCCATCAAGATTAGGCAATAAGGCATTTCTTAATAAATCATCAGTGATAACCCCATAAGTGCCAGTAGCTAAAAAAGCTGTGGTATTTTCATCTGGCTCGATTGATTTGATGTATTCTGATAAATCGATTAATTCGTTTTTGTCACCTAATATTTCTGGTTGTTTCTTAATGTTGGTAAATAACGGAATATTATATGGAAAGTATATTCCAATTGATTGAATTATTAACAAGACAACAAGAACAAAAGATATTTTGTTGTTTATGTTTGTTAAATATAAAAATCCGTTAGTAAATAACATTATAATGTTGAATAGAAAAACATAGTAATGGTGGAATTCGAATGATTGAATTTTCCAGATCATTAAACATGGAACAATAATAGAAATGGTATTTATTACTAATAATTCTTTCTTCAACTTAATAAGGCCTAATATAGAAATAATACAAATGATAGGTGAAATGTAATTGATAAAACTGCCTAACTTGTGTGGATGATTATAGAAGGCATAAGCTTCATCAAAGTTGTTAGTTAATACCCTAGTTAAAAAGCCGTTGAAGAATAGTAGTACTATCACCAATAATATAATGCCTGATGATATAAGTTTTAATAGATCATATACTCTCTTATTTTTATAAAATAACCACTTAATAAAATATGATAAATATAGACATACCGCTGAATATAAATACCATCTTCTTAAGAAAATCGCTAGGAATAGACAAAAGTTTACAAGGATGTTATCACTTGTTTTGATATCTTCAAAATCAGGTAAGATAACAAGGCTATAAGCTAGTATTACGAAGAATAATCCTGAGCAATCTACTTTCCCATAGAAAAGGGTTAGGTATAGCGGGTAGAAAGCTAGAATTATTAATGAAGGTAAGCAATTGTTTTTATCTATATAATGAAAATATAAAATATTTAATAACAAAAATGTTGGTAATAAGAATAATAAAAGATTGCTTATAGAAAAAAATAAATATGATTCTTTGATTAGAATTAATGGTAGCCCAAATAAAGCGGGCAAATAACTATAATCATAAATGTTCATAGAAGTGTAAACTGTTTCTAAGATTATAGATGGATTTTCAAAAAAGTATTTCTTTAAGGTTAAAGCTCTAATCCAGTGCCCTGCATAATCATAGGCATAAATTGTGTTCTCAATACGAAAGAAAATAACTAGTCCTATAGCTATGAATATTGCTGGTATTAAAGAATTTAAAATGATAGCTTTATATTTCGTTTTTATCGTGTTTTTATATTTTATATAGATAAAAACAAAAGAGCCAATGATGATTATTGGATAAATTAATACTAAAAATAAACGTAATATATTTTGCATGTATTAATTATATCTACTAAACAATGGTTTATAATTAAACTTATGAGAAAAAAGAACATTATTAACATTTTATTCGAAGTATTATTTTATTTGTCTATTTTTGCGTACATGCTAGTGATTAAAAGTATATACTCAACAAACGTTCCCTATGATTTGAAAGTATTCTTTGGCTTTGCCTTGGCAATAATCGGAATATGTATCCTTGTTGGTGGTCATGCCAACAAATATGTGTCTTTAGTGTTGTGTGCTATTTATACTTTATATTTAGTTGCTCAAAAGACATATTATAAGGGTTTTGGATCATATTTTCGTTTTTCTACCGCTAAAGAATTGTCTTCTGAAGTAGCGGGACAAGGAGCGGCTATAAACGAATTATTTGATATGAAGGATATCATTCCTTTTGTTGTATTATTGCTAATTGTGGTTGCTTTCTTGATTATTAGATACTGTTTCAAAATAAAGACAAAATATAAGTGGTATGTTCGTTTGAGTTCATTACTTTGTTTTTTATTATCTTTTGTATCTATTAATAGTATGGTTAAGCAAGTATATGCTACAAATACAGATGATAATTTTCAAATTTATCATACCGATTTTTATGTTTATGATACAGTTAGTAATCCTAAAGCTTTCGTAGATAATTTGGGTTTATTAACTTTTGAATTTAGAGATTTACAAGCTTTAGTAAAAGGACAAAAAGACAATGAATTATATACCGATAAAATTGATAGTTATTTTGAAAACAAAGGTTCAATAAAGAAAACTAATGATTATACTGGTATGTTCAAGGATAAATCATTGTTGGTTATCCAGGCTGAATCATTGAATAATTTTGGTATTAATGAAGAGTTAACGCCTACTTTATATAGAATGATTAGTAATAGTATTCAAATTACCAATTTTGATACGCCTTTATTAATTGGTTCTACCAGTGATAGTGAGTTTATGGTTAATACTTCTTTTATTCCAGAAGCTGAAGGTTATTCTGTTTGTTACCAATATGTAAACAATACATATCCATTGACCCTTGGCAATTTATTTAAGAATAATGGTTATGTTACTAATGCTTTCCATAATAATTTTGGTGAATACTATAACAGATTTACTACATTTAGTAATTATGGTTATGAATTTTTTGATAGTTATGGTTTGGGTATTGAATCTGAGGCTAATGATGCTTCGGTAAGTGAACAAATCGGTTGGATTGATACAGAAAAAGAAAAGTTCATGTCAATGTGGATTTCTTATTCAGGACACCAACCATACGAAGCTGATGGTGTTGGTGTTAGTCAAGATGATGTAGATAAGATTAAAGAGTTATATCCAAACTTAAATGATGAATATGTTTATTATTTAGCTAAGAGTATGGATTTTGATAGGGCGGTTGAACAATTCTTAAATGTTATGGAATGGACTGGAAGAATTAATGATGTTGTTATTGTAATCTACGGTGACCATGTAGCTAAAGGTTTAGATTTATCTAAAGGTACTAACTTTGATGAAGTGTTTGGTGTAAATAGCGATGATAATCCTTCTATTACATATACTCCATTATTTATCTATGCGAACGATATGGAGCATCAGGTTGTTAATAAATACTGTACAGCCTTAGATATCTTACCTACTCTGATGAATTTGTGGGATATTGATTATGATAATGAATATGCTTTTGGTCACGATATCTTAGATGATAATTATACTGGTTTTAGTTTTGATGCGAATGGTAATTATTGGAATAGCGATTTCTACTTCAATTCTTCAAACAACACCATAACAACTTATAATGGTTATAGTGAAGATAGTGCTAGAGAAATTGTTAATAATTTCAATGAAAAGAGAGAAATCTGTAAAGAAATATTAAAAATTGATTATTTCAAGAAATAGGAGATTCATATGTTAAGTATTATTGTTCCATGTAAAAATGAAGAAGAAGCTATTCCTTTGTTTTATCCAGTGTTAAAAGAAAATTTGGATAAGATGAATGTTGAATATGAATTATTAATTGTTGATGATGGTTCAACTGATAAGACAGTTGAAGTTTCTTTGAAGTTAAAGGAAAAGGATTCAAATATTAAAGTTATTAGCTTTTCACGTAATTTTGGTAAAGAAGCTGGTATGTTAGCTGGCATGAAAGAAGCCAAGGGTGATTATGTAGTCATCATGGATGCTGACTTACAAGATCCGCCTGCTTTATTATCTGAAATGTATGATTATGTAAAGAGTGGTGAATATGATAGTGCTGCTACTTATAGAGTTACTAGAAAGGGAGAACCGCCTATTAGATCTTTCTTTGCGCGTCAATTTTATAAATTAATTAATAAAATGATTGATGTTGAGATTGTTGATGGAGCTAGAGACTATCGTTTGATGAACCGCAAGATGGTTGATGCGATTATTTCTCTTCCTGAATATAATCGTTTTTCTAAGGGTATTTTCTCTTGGGTTGGATTCAAAACTAAATATATTGAGTTCGAGAATGTTGAAAGAGTAGCTGGTGAGACTAAGTGGAGTTTCTTTAAGCTATTTAGTTATGCGATAGATGGTATTGTAGGATTTACTACTGCACCACTTCGTTTAGCAACCTACTCAGGTTTGTTTGTATCATTATTTGGTTTTATTTATATGCTTTATATCGTAATTAAAGCTTTAACTGTTGGCGATCCGGTTGCTGGCTATCCTAGTATGATTGCGATTATTTGTTTGCTTGGTGGAATTCAATTATTAGTGATTGGTATCATGGGCGAATATTTGGGTAAGACTTATATGGAATCTAAGAAGAGACCTCAGTATATTGTGAAGGAAATTAAATAATGTTTATTGGGAACTATTATTATGAGCCAATCACATCACTTCCTGTGCTGACTGTTACTAGTGCTTATTTTGTGGTGTTTTGTTTCATTGTATTTTGTTTGTCTAGGCCTTTTAAGTCATTCTTAAGGCCTTTAATTTTACTTGTAGCTAACTTTATTTTTGTTTATTCGTTTGGTTTAAATAATTTATTGTGGTTGCTAGGTTTTTCTATTGTTGGATACTTATTGGGTTTGATGAATGAAAAGCACAAGAGTAAGTATTTGGTTATTATTTCTTCGTTGATTTACGGCGCTGTTTTGTTAGGATACAAATTAATTAATCTCACAGATAACAGTATTATTATTCCATTGGGTTTATCTTTCTACTCGTTTAAAATTATTTCCTATTTGTTTGATATTTATTCTGGAAAGATTAAAGCTGAAAAGAATATTGTTTATTACTTAGATTATGTAATGTTCTTTCCATGTATTACAGCAGGCCCTATTAATAGAGCTGATGCTTTCTTAAAAGAAATAAGAAGTAAACATGAATTTGATTATCAAGATATTGCGACAGGTTTCTTTTTAGTAGCTTGTGGTATTTTTGAGAAATTAGTTTTTTGTGATTTTATTGGAAGTGTTGTAACTAAAAGTTTAAATGTTGAGCTAAGCGGTTTAAATACATTACTTGGTGTTGTCTTATATTCATTTCAAATATATTTAGATTTTGATTCTATTTCTAATATCGCAATCGGTACAGCTAGAATGCTGGGCTTTAAGTTAGAAAGAAACTTCCATGTGCCATATTTAGCTATTAGTATCAAGGATTTCTGGAATAGGTGGCATATTTCATTATCATATTGGTTAAGAGACTATATATATTTCCCATTAGGTGGTGGTAGAAAAGGTGATTTAAGAAAATATTTAAATGTATTAATTGTTTTCTTCGTATCTTCTTTGTGGCATGGTATTACATTAAATTTCTTAATTTGGGGTATGGGTCATGGTGTTATTAGAGTTGTTGAAGATTTGATTGCGAAGTTGTTTAAGAATAAGAAGTCAAATTTCTTTGTGTCTTTATTGTTAATATTTATTAATTTTACAATAGTAACTACTTTATGGATTTTCTTTAAATATGGTTTTAGTGAGGCAATAGCTACTATTCAAAGAATTTTTGTGAAATCAGCTTTGAACTTTGAAACAATCGGCTTAACTCATAATGAAGTAATTTGGTTATGTATTGTCTTATCTACTGTAGTGATTACAGATATCCTACGTTATTTCTTTGATTTAGGAGATTTCTTTGGTAAACATATCTTTATTATTAGATTTGTATTATATGCAGCTATGATTTTGTTGTTCCTGGTATTTGGAATGTATGGTGGCAGCTTTGATGCGAATGATTTTATTTATAGGTGGTTTTAGTTATGAATAAAGTATTAAAAACAATTTGGAATTTATTAAAGATTACCATGGGTTTATGCGTTGTTTGCGGCAGCTTCTATTTTGGTTATAACTTTTTTAGCAGTAAGTTTAAGAACCCTGAAGCTAACTATAATTATTCTTTCCATAATTTACCAGAAAATAGTATGGATGTTATTGTGCTTGGATCAAGTCATGCACAATATTCTTTTTCTCCTAATTTCTTTTATGAAGATACGGGTTTGTATTCTTATGTTCTTGGCAGCGCGTGTCAGCCGCTTGAAGTTTCATATCAAATGTTAAGGGAAGCATTAAAGACACAAAATCCAAAACTGGTGGTGTTAGAAACTTATACTGCTACTCCTTTAAGAAGCTGGTGTGAGGCTGATAGTTGCTATGTTACTGCTGAATACCAAATGAGAGGAATTGAAAAGATTAATACTATTAATTATCTTCCAGAGGAAAAGGCAAAAACCTATCGTAATGATTTTATAAATTATCATAATGATTGGAGAACTAAAAAGTCTTTTGATTTCTTATTTGAAGATGATCCAACTAATATTGATTTAGCTTTTGGATATGTGCCTTTGGAAACAACTTATCCATTTTATAACTGGTGGTTTCCTTTCTTGAATGATGATAAGAGTTATGATGTTGAATTGGATGAATTAGATTTGAAATCTTTGAATAATATTGTAAATTTATGCAAAGAAAATGGAATTCAATTGCTAATGTATTTTGTGCCTATGGATTCTATTGATGAATTAAATCAAAAGTATCGTTATAAGGTGTGGAACTATTGCGAAGAAAAAGACATAGATTATATAGATTTTGTAGATTTAAGTGAAAAATTGGACTATCGAATCCCTGTTCATAATGATGGAGCACATTCTAGAACTTCTGGTGCAAGTATTATCACTAACTATATTGCGAATTTTTTAAAAGAAAACGATTATGAATTTAATCATAAAAACAGTGAACTATTGAATGAACTTTATATAGAAAGCATAGATTATATGGATTATTTGTTGTTGTTTGGTGAACATAATCCTAGTAGGTATCTATATAGAATCGTTAATTATCCATATCTAAAGCTTCTTAGATACAATGGAAGTGAACTGAATCCTAGATTGATAAAGACCTTTGAAGATATGAATCTTGTTGATTTAAAAGAAGGTAGAGATTATTATGCGATTATGTACGGAGATGAAATCTTGGATTCTGGATATGAGGAAATTAGTTATGATTTCGATGGTAATCAAATAGTTATTAATGATAGCGGAATTTATGTCAATGATGAATTAATTGATGATGGTAGAGATATAGATATCGTAGTTTACAACAAGAATATGACAAGGGCTTCGATTAAAAAGTTTGTGTATTCTTGGGGACTATTGTGGGATAGTGACTATGACTTTAATTACAACTACAAATACTGATACAGATAATACAGTGTTGTTATTATTTATAGGATAGTGTTAAAATATCAAGGTATGAAAAATTTATTTAAGAACCCTAAGACAAGAAAGAGAAATTTAATTCTTGCGATTTTGCCCTTTGTTATAATTGCTAGCATATGTGGCTTTATAGCATTTAAGTCTATTAATTCTATAAGTGGCAATGCCCAAGGAACTTCAAAAGAATCTTATAAAGATTCAATTGATTCTATGGATTATCATTTAAGAAGTAATGCGACTAAGTATCAAACAGAGCTTTTTAGAGAATTAACTAAAGCTGTCGATAATGGAACGGATAAACAAGAAATTGCTAGATTAGTTGCGGAAAACTATATTGCAGATTTCTACACATGGTCTAATAAAGATGGTACTTATGATGTTGGCGGTATGTATTATGTTTATTCACCTCAAAAGACTGCTATTTATACTCAAGCTCGTAATACTTTCTATAAGTATGTTTCTTACTATATTAATCAATTTGGTGCTAAGAACTTATTGGAGGTTGAAAATATTACTTCAACTGTTGATAGCAATGGTAAATATGAATTTGATGGGAAGAACTATGATTCTTATTTAGTTACATGTGAATGGGAATACAAGAACGTAGATACTTTCAAAGATGTAACTAAAGTAACAAATGGTGAATATACTCCTTTTATTACTAAAGAGTATTTTCTAATTATTGAAAGAGATGGACGTTTTGAGATTGCTCAAGCGTATGGTGACTACTAATGGCTAGAAGAATGAAGAATAAGCTATCAGCTTTAAGTATTGGATCTTTAGTAACTACAATATTAGCTCATATTGCAGTTATTTTGTTTGTTATTCTTGCAAAAGGTTATTTCAATCTTGAATTAAAGATAATTATTTGCGCTTTGATTGTTATTGTTTGTGTATTAATTATTATTGATATTCTTCTTGTATATGGCATTAACTTTAAAGATATAGCATCTAGAATAGTAATTATTGTGCTATCAATATTAATGATGGTTGTTGGCTTTGGAGGTAGTTATTATGTTTCTAAAGTTAATAAGGCTGTTGATAATGCAATTGAAAATACAGGTACAGACCAATATGAAACAATTAGCGGTTCTTTTGTATATTACAGTGAGAAGGGAACGGTTAAATATAAAGATTTAGATTCATTAAAGTCTGCATCTAATTTAAAAGTGGGTGTTGTCTTTGATGATGGTATCGGTGTGGCTACCGCTGCTCAAAAGTTAATGGAAGATGAAGGAATCAAAGCTACTGTTACTACATATAGTAGTAGTGAAGAACTACTAGGTAATTTAATTGGTAATGGTACTGATGAAATTGATGTTGCGGTTTTCCCTTCTTCATACAGACAAAGATGGCTGGCTGATGAAGAAGTTGACTATGCTCAATATCTAGATCATGTTTATGATTTCCATAAATTTGAAGATAAAGTAAAAACTGGTGAAAATAAGAACGCTAATAAGGATTTATATACTGAACCATTTAATATCTTGTTAATTGGCTTTGCACCAGAAGATGAGGCGATGACTGTTGGCCTTGCTGACTCTATTATTGTAGCGACTGTTAATCCGCAAACATTTACCGTATCTTTAACTTCAATTGCGAGAGATACTTATACAAAATTAGCTTGCGCTCCAAATAGTGAAAGACAAAAGATTAATGCAGCAAGAGCTTATAGTAGACAATGTTTAATGGATACTGTTGGCGAATTGTTAGATATCGATATTGATTACTACATGGAAGTAAATTTCTTAGGTGTGGTTGAAATAGTTGACGCACTAGGCGGTATCGTGGTTAACAATCCGGTTGAATTCGTAGGCCAAACAGCTTCTGGTATTAGAGGCGAATTTACGGTTCTAGTCCCAGCTGGTGAAAATGTACCATGTGATGGTGAAATGGCTTTAGCTTTCGCAAGAGAAAGACACGCTATGCCTAATGGTGATTTCGATCGCCAGAAGCACCAACAAGAAGTAATTGCTCGTATTGCTGAAAAATTACTTGGTATGAATGATGTTAATAAGGCTTTAAAGGTTATGGAAGCTGCTGGCAAGAACTTTACAACTAACTTAAGTTTGAACCAATTAACTGGTATCTTTAGTTACATTATTAATCATAAGAATACAATTGGTATTCCAACATTTAATATGATTGAGATGCAAAATATGCGTGTTACAGGTTATTCATCTTGGTATTACAGCTACATTATGAGACTTCCTCAATGGATTTATCGTTTATATAATGGATCTATTCAGGAATGCAAAGATCGTATCAATGATGTAATGAATAATTATACTGTTGGTGGTATTAAACAAGATAGTTATATGAAATTCTTTGTTGAGTATCCATATGAAAGACCTCAATATTATTCTGAATACTTTAATGAAGAACAAGTTCATGAAAAGATGCCTGATTGTTATCCATTGTTTGTAGGTAAGGATTTAGCTACAGCGATGAGTCTAGCACAAGCGGTTGGTATTACTTTAAATATTAAATATATCGAACCAGATAGTCCTGACTATAAGGAAAGTTTAGATGGACAAATTATTGATCAATATCCACGTCAAGGTGCACTAGTAGAAGAATATCCAACAGGTTCAATTACAGTAATGGGTAATGGAGATCCAAATTATGTACCAGAATATACTGTTGAGAACTGTAACGATGAGGCAAGCTGTATTGCTTTCGCTAAGTCAAAGGGTATCAACTATAGTGTTGAATCTAAGTTTGATGTCAATAATGAACACAAAGAAGGTGAAATCACTACCAGTCCTAAGAATGGTGAGAAGATTAAAAAAGATCAAACTCTTATTATCTATAAATGGACTAAACAAATTAAGGTTCCTGCGTATGCTGGTAAGTCAATTAGTGATTACAAGGCGATATTGGATAACTTTGGTTTGAAATACAATTTAGTTGAAACAACAACTGATGTTGCTGAGAATAATGGACTTGTCACAAACACAAATCCAGCGCCAGATACGGTTGTTTCTGCTGGAACAGTTATTACTGTAACTTATTACAAAGCTAAAACGCCTCAAGTTGCAGTTCCTGACTATAATGGCATGAGTTTAGCTGATTATCAAAATGCTTTAAGTGCTGCTGGATTAGGTTATAGTGCTAATTCAATCGGAAATGATGGTGGTGCTACAGCTGAAAACAATGGTAAGGTAGCCAGTATCAATGTTTCTGTTGGTACGATGGTGGATAAGGGGTCAATTATAACTATTTATTATTATAGCTATATTGAGCCAACACCTACCCCAAATCCCGAGCCTAATCCGGAACCTAGTCCAGAACCACCTGCTGAGTAAAAACTAAATAATAAATAAACTCGTTGATTTTTCAACGAGTTTTCTAAAAAGGAGATGAAGTAAATGAAGAAGATGCTTTTACTTTTAATGATTGTTCTATTATGTTCTTGTAGTGTAAATGAAAAAGAAGATAATAACGATGATGAAATTGAAGAACCAGTACAGATTATAAAAACCAATAATTATGATAATCTTGCAGCTGAGACTTATAAGCCTTTTAAGGAGACGTTTAAGAACAATGAAGCTTGGACTTTAGAAGGTGATGGTACTTTTACATCAGATTTAAATAAAAAGGTTATAACTGTTAATAGTGGAAACGTTACTTTAAATAGTGAACGTTTTATGATGAAATATGGTAACTATATTGTTAGTTTTATTAGTTCTAACAAAGGACACATTAAGATTGCTTCTAGTGGAGGTACTTATTTAGATACTGATTTTGAAAAAGGTGAGGTTTCTATTGACTATCAAATATTAGATACTGATTATGAGGTTCTTGTTAGTTTAAATTTTGAAGGTGATACTGAAATTAATGACTTTAGTATTTCATCTGATCATAAAACCTATGGTGCTTTAATTAACCAGATTACATATTTGGATAAATTAAATAAGGAAGTTGTTTTTAATAATAATCCAGGAAATTATTATAGTATTTATAATGCTTTAGATGATTCTTTAGTATATGTTGGAAATACATCTGAGAAGACATTTGATAAGGACACAAACCAATGGCTATATAAAGGCTACTTTGCTGATTTAATAGCTGAAGGGGAATATTATATAAAGACTGAATTTGGTTTTTATTCAAAAGTATTTAATATCTCTAATAGTTATAATGAGCTAATAAATAGTGCCTTAGAAGCAATCTATGTTCAAAGATGTGGATGTGATACCGAAGGAATTTTAGGCCATCCTGCCTGTCATACAGCACCTAGTATGATATTTAGTTATACTAAAGAGGATTATGTTGATACAACAGGTGGTTGGCACGATGCTGGTGATTATGGTAAATATGGTATTGTAGAAAACAAAGTAATTGCTGATTTGTTGTTTTCATATTTATACGGCGACAACAAAAATGAAAAGCTTGTTGATGAAATCAAGTATGGATTAGATTATGTTTTAAAACTTCAAACTGATTATGGGGCTGTCTACAATAAAGTAGTAAGCAAGAGATTTGCTGGTTTTATTTCACCTGAAAAAGATAATCAAAAAACATACTTATTAACTCCATGGACTTCAGTAACCGCATCTTTTGCAGGTATTACTGGACTTGCTTATGAAGTGTTTAAAGATAGTGATGACGAACTAGCTGAGAGATGCTTAAACGCACATAACAAGGCAATCGAGTACTTAATTAATAATCCAAATGCGTCTAACGAGATGAATCCAGATGAATTTGATGTCGGCACATATTATGTGAATGACGAAACTGATGAAAGACTATTTGCGTATAGTGTTGCCTATAAGTTAACTAAGGATGATAAGTATAAAGACCTATGCATAGAACTTTTGAATAGTGGCGTAGATAAGGGCGATTTTGTTGCTAATTGTAGAACTTATGCTTATGCTGTTTTATTAGATAGCCTTGAGTATAATAGCAAGTTTTACAACGAGATTATGACTGAATTAGAAGCAGAATGCAATGAACTTTGTAAAGGCGTTTCTGACAGCATGTTTAATTATCCTTATGAAAATTATTATTGGGGATCTAACCAACACGTATGCGAAGCTATAAACAAATTATTACTGGCTTCAAGATACTTTAAAGACGAAAGATATGTAGTAAAGGCAAGTGAAATGATTGATTATATCCTTGGTCTTAATGTATTAGACATGTCATTTATTTGGGGCTATGGCTATAAGTATCCACAATCAATCCATTCTCGTTTAGCATATGCCAAGGGTCAAAATATGATTAAGGGTGCTATGTGTAATGGTGTTGACCAATTACTAAGTGATGGCGAAATAGGTAAGTACTTTAGTGAAGATTCTCCAATCGCAACCAGATTTGTTGATAATAGTGATAGCTATTCTAATGTAGAACCAGCTATAAACTACAACTCCGCCCTTTATTTATCATTAAGTTTACTAGAGTACGCCAATAGAAAGCCTATTCAATAGTATAATTATTAAGTATGTATAAATTAACAATTGTAGTAGCTATATATAACGTTGAAAACTATCTAAAGAAATGCTTAGATTCTTTAGTTGACCAAACATGTGGTGATTATCAAGTGTTTTGTGTAAATGATGGTTCTACCGATAAAAGTAGAGACATCATTTTAAGCTATTTAGATAATAAAAAGTTTAAATTATTAGACAAGCCTAATGGTGGGTTGAGTGATGCAAGAAACTATGGAATAGAAAGATGTGAGAGTGAATATATTTCTTTTATCGATGGTGATGACTTTGTAGAAAACAACTATGTAGAAACAATCATCAACACATTAGAGAAAGATAAGAGTGATATGATGGTCTTTTCATACAAACAGTATTATCTAGCCAATGGTAACAAGGAACTTGTTGGTTTGAGATTTGAAAATGGTATCTATAACTTAAAAGATAAAAAAGAATTATTAGCTTATACACCAAATGCGGCTTGGAACAAAGCTTATAAGACATCTTTATTTAAAGATAATAAGATACTTTATCCTTATGGATATCGTCATCAAGATATGGGAACAACTCCTAAGTTATTATTAAAAGCTAATAGCATTTCTTATGTTGATAAACCTTTATATAACTATCTAATTGATAGACCCAATAACATCACGGCTCAAATCGATAAGAAACTATATCATATTATTGATATGGCTAAAGAGGTGATGGATTATTATATTAAAGAAAAATGTTTTGATGAATATGTAGATGAATTTGCCTATTTAATTAAAAGAAACTTCATTCAATCACTAAGAAAATCGATGAAGTTACAAGATAAGAAATTTGTTTATCAATTCATTGATGACATCTTCGATATAGAAGATAAGTATTTTAAAAACAGTAAAGATATCTATCATGTTAATGAAGAAAAGGGTGATGATGTATATTTATCACGTATTAAATGTAAGCTATATTATGCACTAAAGAGGTTGAAAAATGGAAAATAAGATAAGTATCATTGTCCCTGTATATAATGTTGAAAAATATATTGGCAAGTGTTTAGAATCACTTGTTAAACAAGATTATGAAAACTATGATGTTTTAGTAGTTAATGATGGTTCTCCGTTTAATGAACAAACAATCATCGATGAATATGTTAAGAAATATCCAAGTATCATTAAGAGTATTGTGAAGGAAAACGGTGGTTATGGTAGCGTTTTACAATTGGCCTTCAACAAAAGCGATGCGGACTATGTTTTAGTATGCGATCCGGATGATTACCTATCTAATGATGCCCTAAGTACCTTAATCGCTTATCAAAAGAAAGATAATGTTGATCTGGTTGTTGGTGCTAAGAACTTAGTATATGAAGATAGTGATGAAGAAACATATGATGCTTCTTATAATGCTGAATTCGGCAAGCTTGTTGATGGCAAGAAATATACAAGAGGAAACAAAGATTTTGATATGTTGTTCTTCCTAGAACCATCACCACATGCTAAGTTATATAAAAGATCAATTGTAAAGGACATTATATTCCCAACTAAAGTTAGTTATACTGACAACCTTTTATATTTTTATACTTTAAATAATGTTAAGAGTGTAACATATTGTGAAAAAGCCTTAAGCTATTATTTGATTAATAGAAGCGGTAATACTAGAACTGATTTAAAGCCTACTATTATTGATAGTTGGGTTAAGGTATTTAATTCAATCATGGATCAAGTATCTAATCCTTGTGATATCTTCTATTATCGTATGTTTGAATCATTCTATTCTATTTACTACAAGATTGATAATATAGGTGGAGACAAGGATGTTAAGATCTTAAAGTATGAGCTATTATATAGTTTCTTAGAAAAGTTGATTAAGCATAAGGATTTAATCTTAAAATATAATGACTTATACCAAGAAGAATCTCCTAAAATGAGGAAACAAAAGGAAGCTTTGTTAAGTAGTGATACATCACTTAAAACCTACAACAAGCTGGTAAATGATAGAGTAAATGGTTCTCTTAAGACTAAACTAAAAAATAGAATCCTTGATACTAAACTATATTCTATTTATCATTTCCATGCCAAATATTATAAGACTCGTAATGATGAGAAAATGTATCTAGATAAGGATGTTAAGGGTGACTTAGTATTTAATGACGATAAGGTGCATTTCTTTGGTTATTATGTAAGACCATGTGTTTATAACGGTAAGATCTTATCTCATCGTTTAAATGAAGATAATTTTAACTATAAACAAGAAATTGATATTTTAGTTGATGATGAAAAGATATCTTCATCAAAAGCATGGAACTTCCAACAAGGTTCTATGGCTACTTGGATTGATGATAAGCACATTATTCATAATGATTTTGATGGTACAAAATATATCGGTAAACTTATTAATCTAGAAACTAAAGAAGTTAAGATAATTGATTATCCTATCTATTCTGTAAGCAATGATGGAAGTTTTTCTTTGAGCTTAAACTTCTCAAGGCTTGCCAAATTAAGAAAAGACTATGGTTATTTTAATCTTCCTTACAATAATTTAGAAGATGAATCAAATGATGGTATTTATTATGTGGATATTAAAAACAATACTTATTCATTATGGCTATCACTAAAAGACATTAAAGACTTTAAGACAAGTGATACGATGATTAACGCAACTCATAAGGTTAATCATATCGACCTATCGCCAGATAATACTAAGGCTATATTCTTACATCGTTGGTTTAAGAATGATGTTAAGTATACAAGATTATTGTGCGTTGATCTTAAGACTAAGGAATTAAGAGTATTAGCTGATAATAAGATGGTTTCTCATATGTGTTGGTATGATAATGAAACATTATTTGGCTATTTAAGAGGGAACAATAATCAAGATGGCTATTTCTTTGTTGATTTAGATGGAAACCAAAAACACTTTAAACATGAATTATTAGTAGATGATGGTCATCCTACTGTTTTAAACAAGCGTTATATCGTTACCGATGCCTATCCTGACTATACTTGTAAGTCTAAATTGATGTTGATTGATTTAAAGAAGAACACAGTTAAGATTCTTGGAAAGTTCTATTCATATAAAAAGTATCAAGATGATAGAAGATGCGACCTTCATCCTCGTTTCGATGATTTGGGTAACACGTTAACACTTGATACTGTATGTAGTGGCAAAAGAAATATCTGTCACTTAGATATTAGTGCTTTGATTGAGAAACAATAAAGTCATCAATATTGTCTTTATTCAACCAATAGCCAAAGCCTTGTTCATATAGGTTTCCATAATAGGCATGGAAGGCAATACATTCAAGAACCATATCACTGACTTCGGCGTTGTAATGTGAATTATCAATCCAATAAGCAGAATTTGTAGTAATATCGTTATAACCTGAGAAGTTGCAAAATTCAGTTATATTAGCTAATTCTTTTAAGAATGTCAAATAATCTTGTTCAAGAGCTGCTTCATAAGTTACATAATACATAGGATTTGTGAACACTACAAACTTGATGTTGTTGGCATCGCATAATTCCTTCAATTCCTTAATTTCAGCTATCGTTTCCTTAAGACGATAGCTTTTTCCTATACTTGGTTCTGCGTGTTCAAAATCATAATTACTAGTAGCCCCATAGTCTGAGTTCCAGCCAAATTCATAGAAACGATAGGCATAAGAATCATCGACTTTATGTTTATAGATAACAGTAGTCAATGATTTAAAAGCCATGGCTGGATCTAGATAATATGAATAGAACTTAATAGGACTGGTCTTTGATAATTCATATGAGGCATTAGAAGAACTATTATGGCTTAATGGATCAATGGTATATGATAGGTTATCAACACCTAGGTAGATAGCCTTGATATGTACGTTATTATTAATTAGTGTTCTAACATTATTCAAAGCTTCTACCGGTAATCCTTCTGAATAGGTCATATTATAAGCCTTTTCTCCCCAAAGATTATTGGCATGAATATTACCAACTCTACTAGAGCCAAAGATAAAAGTATCGAATTTATCAGGGTTATTTAAGATATAGGTCATCTTGATAAAGTTCTTATTTGGTTCTACACCATTGTCTTTAATATCTAGAGGATGAAACACATTAAAAGGATCAATATATATCGATACTGATACAGATATTAACGCTAGAATCAAAATAAAGAATAATGTTTTTTTAATAAATCTTTTCATAATTAGAATTGGAAATAAATAAAGTTAACTTCACCTACATAATGTAGCAATAGAATCATCAATAATAAGATGAAGTAAGCTAAGTATCTAATTGCCTTTGGCTCGTTATTTAAGATAGTTAGGGCATCGTATTTAACATTTATATAATCGATGATAAATAGTGGAATTAGATAAATCGCTAACATCGTCAATAGATATGGGGCTTTTACACCAAAACTATATAAACCAGAGACGATATATGATTTAGGACTAGTAATACCATCAAAGATATGTTTAAAGATATATAGGGCATCATGTAGATTGGAAGCTCTAAAGAATACCCAAGTAATTGACATTAAGATAAAGATTAAGATGACCCTAATAAACCATGTGAATGAATAGGTTTTAGTGTTCTTCTTAATATGAAATATATCTTCAAGAATTTGTAATAAACCATGAATACCACCCCAAATCACGAAGGTAATATTGGCCCCATGCCATAAGCCACTTACTAAAAATGTAGCGAGTAAATTAAAGCAATGTCTAAGTTTACTACAACGATTACCACCTAGTGGAATATAGACATAGTCTTTAAACCATGATGATAAGGAGATGTGCCATCTAGACCAAAATTCTTTAATAGTTGTAGAGAAATATGGAGTCTTGAAGTTGTCCATCAAATCGATATTTAATAGTTTGGCAGAGCCTTTGGCGATATCAGAATAGCCTGAGAAGTCACAATAGATTTGAATTGTGAAAAAGAAGGCTGCTAGTACTAGGGCAAAGCCTTGATAGTAAGATAAATCGTTATAAACCATATCAACATAATAGGCTAAATTATCCGCAACAACTATTTTCTTAAAGAAACCAACAGCCATTAACTTTAGACCATATACAGCCTTATTGTAGTCGAATTCTTTTTCTTTTCTAAGTTGTGGTAATAGATTATCAGGTCGCTCAATTGGTCCGGCAACAAGTTGTGGAAAGAAGGACACAAATGTTGCGTAGTAGCCAAAATGTTTTTCAGCTTTAATGTTTCCTCTGTAGACATCTATACAGTAACTTAATGTTTGGAAAGTATAGAAGGAAATGCCTACCGGAAGTAATAGGTTTAAGGTAACACTATGCAGTTTGTTCCCTAGTAGGTAGTTAATTGATTCAAAGAAGAAGTTGAAATATTTGAACACAAAAAGAATCCCTAAACAAACAAGTAGGGTAAGTGTTAATATTAGTTTCTTGTGTTCTCTATTCTTTTCGATTAAGATTGCACATAAATAGGAAGTGAAAGTAGTGATAAAAATTAGAAACACATACTTGGCGTTCCATGACATATAGAAGTAATATGAGGCAATCAATAATAAGATCCAACGGTATTTGTTTGGTAGTAGCCAATAGATAATAAATACCAAGGGTAAAAAGATGGCATAGCTTAGGGAATTAAATAACATTACTTACAAATCATCCTTATAGCTTTATGTATATTATCAATTGTTACATCAGTTGGACTATCTCCATATTCACCATCTAAAGTCCATGGGATAGCTTCCTCAGTTTTAAAGGTAATGTGGTTTGTCTTAAATGAATAGATTAAGTCTGATTCATCAGTATTCTTTAATAAATAAGAAGTAATGTCATTTAAGTCTAAGATATCTTTTGGTTCTTTAATTAATAAGACTTCAAATTGACCATCATCTAATTTAACAGACTTCTTGTCCATTTTATAAAGTCCACCAACATAGTAAGTATTAGTTACCATGCCATAGATAAAATTTTCTTTGGTATGAAGTTGTTCGCAATCCACTTCAACACTATAGGCTTTAATAGATGATAAAGACTTAATACCTTCGATTACATAGGCTGCATGTCCAATGATATTTTTAATATCTTGTGGAGTTGCATAAGATACGCTTGTAAAAGCTCCAAATGCTGCTACATAGACAAAATACTTATCATTATATTTGCCCATGTCTACATCTTTATAATTACCATAAGGAATAAGTTCAGCAGCTTTAGCCATATCACGAGGAATCTTTAGTGAATGAGCGAAGTCGTTGGTACTGCCAGATGGAATATAACCAAGTGGTGGAATTTCATTAGGGTTGTTTAACAAACCGTTGACCACTTCATTAAGAGTACCATCTCCTCCTGAACAAATAACTAAATCAAAAAGATGGCCTTTATTTTTAACATATTCACTAGCCTCATCTCTTCTAGTAGTTGGGACAACAGTTAGTTCATATTTTGCGTTGGCAAAGACGTTTAGAATATCGTATAGACGATTTTTAATTTGAGTTTTCCCTGAAAAAGGGTTATATACAAATAATACTTTCATACTTAAACATTATATAAAAAATAGGCCATTAGGCCTATAATTTAGCTTCTTTCTGTATAATTCTTTTCAATCCACTTTAGGTATTCACCAGATGTACACTCCTTAGTCCATTTTCTTCCTTCATCCGACATATACCAATCAATAGTTAAGACAATACCATCTTTGAACATCGTAGTTGGTCTCCAACCTAATTCATCCATTGCCTTTTGAGGATCAATCGCATATCTTTGGTCATGACCATGTCTATCGGCAACATAAGTGATTAAGCTTTCTGGTTTATTTAGTTTATCTAAGATAATCTTAACGATTTCAATATTAGCCTTTTCATTATGACCACCTAAGTTATATACTTCACCAACTCTACCCTTTTCAATAACAGCTAGAATACCATAACAGTGATCTTTTACATATAACCAGTCTCTTACGTTTAATCCTTGTCCATATACAGGAAGTGGTTTATCGTGTATTGCGTTGTTGATCATTAAGGGAATTAACTTTTCAGGGAACTGATAAGGTCCATAGTTATTTGAGCATCTAGAGATAGTTACAGGTAGTCCATAGGTTCTATGGTATGCAAGTACAAGTAAGTCAGCACTAGCTTTAGAAGTAGAATATGGAGATGATGTATGGATTGGTGTATCTTCATGGAAGAACAAGTCAGGTCTATCTAATGGTAAATCACCATATACTTCATCTGTTGATACTTGATGATATCTTTCAATTCCATATTTTCTACAAGCATCCATAAGTACAGCTGTACCCATGATGTTTGTTTCAAGGAAAATACCAGGATTAGTGATAGATCTATCAACATGAGATTCAGCCGCAAAGTTTACAACGATATCAGGCTTTTCTGTTTCAAAGATCTTTTCAATTTCTTCTCTATCTCTAATATCAGTCTTATAGAACTTATAGTTAGGGTTCTTTAATTCTTCTTTGATAGTAGATGGATTAGCTGCATATGTGCATACATCGACATTGATTACTTTATATTCAGGTCTTTCATCTAGTAATAGCTTACAGAAACAATTTCCTATAAAGCCAGTACCACCAGTTACTAAAATAGTTTTCATTTATACAGTTCTCCTTATTTCCAACATTAATTATATATGAATTGTCTAGTTACTGTCTAAAATATGGCGAACTTGCTTTTTCGTGAAAAAACGAGGTTCGTGAACTTGATTTTTCGTGCAAAAAATAGCTTTATGAACTTGCTTTTTCGTGATTTGAAGCGCTAAAATATAGATAAATAAAGGAGTTTAGATGCTTAAGAGAAAAATATATGATGAACTAGTTGCTTGGAAGAATAACAGCAAGGGTGAGACTGCATTAATGATTGATGGTGCACGCCGTGTTGGTAAGAGCTTTATTGTAGAAGAGTTTGCTAAAGCAGAATATAGGAGCTACATAATAGTTGATTTTGGACAAGCTAGCCAAGATGTTTTAGATTTATTTATTAATGATACTTTAGATTTTGATTTGTTTTTCGCAAAGTTAAGTGCCTTTTATTCAACAACCTTATATAAGCGTGAATCATTAATTGTGTTTGATGAGGTTCAACAATTTCCAAGAGCGCGTCAATTAATTAAATATTTTGTAAAGGATGGTCGTTTTGATTTTATTGAAACCGGTTCTTTAATTAGATTAAAGAAAAACGTTCAAGATATTATTATTCCTTCTGAAGAAGAACATATTGAGTTACTCTCTTTGGATTTTGAAGAGTTTCTTTGGGCTATGGGCGATGAGGCTACTTATCCTTTAATTCGTCATTGTTTTGAGAAGAAGGAGCCTTTGGGTTCTGCACTACACAGAAAAATAATGAATGATTTTAGGCAATATATTCTTGTGGGTGGTATGCCACAATCGGTTCTTGCATATATTAATGGAAAAGATTTTGCGGCATCGGATGAGGCTAAAAGAAGAATCTTGAGACTTTATCGTGAAGATGTAGCTAAGTTTGCGCAAGGCTATGAAGACAAGGTATATGCGGTCTTTGATAATATTCCTGGACAGCTTTCTAAAAAAGAAAAGCGATACAATTTATCTTCTATAAATAAACAAGCTCGTTTTAGAAGTTATGAGGATTCTTTTGTATGGCTAAATGAAGCGATGGTTGTTAATGCGTGTTTTAACTCAACTGATCCAAATGTTGGCTTAGCACTAAGTGCTGATAACGCAACTCAAAAGTGTTATATGGCAGATACCGGACTTTTAGTTACTCAAGCTTTTTGGAATAAAAAATATTTAGATAATGAAATTTATCGTGCAATATTATTTGATAAACTCGATATCAACGAGGGGATGATTATGGAAAATATCGTTGCTCAAATGCTTCGTATAAAACGATCTCGTTTATATTTCTATTCTCGTAATGATAATATTAATCGCGAAAATCATATGGAGATTGATTTCTTGATTACTGAGGATAAAAAGATTGCACCTGTTGAAGTTAAATCAGGAAACTATCGTTCTCATTCTTCATTAGATAAATTTAGAAGACACTTTTCTAAGGTTATTGGCAACTCATATATATTGTATACGAAGGATGTCATGATAAAAGATGGAATTATTCATTTACCACTATATATGGCGGAATTATTATAGGTGGAAATATTTATAAGTTTTTGTCTGATGCCTTATAATTATAAAGATGAACAAGTTACCAAATAAGTTAGCTAGGCTAAGAAAACACTATAACTATTCTCAAGCACAGGTTGCTGAGGTTTTAGGCATCGATGCGGTAGACTATATGGCATTTGAAAATGGCAGTGCTGTATGTAATTTTGAACAATGCAAGAAACTGGCTTCCTTTTATCGTATTAATGTAATTGAATTGTTTTCCAATTCATCAAGTGTTGGCCTCCATAATGTCAAAGGACCCAGTGGCAAGGATGAATATTATTTCTTACCAGACAAAACAATTAGAGAAAAGGTTAATAAATTCCGTAAGGTTCATCCATTAAGATTTGGTGGCATCATCGTAGTTTTGTTTATTTTACTATGTATGGGCATCTATGCCCTAACATATAAAGAATATAAAGCACCAGAACTTATTAACGCTAACTGTTTAAGCATGAGTGATAAGGATATTTACTATATTGATGGAACAGGTGATTTATACCAAACTACCAAGACTAATGGTGAGAAGCTGATTTATACTGCTGATCAAGATTTATTAATGGTTGTTAATGGCAAAGACTTTGTCGCAACACTTAAAAAAGATGGAACGGTTGATTGTATAGGTTTTGGTGAAGAAGATACTAAAAAAGTAAATAAATGGAATCGCATTATCGATATAGCCGCAGGGGATAAACACCTTGTTGCCCTAAGTGATAACGGTAGAGTATATGCTATTGGTGATAATGAATATGGGCAATGCGATGTTTCTGAATATAAGAATGTAAACAAGATTTTTGGTTCTAAATACGCAACCATCATTCAAACAAGTGATGGCAAATTAATGAGTTGTGGCAAAATGCTAGGATCTAGCCAACTAAAGAACATTAGAAATTCAATAAATATCGCCTCTAGCGATAACTATCTAATGGTTCTAAAAGAAGATAAGACAGTAGAAACAATTTCTAATGAAGGTAATATCTTTGAAACTAATAAATGGCGTAATATTATCGACACCGCCTGTGGCAATGACTTCTTGGTGGGACTAAGAAGTGATGGTGTATTAGTTGTGAAAAGCGATGATACAAACTTTGTATCTAACGCAACTTCATGGAAAAACATCAAAGCGATAGCTGCATGTGATGATTATCTTATTGCCTATGATGGCAATAAGATCTATGGCACTGGCGTGAATGTTAATTTTGAATTTGAACAAAATTACTTCAAGGGAAGTGCGCTAAGTGTTGTAAAGAATGTAAAGATAAGCATAGGCAATAATATCGAAGTATCCTTTGATAGTGTAGAGAATGCATCAGGATATGAGGTGTCTATGTTAAGTGAAGATGGAACCCTTATTAATAAGTATCGTGTTACATCTAATGCGACTATTAATTTCTCTAAGGAGAATTTACATAGCGAGGCTACTTACAATATCACAATAACAACATTGGGTGATGGTAAGAATTATTTAGATTCAGAAAAGTTAACAGTACCTTTTACTTATCAAACAGGTGAGAGTGATGATGATTTTGTTGACTTGGAATTTGATTATAAGAAGATGAGTCCAAGTGAACTAGAAGAGTATTTAAAGTCAGTGGGTGTTGGTAATATTACACCAATCGAAATTGAATGTAGTGATAGTGAAAGTATGATAACAGCTGTTAATGGTGTTTCTAGTGGTCAACGTTATTCGAGAAGCGAATTACAGGGTGCTACTGTAAGTTATAATTATTGTAAGGTTGGTACAAGATGAATAAGATACTTTGGACAATTAAGGGAAAAGAAGAGAAAGTAAGTGATGAAGAGCTTATTGAGATGATAAAGAGTGGTAAACTTACTAAGGATGATTTGATTAAGAATCGTGATTTGAAGAAGTTTGTGTCAATTACTGATTCAATATATGGGTTTTATTTAAAAGGAGAGTCAAATGAAAATTTATAATACTAAGACATTAAAAAAAGAAGAATTTAAGCCTATTACTGAGGGTGAGGTTAAGATGTATGTATGTGGTCCTACAGTATATGATAATGTTCATATTGGTAATGTAAGACCAGTTGTTGTGTTTGATACTTTAAGAAGAACTTTTGAAGAGTTGGGTTATAAGGTAAAGTATGTATCTAACTATACAGATGTTGATGATAAGATTATCAGAAGAAGTAAGGAATTGGGTATTTCTGAGAAGGAATTAACTGATAAGATGATTGCTGCTTATAACGATATTCGACATAAGTTAAATGCAGCTGATTTATATAAGACACCTAGAGTTACTGAGACAATGGATGAAATTATTTCTTTCATTGATGGTTTGGTAGACAAGGGTGCTGCTTATGAAAAAGATGGTGATGTATATTTCAGAACTAGTTCTGTAGCTGATTACGGAAGTCTATCTAATCAAAACTTAGATGATTTACAAGTTGGTGCTCGTATTGAAGAGAATGATTTAAAGGAATCGCCACTTGATTTCGCTTTGTGGAAGAAAACAGAAGATGGCATTAAGTGGCCTACTAGATATTCAATTGGTAGACCTGGCTGGCATACAGAGTGTGTTGTGATGATTAATAAGGAGCTTGGTTCTTTGATTGATATTCATGGTGGCGGTAAGGACTTGAAGTTCCCTCATCATGAGAATGAAAGAGCACAATCTATGGCTATTAATGAATCTGAGTTAGCTAATTATTGGGTTCATTCAGGTATGATCGATATTAATGGTGTTAAGATGTCTAAGTCACTTGGTAATTTCATTACTGCTAAGGATATCTTGAGTAAGGTTGATCCAATGGTTCTAAGATGGTTCTTGTTGGCTACTCAATATCGTGATGATGTGAATGTTTCTGATGAGATTATCGAGTCTAGTAAGGCTGAGTTGACTAAGATTATTACAGCTTATAAACAAGCTTGCGTTAAGTTAGAAGTTAATGATATTAAGGTTGATGGTGTTGATGAAGATGCTTATAAGCGTTTCATGGATGCAATGGCTGATGATTTGAATACTCCTAATGCGTATGCAGTAATCTTTGAGATTGTTAAGAATATTAATCAACTAGTAAGAGTAAAGGAAATTAATTTTGAAGCTTTAGGTAAAGAAGTTAATACCCTTGTTAGATGCATGAATGTGTTGGGTATTGTCTTACCTGATATGACAATGTCTCTAGATGATAAGAAGATGTATCAAGAGTGGATGGATGCTAAGTCAGTTAAGGATTTCAAGAAGGCTGATGAGTTAAGAACACAGTTATCACAAAAGGGAATTCTTTAATGGATATCAAAGAAGTTAGTTCTAACTCCTTGAGTTTCATAGGTGATGCGGTTTATACCTTAAGGGTAAGAGAGCATTTTGTGACTAATAAGTATCAATCTTCAAGGGATTTGCAGAAGAAGTGTAACTCTTTGAATTGTGCTAAGGGTCAAATGAAGGCTTTTGAGTATTTGAAGAATCATGATTTCTTCAATGAGAACGAGTTGGATGCTTATAAAAGAGGTCGTAATCATATTACTCATATTCCTAAGAATGGTGATTTAATTTCTTATCAGTGTGCTAGTGGTATTGAAGCCATTGTTGGATATTTGTATCTTACAGATAAAGATAGATTGGATTTAATGTTTGAGACTATCTTTTCTCATATTGATGAAATTTATTAATTTGTAATGTAAAATCGTAGCTATTAAGCTACGATTTTACTATATAAACGGAACCATATATATTGGAATGTAGTGGATACCATTTTCATATTTATAGTCTTTAGTGTGAACTACATATTTTTCTTTTATACGTTTTTTGTATTTTTCACTAAAAATATCAAGAGATTTATGCGTTCTATAATTGCCGGATTTTACTTCTATAGGACAAATTTTGTTACTACTAGATATTAAGAAATCAATTTCATATAAATGATTAGAACTTTCGTTTTCCATTGTGTGGTAAAACAAATTGTAACCTTTCGCAATTAACATTTGAGCTACTGCATTTTCATAAACGTAGCCTAGATTGGCTTCTAACTTGTCTAACAATAATTTGTTGTATATATCATTTTCGGTATAGTTTTTATCTTTAAACGCTAGAGTAATAAATAATCCAACATCAGATAAGAAAAGTTTATAATGGTCTATATCTTTTTCAAGGGAAAGGCCAACATTAGGATCATTTGAACGATAAGAAATATTTATAGTAAAAGAACTTAGCATGTCGGCTATTATCTCTCTTGCTTGTGAGGAACGAGTGTTTTCTCTAGCGCTAGATAAAACATAGCGAGAAGCGTTTTTATATAGGTTTGATGGTATCGCATCATAAATATCTCCAGCAAGACCGGTGCCATCTATTTTGATAAAATCTTCTTCATATAAATCGATGATTTCTCTTTTTGTTTCATCAACAAGCTGTAAGTTATTGTTTTCTATGTAAGTTTCAATAGCTTGTGGCATGCCACCTATAAGCATATACAATCTAAAGATTCTCATTAGGTTTCTATGTAGTGCGTTGCCGGCTGGTTTTTTACTTTCAATAAGTGCTTTTATAGTGTCTACAGTTACATCGTCATTAATTGCCCATAAAAATTCTTCAAAGTCCATTGGGTACATTGAAATTTTGTGTTCTTCACTTGGAATTAAAATATCTTTGGTGTTTTTTCTAATAGATAATAATGAGCCTGTTTCGATGTACTTATATCTACCGTCAGCTACCAAGTATTTAATAGCTTGTCTTGCTTTGGGGAGAAGTTGTACTTCATCGAATATTATTACTGATTCATTTTTATATAATCTTGTATTTGTGAATTGTTGTAATTGTAGGAAGAAGTAATCAAGATTGTACATGTCGTCAAAAAGAGAGGTGATTTCTTTTGTTGTGTGGGCAAAATCTATCATAATATATGATTTGAATTCATTTTTCGCAAACTCTTCAGCGATTGTTGATTTTCCAACACGTCTTGCTCCTTTGATTAATAGAGCGTACTTGTCACTTCTGTTTTCTTTCCATTCAAGCATTTCATCATATATTTTTCTTTTAAATGGTTTTAACATGTTTATTTCTCCTTCTTTAAATACATTATAGCGCAAATCCCCATTCATAAAATACAAAAACATACGCTTTTCCCCATTCATTATAGGTGAAAAACTACGCAAATCCCCATTCAATAGTAATAAGACTATTTGTAACATAAAATTTAATATGTAAAAATTGACAAATTAGCTTATAAATAAAGGTTTTTTGATGATTGTATACTATTAAATATTATGGTATTTTAAAAATGTAACATAAAATAGGTTACAAATTTAAAATTTAAGTTACAAATTATGAAAGACTATTTAGAAAAAGAGACATGCCTAAAGGTTTCGATGGTTGAAACCGATAAATATTATGACAACTTAGCTTGGATGTATAGAGCTAGATATGCTTTTTATGATGTTAAGATAAACGGTGCACATTTTGTTGCGATTAAGCCGAAAGAAGATGTTGGCTTAAGACATCTAATAGCTAACCAAAAACTAATGGAAAGAAAATTCAATTTAAAATGTGCTATTTTTATGGATTTTACAAGTTATTACAGAAGAAAAAGATTAAAAGAAGAAGGAATTCCTTTTGTGGTCAAGGGTGTACAAATATATTTGCCGTTTATGTGTATTGTGTTAACTAGCAGCAAGGAGAAAATCATTCCTCCTGTATCTATGATTTCTTTTTTGGCTCAAAAAATGGTATTAATCGCTTTATACGAAAGGTGGCAAAACGTAACTGCAGCTCAAGCTGCTAAAAAGTTCGGAGTTACTAGAATGTCTGCAAATAGATGCTTCGATGAAATACAGTATTTTGGTATTAAAATTTTAGATATAAAAGGAGAATCTAGAGTAATCTCAATACCCAAAGATATAGAAAAATTGTGGGGAGATATTAAAGATAAACTAAGAAGTCCTGTAATAAAAACATATGCGTTTTCTAGAGATGTAAAACTAGATAAATTAGGTGGCATTAGTGCGCTATGTGAATATTCGTTATTGCAAGACAATGATTACCCAACATATGTAATAACCAAAAAAGACATCGTAAAAAGCGGAATAAGAGAAATGGAGCCTGTATATTTTGGAGAAGAAATAGGAAGTTTAGTATTAGAGGTAGGATATTTCATAAACTTTGACAATAATAATGTAGAAGATCCATTTAGCGTCATCTTGTCTTTGTCTCAAGAAGACTTAGATGATCCTAGAGTGGACCTTTCTATAAAAGAAATGTTAAAGGAGAATGTGTGGTTTACGGATTAGAAAAATTTAAAGATTATTTTAAAGGATATGAAGATCAATATGTCCTTATAGGTGGAGCTGCGTGCGATATTTTATTTGAAGAAAGAGAAGCAACTTTTAGAAAAACTAGAGACTTAGATATGGTAATCATTATCAAAATGTTAACATCTGAATTTGGTAAAAGGTTTTGGGATTTTGTTAATAGTGGTAAATATCGAAATAAAGTTACCAATAAAGGGAAACCTCAATTCTATAGGTTTGATAAGCCGGAGATTGATAATTATCCAAGAATGATTGAACTCTTTTGTAGAGAAAATTTTGAGTTAAAGGAAATTAAAGGGATAACGCCTATTCATATCGATGATTCAATTTCGAGTCTTTCAGCTATTTTGTTAAACGAAGATTATTATCGAATCTTGTTAGAAGGAAGGGTTATTGAAGATGGCTTATCAGTGCTAAGACCTGAATATTTAATTTTGTTTAAGGCAAAAGCTTATCTTGATTTATTAAACAGGAAAAATAACGGAGAAAAGGTGGATTCTAATGATATAAGTAAGCATAAAAAGGATATTTTAAGAATAGTTGCTCAATTAGAGTTGGAAGAGGTTAAAACCATTCCTGTAATGGTACAAAGAGATATAGAGGATTTTATTTCGATTTTAGAGAAAGAACCATTCGATTCTAATTTATTAAAAGTTCATTCTATTAAAAATGAACAAGCAATCTATTTGTTAAAGAAGCCCTTTGCAAGCTTAAGCATGATAAAATAAACAATGTTAAGGTGGTAAAGATATGAGTGATATCATTTATGGAAAAAATAGTTTTATAGAGGCTTTAAGAAGTGACCGTATTAAAGAAGTTTTGGTGACAAAGGACTGTCAATATATTAAGGATTTAGAAAAGAAGAATATTAAATATAAAATCGTCGATAAAAAGAAGTTAGATATTTTAAGTAAGAACGGTAATCATCAAGGTTGTTTAGCTTATACTAAAGAATATAAACTAGCTACTGTTAAGTCAATGATGAAAAAAGAAAAGGGTCTTATTGTCTTATTGGATGGATTAAAGGATCCTCATAATTTAGGTGCTATTATTAGAACTTGTGAGTGTGCGGGTGCTGATGGTTTAGTTTATAAGAAGCATAATAGTGTTCATTTAAATGATACGGTTGCTAAGGTTGCTTGTGGGGCGCTTGAGTATGTTAAGGTGGCTGAAGTAACTAATATGGTAAATACTATTAAGGAACTAAAGGACAATGGATACTGGGTTGTGGGTACTGATGGTTCTGGTAATGATTTATACAATAAGATTGACTATAACATGAATGTGGCTTTGGTTATTGGTTCTGAGGGTGAGGGCATGAGTCGTCTTGTTAAGGAAGAGTGTGACTTTATCGTTAAGATGCCAATGAAGGGCCATATTAACAGTTTGAATGCTTCGGTAGCTGCTGGTATTATGATTTTTAATATCCTTGATAAAAGAGGAGAATAATTATGTTAGTAACAAGGAACTCTAAATTAATTGATGTGTTTAAGACCCCATCTGGTCATGATCTTTTGGCTCGCTTATTTTATTCACTTGGAATGGATGAGAGTTTGATTGAGAAGAAATTGATTGGCGGTATTAAGCTGAGTTCCTTGAGATATTTAACGTTTAATAAGTTTAATGATGAGGCAATCGATGCGTTTGTTGATTTGTTAAACTCTTTTAATATTGAAGATAAAGATGATAATCCTGAAATTAAAAGAGAGTGGTGGAAGGAAGCCGTTTTCTATCAAATCTATCCCCGTTCTTTTAAGGATTCTAATGGTGATGGAATAGGTGATATTAATGGTATTACTTCTAAGCTAGATTATCTAAAGGATTTGGGTGTAGATGCCTTATGGATTTGCCCTTTTTATGATTCACCTAATTGTGACAATGGCTATGATATTCGTGATTATAAGAAGATCATGGCTGAGTTTGGGACTATGGAAGATGTTGATAATCTATTTGTAGAAGCTCATAAAAGGGATATTAAGATAATTATTGATTTGGTAATGAATCATACTTCTGATGAGCATGAGTGGTTTAAGAAATCTTTAAAGGGTATTAAGCCATATGATGATTATTATATTTGGGAAGATAAGCCTACTAACTGGACATCTTTCTTTTCGGGTCCTGCTTGGAAGTACTTTGATGAAAGGAAACAATATGCCTTGCATCTATTTGCGGATAAACAAATAGACTTAAACTGGGATAATCCTTTGGTCAGAGAAGAGATGTATGATATTGCCAATTATTGGTTGGATAAGGGCGCTGATGGTTTTAGATTGGATGTTGTGTCGATGATATCTAAGAATAGGCCTTTAAGAGATGGTAATAAGACTATTGGTGAGTTGATTTCTTTTGTGGGTATTGAACATTATTTCCATGGTAATCATTTGGATGAGTATTTAAAGGAATTTAATCAAAGATGTTTAAAGCCTCATAAGGCTTATACAGTAGGAGAATGTCCTGGCGCTGGTGTTAAGTTAGGCAGGTTTATTGCGGGTGATGATAGTAATGAGCTAAGTCAATTGTTTTCTTTTGATCATATTGATAATCCTGGTAAGAAGCGCTTTGATGTTTATGACTTTGATTTAAGAAAGATGATGCCTGAGCTTATTAGATGGCAGATGAAGTATTCTAATCATGCTTGGCCTACTGTCTTTATGAATAATCATGATAATCCTAGGATGTTGTCTAAGGTTGATAAGGATTTAAAGTATCGTGATGAAGTGGCTAAGTTGTTAATTACTTTGATGATGACTTTAAAGGGTACCCCGTATATTTATCAGGGTGATGAGATTGGCATGGCTAATTATCCTTTTAAGGATTTGAGTGAGTATCGTGATGTCGAAACTTTAAATTTTTATGAATTGAATAAAAAGGATAAGAATATCTTAAAGAGATTGGCCTATGGTTCTAGGGATAATGCGAGAACTCCAATGCAGTGGAGTGATGATGCTTATGCTGGTTTCTCTAGTGTTAATCCTTGGATAAATATCAATCCTGATTATAGGAAATACAACGTTGAAAGTGAATTTAAGGATAATAATTCAATATTAAATTACTATAAGAAGGCTATTAGGCTTCGTAAGAATAACGAAACATTGGTTTATGGAAGATTCGAGCCCGTAAGATTCGAGCCCAACAATGACATCCTGATATATAAGCGTACATTAGGTGATGAAACATTTGTAGTGGTAATGAACTTAACTAGTAAGGAATTAAAGAAGCCAATAGTTAAAGATATAGTGTTAAGCAATTATAATAGCAATAGTGATAAATTAAGACCATATGAGGTGATTGTATGCAAGAAAGTGGAAAAATATTAGAATCATTAAATTTAGAATTTAGATACATTGAGCATGAGCCTGTTTTAGATTATGAAGCTGCTTATAGAGTTGATCAACAGTTTAATCTAACGGGACAAGAATCAAAGTGTTTGTTTATTAAGACTAAGTCTGGTAAGTATTATTCTTTTATTACTTATGAAGGCGTTAGCTTTGATCGTAAATTCTTTAAGGAACTATTAGGCGAAAAGACAAGTATTGCCTC
>ERZ1026772.267-NODE-267-length-40389-cov-6.245426_pt1 | contig 40389 bp, 31 predicted proteins | sample MGYA00380124_ERZ1026772 | MGnify/ENA primary metagenome ERZ1026772 (study PRJEB33269, sample SAMEA4719760) | human gut metagenome | biome: human-associated habitat; feature: organic feature; material: feces | place: Cameroon | collected 2013-10 ...
CTAAGACGTGCGTATTGCCGAGAGGCAATAGCACGGCAGCGGAGCCGTATTGGGGGCTGTAAGCCGCCAATAGGCGTAGCCCCAAAAAAAGCGCTTCGACTGGTGAGTTAGTCGCGGAGTGAGAATTGGTAGGGGATGCGGATTTTGCGGGTTTTGGCGGCGATTTGTGGGGGGAAAGGTGGGAGCGGTTGGGCACTGCGAGCGGCTTGTAGGGCGGCTTTGTCGAGTATGTCGTGGCCCGATGATGCGTCGATTTGTGCGTCGAGGATGGTGCCGTCGCGTTGGAGTTCGATGCGGACCCAGGCGGTGCCGGTGAGTTTGAGGCGTTGCGCCATGGCGGGGTATTTTTTGAAGCGTTTGAAGTGCGCGGAGAGCTGGCGTGCGTAGGCGTTCCAGATGGCGGCTTCGTTTGGCGCGGTGGCTGTGCCGTGGGCGGTGCCGGCGTGTGAGCCCGTGGCCGTTTGCGGGCGAGTGGCCGTTTGGGGGGCTGTGCGACGGCCATTATTATGGATAGAGGGCGAGCCCGTGGGGGCGGTTTGTGCAGTTTGGGCTAAAACTGGCTCGGTAGGCGCGTTTGCGGCTTCTGTTGGGGGGGCTTCTGTGTGTGCGTTTGTGGCTTGTTGGGGCGGGTTTGTGGCTTCTGTTGGGGGGGCTTCTGTGGGTGCACTTGCGGCTTCTGTGGGCGGGTTTGCGGCTTCTGTGGGCGCGTTGCTGGGCTCGGTAGGTGCGTTGGGCGTGGGTAGCGGGATATGTGGCGCCATGGGGATATTATCGGTGGGATCGAGGAGTTCGCGGCGCAAATCGTCGTCGTGAGAAGCCTCGAATGGGTCGTCGTCGGGCGTGGCGGCGGGCGCGGCTGGGGCGGGATTGCTGGGGATGAGTGCGATGGTGACGGCTGGGCGCACGGGCGCGATGGCGTGGAGTGCGATGAAATCTTGGCGCACGTGGAGCATTGGCGCAACGACGTAGAGAAGCGCGAAGTGGCATAATGCGCTTGGCACGATGAAGTGATACCAAGCGATTTTTAGTCTTTTCGGTGGAACCACTGCAAGTATTCCCACGTGCGGATGAGGTATTGGACTTCGGCGTCGTCGAGGGGGATTGGAATGGGGGCGCGTCGCTCGTCGGTTGGGCGTAGGGCGGTCGCTGGATCGATTCGGGCATCGGCGGGCTCACCGTTGTATGCAATGCGTTGCACGACTGTTTCGGCGTCGAACGAGGCGTAGGGATGAATGCGCCATGCTTTGCGCGTGGCAAATTCGTAGGTGATGCGGCGGCCGTCGGCGTAGCGGAGCGAAATTTCGGTTGGGACTGTCGTCGCCCCGATAAATTGAATGACGGGGAAGGCGTTTTGTGTGGATTGGGCGTTTTGTAGAGAATTGGCGTTAATTATAGGATCGTCGTTTTGTTCGGTGATGGCGTTTTGTTGAGAATTGGCGTTCATTAAATGATCGTCGATTTGTGCGTTGATGGCGTTTTGCGCAGAATCGCCGTTGATTAAATGATCGTCGATTTGTGCGTTGATGGCGTTTTGTTGAGAATTGGCGTTTTGTAGAGATTTAGCGCGTGATTTGAAACTGTTCCAAATCATGGGGCGCAAATCGACGTGTGAAAGGATGGGCGGAGGCGGCGTTTCGAGGCCTCGGACGGCCATGACGCAGTGCGTCATGAGGTCGCCGATGGCAATGCCGTGCCCGAGGAGGTAGCCGTCGTCGAAGAGGGATTCGCCGTGGTCGCTGATGAATAGGATGATGGCGTCGTCGTAGAGTTTGGCTTTTTTGAGAGCGTCGATGAGTCGTCCGGCGGCGGCGTCGAGGTGGTGGACTTGGTTTGCGTAGGTGCGCCAGAGTCGCGGTCGCTGTTTGACGTTGATTTCGGAGCGTTTGATGGGGCGATCGACGAGGACACTCGGGTTATCTTGTTGATAGGGGAAGTGCGGGTCTTGAAAGAATACGTAGAGAAATAGCGGGTTTTGTGCGTCGTATGAGTCGAGGAACGATTCGACTTCGTCGAGGAGGACGCCCGCCGGGACGGCCGTATGATGGTGGATATTGGCGGCAATGGAACGCGGGTCGACGATGCGGTCGCCGGCGCGGTTCCAGCCGAGGCTTTCGTCGAAGCCTTCGTCGAGGAGGTCTTCGCCGCTATAGGCGGCCGTGTAGTAGCCGAGCGCTTTGAAATCGTCGACGAGCCCATGGCCGGGGTCGAAGTAGCTACCCCAAAACGCTTGAGTAATGCTGTTTTGCGTAAATCCGCGCGTGGCAAAGGCATTATCGATGCGCATGGCGCCGTCGTCGATAAACGCGTTGAGTCGAGGCATGACGGGTTTGTCGTCGATTTTTGCGTCGAGCATGTCGTGTCGCACGCTTTCCATCACGACGAGGATGACGTTTTTTCGCGCCAAATAGCTCATGTCGTTGGCTTGCCCCATCGATTCGATGCGATTTCGCGTGCTGGCGGGCAAATCATCGCGCCGCAAGTCGCCCAACAGGCCGTCTTGGTCGATGCCATCGTCGGGCACGTCGAGCGCGTGGGGGTGAATATCGCCATCGAAAGGCGCCGAATCGGGCGGCAAATCAAACGCACCGTAACCATCGCCATCGAGGTCGGTCGCTCGCACGACGACGGCATGCGTCGCCGCGCCAAACATCGTTTCATCGGCGAGTACTTTGTGCGTGCTCGGGAACGCAGCCGCCCAAATGCTCATAAAAGCAAAACAAAGGCACGCCGCCACGACGATTCCGCCCTTGACCAACGGCGCGGGAATCTTCTCAAACGCCGACGCCGCGGCAGGCTTAAAGACCCACCGGAACACAAAAGCACACGCCACCGCAAGCGCCGCAATTGCGACAATCGACATGACGATGACGTCGCCATACCATTGAAACGCCTGCTCGATCATGCGCACGACGCCGCCGACGCCCGTCGCAAAGTCGAAAAAACTGAACGCACTGCCCAAAATGGCGCCGACTTTATGGCGCACGACGAGGTCGGTCGCAACGATAATCACCCACAGTGTCGCACACAGCCGCTGCGCCTTCGCCTCATCGCACTTGAGCCGCCACGCCACGCCGCAAAACGCCCACGCCCAGACGCCGCAAAACGCCGCACAAAACAGCGCCAACACGGCAATAAAGCCCACTTTCTCGGGCAATGTCGTAAATTTAATCGTCGTCAGCCACCCCATGCCGCCAAAAATGGCGAGCCGCACTTGCAGGCTAATCGTTTCAACGACGAGTGTAAAAATCCAAAGAATGAAAAAGAGTTTCTGCATCAGTTGTCAATTCGCGTTTTTAAGGCACACAAAGGCGTACATATCGGTCTAAATCCGACCTAATGCCCTTGTAAGGTTTGAGTTTTGGTGTGCTCCGGCTATTTCGCCCTATGGGCTCAATACGCCTTTGCGGCCGTGCTATTGCCTGCGGCAATACGCCCGGCTTTTGGGGCTTCGGCTATTTCGCCCTATGGGCTCAATACGCCTTCGCGGCCGTGCTATTGCCTGCGGCAATACGCCCGGCTATCGCGCTATGCGCTCAACGGCTGGCTTGCGCCAACCGTTATCGGCATACGCGCTTTTATTTTGGGGCTGTTTTGCCATTCGCAGAAATGCGCTTTTTGACGTTATCGTAGGCATTATCGAGGACGTATTCCAAGACGGCGAGGACGTCGGAGAGCGAGCGTCGAATGCCGCATCGCGTCATTTCGTGGATCATGTCGAAGGCGTAGTGCGTGAGGCTCCACGGATCGATTTGCGGCGTATGCCCGATGTTTCGGAATTCTTCCATAGCCATCGTAAACGTGCCCAAGTTGCGCAGAATGCTCGGTTCGATGAGTGGTGTAAAGTGCGCAAAAGCGAAGCGGACGACTTTGGAACTTTCGCGAATGTGGTTGAGTGGGTGGGTTTCGACTTGCTCGGTGCCGGTGAATTTGATTTCGCAACGTTTGAGCGATTTGGCGTAATCTTTTTCGCTCAGCGATTTATCGACGTAGAGATTGATGTGGATATTGGGGGTTCGCGTGCCCCAGAGCCCGAGGACGAGGAAATCGCGCGCCAGATTGCGCGGGCGCAGATTGGGAACGTGTTCGGTATCGATGAGGTGGCGCAAAGTGAGAGCGAAAAAGACGGTCAGTTTTTCGGAGATTTCGGGGAACGAACGCATATAGCTGGCGTGTTCGAGCTGTGTCATCTGCGAGAGGTCGAAAGAATCGAGCAATCTTTCGTCGGGTTTTGGCGTGGGGCAACCGCGCGATTGGATGAGGAAGACGGTGCACGGAATGCGCTTATAGAGCGCGAAATCGGCGCCGATGGCGACGCCGCCTTGTTCGTCGTATTTGGCAATGCATTTGTCGATGGCGTTGAACAAATCTTGGCATTGTGGGGGTGCGAGATCGGGGCAAATGCGCTCTAAGAGGTCGTTTGCGGCGAAATGGGCTCTGAAGTTGAGGTTATATCGCGGTGTCGATTCTTTTCCGAGGAGTTCTCGATCGACAGTTTTTTGAATCGATTGCTCCATGAAATCGATTTGTTTTTGGGGGCCTGTTTCATTTTGCGCTTCGAGGTCGAAATCGGGGTAATCGTGGTGGATATCGAGCGTGGCGCGAGCGATGGCACGGAGTTGCGCGTCGCTCAAGCGTTGGAGTGGCTTGGTGGTGGCGTTTTTGAGCTCGCGTTTTAGGGCATTGGCAAAGGCCTCGACGATGGGGGCATTGTATTCGCGTTTTGCATCGATTTCGACGTCGTCGATATTGGGATCGTAGGCATAATAGGTGATTTGTGGGGTGTTGAAGTCGTCGGTGCCGTGCGCTTGGAAGGCGGTTTGGATGAGGAATTTGGCTCGCGTCCAATCGAACCACGGATGTCGGGCGCCTAGGAACCATCGCAAAGAATCTCGCACGCCGACGGTCGCTTTTCGGTCGAAGAATTCGGCGCATTTTTCGACGAAAGCATCGGACATGGGGAAGGATCGCAGATCTCTTTGGAATTGGACGAGCCCCGCGGCATCGGTGACGTTAGCCGTGAAGTATTTGTCGGCGGCTAGCAGAGTGTAGGCGGTGTAGTCGATGGCAAAATCGTCGCGTAAATCACGCAAAATCGTGCCATTCTGGCAATTGTGGGCGCCTGTGGCGGCCGCCGTGGGCTGTTGGATAGGGCATTGGAAGAAGAGTTGATCGGGCGAACCGTATCCGAAATAGGCGATTTCGCGAGCGGCTTCGAAGGCGCAACGCGTCGCCGAACGTTGAGTGGGCAAAAATCGAATGCCCATGGCGCCGGCGCCCTCGGCGAGCGCGTTTCGGTCGAGTTTTTTTTCAAAGCCGTGGTACGACAGCGTGAGCGGATCGCGTCGCAAGACGCTGAGTTCGTAGTTTTTGGCGATGTTATCGATTGCGTCGTCGTCGAATGGCGCAATCGGGCGCAATTGGCGCTTGAGAATATCGGGATCGAAGCGGAATTTTCGCCATCGAATGTCTTCGTCGGTCATCTTTGCCGATTTGAAAAGTGCTCGCAAAATGCGTCGTTGAACTTTGGCGTGGTGATTCAAATCGTGCGTCGAATTATGTGTTTCAGACATTCGGAACTCCTTAAAAGTCGCATAGACACTGCGTTTGCGCAATCGTCTACGGGGGGAATCGAAAAAACTCATTTGTCGGCTTTTTAGACATACAGTATAGAGCCGCTCAGGCGCGCAAATCGAAATTGCAACGCGCCTGCGTCTTTAAACCATTAAGAGGAAATAATCATGGAAATATGTATGACGTGTGAAAAAGCCAACGATTTCGAAAAAATGTCGATTCAAAGTGCATCGATGCCGTTAGAGCCGTATTCTAGCGCTCCGGACGACGAAGACGACGATTTCGAGGGCGATTTTGGCGACCTCGACGATGACGATTTCGACGATGGCGAAGAAATCGACGACGATTTGGATGATTCGGACGACGAAGACGACGATTTCGATTTTACGTATTCCAGCGACGAAGACGACGATTTGGATGATTCGGACGACGAAGACGACGAAGACGACGAAGATGGGTTCTATGGCTTCAACCATTATGTCGATGACGACGACGAAGACGACGACGAAGCATGATCTTTGGAGTGCGTTGTGAAAAACGTCTATTGCATTTATCGTCCGATAGGGCTTATAAAGAGCGGTGCTAAGTCTGACATTTTTGTCAGATTGCGTGTCGATCGCGGCGTTGATGCAGACTAGAGTCGCGAAGCCGTGTATTTTGCACAATTACGAATTCTCATTGAGGAGATAAGACGATGTTTAAGCGAGGGATTCTCGTTATTTTGAGTTTGGCGATGGCATGTGTTTTCGTTGCAGGATGCAACAAGAAAGAAGACGCAGTCGCTCCTGCAAGTGATGTTGCGGTCGTGCCCGATGCAGCCGCACCTGCGGCGGCTCCTGCCGCTGCAGCCGCGCCTGCGGCAGCGCCTGCAGCTGGCGCTCCCGAAGCCGTTCCCGCCGCCGGCGCTCCCGATGAACCGCTCCCGCCCGTTCCCGCCGAAGCACAAGCTGCGGTCGATAAATTGATCGAAGTACTCTCCGCTATCGCCGCCGCTGGCGAACAAGAAACGTGTGCCGCCGTTTTGACGGAACTCAAGAAGATCGACACCCCCGAGACGAAAGCAAAACTCGAAGCATCGCTCATCTTGCAGAAGTACCCCGAAGACGTTCAACGCGCGATTAATCAGGCGAATCAGAACCAAATGTTGGCGGTTGCCTTCAAGATGGCAGCGTATCAAAAGTGCCAATCTGCGCCCGAAAACGACGCCATCGATGCGACGATTAAGCAAATCTTGGCTCCGATAGCTCCCGAAGAAAGCGATGTTCCCGTCGCCGCCGAAGCCGAAGCTGTTGCCGATAAAGCCGAAGCCGCTGTCGCAGCACCTGCCGCACCTGCCGCCGCAGCACCTGCCGCCGCAGCTCCTGCTGCTGCACCTGCCGCCGCAGCTCCTGCTGCTGCACCTGCCGAAGCCGCCGCAGCTCCTGCCGTTGCACCTGCCGCCGAAAAATAAGCGCTAGCCGCTTTGCGGCTTGGTCATTGCGATGAACCGCGAGGAGGCTCGAAGAGCCCCCTCGTCGTGCGATTTTGGCGAGCGTGGCTCGCCCTTTTTTTTGTTTGTATGTCGCCATCGTGTTTGGGAATGGATAGACGAGGTGGCTTGTTGTGTTAAAAACGGCCTATTTGTGATGGAATAGGTGTTTGTGGCTTATGGGCTTGTTCGAGGAGTGAACGCCATGAATGTGATACCAGCGACGTCGGAAGTATCGCGTTATAAAGTAGCAAAAGCATTGCTTTTTGAGGGATTGACGATGGTTCACGTCGTGCGCGGTCGCAAAGGCGTCGAACTGCCAAGCGTATGCAATACGCCAGTCGTTCATTTGAACTTTAGTTATCGCTTTGGATTGAGCGATTTCGAAGTCGATGAATCGGGAATTCGCGCCAGCCTTTCGTTTGGCGGCGTGCCGCATTGGTGCGATTTGCCTTGGGATGCCGTCGTCGGAATATCGTCGACGGTGACCGATCAATTTTTCATTTGGATCGATTGTTTTTCGAGCACCGAGCTCGAGACGATGTTACCGCCCGATATGTTGGCAGCCTATGCGTCGACGCGCGGTGAAAAAGTCTCGATATTCGACGAAATCCCCGAATTGCTGGCGTTTGCCGCCGACGATCCTTCAGAAGTCGAATCGACGAGCTCGGAAGAAGGCGATGATTCGGACGACGAAGACGACGAACCGAATGCATACGGACCGCTTCGATTCGTTTGATCGAGTGACGGGCAACACTGGCGGGCTTTGCTTTGGGGCTTGTGCCCAAGGTATATCTTTGCGTTCCCATCGTTTTGGGCGCATAAAAGGACGACGTGTTTGAGTTGAAATGAGTCGAATCGATATCATAGATGATTTTTATTCGCCTTTAGATAAGTTTAAACGAACGATTCGCGTATACTTACCCGATTCCTACGACGCAGATAGCACCAAGCATTATCCGGTCATCTACATGACCGATGGGCAGAATGTCTTTGCGCATCCGCGTAGTGCTCGCTTCGATACGTGGTGCGTCAATCGCACTCTAGATGCGCTTTGGAGCGAAGGAAAATTGGATCGAGAGTGGATCGTTTGTGCCATCGATCACGAAATCGATCGGTTTTCGGAGTATACGCCGTGGGCTTATCCCGATGCGCAGATATACGAGCCGCGGGGCTGGAAATTCTTGAACAATTTGACGGAATTTTTCGTCCCCTATATGAATGCGCATTATCGCACGTGTACGGGCCCCGAGAATACGGCATTTATCGGTTCGTCGTTGGGGGGCTTGATGGCGCTGTTTTGTGGGCGCGAGCGCCCCGATGTGATCGGTCGCATTGGCGCGATATCGCCTAGCGTCATGTGGGCAGATTATCGTTGCTTCGAAGAGTGGAATTCGAAATCGCCGAATTGGCAAAAGATCTATATGGATATGGGATCGGAGGAGCACATCACGGTCAAGGGCATATATATGGATTATGCTGGGATCGTGGGCGATTTTTATCGCCATCTCCTCGATATCGGATACAGCGCCGCGGATGTGACATTTTACGTCGACCCAGGTGGCGTTCACTCCGAAGTTTGCTGGGCGCGGCGCTTCGATCGCATCGCGACGAGCTTGCTCAACGACGCCGCATAGGGCGTGCGCCAATAGGTTTAATCGGTCGAGCGCCCCCAACGGGGGCGCCGACGTGAATTGTCGAGTGAGCCCCAGTGGTGGGCGTCGAAAGGAATAATCGGTCGAGAGCCCCCAACGGGGGCGCCGACGTGAATTGTCGTGTGAGCCCTAACTGTGGGCGTCGAAAGGAATAATCGGTCGAGCGCCCCCAACGGGGGGCGTTAGTCATATCTTTGAGATTATGACGTGACAAAAGCGGTGAAGTATTGTAGAGGGATGCGAGGTTTGTTGCATGAAATGCGATGAGCCGCTTGTTGTGGAGTCATCGGAAGCATTCCGTGGTCATAATCGTGTTGGAGTTTGGAGGACATAGATGGATTTCAGAGATCAGGATGGCAACAGCGAATCGTTGTTTGGTGCGCGTAATGAAAATTCGGTATTGTTTTCGATTGACGATTTGCAATCCAACGATGGCGACATGAATTCGAGCGGAGCAAATCCATCGGGAGACGCATCTGGTCTTATCAATCTGAGCACGTTGTCGGCGATGAGTCAGTCGGAAGGCGGTCAAGGTGAAAACGGCGATTCGTTTGGCATGCAGAGCATGGTGTTCAACAGCGTCGTGCCTAAAAAGGCGCGGAATTGGTTTATCGCCGTTATCATCATAGCCGTCGCGTTAGTCCTAGGAGTCGCTGGTGTTGGCGGGTATCTGTGGTACTCGTCTTACCAAAACCAGCAAAAAATACTCACTGACCTAGAAACGAAAAATAAAAAGCAGCAAGAAGAGGCGGATAAAGCCAAACAAGATGCTGCTGATGTGCTCAATACGAAGCTTAATGAACAAAAGGCAAAATTTGATGCGGAAAAGGCTGCGCTTATCAAGAAGAATGAAGAAGATGCAACAGCTTTGCGCATAGCCGAACAACAGCGCCAAACACAAGAAGCCCTAGAGGCGAACAAAGCGCCGTCGAAGCCGGCTGGCGGCGGTAGCGGCAGTGCGAAAAAGCCGACGCCGGGGCCTGGTGCCGAGGCCGTCGCCTCGGGGAAAGCTACGAGCAAGCCGCCTTCGAGTGCAGAAGTCAAGAAAGCGCTTGAATCTTGCCAAAAGAAAGCGACAAAATGCGCGAAAAACGGCACACTTACGGTTCAAATGTCGATTAATAGCGCTGGTTCTGCTAAGAATGTCAAAGCGGTTGGTGGTTCGTTCCAAGGGAGTGCGAGCGAAAAGTGCATCCTCACGGTCGTCGAAAAGCATCAGTTCCCGACGTTCACGGGGGCCGCAATCCCCGTCAAATACACGTTTAAGCTTTAATCGCATGTCGTAATCGAGAGCAACACAGCCGCTTTGGCGGTGTTGCTCTTCTTCTATCGTTCAGAAAAAACATCGGCATCCATTGCGAGAGTTTGTTTTTTGATTATAGCAGATGATGGGTGCGTCGGATTTGCCGTCACGCATATTCTTCGACGAATGGAGTGGCTATGGCCAAGTGTTTAAAATGCAATCGCCAGTCTGAGCTCATCGGGGCGCAGTGCTCGTGTGGATCCTATATGGTGAGCGATGATTGCGTTGAAGATTCACTTCACATTTTGGGCAAAATCGTTGCCAATAAATTTGTGCCGACGCAAGTCATCATGGAAACGCCCTTTTCTGTGACTTACGACATCTATCAGCCCGTCGTCGATCGGTCGCTGTCGATGTATGTGCTCAAGCCCATGTTTATGAAGCGCGTCGAGCACGTCGAAAAGTTTAAACAAGTCACCGAGCTCTATGCGTCGATACACCAGCAAAACGTCTTGACCGTCTTCGGCATTCAAGAATTGCCGAGTATCGATACGATGGCAGTCATTTTAGAGGCAAAGCGCGGCGAGCAGTTTTCAAAGATATACGATCGCCATGCTCCGATGGATCCCGTCGTCTTGATGCACATATTCCATCAAGTCTTGCAGGGGCTCAGCGCTTGCCATCTGAAGTCTCTGACGTTCCCCGATTTCATGCTCCACAATATTTGGGTCATGCGTTCGGGCGGCGATATGTCGAGTGTCAAACTGTTCGGCATCTTCGATGCCAATTTGGGCTATGTGAATAAAGTTCATTCAATGCTCGACGACGTGTATCAAATCGGTCAGCTCGCACTTTCGTGTATGACGGGGCAAGAAATGCCCATTACACAAATCGAACTGCCCGAAGATCGCGCATTTTTAATGCCCATTGCTCAAGTCTTTATGCGAGCCATTGCCGAACCCGATCAACGATATCAGTCGTGCGTCGAGTTGTTATATGCCTTTGAATCGGTATTCGACCTCAACACGCGGACATCGGATTTGAGCCCAGTACTGCTCCCCGATGCCTCGACGCCAGGGCGTATCGAGAATGCCTATGCCCCTGTGACATTAGATCAGCTCGTCTGGATGCATCGTGCTCCGCAAAGAGAAGGGTAGATGTAGGCGAATATGAGCGATCTCACGGCTTTTTCAAAGTTTTGGCGCGAAGTCAATCGCACGCTATGGCGGTGTGCTGTCGACAAAGTTGAGCCGCGCGATTTCGTTCGGATCGACATGTGGAATCGCGTCGAAAACGTCCAAAGACTCGAAAAAAGTGCGCTCTATCGCGTTTCGAAGCCGAAGATTGCCGAAAGTGCGATTTATCGTGCATGTCGTTGGATCGTCGCCCAAGGCAAGCGAACCCCAGCAGGCGCGTCGACGTTTTTCGACGTCGAAGACGTCAGCGCACCCGAAAATGCCGCCATACCAGAGCATTGGCCCAAGTTTTATCCGGGCGTCGATACGAGTTTAGGCAAAGACCCGAGCCTCGTGCGTCGCAACGACGTCGACAATTATCAAGTCTTCGTCAATGGCTTTTTTTATGCCGCTCGCGCGGCCGAACTCGCCGGGATTGCACCGCAGTCGGTGACGTTTGAATTCATTTTTTCGAAAGATCGTTGGCGCGTACACGGCGATAAAACGCGGCCCATCACGAGTATACAAGTCAATTTCTTTTATCTCTCGGCAGGCCCGAAGATTTGGAATGCCCTGTTTGCGGCAATCGTCCAAAAAAATCTTCAATCGCGTAAAATTGCCGAAAAATATGCCCAAACGACGCAAGCTCAGAAACTGCTCGCCGTCTATAGCGACATGTCGCCGTTGCGCATTAACGATGTCTATAACCTCAATCGCATGTTCGACGAGCTCAATGCAGAGTATTTTAACGATGCACTTTTGCGCCCAATGATAGCGTGGACGACGCGTCCGAATTATCGCCAGCTCGGATCGTATAATTTCTTTTGGGATATCATCTGCCTCTCTCGCATTTTGAACGATCCGCGCGTGCCCGAATTAGCGGTGCGCTTCGTATTGTTCCACGAAATGGTACACATCAAGCACGGAGCTCGCCAAGAAAACTGTCGTTTTAAAACGCATACGCCGGAATTTAAGCTCGACGAAGCGCGTTTTAAGGGCAAAGACGAAGCCGAAGAGATTTGTAAGCATTTGCGCGAGATCGTCGACATGCCATGAAATCGACGTGTTTTTCGAGCCCGATAATAGTCATAGTCAAAAATTTGAAATAATTTTGAACTGTGACATGATGCACCTAGAATTTTGCATGCATCGATATGCATGTATAGGAGGAGAAGTTCATCATGGTCATGGCTAGACATTTAGAAGAGCACGATCCGGCATCGGATTTTCAATGTGGGCACGTCTTTGGCGATCGTTTCCGCGTCGAGCGTCTCATCGCCGCCGGCGGGATGGGATTTGTCTATATGGCAACCGATCTCGAACAACAACAGCTCGTTGCGCTCAAGATTATGCGTTCGACGTTGCAACGCGATCCAGTGGCGATCGAACGGTTTAAGCGCGAAGTTCGAACGATTAAGCGGCTCATGCACCCCAATACGATCGAGCTCATCGATTACGGTGTGACAGAAGATGGGTTTATGTTCTTGGTCATGGAATGGCTTCATGGCAAGGACTTGCGAGAAATCATGCGCATTAAACGCCGATTGTCGCCGATAACGGCGACGCGCGTGGCGCTCCAAGTTTGCTGGAGCTTGTCGGAGGCGCATCAGAAGGGGATTATCCATCGCGATCTCAAGCCCGAAAACATCTTTATCATGCACAATCCGGGGCCTCATCTTCGCATTAAAGTCGTCGATTTCGGCTTGGCAAAAGTCGTCAGCGGTCCCGAGAGCGCCGAGCAAATCACGCGCGGTGGCGTCGTCTGCGGAACGCCCGAATACATGAGCCCAGAGCAGGCGAAGGGCGAAAAACTCGACGGACGTAGCGACGTCTATGCCCTCGGTTGCGTGATGTATGCCATGCTCGAGGGCGATGCGCCATTTCGCGGTAAAAAGGCCCTCGACGTTGCCATGATGCATATCAATAACCCATTCCCAGCGATTCAAGAAAAAGTTCCACTCGCTTTGCGCGAGATAATTATGAAATGTGTTGAAAAAAAGGCATCATCGCGATATTGCGACGTCAACGATCTTGCAGCCGCATTGGAAGCCTTTTTGGATCCGATCGAATGTCGGCGGCGCGAAGCAGGAGATGCTTGGACGGTTCGTCGTTCGACGCCACCAGAAGTCTCTAAGATTGCGCAGTTCGGCTCGTCGGTTCAAAGCGATCCGGGCGTTGCTACGCCCGCGCAGAGCAATTCCATGGCAGGCGTTCGCCGAACGGCAGATGTTTCGCTCGGACGCACGCGAACGGCGTCATCTCAACGCGGCATTCGCCGCGTGAGTTCGTCGCAACTCGTTGCAGAACGCGTCGTGCGAAAACCGCTCACAAGTCAATGCATACGGCTCAAGAATAATACCCCAACGTTACAAAGCCGATCTCGGCTAGGCGCCTCGGGTGAGCAACCCAAAAAAGAGGGCTTCTTTAAGCGTTGTTTGGAACGCATTCTTTAGCATAGTGTGAACGATGTCGATGTGGACAGAAAACCAAGTAATTGAAGAAATTTCGCGCATATTTACGCCGCGCCCCGATATTGCACCGCTGGGGATTGGCGATGATTGCGCCGTATTTCGCGACGGACTCAATCTGATAACGACCGATGCAGCCGTCGAAGGCGTCCACTTCGATTTGTCGTGGATGTCGCTTGCCGATGCCGCATATCGTTGTACGACGGCGAATTTGAGCGATGTTGCATCGATGGGCGCAGAGCCATCGGGCTTTACGTTGGCTTTGTGTTTGCGCCCCGACTTGGGCTTCGAATCGATTCGCGATGCCATTTTGGCGATTAAACAATGCATCGCCGACCACAATCTCGATGATTGTTGGCTCATCGGTGGCGACGTCGTGCGGAGCAGTGTCGTTTCGTTTTCGATTACGATGTTAGGGAAAAAGCCCAATTACCCCGTATTGCGTCGTTGTGGTGCCGCCGATGGCGACGTCATTGCCGTATTGGGCAATATGGGGCATTCGGCGGCAGGGCTCGAACTTTGCCGTCGAAATTTCATGTTTGCCGACGCCATATCGACGTATAAGCCCTATCTCGATGCATTCAAACGCCCTAAGGCTCTGTGTCACGTCGGCATTGCCATTGCAAAAGAGCGATTGGCTCATGCCATGATGGATGTTTCGGATGGCATTATGACAGATTTGGGGCGCATGCTCGAAAGTAGTCATTGCGGCGGTGTCGTCGACGTCGGCGTTCTCAAGCCTACGGAATCGATGTCGGCGCTCGCTCGGGAGTTACTCGTTCAGCCACGTGGATGGATGCTTTGCGGTGGCGAAGATTTTTCATTGCTCGTCGCCATCCCAAAATCGAACGTCGATGCCGTGAAATCGATTTGCCAGCAACACAAGGTGGACTATACACAGCTCGGGCATTGTGATAAAAACATCAACGGCATCCGATGGATGGATGGGAGAGACGAAGTACATCTCAAAAATACGAGTTTTGTACATTTTGCTTAAACGAACATAGGTGGGCGTTATGTCGTCGAGACGAGCACAACTTGCAGAGCGGACAGAGCGCCAAGCGCGCATCGATGCATCGTGCGTCGAAACCCCGTGGAAAGAACGCGTCGATATTCCCTTGCTCGCCATGTGCTCGCCCCTGTTTGAAGAATCTTCGCCCGTCATCCTCTTGCCCGAGCTTCGCATGAAGCCCATGCTTCGAGAAATCGTCGCTCGCATGCCGCATGGCGGCAAGATCATGATAGTCGATGAGCAAAATACGCGCTTCGAAGCCCTAAAATCTTGCGTTTCAGAGGCAAATGCGAATTTGTATTTTTCGGCGCAAGAAGTGAGTGCACTCAATTACGCCAACGATATCTTTCACGGCGTCGTGTCGGAAATCGGGCTTGCAACGCTATTTCGACTCGAACAAGTCGTTCCATCGTATCGCCGCGTTTTGCGTCCCGATGGCTTATTCGTTTGTTGCGTCCCCAAATCGGGGTCGTTTAGCGCGTTTTTCGATATCTTCGAAGAATGCCTCAGTCGGCTTTACCCAAATCTCGCACGAGAAATTTGCGATGAATTGTCGACGTGTATGTTGCCAAATAACGTCATCGATACGTTGAGCGAAAGCGGATTTGATGTCGTCGAGAAATCGACTTTTTCCGTCGAACTATCGTTTGGTAGCGTCGAGCAGTTGCTGTTTTCGACGATCGTCGAATCGCATTTTCTCGGTCTGTGCATGGGGCTTCGTCGAATGGAAATCGATGCCCGAGAATTGTTGACACTCGTCGTTCGTTCGTTTCACCATTATTTTCAAGGTGAATCGCCAAAAGTCGTGATCGAATGCCTCGCAATGGCGTGTCGCAAAATATAATACAATATATATATCGTAGGATGATGATATTATAATGAACGATATCGATTTGAAAGTGAAGAAGCTCCATATCGACGAGAAAAGTGAATACCGGATACGCCGTGGATTGCCGTGGATATTCGATAAATATTGCCATTTCGATACGACGCCCGACAATGGCGACGTCGTTGCAATCTATGGAAAACGCAATAAGTGCATTGCTATTGGTCTATACGATGCCCATAGCCCTATACGCGTGCGTATATTGGGCTCAAAATGTACATTTAATCAAACTTATATGTACGATAAGTTTAGGGCCGCAATAGAGTATTTGAGCAAACAAGGAATTGCGTCGAACGATACGACAGGTGTGCGCTTGCTCAGCGGCGAATCTCAAGGGCTTCCGGGGATCGTCATCGATGCGTATGCGGGAACTTGGGTTGTCAAAGTCTATTCGGCGATCTGGCTCAATTATATCGATAGCTTCTTGCAAATGTTGATCGACGTCATTGGGCTCGACGACGATATCACGCGAAAAGCTTATGTCGTGCCATTGCGCCGCATCGTTTTGCGCTTTGGGCGCGAGTGCCGTGCGATTTACGAAGCGGCGGGCTACCGAGAAGGGCAACTCCTCGGGAGCAACGACGATACGCCCTATGCCGATTTCATGGAAAACGGCATGCATCTTCGTGCGCAAGTCTTTCGCGGGCAGAAAACGGGGTTTTTCCTCGATCAAAGGCAAAACCGACAAATCGTTCGTTCGCTATCGGCTGGTAAAAAAGTCCTCGACATTTGTTGTTATTCGGGTGGTTTTTCGCTGGCAGCCGCCAAAGGCGGCGCCAAATCCGTCTGGAGTCTCGATGGCGATAAACACGCCCTCGATCTCGTCGCCGAACATTTCCGCATCAATGCCGACGATAAAGCCGTCGCATCGTGCGAGAGCATTCTCGAAAAGTGCGATATGTATGAATGGCTCGAACGCGCCAAATCGCGCCGCATGGCGTTCGACCTCGTCATCGCCGATCCGCCGAGTTTTGCTTCTTCGCAGGCTCAAATTCCAACGGCAGAACGCGCCTATATGCGCCTGTTTGCTGCCGCCGCCGATTGTCTTGCACCGGGTGGGCAAATCTTGTGTTGCTCGTGTTCATCGCATATTGGCGCCGAGAAGTTCCGAGAAATCGTACAACGCGCCCTAAAACACCGTACGCGCGAGGCAATCGATTATACAGGGTTGCCTGCCGATCACGTCGCATCGTTTGCCGAAGCTCGTTATTTGAAAGCTTGGCTTCTGACGATTAAATAATATCGTTTTGAACGTGGCACAGATGTCTAATACACTTTTCCATCGATATACGATTGGAATATCGTTTGTGGATTATCGTAGTAAAAGCTACTGTTGTAGTCTTCGATGAGGGGGCTAACGAAAGAAGCGTAGGCATTTTGGAGCGTTTCGATAATGTCGGCGTTTTGTTCTTTCGATACCATGAGGATTAATCGTTTATAGACTTTGCCGATATCCCAATGCGTCGGTATCGTGTATTTGCATTCTGCAACATTGTCGAAATCGCCCTTTTTAATATTGCACGATTCGATAAAACTATCGCTTACGTCGTCGATATTATCGCAGTGATAGACATCTGCTAGGTCGTAGATCTTTTGAATGTTTTGAGTTCCCAATGCTACGACGATATCGGAGGGTTTGTTCTTCGTCTTCCGTGCGATGTATTCGATGAGGCTACATGTAAAAAAAAGGTCATTCGCCTTTTTATCTTCTCTACCGAGCATGATTAAATCTCCATAGAATTTTCAAAATGTAGGCATTGGAGTGCACTCTGTGAGCAGAAAGCTATTTGATGTGTTGGGTATTTGAATTTAGCAAGACTCCAAAACTGGTCACGCGATAGAACGCCGTCTAAATAGTCAGCAATGTAGTTATAGATCTGATCATCTGCCATTGCGCCTATGACGATGTCGTATTTATGTGGTGTTCCAGATCGGCAGTTGGCGATAAAATCGAGCCACTCATCTGTCATCGTCTCGAATTCGAGAATATCGAGAGATGTGTCGAATAAGACGGAGTAAACGTTGATAACAGGCGTGTTAAATCGCTTAGCCCAGCGTTCAGCTTGTTCTCTGATGACTGTACAGTAAAATCCAAATCCGAAATCCTTTGTGTGTCGACCGACGATGATCTTCGGATTCTGTATTTCTGTATAACTGCCGTGATAGATGAGAGTTTTTGCCATAACGCACCTCTATATGTACGTATCTTGAAAATGATTCAAACGAGGATATGACGTGTTGGGGGCGATGAAAATACGAGCGATTACTTTGCACATCCCGTCGAGATGAGAATTCGGATGGCATCGGGTTGAACGGTGATTCTCGATCCACTGATAGATGGGGCCGTATCGAGGGATTCGACGTCGTGTGGCGTGATTTGAGCGGTGTCGATGAGGCTGAACCAAGCGCGTTTTGGAAGTTCGAATTGTAGCGGTTCCGACCATGCGTTCATGGCGATGTAAAATCTCGGTTCGAGCGGACCGTCGGCGAGTTCGACGGCGAGTGAGTGGGAATTTGGAGCCCAATCGGGGGATTCGAGAGCGACGCCGTGGAAGCGGATGTTGTCGGACTTAAATGCGCATTTGAGTGGATTGGCAAAAGTCGTCTGATGGAGTGCTTTGAATCGTTTGCGCAAAGAAATCATGGCTTTCGTAAATCGCATGATTTCGTCGGATTGGACGTGATGCGACCAATCGATCCACGAAATATCGTTGTCTTGACAGAATCCGTTATTATTACCGCGCTGAGTGCGCCAGACTTCATCGCCACCGAGTAGCATGGGCGTGCCACGCGATATGAAGAGCGTTGCAATGAGATTTTTGGCGTGTTGAATTCTCTTTCGCACAATATCAATATCGTCGGTTTCGCCCTCGCAACCAAAATTCATGCTGATATTATCGTCGGAACCGTCGCGATTATTTTCGCCGTTTTTGAAATTGTGCTTTTTTGAATACGAGCACAAGTCGCGAAGCGTGAAACCGTCGTGCGCCGTGATGAAATTAATGCTTTGCGTCGTATCGGGTTTATCGTCGAAGACGTCTTGACTGCCGGCAATTCGATGTGCGAAGGCGACGACGGTGTTGTCGGCGCCTGTCCAAAAACGTCTAACGTCGTCGCGGAATTTCCCGTTCCATTCGGCCCAAGGAGCAGGAAATCCGCCGACTTTGTAGAGCCCAGCGGCATCCCATGCCTCGGCAATGAGCTTTGTACCGCTGAGCACGGGATCTTGGGCAATATCGGAAAGCAGGCCGAGGTTCGGATCGTTAATCCATTCGCCTTTGTTTGAACGCCCGAGAATCGTGGCGAGGTCGAAGCGGAATCCGTCGACGTGCATCTCGACTATCCAATAGCGGAGGCATTCGATGATGAGGTCTTTCATGACGGGATGATTGCAATTCATCGTATTGCCACAGCCGGTATAATTTGCGTATTTGCCGCGCGATCCCAACATATAATAGATGGCATTATCGAGCCCTCGAAATGCTATCGTCGGACCGCATTCGTTGCCCTCGCCACTGTGATTGAAAACGACGTCGAGGATGACTTCGATTTGCGCCTCGTGAAAGGCTTTGACCATGGTGCGGAATTCTTCGACAGCGGCACCGGGGGCGGCGTTTGCGGCATACCCTTGATACGGGCTAAAGAAGCCAATCGTCGCGTAGCCCCAATAATTTGTATGGAATTTGCCCGTATCGGGATCGCGTAGCGTCGGGGGCTCTTGGGCATTATAGGTTGCGACGGGGAGCAGTTCAATGGCGGTAATGCCCATTTCTTTGAGATGTGGGATCTTATCGATGAGCCCGAGATATGTGCCAGGATGCGCCGACATCGACGACGGATGCATCGTCATCCCTTTTACGTGGCATTCGTAGATGACGCTTTCGGAGAGCGCATAGCGCGGGCGAATATCGACATCCCAGCCAAATGGCGCTCTTTCGACGGCAACGGACTTTGCACAAGCATGTGCACTCGACGTCGACGAAAACGATCGATCGCGCATGGCTGATTTCTTGTCGTATCCATAGAGATCGTCGTCGTACATGTCGAAATGACCGCAAATGGCGCGAGCAAATGGATCGACGAGGAGTTTATTGGGATTGAAACGATGACCTTGGATGGGGCGATATGGACCATTCATGCGCCAGCCGTAGACTTGGCGCGGCTTGAGACCTCCGACGAAGATGTGGAAAATGTCGCCCGTCTTGTGCCGTTTCGGGTCGAGTGTGAACGATACAGTTGGCGTCGTCGCATCGGGGGAGTCGAAGAGATCGAGATATGCCGTCGTCGCATGACGCGAATAGACGGCAAAATTGATGCCTTCGTTCGTGACGGTGGATCCGAGTGGGAGGGGCTGACCTTGAGTCGTCGTATAGAGATCGGGCATGTTTGGTAGATCGCCTGCTGGGAAAAAATGGATAAAAAGTGAGTAAAAAAAAAGCGCTGGAAAAATCCAGCGCTTTGTCGAGTGGCTAGGGACAGAATCGAACTGCCGACACGGGGATTTTCAGTCCCCTGCTCTGCCAACTGAGCTACCTAGCCATGCGAAGATGGTTGGAATGGCTAGGGACAGAATCGAACTGCCGACACGGGGATTTTCAGTCCCCTGCTCTGCCAACTGAGCTACCTAGCCAAATCGTTGTAACGTTTGTCACAACCATCAAGCGAGGGCGTGTTTACGGCAAAGATGCTAGCGTGTCAATAAAAAAGTTTGCTTAGCGATAAAAAAGCGATGCCGAAGTCGACAATGGCGAGAAATATAGGCAATATGACGAATTGAAAGAAAAATAATGGCAGCGGTAGCAAAGATGGCGACGGGCAACGCCCGATATATTTGCAAATTTTTGGGTAGTGCGATAATTGAATATGAAGCGTTTTGTGTGAATGGGAGTGGAGTGTCGTGCCCAGCAGTATCGTGCCAAATTTGAAATGTCGTATGTGCCTGAAAATGAACCCGCCAGGGAGTCGTTTTTGCAATTATTGCGGCAATGATTTGACGTTTTCGATTCAGCCCGATGGTTTGTTGCCGGCAGGCGCCGTTTTGCGCGGTAGCTATGTCGTCGAGGGCGTGATAGGCGAAGGCGGCATGGGCGTCGTCTATAGCTGTCACCATAAATCGCTCGGCACGCGCTATGCGCTCAAAGTGCTCGATCCGAAGCTGGCGCGGATGGACGTTTTGCGTCGCCGTTTCTTGGCCGAAGCTCGAATCCAAGCCGAAGTCGTTCATCCGCACATCGTGCACGTCATGGATGTTATCGATAGCGATAAAGATGGCGGAATCCCGGGGATCTTGGCCATCGTCATGGAATACGTCGATGGATCGGCACTCGATAGAATCCTCGAACAATCGCCCTTGAGCATACATGATGCCGTATCGAGTACGCTCGTCATCCTCGATGCGATTGGCTTCGCACACCATAAGGGCGTCATTCACCGAGATCTCAAACCGTCGAATATCATGGTGAGTCGCCAAGAGGCGCAAGAAATGCTCTATCGCGGGATCAAGGTGATGGATTTCGGCATTGCCAAGATTCTGAGCGAAAACGAACAACGAACGGTCACGGGCGCGAAGATGGGAACACCGCGATATATGGCGCCCGAACAAATCGAGAATGCTCGCGATGTCGACGAGCGAACCGATCTCTATGCGATCGGCCTGACGCTCTACGAATTGTTGTGCGGTCGAACGCCGTTCGAAATGTACAAGGAGTTCGAGCTTCTGAAGGCACAGTTGTCGATGAAACCGCCTTCGATGCGGACGTATCGCAACGATATCCCCGATAGGCTCGAATCGATCGTCATGAAATCGCTCGAAAAAGATAGGGCAAATCGATATCCAAATGCAGAATCGTTCCAACGTGCACTTTTATCGCTCGGTGGATACGACGATATTGCGCTCAGACTCAATCCGCAAGAAGGCGTATTGGTCTCGTCGAGCAATCAGAAGCTCCAGCGAAAAATTGAACGCGCCATCGATCGAAATAAGGCAAAAGAAGCGAATGAGGGATCGGGGGATAAGCCAGCCAAGCGCGGACGGCGCAAAGCGACGATGGGGGCGGTTCCGTCAAAGCCCGAAGTCCGCGACGAACAAGCCGTCGTGTCGTCGAAAGCGGTAAATGGCACGAAATCGGGCACGCCTGCTATTGAGCCACGCGCAAAAGATGCCGCCCCGGTCGAGTCGGTCGCCTTTGCCGCGACAGAGCTCAAAGAAAAATCGCGTCTGGCGACATCGTCGAAGAAAGACAAAACCCTTTTGTCGGGAAGTCATTTCATGACGAATGATGTCAAAGGGGCTGAGGCCGATAAGAAATCGCCGAAAACGATGCATACGACTCGAAAGGCGACGAGGCGTGAACTATCGAGTACATCGCAAAGGGCGATGAAACGCGTCAAAACGGCAACCTCGCTCTCGGCTCAAGAACAGCTTCGTTCGCAAACGGCGTTGCAAACACAAGCGAAGAATCGAACTGAAATCGCCGATTCGAAAAAATCGAATGATTCGAAAAAATCGAATGATTCGAAAAAATCGAATGATTCGAAAAAATCGAAATGCAACGAGTCGAAATCGAATGATTCGAAAAAAATGAATAATAATGAGTTAAATTCGAATAATTTGATAATCGATGAATTAAATTCAGAAAATGTCGACAACTCCCAAGCTGTTCCTCGGCGATCATCTTCTGCATTAAAAGTCGTCTTTGGACTACTCGCCATATTATGCCTCGTCGGCGTATCGTATCGTTGGTGGAATCAAATGCCCGATTCGGTGGCGCCGCATGCCGAAGAAGAATCGATTCATGCCATGAGCAGCGGCGACGAAGTCATGCCCGATATATCGCATATTGCACTCGTCGAGCGCCAAACCGATACGGGGCGAATGACGGTCATACCGAGGGCAGAGCACTGGATAAGCACGGGAAATCAGAAAGAGATATCGCGCCAAGTTCTCGGGGCTTTTGCGATCGATCAAGTCGAAGTTTCGCATTATCAATACGATAAATGCGTCGCGGCGAATGCGTGCCCGCCGTTGTCGGCAGTGCCCGATGATTTGAATATGCCCGTGACGCATATTGGATATGGGACAGCCGAGGCGTTTTGCCGCTTTGCTGGAAAGCAGATCCCCACGGAGGAACAATGGGAGGCCGCTGCGCGTTTTGGCGGCGATACCGATGGCATTACGCATGTCAATGTAACGTGCGAGACGGTGCATTGCGGTAGCGATAAAGGTGGCGAATGTCGCAAGACGAATCCGCCGCACCCCGAGAGCGTTTTTCGTCGCATGAATGGCGCAAATCCCGGGCATCTATTAAATATGTTGGGGAATGTGCGCGAGTGGACTTCGACCGAGGGCAAGGAAAAGCAAATGCGCGTGACGAAGGGCGGCAGTTATTTGACGCCGAAAAAATCCATTCAAATCAGTGCGCAAGAAGAAACTCGCGCCAACGAAGGGGCTCCCGATCTCGGATTTCGTTGCGTGATGCCTCTTTGATGCGCTTGAGCGCTGGGCGCCCGATACTCATATCGATAAGCAAAACCGTTTGACGATAAGCATAGGCGTTTATGTGACGAGCACGCGCTCGATGGACTATGCGCAAAAGTCTGGGTTATATATTCAAATTTTGTCGAAAATATGCGATATTCACCGCTACGATGATGCCTAGGAATTTTGACGTAAAGAGAGGTTCAAGAGATGGCAAACAAAGATGATGCGAAACCGGTTACTGGGGGATACGATTTCGGCGACGACTGGTTGAATGAGCTAGAAGAAGCTCTCGATTTCGATATGCCACAGACCGATGCGCAAAAGGCGCTCGCTCCCGAGGAATCGCATACGGCGACGGCGTCGCAAGAAAATACTCAAGCTCAGGATTCGGCAAAGGCCGAGGCGTACGAGTCGTCATCTCGAGAACACGAAAAGGAAGAAAATTCATCGCCCTTGAATGATTTTGATTCTATCCTCGATGAAGTCGAGATTTCGATGGAGGAAATTCAATTTGATGGCGAGGGTGGCGAAGATATTGCCGAAGAAATATCGATCGATACAGAAGAACCCGAAACGACACAAGGCGATACAACGCAAACCGAAGAACAAATTGCTCAGAGCGCAACGGCGGGTAATGGCTCGGCAAAACCCGAATCGAAAGCCGTCGAAGCACAAGTCCTCGATATCGCCGATTTGCAACGAGAATTGCGAAAAACGACCGATGAATCGGCGGGATCTTCGGAACAAAATCGTGCAACGACCGACGATAGCCAATTGTGGCAATTCGTTTCGCTCATCATGATGCGCCTATTCGACGATCTCGAACTCATCATCGTGCAAAAAGATTGCGAAGAGTGTTGCGATTTGATGAAGCAACTCAATCGTTTGGCGAATATCTTGGCATTTGCCGATATGCACGAGCAACTCCCGCTCATCGCCTACATCGGGAATATGATGCCGATATCGTATACCGAGGCGCCGATTGGCGAGCCGACCGAGCGACATTTCGACAACTCGAAGATGCGCCATTTCCTCGAAAAGGCCAACGAAGTTCTCAACTGCTTCGTCTACATGTTGACGTATTTCAAGCAACATGCGAGCCATTTCGACACGGGGCGATTCTCGGACGTATTGGAACGGCTCTATGTGGCTCTCGATGCAAAACCCGGTCAGCCATCGAACGATGCGCCGTTGCCGAGTCTCGACGACGTCAATCCGCACGAACTCACGACTCGCACGCTCAACAAACTCGCTCGTACCCTCGAATCGCTCATCTCCGAATCTCTCCATTACCTCGAATCGGCGATGTTCTACGGATACAGTCGAGGCTACGAAGACGCAGCCAAGAGCATCGATAACGCTGCACAAATCGTCAAAGAATATCGATTGAACGATTTTGAAAACGATTTGCACGCGATTTATCACAAGACGAGCCGTGTCCGATCGCCCGAAGTCCCCGATGCCTCGGTATTCGGCAGTTATTTTGCCGTCTGTGACTTGCTCGAACGCCACTTCTCAAAGCAAATCACCGAATGCAAATTGCGCCATCTGCGTTCGCTCGTGTCGAAATTTAATTCCGAAGCTGGTGGAAAAGACGAAACTCCATTCTGTGTTCGGTGGCAAAACTTCATGAAAGATGCGCTTCCGCTCCTAGAATTTGAATATTGTGCACTCAACGATTTGCGCGACCGCGTCTGCAAACTCAAAGAATTATCCGATGCGCACGAAATTCGCTGGCTCTCCGACGTCTTCATGCATCTCGATGCACTCTGGGATACGTATTCATCTTCATGCGCCGAGGCATTTGTCTCGCTGACCGAAGAATTGCGCGCCTTCCCAACCGAAGATATCGAAGCGCACGACGTCGAACAGCTCAATCACGACCGACTTCGCGTGCTCTTTGCTCGCAAACCCGATGCTCGCAAACCATCGGCGTATTCCGTCGTCAACGACGCGCGCCAATTGGCCGAAATCCTATTGCAACAGCTCGATACGCCCGCGGCGATTAGCTCAGCTCGCATTTATGAGCTTCTCATCGACGCTCGCCGCATTCATTGCTACGCCATCGAACGTTGTTGCGAAGTCCTCATTTCCCTCCTCGAACGCGTACCCGCGCGCGAAGCCGGAAAACCTCTCGTCGTATCGGACAGCGTCGTCGGTGGGCTCTATTTTACAGCGGGATTGCTCCAAGCCGTCTGCGGCAGGCTCTTGCGACGCGTCGAAAAGAACCCCGATAGCGTAGCCGTTCGCTCAAAATCGCTCTTTTATCTCTGCCTCATGTCGCTCTATCAGGCGCCAAATCAGCCGCGCGACGGCGCGACGAGCTTCATCGTCAAACAAGTCAATCACATTCTCAACGAGCTGCAACTCGTCTGGGTCAACACGTCGACATCGACGTCGACCGAATACTATTGTAGCCTCATTCGCCGCCTGCTCCACTTGGCGACGATGTGCAAACTCAACGAATTGCGACAGCAACTCCTCGTTCACCTCGACGAAGTCCCGCAACAAGATTTCGTCAATACCGAAAACCGCATGATGCAACGCCAATGCGTCCGCATCATCCGACTCGTCGAAGATTCCTGTCCGCGCCTCGTCTCAGAACCGTGCTCGCAACAAGTACTCACCTTCTTTAGCAAGAGCATTGCGGCATTTAATCAGCTCTTGTCGTCGCGCGATATGGGCGATGCGAGCGCCATCTCTGCCGAAATGTCGCGCATCGAGGCGCGCATGTCGATCCTCGGAATGACGACCGATTTCCCCCCAGCCATTGCATTCGTCTACGAACTCCACCATTTGTCGTATTTGCCCGCCATCGAGCGTGGCGATATCGAAGATTTGCTCTTCCATCTGCTCACCGTCGCCAATAACGTCTGCCCCGAATGGGTTCAGCCCAAAAATGCCGACTTGGAGTTCATTCGCACCTCGATGTCGATCCCAATGGTCTCGTTCCAAGAAATCCTCGAATCCGTCGACGTCGTCTATCACGCTATCGAAGCTCGCGCCAACGAAGACCCAATGGCTTGGGAACACGCCATGCTGCTCCGACAAAGCATCGGAATGCTCGTCGGTTACTTGCCTTGCCTGCTCCAAAATATCGTCAAAAACGCGCAAAATCGTTGCCGATACCTCAAAAAAAACATCTACATCGATCTCGAAACGAAAGGCTATCCGCCCGCCAGCGATATATCGAGCGATGCCGTTCCGCCGATGATCGTCGTCGCTTGCGGAACGATCGTCGAAAAACTGCTCGAAATCATCGTCGATTGCGCTTTCCTCTCGACCGATAACAACAGCCGAATCGACGTCGTCTTGCAACCTTTCTCAAACGAAGTCTCCGTCTCGGTCTTCCACAATGGGAAATTGTTTACGACAAAAGAAATCGTCGAACGATTGGGCAAAGTCAATATCGTACCCGCCCCCGACGACAACCTCTTCGATTTGCTCGTCAGCACGCGACGGCTCGTCGTGAGCTATCCACCCGTCAATCAGATCGCCTATATCTTGCCTCTGCTCCGACAATTCAACGGCGCTCTCGAAATCTCCGACGATGCCAACGGCAACACGCGCCTCTACTTGCGATTTAGAGTTTAATCTCTACTTGCAATCTAGAGTTTACTCTCTGCTTGCGATTGAGAGTTTAATCTCTACTTGCAATGATAAGTCTAACCGCTTGCCATATTTGTCTTAAGCTGGAACGATTACACATGTCACAACAGCCGATTATCGAACTCAAAAATTTATCGAAAACGTTCTACGTCGGGTTTCGCCGACGCCGCGTCGATGCCGTTCGAGATTTATCGCTCTGCGTCGAACGCGGCGAAATCTTCGGCCTCATCGGACCCAATGGCGCCGGAAAAACGACGACGATTAAAATGTTGACAGGGCTCATTCGCCCGACTTCGGGCGAGATGAATCTCATGGGATATAGCGGCTTCGACCGCCGATGTAGCCGAAAACTCGGTTATTTGCCCGAAATTAGCTACTACTACGAGAGCTTAACGGCGTATGAAATTCTAGATTTCTACGCAAAATTGTATGGAATTCGACAAGACCGCGACAAAATCGTATCGAAATGGATCGAACGCGTCGGGCTCGGACACGCCCGCAATAAACGCCTCGGCACCTTCTCAAAAGGCATGCTCCAACGCATCGGGCTCGCTCAAGCCCTCGTCGGCGACCCCGAACTCGTCATACTCGACGAGCCACAATCGGGACTCGATCCGCTCGGTCGACGCGACGTCGCCGAACTCATCAAGGAATGCCAAAAAGCCGGCAAAACGATCTTCTTCTCCAGCCACATCCTCCCCGACGTCGAACGCCTCTGCGACCGCGTCGGCGTCATCCGAAACGGCCAAATGGAAGTCGTCGGGCGACTGCACGATCTTCTGTCGAAAGAACGCCATATCGAATTATGTGCACGTGGCGAGCTCAGCCCAGAATCTAATGCGGAAATCAAAGAAAAGTTCGGCGTCTCCATCGACACAAAAGGCGACGGCGTAACCGTCCATTTTGCCCCCCAACAGAGCACGACTGTCGACGGCGTCTTGCGCTACTTGCTCGACCACGAATTGCACATCGAGCACGTCATTGAGCGCGGCATCGACCTCGAAGAGCTCTTTACGCGCGGCACTTTCACGACGAATCACGCTGAATCTGTGCCACAACAAACTCAACACGCAGAGTAGGAAAACGATGTTTTTGACGTTAAATGCCTTTATTTCGATGACTTTCCGCGAGGCAATTCGCAACAAAATCCTCTACGGCATCGGCTTTTTTGCCATCGCCATTTTCCTCTTCTCCCTTGTTTTGGGCGAACTTTCTCTCTACGAACAAGAACGCGTCATCCGCGACGTCGGCATGACTTTTATGATGCTCATGGGTATCGCACTCGCCATGTACACCGGCATCGGTCAAATCCACCGCGAAATCGACCGCCGCATCATCTACACCATCCTCTCGAAGCCCGTCCGCCGCTACCAAATCGTCATCGGCAAATTCCTCGGCATCGCCGTCACGCTCTTTGTCGAAATGTTAGCCATGTTTGCAATCTTTTTGGCCCTTTTAGCCATACGCGGCATGGTCATCGACCCAACGCTCTTCGAAGCCTTCTGGCTCACCTACATGGAATCGCTCGTCGTCGCCGCCGCCGCCCTCATGTTCTCGACGTTTTCGAGCGCCATGCTCTCGACGTTGATGTGCACCGGTTTCGTGCTCTTAGCGAGCCTCTACCCACAAATCGGTTTCTACGCAGAACGCGAAAAAGCCGCCGAAATCAGCGCCGCCATGCACGCCGCACAATTCCTCCTGCCAAATTTCGGCCACTTCGACGTCTCGACACAAGTCTCCTACGCCCTCGAAATCCCGCTCAGCCACGTCGGTTGGTCAACACTCCACGGGCTCACCTACATCGTCGTACTCATCAGCATCGCCGCCATCGTCATGGAAAAACGCGACTTTGTATAAACTTCTGTCACCCGAGCATTCCTTCGCAAACCATGCGCATGCCGCTTCAATCCGTCGAATAAAATTCGCGCCTTCGATTGTTCCATCATCGCGCCACGTGCGCGTATTCGCCAAATATCGTCGTTTGCCTATGGAATGCAATAGGTGAGCTGTGCTAATAGGGCGGCGATTTTTGGGGCTACGGCTATTGGCGTTGCCAATACGCCTCCGCGGCTACGGCTATTGGCGTTGCCAATACGCCTCCGCTGCGCATCTATGGCGCCTTGCCGCAAGCGGCTACGGCGCGCATACGCTGCGCATTTTTGGGGCTGTAATCCCATACCCACGATGAATCTTCGCACGCAATGATGGCATCAAATCTCGTGAAATTTGGGCGTTATACACTGCTCGGGCTCGTCGCTCGCGGCGGCATGGGCGAGATTTATCAAGCGCGATACGATGGCGTAGCGGGCTTCGAAAAGACGTGCATCATCAAAAAAATTCGCCGCGAATACGCACGCGATAAATCATTCGTCGATCGATTCCTCGACGAAGGCAGACTCCTCGTTTCTCTCACGCACTCCAATATCGTTCAAATCTTCGACATGGGCGTCGTCGACGGGGAATATTATTTGGCGATGGAATACGTCGATGGGGCTGATTTGCGCATGTTATTGCGCCATATTGCGCCACAATGCGTTCCGCTCTCGATAGCGATAGGCGTCTGCATCGAAGTATTGCGCGGTTTGAGCTATGCGCACCGATCGAAAGATGCTCAGGCGCGGTCGAGTGGTATCGTTCACGGCGACGTCAGCCCATCGAATATCTTAATCTCCCACGAAGGCGAAGTTAAACTCATCGATTTTGGCATCGCCCGCCCGGCGCGAACACACTCTCACGACGACAAAGTACAAGGAAAACTCGCCTATATGAGCCCCGAACAAGCTCATGGCGAGGCACTCGACTGCCGTACCGATATATTCTCAACGGGCATCGTCTTGTTTGAAATGTTGGCAGGGCGACGACCATTTGGCGACAACGTCGAAGCCATGTTGTGCGAGGGCAAATTTACGTGCGATTTGTCGATTGCGCACGACGTCGATCTCCCCGAGCAAAACGGCGAATTCGACGAAATACTCGCTCGATCCATGGCACCAAGCGCAAAAGAGCGTTACCAAACTGCCGATGAGTTTTCCGACGATCTCATCGCATATACGCGAAAATACCATTTGATCTGCGGTCAAAAAGAGATTTTATCGTATTTTCATCGATATATTGACGATATAGCGAAATCTCCGAAGTTACAAGGATCGACCGATGAAGTCATGTCGGCGGCGCTCGAAGCGATGATTGGCATGCAATCGCTTGGCGCAACGCGTACTCGGACGCTCACACCTGCCGTCGCTTCGATCGCCGCCGATTCGATGAATCGCGATATCGTCGAATCTTCTTCTAAATCTCAAAATATTACCGAAGAAAATTCGATCGATGATGATTTGGGAATCTCGACCGATGGTAAACGGCCTGTGGCAATGGGCTTGAATACGGCCGAACGGCTTTCAGACGATAGTGGTCAGAATTCAATTTCTCGGCTTTCGGACGATGGTGGTCAGAATTCAATTTCTCGGCTTTCTGGCGCTAGTCGCCTGAACTCGGGTGAAGAACTCCTTGCCGTCGACAGCTCGCAGCTCTCTCGAATCGGTCGCTTGCGACGGACACTCGTCAAGATGCGCTACATGCTCATCGGGGCCATCGGGGCTATCGCGATCATCTCGGGCATCTTCTTTTATCGCATGTCGCAGTCGCCCGTATCGCTCGAAACATTGCGACAAACGCTCGAAGCGACGCGACTTGGCAACGATTTGCCCCAAAATGGCGATGATTCAAATGGAGCCGTCGTCGATATCGACGATAGAACGGCGGTTTTGCCGAGCGATGGCGAAGCCTATCGGTCGATATCGGCTTCGTCGTTTGTCTATGATGCGCCAAAGACGCGGAAACATAGCTTCGCACGCGGCGTTCCGTTTGCATTCTATACGGAGCCGAGTTCGGCGACGATTTACGTCGTCGAAGGCGTTTATCGCGATCTCGAAGATAAGCACTTTTTACTCGTCGCCGAACAAGATACCGAAGTCGCGATCCAAGCCGCTGGCTACGAAACGTGTTTCTATCGCGTCCATTTCGACGACATCGCGACTCGTACGCTCGGAAATGTATCGTGGCGCGGCTGCGCAGGCGTCGAATCGACGTTTTCGCTTCATGCGGGGCAGATGCAGGTGCTCGTCCATCTCAATCCGATTCGCGCCTGGCGCAACGATGGCGATGAGCAGAATATCGACAGCGATCAACGACAAGCCCAAGACAATGCCGAAGTACGGGATCCGATCGATAACGGCGCGCGTGGCGTGGCAGAAGCTCGCACCGCAAATCGCACGCGGCCTCGCTCGTCGACGCCACGCGCGCAAGAGTTGAACGAAATTAGACAGAATACGCAAAGTGTCGAAAAAAATTCAGAAATCGATCGAATCTCTGCAAGAACAAACGTTCGAGCGACGCTAGCTTCGGCCGATGAATCGTGCGAATTGCCATGCACACTCGATGTGTCGCGCAATGGCCATTACGAAGTTCGCCCGCGCGTTTCGAGCCGGCAAATCGGCGTCAATTATTCGGCGACGGCACAAGGCGATCGCAACGTATCGGTCGATTTTTGTAAGATGATCGTTCGCATACAAGAGTCGTATGTACCGGGCGATCCATCGCCGTATCAAGTAGCCGATATATCGATAGACGAACGCCGGCTGGCGCGTCAGACCGACAAGGCGACGTTTATCTTGCCATGTGGGGCGCACGAAATCAAAGCTCGAACCGATACGGAATTTGGTCGCCTCGAAGGTTCTCTTTCGGTCGATATGACCGATCGTTCGAAGACGCATGTCTATGCAATATCGCTCTCGAGTGCAGATTGACGAAAACGGCGAAATATCGGCGTTTGCGTTGGGAATCCTTGATTTTTTTGCGCTTTGTGGGTAAAGGTGCGACCGCACCGAGCGCGGATGGGTTGCTCTGTGCGTTGATTGGGGAGTGGTATGCGATTATTGGCAGTCGACATAGGCAACACGCGGATTTCGCAAGGTTTATATGATGGGAATCGGCTGTTGCGGCGCTTCGACACGCCGAACGAAGATCGCGCCGAAGCGTTTGCTCGCGAAGCCGTTGGGTGCGGATTATGCGTCGTGTCGCGCGTTTCGCGTTCGGCAGCCGATTTTGAAAAGTTTTTAACCGATACTCTGTCGTATCGCGTCGTCACATTGACACAAGCCGACGTTCCGTTTCGCATCCACTACAGTGCACAATTGGGGAGCGACCGACTCGCCAATGCATTTGCCGCTCGCCGGTATGCGCCACAAGGCGCCATCGTCATCGATCTGGGGACGGCAACGCATTTCGATATCGTCGACGAACGCGGGGATTTTTACGGCGGCCCAATACATGCAGGGATACAGACGCTACACGATGCGTTGAGCATGCGCATTCCACATTTGCCCCAAGAACCGCTCCATCGCGTCGAGAGCGTCGTCGTCGAGAATACGATCGAAGCGATGAATGCTGGGGCGCTCTATGCCACGGCTGGTGCTATCGAAAAGATTTCTGCCGAAATACGTCGCCAATTTGGCGCCAATTTTAAGACGATTTTGACCGGTGGCAATGCGACGTTTATCCGACCGATTCTCGACGTCGATTTTGAAGTGCCCAATTTGACACTCGAAGGATTACATGCGTTTGGCATGCAAATGATGCGAAAATCGGGCGTTCGCGTTAGCGCTTGATTTTGCAGGAGAATTGCCGATCTCAAAGAGCGCGTATTGAGCGCAAGCGAAATAGCGCGATAGCGTAGGCGTATTGCCCGTAGGGCAATAGCCGAGCCCCGAAGAGCGCGTATTGAGCGCAAGCGAAATAGCGCGAAGCGTAGGCGTATTGCCCGTAGGGCAATAGCCGAGCCAAAAGAGCGCGTATTGAGCGCAAGCGAAATAGCGCGATAGCGTAGGCGTATTGCCCGTAGGGCAATAGCCGAGCCAAAAAAATGCCTTTTTGCCGCTCGGGTGCTGGTGCGTAGCACTTGCGCCAGAGGGCAAAAAGGCATCGAAGGCGTATTGGCGCGAGCGCCAATAGCCGAGCCCCAAAAGCGATAATGATGCTTGATGGCGAATCGTTTGGGGAAGCCTTAGTTGAACATGCGTTGGAGGAGGCTGGGGGATTCGACTTTGACAGCGGCTTGATCTACGGCGGTATCGTCGCTCGCCGGGACGATGTTGATGGGGGTGATGAGGTTGGTGTAGCGGATGGCGAGTGCGGTGCCGGTGATTTCGATGAGGCATTCTTTCGACGAAATCTGGATGCCGTGGATGCCTGCAACGGTGGCATCGCAGATGCGTTCGCGTTCGATGCGGACGTTGATGATGGCGTGAGCGTTGACTTTTTGGGCTTCTTCCATGAGGTGCGAGTAGACGATGCCCGAGCCTTTAATGTCGGCAGTGCTGTTGGAGAACGCGTTTGATTTGGCGCTCGTCGTGATCTGCGATTTGTAGATGACGATTTGAACGGGTTCGTAGTCTTTCATGGGGATGGCGGCGTACTCGGAGAGTTGTGTGCGCGCGATGACGCCGTCTTGTGCCGACGTTTTGACTTGTTGGGTGGTGCCGCAACCCGATGCGAGTGCGATGAACGAAAGACCACAGAAAAGCAGGGATAATTTTTTCAACATAAACCGTCCTTACAATGATAGTGTTGAACAATTGTAAAACAGAATCGTTTTACTTCGAAAATTTGCATACATTTTAATGTTTTTGCGGTTTTTGTCGATATTTTTTTGCACTTTTCGATGCATTTATGGGGACAAATCGACACGAATCGATGTTTAGTCGTTTTGTTTGGCGCGTTTTGCGAGGAGTTGGCCGCAGGCGCCGCCGACTTGGACACCGCGTGCGACGCGCAAAGTGACGAGGCAACCGGCGTCTTGGAGAATGCGGATGAATCGTTGGACGTCGTCGGGGTTAGGGGCGTGGAAAGTGTCGCGCGGCGTTTCGTTGTAGGGGATGATGTTGATGTTGTGGGGGAGGCGGAGGGCGAATTGTGCGAGTCGTCGGGCGTCGTCGTCGGTGTCGTTGATGCCGCTGAGCAGGACGTATTCGAGGAGGACTTTTTCGTGCGATCGGTAGGGCCAATCGGCGAGCGTTTGGCGGATGCTGGCGAGTGGGAATTTCTTGTTGATTGGCATGAGTTTGGAGCGCGTTTCGTCAGTCGTCGCATTGATGCTGATGGCGATGTTTGGGCGATTTGGCGCGTTTTGGATTTTGGGGAGTTCGGACAATATGCCCGATGTCGAGAGCGTCATGCGGACGGGTGGGATGGCGAGTCCGTTGGGATGGGATAAGATGTCGATGGCGCGCAAGACGTTATCGGTGTTCATGAGGGCTTCGCCCATGCCCATGAATACGATGTTGATGGCGTGGGATTGGCTGGGGCCAAAGGCGTCGACGGCGCAAATGACTTGCTGGACGATTTCGCTAGCGGTGAGATTGCGGCGCAAACCGAGGGTTGCCGTGGCGCAAAAGGCGCAGTTCATGGCGCAGCCGACTTGCGACGAGATACAAAGTGTTACACGAGGCGATTTGACGTCGCGTGGCATGTGTATCGTTTCGACTTTGAGTCCATCGTGGAGCCTGAAGATGATGCGCGTCGTGCCGTCGGGGGCGTGGATGGCGTCGTCGATTTCGAGTTTTGAGGCGTTGAATTCTGTTTCGAGGATTTGTATCGTTTTGTGCCCGATGCTGTGATGTGGATTTTGGGCGGCATCCCATGGTTTTTGGACAGCACGGAAGATGTGTGCGCCGCGCGGGCGCGTCGGGAGTGCGTCGAAATCTTCGGGAAGTGCTTCGTATAGGCTCTTTTGCGATTCGACGACGCCCCCGATGAGATCGAGAAATGCCCGATCGGCTTGAGTCCAGGTGAGATCGTATGCTCGTGCGAGCGATATCCATTGAAATTGGGCATGCTCGGTACGCGTGAAAGTATCGCTTTCGACGATCGTCTTGTAGAGATGGACTTTGATGATGCGTTCGGGCTCGATCGTTTCGCGCGTGGCGATGAAATCGGTGGCGTATGCCTTGATTTTGAATTCTTCGAATAATTCTCGAGCGAGGGCTTCGCGGTGGCATTCGCCGGGCTCGACTTTTCCGCCGGGGAATTCCCAGCTCATGGCATGTGCCATCGATTCGCCGCGTTGGGCGGCAAAAAAAAGACCGCGTTTGATGATGAGCGCGGCGACGACTTCGATCGTTTTCATATCGTATATATTATATTGATAGGTGGAGTTGGATTGGGGGGATTGTCTCATCTCCCACGTGCCCCCTAAGTGGGAATAGCGCGGGAATCCCGCGAGAATCGAGAACTCGGAATGGGGAGAAGCTGGAATCCCGCGAGAATCGAGAACTCGGAATGGGGAGATGCGGGAATCCCAGAGTGTATCGGGGGTAGAAAATGGTCTGTTATCTTCGGACGTTATTTTGGCGACGTTGTGGAATTTGTCGACCTTGCGGAGGTTGTGGACCGACTGGGCGTTGAGGGGGCTGTTGCGCATTGTCGTCGACTGAGACGATTTTGACCATGAGCTGTAGACTACACACGATGACGGCGACTTTGATGAGCAGGAGGAAGCTGACGTTTGGCGTCGTCGTGACTTGCTCGGTGATGTAGCACATCATTTCGATGAGTTCGGCGCCGACGGCAATGATGACGGCGTATTTGACGCGAGCCAAGATGAGGAGCCCCGAGAGAGCGACGATGGCATAGAGGGGTATGGTGATGAGCGAAAAGCCTTCTTTGACGAGTGAATCGTATTCGAAGAAAGCGCCGAGAATGCCGAGTAATACGACGACAGCGCCACCGATGAGATTGCCAAAGACGGCGATGGCGCGTTGACCTATCGTCGATTGATTGTAGTTGACGTGGATCATTGATTTGTCTCCTAGACGATTCGATGAGAAGCCGGGCAAATGGCGCGAACGGCGTTGAGTGCTTGTTCATAGACGCCGAGGATTCGATGTGAACCGAGCCGTTTGCGATAGAGTTCGAGCAAGCGTTCGTAATTCGCAATCGTATCGGGCGGCGGTAGGGTATAGGACTGCCATATCATTTCGCCAAGGCATAGATAATCGGCATCCATCGAACGCAGATTGTGGATTTTGTCGCAACACGAGATGAGTACGATACCCAAATCGGCGTGCGCCATTTTTTCGTAATATCGGGCGTTGCGCTCTGTTTTGGGGGGCTTTTCATCGCCTTGTGCGCACGCGCTATCGGAGAGCGCCAAAACGCCATCGGCGATAGTATTGCCAAATGCTTGGGCGATGCGTTCATAAGCCTTCATCCCGCCTTGGTCTTCGATCACATCGTGCAAAATGGCGATGATGGCAAAGTCTTCGCACCGCTCTGGTTCGGAGCATACGAATTCGATGTTCTCGCATACGAGAGCCGCTACCGATAGTGGATGGCTGATAAACGGCGTCGGCAAATTTTTGCGCCTCTGAAGTCGATGAAAATCACATGCCATCGACAACGCCTGTTCGAATCGCTCTGATAGAGTAAACATGAAAATCCTTCAGATGATGAATCTCAAAACCGCGCCCTATGCCTGCTTCGTATAAGTCGCTAAACTGCCCATATCGTGCCATTTTGCGACGAATTTGTCTATAAACAAAGCTCAAGCGCGGGATTGCTCCGAGTATGATCGCACCAGCGAGAAATCGCATCGCTTGGGTTTGTCGCCGCGAACTCATGTTAGGGCTTCGCATAGTGCGCAATGGATGTCGAAATGGGCTTCGTAAACACGTGATCGCGGCGATGGCTCGACGATCTCGGCTGCGACAGCCGTTTGTGGCGCGGGCAATTCGAGGTGTCGCATGAGCGAAAGCGCCGCGCCAATGGCGGCGATTTCGGGCTCGGAGCTCGGAATATAGCGCACGGGCGCCGCCAATATATCGGCGACCCATTGTGCGCAGGCGGCATCCCAAGGCGGTTCCAAGATGAGCGATATCGGCGCCCCCCACAATTCCCGAATTTGGCTACGCTTGGCTCGCAAGTCGTAGATCATCGACTCAAACGATGCACGCATCCAGTGCGCGTCGCCGTGCCCCGGGCGCAGACCGACGACAGTCGTGCCATTCTTCGTCGAAATGACGTGTAGCCCCGATGCCCCAACGGGGGCATGGCGCAAATCTTCGAATGGATAAATGCCGCCGTTTTTCGTCGCCCGTTCTCGTGCACTTTCTGGAAGTATCGATTGGATATGGGCACACGATACGCCATAGGCGGTATCGGTTGGCTTGAGCGACGGCAATATGTCGAGTGCAAAACAATTATCCCAAGCACGAGTCCAGTCTTCGTAATTGCGCGGTTTGGGCAACCGATCGTGCGACGGATCCTCGCCATTGCCAAAATCGCCATCATCGCCCCGTTTGTCAGAATGCCGAGTCGAGTTCTCGTCGAGTTTTGATTCATCGTCGATGGTGATTTCATATTCGGCGCAAGCAAATCGCTTTGCATTCCAATGTGCGCGCAAATCGTAACCGACTTTGACCGACCATCGAATCGGGTCGGCACACGATGCAAAGGCGCGCGCAGCGTCGATCGACCCCATGGCATAGACGGGGATTCCGGCGAGCTTTTCGATACGTCTGTCGATCCGCCACGATGCATCAAGGGGCGAGAGGGAATTGATGGCGCAATCCCGATATATCCGATCGGCGGCAAAGGGCGATATACGCGCAAACGGACACAGCGATCGAACCGACCGATACGACGCCGACCAGTCGATGCCCATGGCCTCGACAAATGCACCGGTTCGGCATTCTGGGCTTTTCCAATACAAATCGGGTACGCCAAGCGGCTCGCTCGCGTCGCAAGCATGCCCCGTGAGCCATTGCGCAACATGCGATCCGAGTGTTCCTATACCGGGAGGGGGCTTTAGGCAATCGTCGGGCGACAGATTGCGCAATCGCCTCACGATGCTCGTTCGGTATGCCAAAGCGAGCAGTTCGTCATCGGCATAAGCTGCCGCAACGTCGCGTCGGGCAATGGGCAGGGGCATGTCGATCAATATCGGCGTCTGCGGATCCCCATGGCCATCGGTCAATAGGCAAGTTTGGCGATGGGGGGTGACGAGTGCCATCGCCATGACTTCGCATTCATCGCCCTCGAAGAGGGCCGACAACCCATCGGCCAAGATACGCGCTACGTCGCCACGATCGATAATCGACAAATTGCGCCATCGCTTCGCATGTAGTGGCGCATAGAACTGGCGACGGCGACAGACATCGCCCGCCTCGATCGCACAAAGGCTCATGCCGTCTATGCCGACGGCGATTGACCAAATCTCAGCTGTCATCGTCTATGTATGAATATTTTGTTTATATATATAAATATCGTTTATATATAACGCGTTATCTGTTCTATGATTGATATCGGCAAATCGCCCAATGTAACGATTCGCCGTCATGCCATGCCATCGATCGCCTCGTCGTTCTCCCAATATTGCGTTCCCCGTTCTGCGTTTGGCTGGGAAGGCAAAGCAATGAGATGGACGACGATTGCGACGATGACGCTAGGCACTATCGTCGAGAGATGACTAATTGCATCTCCCCGTCTTCTCGTTGCATCCTTTGGTTTTGTCACATATTGTCATGTATTCACCAATATTTTCACTCGCATATTGATATGCATATACGCCCTTATCGGTTTTTTGGCATGAATATTTATATGAAACAGGATTATTCAAGAGAATATCACATTTATATATGTCGGGATCACCTTGTTTGCACGAATCTTTACAGCTAGCTTCGCCTTTCGTCACGACGCAAGTTTCGTCGATGTTGCATTTATCGACTCTGACAACGTCTTTTGTGTTTCCGTTTTCGTCTGTCATCTCATCGCAAATGACGGCGCGACCGGCATCGTGGCATCTCGATTGAAATTCATCCTTTTTGCACTCTTTCCCTGCATCTTCGATGCCAGTGGTGTAATTGATGCATTGGCCATTTTTGCAATCGATATCGCAATCTTGTAATGAATGCGGAACTTCGACAAATCCCATTCGCTTGTCGCCGATCGTATGGTCGATAAATTCGCATTTATATTGGATCGTCGCTGTATGATCGCCATTGGGAACACACGAGTTGATGACTTGCCCATATAGATCACATGGCTCATAACAACGCGGATCGCTGTAATCTTCGAGACCGTCGACTTTTTCGATGCCGCAAATCTCTCCTTTCTCTTCACATTTGCTCTCGTTGGGCTCGACGACTTCAAAACTTCCAGTGCTTCGCTTTATACACGTTGCAATCTTATTGCCGATGCACGTATCGCGCCATTTGCCCTTCTCAGAATTATTGCACGTATGCCCGAAGGTGAGTGAAACGGTGCACTCGCCATTTTGGCAAGATGCTTTACATCCCTTCGTGTAGGGCTTATCGGTCTCTTTGGCATCTGTGGGACACAAGACAGCATATTGCGAACCATCATCGTTTGTTCCGCAATATGGCGTAAAGTTATCGCATGTTTCGGCCTTTATACAACGAATCCCGCCTTCGGTCGTGCAATACTCGCCATCGTTACACGGGGTAAATTCAACCTTGCCATTCTTACAATCTTGAATTCCGCGTTTATCGTCGATGCAATGCTTCTCAAAGTTACACTGTTCTTCGCCTTCTCTCTCGACGCAGTCGCCGTCGGCACAAATTAGGCCAGCTTCACATTGGCTTTCAACCATCACGTTCGTCGTCGCATCGCAATAAAAACGCGTTTTCATATCGAGGCACGATTTGGCTTGGGCAGATGGGCACTCGACTGCCATGCACGATCCGTTGTCGCATGCTCCCGGGCATTGTTTGACGAAAACCTCTTGCCCCGATTCCTTGTCACATTTGACGATGTTTTTCGATATGTTATCGCAACGCTTGCCATCGTAATCGCATTCTTCGCACGCATTATCGACACATGTACATTCCTTCGTGCCCGTAATTTTCTTTCCATCGCATGTCACGAGCATCGTTCCGTCTTGGCTACATCGATCGCCCGTGTAGTCGCATTTCGCATCGGGATCGACGCATTCGCCATCTTCGCAATTGCACGATTTGGGCTGTATTTGTCCATTCACACATGTCAGAAGCGATCTCTTGTCGTCGCTACACTTTGGCGTTGTAAAGTCGCATTTGTCGACCGGATCTTCGCATTTTCCGTCTTTGCATTTGCACGCTTTTTCGGTCAACTGCCCAGCTGTGCAAGTCAGGAGTTTCTGTCCATCGTCGCTACACTTTGGCGTTGTAAAGTCGCATTTGCCGACCGCATCTTCGCATTTCCCGCCTTTGCATTTGCACGCTTTTTCGGTCAACTGCCCAGCTGTGCAAGTCAGGAGTTTCTGTCCATCGTCGCTACACTTTGGCGTTGTAAAGTCGCATTTGCCGACCGCATCTTCGCATTTCCCGCCTTTGCAAGCGCATTTTGTCTTCACTTCACGACCATTCACACACTTCAAAAGCGCCGAACCTTCGGCATTGCATTTGGCCGCTGTGTAGCTACATTTGTCGCCCGAATCGTCGTCGCCACACGCCACGATCCCCAGCGAAAGCGCCGCCAAAGTCCATAAAATCGCCGTCTTTTTGATCGTCATCATACGAAAATTCCTTCCAAAAATGCCAAAGTCGAGGGCAATGCGACGCACTACACTAGCACACCGCAGACAAAACCTTTGCAGTGTTTAGGTTTTTTTAGCCCTACTTGCAAGAAACGAATCATACGATTCTACACAAACTGAAAAAATTTTTTCAAGGCGGGGCGAGCCCTATTTCGCTATCGCTCAATACGGGCTCATTTTTCGCCCTATTTCGCTATCGCTCAATACGGGCTCATTTTTCGCCCTATTTCGCTATCG
>ERZ1026772.271-NODE-271-length-40196-cov-11.263073_pt1 | contig 40196 bp, 27 predicted proteins | sample MGYA00380124_ERZ1026772 | MGnify/ENA primary metagenome ERZ1026772 (study PRJEB33269, sample SAMEA4719760) | human gut metagenome | biome: human-associated habitat; feature: organic feature; material: feces | place: Cameroon | collected 2013-10 ...
CTGCCTTCTTTTACTTGGGTCTTCAAGGTCTAACGACTTTGGAGACCTTTTTTTTGTTTCCACTATATCAGTCTATGTATATAGTCATATTAATCTTTATATATGAGTTGCAATCTATAGGAGGGTATGTATCAATAACGCTCTCACGGATTTTCGACGAGTTACACCTCCTTTTTTATCCTTAATTAATTTTTATTAATTAATATCCTTGATATTTTGTCATTAAAATTAATCGTATTACATTTGTAGTGTATTACAATAGTAGTACACTAATAAATGTATTATTGATTAATAACAATTAAAATTTAATGATATGATAGAATTAAAGAATGTAACGTTCGGTTATCCTGGAACAATGCGTGATATCTACGAGGATTTTAGTATTTCGCTTTCAGAAAACAAAATCTATGGACTTCTTGGAAAGAATGGTATGGGCAAGTCTACGCTGCTATATCTTATTTGTGGACTTCTGCGTGCATCGTCTGGCAAGATAACTGTAGATGGATATGATGCGCAATTGCGTCGTCCAGAGATGTTGCGTGAGATAATGATTGTGCCAGAAGAGTTTGAGCTTCCTAAAGTGGCGCTTGATGAATATGTTATGATAAATGCTCCTTTCTATCCACGTTTCTCGAAGGATGTACTCGTAAATTGTCTGCAAAACTTTGAGTTGCCTCTCTCGCTTCGTCTTGACCAACTCTCAATGGGACAAAAGAAGAAGGTGTATATGTCGTTTGCACTTGCTGCGAATACGAAGTATCTGCTTATGGATGAACCTACCAATGGATTGGACATACCCTCAAAGAGTCAGTTTCGCAAGGTTGTGGCAAGCAGCATGAGCGAAGACCGCACCATAATAATCTCCACTCATCAAGTTCACGATGTAGAGCAGTTGCTCGACCATGTTCTTATTGTCGGTACAGACAAAATATTGCTCAATGCCTCAACAGCCGATATTGCCGATGGCTATGTGTTTGAGACACGCCGTCAAGGAGAGGACATGGCAGATGTTATCTATTCGGAATACGGCGTGCAAGGCACTCAAGTGATAGCCAAACGTGGTGACAAGGAAGAGACTCCAATAAATCTTGAGATGTTGTTCAATGCCGTTGTGGGAGGTAAGTTATAGTAGATGTATATTTTAGCATTAATAATTAAAAAACAAATATCATTATGTATAAATCATTTAAGATCAGCAATATGTGGCGTACATTCCAGTGGATGCTTTTCAGTAATAGACGCCAGCTCACAATATTTTTCATAGGTATTATAATCGCTACATTTGTAGGAGGTGAATTATCTTTTATGAGCTATCTATATGTCAGCGATGCCAATATTCCAAATAGAATGCCTAATGATTCAGGTTCCTTTTTCTTTGCTTTTTTAGGACTTTCATGGGGATTATGGATGTTGTATGGAGCAAGTCAGTTGTTTGATTTCATGAAACATAAGCAGTCGGCCATTACGTATCTTATGCATCCTGCCACGATGTTAGAGAAATTTGTGGCGCGTCTTATTTACGTGTCATTGTTGTGGGCAGTGATTGGTGGAGTAGGCATCTTTATAGGTGATTTCCTGAGTTGGGGTATAAATACTTTGTTTTTTGACAATAATGGCACGATGGCAGTAGTGTTTTTCTGGAAAAATGTTTTTGTTCCTCTTGGCCATCTAATATTTAATTATCAGGATTTCTATTTTGTATTATTTCTTACGAATGTAATGTCTTTCTGGATATATACATTGTACTTGCTTGGCAGTGCTGTGTTCAGACGTCATCGTTTGTTGTTGACTACAGCATGTGTAGTGTTCATTATGGTCAGTCTCACAATTAGCGATGTTATTGAAGACGATATGGCAGGAGTAGCTACCTTGATTTTCTTAATGCTATCTGTTGCCAATATCGTAGGCTCTTATATGCTTTTCAAGCGTATGCAGGTTATCAACAACAAGTGGCTAAATATATAAAGTGTGTCATTATGCAGTTCAACAACGACAAACCAATATATCTCCAACTTGCCGACCGTCTTTCCGACGACATTGTTGACGGGAAATACAATGACGACGACCGTGTGCCGAGTGTACGCGAGTTTGGCATGTGTTTTGAAGTAAATACTAATACAGCGGTGAAGGCATATGACATGCTTTCGCGTGATAATGTAATATACAACCGTCGTGGTCTTGGCTACTTTGTCACTCCCGGCGCACGCGAGAAGATAATGGAGTCGCGCCGCAATGAGTTTATGACCTCAGTCTTGCCCGACGTGTTCCGTCAGATGCGTATGCTTGGCATAGGCATTGAGGAGTTGACAAGAATGTGGAAAGAAGACGTTAAGAAATAAACAGACTTGTAAGTAATTAGAATAACTTATGGGTTTGTGTAGTGTAAAATATCAATTATAAAGTATAGTTATGACAGTGGAAAATCAGTATGTGAAGCAATATCCCGACCTTATGTCGGGTAAGAAGATAATGTATGTGCATGGTTTTGGCTCGTCGGCACAGTCGGGCACTGTGGCAATGCTACGCACGTTGTTGCCAAATGCTACAGTTGTTGCACGAGACATACCTCTTCATCCAGAAGAAGGTATAGCTATGTTGCGCCAGATGTGCGAGGAGGAAAAGCCCGACTTGATAATAGGCACATCAATGGGCGGAATGTACACCGAGATGCTTACTGGCTACGACCGCATTGTTGTGAACCCAGCTTTTGAGATGGGCGACACAATGTCGAAGTTCACGGGCAAGCAGGTGTTTCAGAATCCGCGCCAGGATGGAGTGCAGGAGTTTATGGTGACCAAAGGTCTGATAAAGGAGTATCAGGAGATGACCACCCACAACTTCTCCTCAATAACAGAAGAGGAGCGTGAGCGTGTGGTTGGATTGTTTGGTGATGCCGACCCTTTGGTGCATACTTTTGATGTGTTTCATGAGCATTATCCCACAGCAATCCGTTTCCATGGTGAGCATCGCCTGACAGACAAGATAGCCATGCACTACCTTGTGCCTATAATACGCTATATAGACGACCGCCAGAGCGGTAAGGACCGTCCCGTGGTATATATCGACATCGAGACTTTGCGCGACAGCTACGGCAAGGCTACAGCCTCCATGCACAAGGCTTATGAGATGCTTATAGAAAATTATAATGTGTATGTGCTTGCTCCGTCATCAACCAACAATCCGCAAGCTATGGTGGATGACGTGAAGTGGGTGGAGGAATATCTCAGTGCTCCTGCTTGGGGACGCGTGATATTCTCAAATGAGCGTCAGTTGCAGTATGGCGACTATCTCATAGCTCCCGAGGACCAATCCGATTTCATGGGTACAACAATAGTATGGGGAAGCGATGAGTTTAAGACGTGGGAGGAAATAATAACGTTCTTTGAGCGACTTGGAGGTCAATAGAGCGGTTGCTACTCGTGAAAGGTCGTGTAATGATAAATCGTGTAATGAACTTGTGACTTAAAGGTCGTGTAATGAACGTATAATTTCAAAATTATACGTCCATTGCACGACCGAATATATCAATAGATCTTATATCTTATACGCCACGTATTATTATTTAGCACGGAAGCGTTCTGCCTGTTGCTTGATAAGCTCAACATCGTTGAAGTAATCAATCTGCATAGCCTTGCGTACTTCGTCCATTGTCTGGGCGGCAGTCTCGCGGGCAGCTTCAGTACCCTTCTTCAGAATATTATAGATTTCAGGAATATCCTGTTCGAACTCATGGCGACGCTGGCGCATAGGCTCAAGCATCTTGTTGAGCACATTGTTGAGGAACTTCTTTGTTGTTCCGTCGCCGATACCACCGCGCACGTAATGCTCTTTCAGTTCGTCGAGAGTCTTATATTCAGGCCAGAACTCGGCGAAGTCGTCGGGAGTGCTGAATGCCTCAAGATAAGTGAACACAGCATTACCCTCAAGATTTCCCGGCTCGTCCATGCTCATGCGTGGAGCACCGTTTGACATCTTCTTAACCTTCTTCCATACATCGGCAGCCGAGTCGGAAAGATAGATGCAGTTGCCAAGCGACTTCGACATCTTCTCCTTGCCGTCGGTTCCTGGCAGACGACGTGCTGTAGCAATCTCAGGAAGCATAATCTCCGGCTCTACAAGCACCTCACCGTAAGTCTGGTTGAAACGGCGCACAAGCTCACGAGTAACCTCAATCATTGGTTCCTGGTCTTCGCCAGCAGGCACTGTTGTAGCCTTGAACAAAGTGATGTCGGCAGCCTGGCTCACAGGATAGCAGAAGAATCCGAGCGGAATGTTAGCCTCGAAGTTGCGCATTTTGATTTCGGTCTTCACAGTAGGGTTGCGCTGAACGCGTGACACAGTAATGAGGTTCATCAGATAAGTGGTGAGCTCTGCGAGTTCAGGAATCTGACTCTGTATGAAGAGAGTGCATTTGGCAGGATCGAGACCAGCAGAGAGATAGTCGAGAGCCACCTCTATGATGTTCTGACGAATCTTCTCAGGATTGTCAGCATTGTCGGTGAGAGCCTGCACGTCTGCCATGAATACAAACATACGGTCGAAATCGCCCGCATTCTGCAATTCAACGCGACGGCGCAATGAGCCAACATAATGGCCAAGGTGGAGCTTACCGGTAGGACGGTCGCCCGTAAGAATTACTTTTCCCATGTTTATCTTGTTTTCTTTTGATTTTTAATGTCTTTTATGTTGTCGTATTCTTTGATAGCAAAAAATATCTCTACAAAGGTACTGCTTTATTTTTAAAGATAGCTCATGGTTGGAGAGAAAGTAGCTTTTTCAACAGAATAGAACAGAAAAAGGGACACACCCTTTCACAAAGGTGCGCCCCCGGAACTTTAAACAACCAATAAAAGAAATAGATAGCTGTTTAATATGTCTCATGTGGCGGACGTTTGTCCGCCCGTTTTTATTAGCGTATGAACAGAAGCTCGCGATACTTAGGCAGAGTCCAAAGCTCGTCGGCAACAATAAGCTCGAGCTTGTCGATGTGATAGCGGATTTCCTCCATCTTCGGAGCCACAGTGTCGTGGTAGGCGATAGCCTTCTGGTGCTCGTCCTCAATCTTGTTAGCCACCTTGCGTGCGTTTACAAGGTCTTCCACGCCTGTCTCGATAATCTGGGTGCGCTCGGCAATCTCCTCGATAATCTTCTTGTTGCGTGATGTCAGCTTGGCAGCAGTCTCGGCAGGGAATATTTCGTACATGCTCTGCACGTTCTTAGCCAGACGGCTCTGATAGTGGGTGCACACAGGGATGATGTGGTTCATAGAGAGGTCGCCGAATACACGCGCCTCAATCTGAATCTTCTTGGTGTAGGTCTCCCACTTCACCTCGTTGCGTGCCTCAAGCTCCTTGCGTGTCATAACGCCCTGGCTCTCGAACATCTTGATTGTAGCCTCGTCAAGATAACGCTCAAAGATCTTCGGGCAAGAAGTCTCGCAGTCGAGTCCGCGACGCTTAGCCTCCTCAACCCACTCATTCGAGTAGCCGTTGCCATCGAAGTGGATAGGCTTGCAGAACTTCACATCCTCGCGGATAACATCGAGTATTGCGCATACCTTGTCCTCACCGCTCTCGATGAGAGCGTCGACACGCTTCTTGAAGTCAACCAAGGCCTCGGCAACAGCAGTGTTAAGCACGATCATAGCGCTTGCACAGTTGGCCTCAGAACCTACGGCACGGAACTCAAAACGGTTGCCGGTGAAGGCGAAAGGAGAAGTACGGTTGCGGTCGGTATTATCGACGAGCAACTCAGGAATCTCAGGAATGTCGAGCTTCAAGCCCTGCTTGCCTGCGATGTCGAACAGCTCGTCCTTGTCGGATGTCTCGATGTGTGAGAGAATCTCTGTGAGCTGATGTCCGAGGAAAGAAGAGATGATGGCTGGAGGTGCCTCGTTTGCGCCAAGACGGTGGGCATTTGTGGCACTCATGATAGAAGCCTTGAGCAGGCCATTGTGCTTGTATACAGCCATAAGAGTCTCAACGATGAACACGATGAAGCGCAGGTTGTCCATAGGAGTCTTACCAGGGCCGTGGAGCAATACGCCAGTGTCTGTGGCAAGGCTCCAGTTCTCGTGCTTGCCAGAGCCGTTGATGCCGGCGAATGGTTTCTCGTGCAAGAGCACGCGGAAGCCATGATGGCGTGCAATCTTCTTCATGAGCGACATGAGAAGCATGTTATGGTCGATGGCGAGGTTGGTCTCCTCGAATATAGGAGCAAGCTCAAACTGGTTGGGTGCAACCTCGTTGTGGCGAGTCTTGCATGGAATGCCGAGTTCGAGAGCCTGGATTTCCAAGTCCTTCATGAAAGCCTGCACACGCTCAGGAATAGCTCCGAAGTAGTGGTCGTCCATCTGCTGGTTCTTGGCAGAGTCGTGTCCCATGAGTGTGCGTCCGGTAAGCATAAGGTCTGGGCGTGCTGAGTACAGTCCCTCGTCCACGAGGAAGTACTCCTGCTCCCAGCCAAGGTTGGAAATAACTTTCTTTACTTCAGGATAGAAATAATGACACACGGCGGTGGCAGCCTCGTTCACTGCATGGAGCGAGCGCAGGAGCGGAGCCTTGTAGTCGAGAGCCTCACCCGTGTAAGAGATAAAGATTGTCGGTATACACAGAGTGTCGTCGATGATGAACACAGGAGAAGTAGGGTCCCATGCAGAGTAGCCACGAGCCTCGAAAGTGTTGCGTATGCCACCGTTAGGGAATGAGCTGGCGTCAGGTTCCTGCTGCATGAGCAGTTTGCCAGAGAATTCCTCAATCATACCTCCCTTGTCGTCGTGCTCGATGAAAGCGTCGTGCTTCTCGGCAGTACCCTCGGTAAGAGGCTGGAACCAGTGAGTGTAGTGTGTCACACCGTTCTCGTCGGCCCACTGCTTAATGCCTTTTGCCACAGCGTCGGCGATAGAGCGGTCGAGACGTGAGCCGTTGTCGATAACGTCAATCAGCTTCTCATACACATCACGTGGCAGATACTTGTACATCTTAGCACGGTTGAAAACATTCTTGCCAAAAAATTCTGACGGACGTTCAATCGGTGCAATCACGTCGACGGGTTTCTTGTTGAAAGCGTCGGCTACAACCTCAAATCTTAAATTTGCCATTGTTTTCTTTCTTTTATGTTGTTGTTATTCTGTTTCCTGTTTCTTATAATAATATTGCCCAGCCAACCTTAAGCCTTGCTGAGCCATTCCTTGATGCGGCGCATAGCCTCCTTGCAGTCGTCGCGGTCGCCGAAGGCAGTCAGTCTTACATAGCCTTCACCACTTGGACCAAAACCTACGCCAGGAGTGCAAACCACGCCTACGGCATAGAGCATCTGCTCAAAGAACTTCCAAGACTCTGTATTGTTGGGTGTTTTCACCCAAAGATACGGAGCATTGCGTCCGCCGAACACTTGGAATCCCATTGCTGTGAGCTGCTCGTACATATAGTGGGCGTTGCCCATGTAATAGTCGATGGTTTCCTTCACCTGCTTTTTGCCCTCTGGAGTGTAGATGGCAGCAGCTGCACGCTGCGAGATATAGCTTGTGCCATTGAACTTGGTTGACTGTCGGCGGTCCCACAGATGGTTAAGCTCTACGCGCTGCTTGCCGTCGAGCGTCACCGCTGTTATATCCTTTGGAATGATGGTGTAGCCACAGCGTACACCGGTAAATCCGGCAGTCTTGGAATAGCTGTGGAACTCGATGGCGCATTTGCGTGCACCCTTTATCTCGTATATTGAGTGTGGGATATTGTCGTCCTGGATGTAAGCCTCATAGGCTGCATCGTAGAGAATGAGAGTATCGTTTTCAAGGGCATACTTCACCCATTTCTTAAGTTCTTCCTTAGGCAGCACAGTGCCAGTAGGGTTATTGGGGTAGCATAAGTAAATCATGTCGACACGGTGGTCGGGAATCTGCGGCACGAAATTATTTTCGGCAGTGCAGGGCATATAGTTCACGTTGCTCCAGCGTCCGTTCTCCAACACACCTGCGCGTCCGCACATCACGTTGGAGTCGATGTATACGGGATATATAGGATCGGTGACACCGATGGAGTTGTCCCAGCGTACAATCTCGCCTATATTGCCAGTGTCGCTCTTGGCACCGTCGTTCACGAACACTTCGCTTGGGTCTATGCGTATTCCGCGTGGCGCGAAATCGTTCTTCACAATAGCCTCTCTCAAGAAGTCGTAGCCCCTCTCAGGGCCATAGCCATGAAACGAAGCCTTTGAGGCCATTTCGTCTACAGCCTTGTGCATAGCCTCTATCACGGCTGGGCAAAGTGGCTGTGTAACGTCTCCTATACCGAGACTGATAACCCGCACCTGCGGGTGGGACACCTTGAAGGCGTTTACCTTCTTGGCGATATCTGCGAACAAGTAATTGTTCGAGAGTTTAAGGAAATGTTCGTTTACTAATGCCATATATGTAGTTTTTTTTACTTTTTACTTTTGGATAATCGGCTTAGCCGATTTAGAGTTCACGGCAATTCTATTTCTCCCTCGAATGCGAAAGCTGCCGGACCAGTCATATACACATGTCCGTCTTGCTCGTTCCATTCTATGCAGAGTGTGCCGCCATCCATTTCTATAAGGCTTTTGCGTGATGCTCTTCCGGTGAGCGATGCTGCTACAGCGGTGGCGCAAGCTCCTGTGCCGCAGGCCATTGTTATGCCGCTTCCGCGCTCCCATACCCTTGTGCGTATGGTGCCGTTGGGCATAATCTGTGCAAACTCAATGTTGCAACGCTCTGGGAATGCCGCGTCGTGCTCCATGATTGAGCCGAAGCGTGCAATGTCGAGCGAATTGATGTCGTCGACAAAGCAAACAAAGTGGGGATTGCCCATCGACACGAATGTGCCGCGGAAGGAGCGGAAATTGGCAGTAAGTGTGTCACCGCAGGTCTCGTCATACTGCAACGAGTTATGAAACACCGGCTTAAGCATGTCCACCGTTACGCTCTCCACAGTGGCGGGAGCGTGTGCGTTGTCGGAAAGATGGAGTTTCAGAATCTTCACACCCGACAGTGTCTGCAGTCGAATGGAAGTTTTGTCGGTGAGTCCCTTATCGTAGAGATACTTTCCTATGCAGCGTGAGGCGTTGCCGCACATCATGGCCTCTGAGCCGTCGGCATTAAAAATGCGCATCGAGAAATCTGCTTCTACGCCTCCGTAAGGCTTGCCAATGAGCACAAGACCATCGCTGCCTATGCCAGTGTGATACTTGCTCCAGGCTATAGAAGCTTTCGACGGGTCTGGTATATCGTATTCCTGTGTGTTTACATATATATAATCATTTCCAGCTCCGTGCATCTTTGTAAATCTAACCGACCTTGCCATTTTGTTTATCTTTTTACCTTAAAGAATTACTATTTGTTTTTTACGCTTGCAAAATTACTACTATTTGCGCAACAAACCATAAAAACCGTGGCATATTTTCGGGTTAAATATTATTAAGTTACAGATTGTAAGTATTTTCGCTCTAATTACTTACAATCTGTATTGATAACCTATTTATTATATATCAGAATGAAAGTATATATAAATTTCGTATGATAAAACGATAGATTTACAATGTTTTTACTATCATTTTGTTGTAATTTTGCAGTGTCGAAATGACAAAACGACATAAGAATGGAGTAATAACCAATAAAAAGAAAGTAGCATGAAGAAGATTGAAGCAATCATTCGCAAGTCAAGATTTGAAGATGTCAAGCAGGCTTTGCTTGCCGCTGACATCGAATGGTTCTCTTATTACGATGTGCGTGGCATAGGCAAGGCACGCCAGGACCGCATATATCGCGGCATTGTCTACGACACCAGTTCCATAGAGCGCATACTTGTTTCGCTCGTGGTGAGAGACAAGAACGTGGAGCGTGCAGTAAGTGCCATTCTCAAGGCTGCCCAGACTGGCGAGATAGGCGATGGCAGAATTTTCATCATTCCTATAGAGGACGCCATTCGCATACGTACGGGAGAGCGTGGCGACATTGCATTGTATAATGCTGAGCAGGAAAAATAAGGTGAATTAATACTCATTTTTAAGGTAAAAAGATAGAATCATGATAACAACACTACTTACTTCGATATCCACCCCTACTCTTGACACAGGCAACACAGCCTGGATGATTATGGCAACAATCCTTGTGCTCTTGATGAGCATTCCGGGCATTGCTCTGTTTTATGGCGGACTCGTTCGCCAGAAGAATGTGCTTAGCGTCATAATGCAGACAATGCTCATTGTTGGCGTAGTGTCGCTGCTCTGGGTTGCCATAGGCTATTCTTGGGCATTTGGCACTGGCTTTAAGGAGAGTGGCTCATGGGCATGGTTCTTTATGGGCGGCTTCGACAAGGCTTTCCTACGTGGAGTCACGGTGAACAGCGTCACTGCCACGGGCATTCCAGAACTTAGCTTTGCCATGTTCCAGTGTATGTTTGCCCTCATCACTCCGGCTCTTATCCTTGGAGCATTCGCCGAGCGCATCAAGTTCAAGGGTTATATGGTGTTTACCATTCTGTGGGTGATTATCGCCTATTTCCCTATGGCCCACTGGGTGTGGGGAGGTGGATTCCTTCAGGAGATGGGTGCGCTCGACTTTGCGGGTGGCACAGTGGTGCATATCAACGCTGGTATAGCAGCCTTAATAATGTGCTTGATGATAGGCAAGCGCGATGACTACAGCAAGGGTCACGCCATTCTGCCGCATAACATCACTATAGTGTTTATGGGTATGTCATTTCTCTGGCTCGGATGGTTTGGCTTTAATGCGGGCAGCGGACTCGCTGCCGACGGACTTGCAGCCAATGCTTTCATGGTGACGCATGTGGCTGCTGCCGCTGCCGCAGTCACTTGGATGGTTATAGACTGGTTGTGCAACAATAAGCCTACAACGGTAGGAGCTTGCACTGGAGCCGTGGCAGGACTTGTGGCTATCACTCCTGCAGCAGGCTCAACCGACATACTTGGAGCCTTTGCCATCGGAATCATCACCCCGATAATCTGCTTTGTAATGGTGGCTGTGATAAAGCCATATTTCAAGTACGACGATGCTCTCGACGCCTTTGGCGTGCATGGCATGGGTGGAATCATAGGTTCTATACTCACAGGAGTGTTTGCCACCCGATGCGTTACGGGCGAGGGTGGAGCCGAAGGCGCTCTTTATGGCGATTGGCATCAGCTGTGGGTTCAGATTCTTGCTACGGTGATAAGCATAGTGTTCAGTGCAGTAGTAACTTATATATTATATCTGTTGGTCGACAAGACTATAGGTATGCGTGTTTGCCGCCGTGTTGAGGAGGAAGGTCTTGACATCTATGAGCATGGTGAGAGTGCCTACAACTAACCTCGATAATAATTTTTCTTTTGATTCGTTCCCCTTGTCTCGGCTACAGCGAGCAAGGGGAATACTTCAGCTTTGAGTAATTGAAAACCAATAAAAGAAACAAAATATATGTGTGGAATTGTATCAATATTCAACCTTAGGGAGCAGACTCCCGAGTTGCGACAGAAGGCTCTTCGCATGAGCCGCAAGATTCGTCATCGTGGTCCGGATTGGAGTGGCATCTATTGCGGAGGCTCTGCCATACTTGCCCACGAGCGTCTTTCAATAGTAGACCCTGAGTCGGGTGGCCAGCCATTGTTCTCGCCTGATGGCAAGCAGGTGCTTGCTGTAAACGGCGAGATATACAACCATCAGGATATACGCGAGTGCTATCACGGTAAGTATGAGTTTCAGACAGGCTCCGACTGTGAGGTTATTCTCGCGCTCTATCGCGACAAAGGCATCGACTTTCTTGAGGACCTTAGTGGCATCTTTGCCTTTGCCCTCTACGATGAGGAGCGCGATGAGTTTCTCATTGCACGCGACCCCATAGGCGTTATACCTCTTTATATAGGCTACGATGCCGACGGCACAGTGTATGTGGCTTCGGAGTTGAAGGCTCTCGAAGGCGAGTGCGAACGCTACGAACCTTTTCTTCCAGGACATTATTGCTGGAGCCGCACTCCAGGCATGAAACGCTACTACAAGCGCGACTGGTTCAGCTACGACGCTGTGAAGGACAATACAGCTTACGTAGGCTCTATACATGATGCCCTTGAGGATGCCGTGCGACGCCAATTGATGAGCGATGTGCCTTATGGAGTGTTGCTTTCCGGTGGACTTGACTCATCTGTGATATCTGCTATAGCCGAGAAATTCTCGGAGCGCAGAGTGGAGAGCGACGGCAAGGAACGTGCTTGGTGGCCGCGCCTTCACTCCTTTGCTGTAGGTCTGAAAGGTGCGCCCGACTTGGCAAAGGCTCGTCTGGTGGCAGAGCATATAGGCACAGTTCACCACGAGATAAACTATACCATACAGGAGGGACTCGACGCTATACGCGACGTGATATATTTCATCGAGACCTATGATGTCACAACCGTGCGTGCCTCCACTCCTATGTATCTTCTTGCGCGTGTCATTAAGTCGATGGGCATAAAAATGGTGCTCTCGGGTGAGGGAGCTGATGAAATCTTCGGTGGTTATCTTTATTTTCATAAGGCTCCCGATGCGCGCGCCTTCCACGAAGAGACGGTGCGCAAGCTCTCCAAACTGCATCTCTACGACTGTCTTCGTGCCAACAAGAGTCTGTCGGCATGGGGTGTTGAGGGACGTGTGCCGTTTCTCGACAAGGAGTTTCTTGATGTGGCTATGCGCACCAATCCCGAAGCCAAGATATGTCCGGGCAATACTATCGAGAAGAAGATTCTGCGTGATGCGTTTGCCGACATGCTTCCCGAGGAAGTGGCATGGCGACAGAAGGAGCAGTTTAGCGATGGTGTGGGGTATTCGTGGATAGACACTCTCAAGGAGATAACCGCAAAGCAGGTGACCGACGAGCAAATGGCTCATGCTGCGGAACGTTTCCCCATCAATCCGCCACGCAACAAGGAGGAATATTACTACCGCTCTATCTTTGCCGAGCATTTCCCGTCGGATAGTGCCGCAAGATCAGTGCCGAGTGTGCCGAGCGTGGCTTGTTCCACAGCCGAGGCTTTGGCATGGGACAAGGCATTCAAGAACATGAACGACCCGAGCGGCAGAGCCGTTGCCGGTGTGCATGAGAAAGCCTACTGACAGCCAATTTAGAGGGTATGGCAAGGATGCCATACCCTCCTACTATATGTAAAGATAATTCTGAACTGTTACTTAAGAGTTGTGCTTTATTTCTTTATAAGAGTCACGCTACATGCTCCAAGCACGAGCAGCACACCTGCCACAATCATCATGTTGCTCTGCACAGAGCCAACAAGCGAGAGAATGCCACCTCCTGCCACAGCAGCGATAATCTGAGGCACACAGATAGTGCCATTGAACAGTCCGAGGTAAGCACCCTTGTGTCCGTAGCCCTCAAGAGCGTTTGTCACGAAGGCGAAAGGCATTGCGAGCATGGCAGCCCATGCGCATCCGATGAGCATGAATGGCAGCACGAGTAAGTTCTTTTCGCCGATGAAAGGCACGATGGCAAAGCCGATGCCACCGATGACAAGGCTGAGTGCATAAGCGAATATCTCGTTCTTGAACTTAGGAAGAGCCATTGCCCACAGCACAGAGCCGATAGCCTGCCAGAAGAACAGCACTCCCACCCAGTTGCCTGCCTCTTGATAGCCTTTTGATGCCACGTCGGTAGTGTGCCATACGGTGTCGGCGATGGTTCCGTTGGTGTAGGTCCACATATACATGAAGGCAGCCCAGCAGAAGAACTGAACGAGTCCCACCTTCCAGAACATCGATGGAGCATTCTTGAGCAGTTCAATCCAGTTGGCACTCTTCTCCTCAGTCTCGGGTTTGGCCTCGTTGTACTCGGCATATTCCTTGGGATTCCATTCCTTCACCTTCACGGTGGTGTAGATGACGCAGAGTATAAGGATGGCGGCACCCACATAGAACGAGTAAATCACAGAGTCGGGTATCACGCCCTTTGGAGCCTCGTTGGCAATGCCAAGTGCGGTGAATAGGAATGGGAACACATATCCCACGAGTGAGCCAGAGTTGCAGAGGAACGACTGGATAGAGTAGGCGAGCGACTTCTGCTTCTCGTTCACCATGTCGCCCACAAGCATCTTGAAAGGCTGCATAGCCATGTTGATGCTCGTGTCGAGAAACATCAGTGAGACGAGTCCGAATATCATAGCCGTGCTAACAGCCATGCCGAATGAACCGGCGTTAGGCAGCAGACACATCACTGCCACAGCCACAGCAGCACCCACGAAGAGATAAGGCACGCGTCGTCCGAAGCGGCACCAAGTGCGGTCGCTTAGAGTTCCGATGATAGGCTGCACGAGGATGCCCATTAGTGGAGGCAGAATCCAAAAGTAGCTAAGGTTGTGAGGGTCGGCACCGAGAGTGGCGAAAATGCGCGAAATATTTGCGCTTTGCAAGGCGTAGGCAATTTGTACGCCGAAGAATCCGAAACTGAGATTCCACAGTTTCCAGAAACTAAGATTTGGTTTTGGTTTCATTTGTTATTTGGTTTATTAATTATCTGTTATTTGTTGGCGATGGGGCATTATGTTGTTTGATTTATCGTATTTGTGGAGATAGAAAAATTCTATCCCCTTGTGCTTTGTCTGATGATGAGTCTTGTGCGCACCACTCTTTTCTCAATCTTTTCCTTGGGTGAAATGCCCTCCACCTTGTCCATGAGAATATTGGCAGCCTCTTCGCCCACTTTCGATCCGCGTTGCTCCACGGTAGTGAGCTGCGGGTCGCAGGCAATGGCACGCTCACCGTTGGTGAATCCGCATACCGATATGTCGTCAGGCACTTTGAATCCCATGTGCTTGGCAGTGTAGAGCACCCCGATGGCAGTGTCGTCATTCACACAGAAGAAGGCATCCGGCCGGTCGTCTCTTTTTAATATGTTTGGAGTAATCTTCTCTGCCTCCTCGCGGTTGTCGCATACGAACGTGAGCGACGGGTCGGGTTGCAGTCCAGCCTTGAGCAGTGCGTCGCGGTAGCCATTGTAGCGGTTGCGTCCGAGCACGGTGTTGCCATGCATTCCATAATAGGCAATGCGCTTGCATCCAGTGGCAGCAAGATGAGCCACAGCCGAGAAGGCACCTTGGTAGTCGTCCACCACCACGATCGAGGCGTTGATGCCATTGCAGATGCGGTCGTAGAAGACAAGAGGAATACCGCGGTCGATGAGCGATTGGAAGTGCTCGTAGTGGTTTGTCTCTTTGGCTTGCGACACTATCACTCCGCACACCTGGTGGGCTTCGAACATCTGGCACAGCTGCACCTCGCGTTCATACGACTCGCGTGATGTTGTGGCAATGATGCGGAAGTCGCGTTTCGAGGCAGCCGCCTCAATACCGTTGAGGATGGTAGAGAAATAATAGTGGGTAAACTCTGGCACGATAACGCCAATCACTTTCACCGGCATACGTCGTGAGTTGCGTAGTGACTTGGCGATGTCGTTTGGGTAGAAATTGTTGGCGCGTGCGTAGTCGCATATTGCTTCGCACTTCTCCTTATTAACTCGATTTGAGCCGTTGAGGGCTCTTGACACAGTGGCTATCGACACTCCGAAATGTTCGGCAATGTCCTTCATCGTTGTCGGTTGCATTTTTTTTGTAGGGTTTGGGGTTTGTTTTTTTCTGTCTTTATCTTATTGAAGATTGTCTTTATCTTACTGAAGATTTTTGTTATCTTGGTTTATTTTTTTTTCACGCTGCAAAGTTATCACATTATTTTTATATGGCAATGCAATGTTGTTTTTTGATGCATGTCAAAGCGTGCAAACGTTTACATCGTTTGCAAACGTTTACACGCTGAAAATAAAACATTTAGCATAAAAAATAATACAAGATATTGAATAAGATGATAATTTTGCATCAGAGTTCAATAAGAACCCCAAAAAGGAGACAATTAAAAACCGCAATTTCTAACAATTTATTATAATATCAAAAGCTACAATGATGAAGCAGGTTAAATTCCAAAGTGCTATCAGAACAGCTGCGCTTGGCGCAACAATGTTTCTGTCGGCAAGTGCCTTTGCACAGCAGATGGTTGTGAAGGGCCATGTAGTAGACGAGACCGGCGAACCAGTCATCGGTGCTTCCGTCAAGGTTGTTGGCGGACAGACGGGTGCAGTGACCGACCTCGACGGCAACTTCTCGATTTCAGCCGATAAGAAGGCTGTGCTTGAAATCACCTACATCGGCTATGAGCCGGTAAAGATTCAGGCAGGTCAGAATCTTAAGATCAAGCTCGCCAACACATCCACCACTCTTAACGACGTAGTTGTGATTGGTTATGGTGTAGCTAAGAAGAACGACCTTACTGGTTCGGTGACAGCTCTTAAGCCAGACGAGAAGAACCATGGTATCATTACTTCGGCTCAGGACATGATCCAAGGTAAGATTGCCGGTGTAAATGTAAACTCTGCATCAGGTGCTCCTGGTGATGGTGCACAGATTCGTATTCGTGGTGGTGCTTCTTTGACAGCAAGCAACAACCCGTTGATTGTTATCGACGGTATGCCAATGGATAACAATGACACTAAGGGTGTTAATAACCCTTTGTCTCTTGTCAATCCAAATGATATCGAGAGCTTCACTGTATTGAAGGACGCTTCGGCAACAGCCATCTATGGTTCGCGTGGTTCTAACGGTGTTATCATCATTACAACAAAGAAGGGTCGCAGCGGCCAGAAGCCTCAGGTTTCTTACAATGGTACAGTCTCTGTAAGCACAATTGCCAAGAAGCTGGACGTGATGAACGCATCAGAATATGTTGACTTCATCAAGAATTATTACGGCGAGGATTCTTCTGCCTACCAAGGCTTAGGCTGGAAGGAGTTCAATGCAGACGGCACACCAAACTATGCTGCCGGCACATACGACACCGACTGGCAGGACGAAATATATCGTAATGGCATCAGCCAGGAGCACAATGTAAGCTTGACAGGTGGCATCAACAAGCAGTCTTGGTCTATGCCTTATCGTGTCAGCGTAGGCTACACTGGTCAGGAAGGTATCTTGAAGGGTTCAGACTACAAGCGTGTTACCGCAGGCTTCAACATCAATCCTTCATTGCTCGACAAGCACCTCAACATCAACATCAACGGTAAGTATTCTTACTCAAAGACAGTTCCTGGTGGAACAGATGCTATTGGCGCAGCTATCAACATGGATCCTACTCGCCCTGTAAAGAGCAACGACGAGAAATTCAAGAACTGGGGAGGTTATTGGCAGTGGGCACTATCTACTACAGCATACGACCCAACATTCCCATACAATCGCAATGATGACGCTCCTACAAACCCAGTAGAAAAGGTAGAGAACTACGACTTCTACAAGAGTGCACACGTTCTCTTGGGCAACGTAGAGGCTGACTATAAGATTCATGGCTTCGAAGACCTTCATTTGCATGCTAACTTAGCCGGTGAATATACAACCGGTGGTGAGTACAACACCAATAATCCTCAATCTACATACGGATTCTACTATGGTGGCAACAGCGAGAACAAGGAGAAGAAGTATAACCTCTTGGCTACAGCCTATGCCCAGTACACCAAGGACTTCAACAAGGCCAACCACTTCGACATCATGGCTGGTTATGAATATAGCCACATGAAGTATTGGGGCGACCAGTGGAGCAAGTCAATGTATCCATCTACCTTCGAAGGAAAGAACGATGCTGGCGAAGCTCTTGCAGGAACTGTAAAGTCATACGATACAAGCAGATGGAGAGGCCAGACTTATCTCGTGAGCTGGTATGGTCGTGCCAACTATTCTTTGCTTGACCGTTATCTCCTTACTTTCACAGCACGTTATGATGGTTCAAGCCGCTTTGCCGACGGACACCGTTGGGGCTTCTTCCCATCAGCAGCCTTCGCATGGCGCGTTAAGGAAGAAAGCTTCCTTAAGGATGTAAATGCTATCAGCGACTTTAAGCTCCGCCTTGGTTGGGGTAAGACAGGTCAGCAGGATACTGGTAAAGAGTATTACACCGCTACTTATTCAAAGAGTACAAGCACTCACCACCTCTATCCTATCGGTCCCGACAACACTGGTCTGCTCTATCGCCCATTGGCATACAATGACGAACTGACATGGGAGACAACCACAACATGGAACGTAGGTATCGACTATGGTATGTTCGACCAGAGATTGACCGTAAACCTTGATGCTTACTACCGCAAGACAACTGACTTGCTTAGTACAACTACCATTGCTGCAGGTCAGAACTTCGACAATGCCCTCCTTATGAATGCAGGAACATTGGAGAACAAGGGTTTTGAGGTTGCCGTTACAGGTCGTCCTATCCAGACCAAGGATTGGTTCGTAGAACTTAGCGTTAACGCTGCCTACAACAAGAACGAGATTACAGAGCTTGCAGGCGGTCGTGATTTGATGGAAGCAGGAATGAAGGTAGGTCAGGACCAGGCTATCACCTATCATAAGGTAGGAAAGCCAGCCAACTCATTCTTGGTATACCAGCAGGTATACGACCAGAACGGTCGTCCTATCATGGGTTGCTATGTAGACCGCAATGGCGATGGAACAATCGACGAGAACGATAGATACTTCTATAAGAATATCGTAGCTCCTTGGACAGGTGGTTTCAGCTTCAAGGTTTCGTACAAGAACTGGGATCTCGGTAGCAACTTCCGTGTAAGCTTAGGCAACTATCTCTACAATGGATACGAAGAAGGTGCGATAAACACTAAAGAGATTTGCAGCGCTAAGGGATATTACAAGAACACAACAAAGGATATAGCAGCTTTAGGCTGGACTTCTTACAACTATCCTCTTACCGACTACTTTGTACAGAACGGTAGCTTCTTGAAGTGCGACAACATCACATTGGGCTATAACTTCAACAATCTGTTGAAGGGTGGCAACTATAAGGGTATATCAGGCCGTATCTACGCCTCATGCTCTAACGTATTCACTATCACAAAGTACAAAGGTATCGACCCTGAAGTAAACTCAGGCAAGGACGACAGCATCTATCCACGTTGCCGCACATTCCTGCTCGGTCTGAACCTCAACTTCTAATAATTTTAAAAAATAGATTTCGATATGAAACTCAATAAATTCAAAACAATTGCCCCTGCAGTAGCTCTTCTGCTTACAGCAAGTTTGAGCTCTTGTATGGATGATTTGGACAAGGGAAACATTAATCCTAATGTTGACGGTACTCCAAACATTACAGGCTTGTACAGCAAGTGCTACGCTGGTCTTATCATGGAAGGTAATGACGGTAATGCCGATTTCACTATCGACGACGCTGGTAAGTCAACCCTTCTACGCAACCTGTTCAACTTCAACGAGGTTCCTACCGACGAAGCAATCTGCTGGTGGTCGGATGGCGGTATCGCAGATGTTGGCTACAATAAGTTCGATCCGGGTAATGCTACTCTGAAGAACCTCTACTATCGTCTGATGTCAAACATCTCTTACGAGAACCACTTCTTAAGTCTCGACGCTGCCAAGGCAGAGCCAACCAAGTATGCAGAGGTGCGTGTACTTCGTGCCTATAGCTATTTCTTGATGCTCGACTTCTTTGGAGACCCGACATTCATTGACAAGATTTCAGCAGAGACACCACGTCAGGCCCACGCTTACAACGAAAAGTTTGAGGAAGGCAAGAGCTACACTCGCGCAGAGCTTCTTCAGATGGGCCGTGAGTTCCTCTTCAACTGGGTAGAAAAAGAATTGCTCGAAGCCGAGCCCGACTTGTTGGAGGCAAAGCCTGAGACAGACACAGACCCTGACTATGGCCGTATAGACAAAGGCACATGCTGGTTGCTCTTGAGCCGTTTGTACCTCAATGCCGGTACATATCTTAACAACGATGGTCAGAACAATCCTTATTGGGACAAGGCTCTCAAATATGCCGAGAATGTTATCACCTCAAAATATGCCCTCTTCGACGACAGCAAGATGTCGGCAGACGCCAAGGCCAACGGCTACAAGCCATACGACTTGCTCTTCATGGGCGACAACGGCTCGAATGGCTCAAGCTGCGAGGCTCTTCTCCCATTGATGCAAGATGGAGAAAAGACTCGGGGATACGGTGGTTCTATGTTCTATGTAGCTGCTCTTTGGGATGCTACGATGCAGACTGTTACAGGCAAGGATGCTGCCACTACTGCCAACACATGGTCAGGTATGCGTGTTCGTCCACAATTCGTAGAGAAGTTCTTCACCGATCCTTCTGTAGTAGTGAACAAGTCGGCAAAAGAAATTCGTGCTATGAACGTTGACGACCGTGCTATCCTTTGGGGTAAGGGCAACAGTGACGGCGATCGTACCTTGGAGATTGGTGCTAACGATAAGTTCGTCAAGGGTATTGCAACACCAAAGTGGAATAACAACTATTCTGCTACCGGTACTCCTCACGACAGCTATAATGTCGACATCGACTTCTTCCTCTTCCGTGTAGCTGAGGCTTACCTCAATGCAGCAGAGGCTGAGATGCACCTTAACGGTGAGGGTTCTGCTAAGGCAAAGAAGTACATCGACGCTCTCCGCAATCGTGCCCATGCTGCCGTGCGTGCTTCTTACACTCTTAACGATGTTCTTGACGAGCGTTCTCGCGAGCTTTATTGCGAAGGTCTTCGTCGTACCGACTTGATTCGTTTCAATCAGTTTGGTGGAACTCAGGCTACATACAAATGGGAGCTTAAGGGTGGTAGCACTAATGGTACTACATTCGCTAAGACCAATAACGTATATCCTATCCCATCTTCAGAGATTCTTTCTAACAAGAACCTGACACAGATCGACGGATATAATGAGGTTAAGAACTAAAGTTTAATGGAAGTAAAAAAGTAAACGCAATATGAAGAGTAAATATATGATTGGTGCTCTGCTTTTCGGCATCACCAGCTTATTCGCATCATGTTCGGACGACAACGACTCCAACCCTACGCTTATCCAGCCTAAGGAGTTCACGTTGAACACTCCAGCATATGCCAATGCGACTATCGACTTGGAGCAGTCATCAGAACTCAGCTTCACATGGTCGCAGCCTAAGTACACAGCAGAAAATGCCCCTGTCAACGCAACATACGAGGTGCAGGTATCTCCAACCAACTCTTTCACAGTTTCCACCGATGAGGCTGCTGCAGATGAGAGTGGCGAAAAGGTTCCAGACTACGCTGTTCTTAGCAACACTACACAGAAATGCAACATCTCTTCCTCTGCTGAAGAAATGGACAAGGCATTGGTAAAGATACTTAAATGGACAGAAGGTAATGTTCCTGCCACGCAGGAGATGTACGTTCGTGTTAACGCTTACATCCTTGAGGGCACAAACCATCTGAACCCTGTCGCTTCAAACTCAGTAAAGCTCAACGTAAAGCCTTACTATATTGAACTGAAGGATGCTGTTCCAACAATGTGGTACCTTGTAGGTAACATGTTCGGCGCTAAGTGGGCTGGCAACAAGAGCATTGGCGAAGACGCTCTTCCGATGTTCCTCAAGCCTAACTTCTCTTACGACAAGAAGACTGGTGTTGGTGAGATTGAATACACCAACTACTTCCTTACCGGTGATTACAACGACAAGGCCGAGGTCGACGGAGCTGGCTTCAAGATTATGCCTTCAAGCTTCAACTGGGATTACAGTATGAACGCCGATGGCGCTACAAAGGGTACAATCATCAACCGTAACGGTGGTAGCGACGGTGGTCACATCGTAGCTCCAGAAGCCGGTTACTACACCATCACTCTCAACACAGCTGACAATACAGCCAAGATGGAGAAGTACGAGGGTACAGTAAACAACTATGGTACTATCCAGATTAGTGGCTCATTCAACGATTGGGTAGACACTCCAATGCTTCCTTACAACACCGAGGGCGTTGAGAACCACGCCTGGTACTATGTAATGGATGTTCCTGCCGGCGAGACTGCACAGTTCAAGTTCAAGATTGAAGGTTCTTGGGACACCAGCTGGGGCTATGGTGCAGAAGATGGCACCATCAGCATGTACGGAAAGTGTGATGCAGGTGGCAAGAACATCGGCTTGGCAGAAGGCAAGTATGTCATCTCATTCAACGACATCACAGGTTCGTTCAGCATCGTTAAATTGTAAATCATTTAAAGTATAGACAATTATGATTAAGAAAATATTATTGGGAATGACCCTGCTGATGTCTATGGTGTCTTGCACCGAGGACTTCACCGATTGGGGTAAACCACAGACCAATCCTCAGGAGGATGCCGTAACATTCGGCAATGGTAGCGTAGCTCCAGTTGAGGTCATCAACTTGGCTGACGTTCAGACAGAGAAGGTAAAAGTAGCGAGCATTGTTGCTCCTACTTCTTCCGACGCGGCCTATAAACCAAGCTTCAAAATCAATTTCGATGGTCAGACATTCGATATTGACGCTGAGGGCAATATGGCAAAAGCCGACTTGGTAAACTATATAGTAGAAAAGTTTGGCAAGCGTCCTTCCGAGCGCGACATCGATGCCACTCTCGACGCATGGGTTAACAATGGATCGACAGCCGTCAAGATGGCTACATCAGAGAAGTTCCAGGTGAAGGCTATCCCTGAGGCTCCAGTTATTGAAGAAGGTTACTACCTCGTAGGTGATATGTTTACTACAGAAGACGTAAATGGTTGGACCAAGGCAGCTGCAAAGGCATTCAAGCACAGCGATAAGGATGTATATGAGGATCCGGTCTTCACCATAAGCTTCGAGACTAAAAAGCCCGACCAGTACTGGAAGATTATTCCTAAGAAGAACATCGACGCTGATGACCTCTGGGCTGCCGGCGTAGTAGGTCCTAAGGTTGACGGCGACGACAGCATGACAGGTTTGTTGACCAACGGTGAAGCCAAGGCTGGCAAGATTGCCAAGGCTGGCAAGTATAAGCTCACCATCAACATGATGGACTACTCTTACACCTTGGAGGAGGTTAATTACGATCCATTCATTTACTTCATCGGCGCAACTGACGGCTGGACAAACGCTGAGCAGAAGCTTGCTCTCGTAGACGATGCAAAGGGAGTATACACTGGTTACCTTTATTGTGCCGACCCTAACGGTTGGGGCAATCAGTTCAAGTTCCAGCGTGTAGCCGGTAGTTGGGATAATGAGATAAATTCTGGTGCATTCAGCACATTCTCTGGTGCAGCAACCAGCGAAGGTGGAAACATCGGCGTTAACGCAGGAGAAGGTGTATACTACTTCGATGTTAATCTTGGAGAAGGCATCATCAAGGCCACTAAGGTTGAGACCATGGGCATCATCGGTGGTTTCAATAATTGGGCTGGCGACGCTCCAATGACATGGAATGCTGAAGAGTATTGCTTCGAGGCAACTAATGTTGGTGTGACAGCCGACGGTTGGAAGTTTCGCGTAAACGGTGGTTGGGACATCAACCTCGGTGGAAGTCTCGACAACTTGACAGCAGGTGGCGACAACATTTCGGTTGCCGGCAACACAGTCAAGCTGTATCCTACAAGAAAGACTTCTGAGAATATCTACTGCACAGTAAAATAAGCGTCAGGAGGCTTATCTCACTTCACTGCTGACAAAGCTGAAGTAAAGTAACATAAAAGCTTCATCTATCATATAAACACAACTCTGGATGGAGGGAGTGGAAAGAAGGCGTAATGCTGACTTTCCGCTCCCTTTTTTTTTCGTATGAATCTATTTGTAGCCGTCGCACGCGTGGAATTCGTCGCTTTTCTGAAAAAGCAGCCGTTGCACACATGGAATTCGTTGCTTTTCCAGAAAAAGTAGCCGTAACTGAAAGATATTTGTTGTTTTTACTCAAAAAGTAGCCGTCTCACGCGTGGGATTCGTTGTTTTTCAGAAAAAGTAGCCGTAACTAAAAGATATTTGTGCTTTTTCTCAAAAAGAAGGCAATCCCTGGAAGATATTTGTATTTTTTCCCAAAATAAGGCAATCCCCAAAAGATATTTGTATTTTTTTTCCCAGATGAAGGTTTCCCATGGATGATCTTGCCATTTTTTTTTCAGATGAAGGTTTCCCATGAAAGATATTTGTACCTTTTCTCCAGATGAAGTTTTAACATTGAAAATCTGCAAACGTTTACATTCTATTTTCCGAATTTGCCCACATTATATATATATAGTAATGAATCTTTTTTCTAAATTTGCATGTGAAATCCAGCCCCGCGCCTAATTATAAGTATTAGAAACATAAACAATCAATTATAAAACACCAACCAATATATGAACGTAACATTCAGCATCCCATACCGCACTGCGTATGGCGACGAACTTCTGCTAAATATCGCCCCGGCACGCGAGGACGAAAGTTTGGCATTAGACATGAGCCAGTTTAAGGCACTCGCTATGGCTACCCACGATGGCGAGACATGGACACTGAACACTACTCTTGACCCAGATAAGGCCACACGCTACGACTATTTCTACAGCGTGCGTGGCATCCGCGGCACAAAGTGCTCAGAGTGGAAAACCATTATGCACCGTCTCGACCTCACAGCGTCGAAGGCAAATGCCTACGAGGTGAACGACCGTTGGACCGACTTCCCCGGCGACACTCAACTCTACAGCTCGGCATTCACCGATTGCGTCAACCGCCGTGCGCAGTCGGCAGTGCCTGTCACAGGAGCTTCTGCCACATTGCGCCTTGTGGTGCGCGCGCCACAGTTGCGCTCAGGTATGCGCCTTAACATTGTAGGAGCACAGCCAGCCTTGGGCTGCTGGAATCTTGCAAAGGCGCTGCCTATGGTTGAGCACAACCACAACGAGTGGATAGTCGACGTGGATGCCGACAGCCTCTTTGCCTCAATCCATCGCAGCCGCACTACATCAGCCGTTGCCAAGGACGAGAATGTGAACCTCGAGTTCAAGTTTGTTGCCTTTGGCGATAAGGGCGAAGTGGAGTGGGAGACAAGCCAGAACCGCACGCTCTGCGTAGAGCCGTTGCAGAAAGGCGAGGTGCGTGTTGAAGTTCTCGACCAGGCTTTCTTCGCTCTCTGCGACCAGAAGGTGGCAGGAACCCTCATCCCCGTGTTCTCGCTCCGCTCGGAGGGCAGCTTCGGTGTGGGCGACTTCGGCGACTTGAAGCTGATGATCGACTGGGTGGCACAAACCCACCAGCGCCTGCTCCAGGTGCTTCCTATCAACGACTCCACATCCACCCACACCTGGACCGACTCCTATCCCTACTCGTGCATAAGCATCTTTGCCCTGCATCCGCAGTATTGCGACCTCCGTCAGTTGCCTGCCCTTAAGGACAAGGTTGAGGCCGACCGCTTCGAGATGCTTCGCGAGGAACTCAACGGTCTGCCACAGATCGACTACGAGCGCGTGAACAACGCCAAGACAAAATACTTGCAGCTCCTCTTCAAGCAGGAAGGCAAGGAGGTGCTCGCGACAGAGGATTTCAAGGCCTTCTTCAAGCGCACAGAGCATTGGCTCGTGCCCTACGCCCAGTATTGCTATCTGCGCGACAAGAACGGCACATGCGAGTTTGCCAAGTGGAAGGGTCACGCCCAGTGGAACGAGGCCGACCGCGCCTCTCTCTCCAATCCGCAGAACAAGGCGTTCAAGGATGTTGCGTTCTTCTATTATGTGCAGTTCGTGCTCGACCGTCAGATGCGCTCGGCTCACGACTATGCCCGTGCGCGTGGCGTGATACTCAAGGGCGACATTCCTATCGGTGTCAACCGCAACGGTTGCGACGTATGGCATGAGCCGGAATACTTCCACCTCGACTCGCAGGCAGGTGCTCCGCCAGACGGTTTCTCTGTGAACGGACAGAACTGGGGCTTCCCTACATACAACTGGGACCGCATGATTGCCGACGGTTGCCAGTGGTGGGTGCGCCGCTTCCAGAACATGCAGCAGTACTTCGACGCCTACCGCATCGACCACGTGCTCGGATTCTTCCGCATCTGGGCTATACCTACCGACTGCGTTCACGGACTCCTTGGACAGTTCCAGCCGGCTCTCGCCATGAGCCGTGAGGAGATTCAGAGCTACGGACTCAACTTCCAGGAGGATTTGTTCACCAAGCCGTTCATTGCCGACTGGATTGTCAGCCGCATCTTCAAGGAGCACGCCGAGGAGGTGAAGGAGAAGTACTTGCAGCACGAGCACGACGACATCTTCTCGCTGAAGCCTGAGTACGACACCGAGCGCAAGGTTGAGGCCGCCTTCGAGGGCAAGACTACGGAGAAGGACATCTGGCTGCGCGACGGACTCTACGCTCTTATAGAGAACGTGCTCTTCGTGCGCGACCGCCAGAACCCGAACACCTTCCATCCGCGCATCACGGCACAGCTCAACTTCATGTACGAGGCTCTGTGGCAGAACGACAAGGATGCCTTCAACCGCCTCTACAACGACTACTACTATCGTCGCAACAACGACTTCTGGTATCGCGAGGCTATGAAGAAGCTGCCGCTCCTCTCGCAGGCTACACGAATGCTCGTGTGTGCCGAGGACCTTGGCATGGTGCCCGACTGCGTGCAGTGGGTTATGAATGAGCTTCGCATCCTGAGCCTTGAGCTTCAGTCGATGCCGAAGGACCCAAGCGTGGAGTTCGGCCATCTCTCGCGCAATCCCTACCGCTCAGTATGCACATTGTCAACCCACGATATGCCTACACTCCGCCAGTGGTGGGACGAGGACTACGACCGCACACAGAAGTACTACAACACAATGCTCTATCGTGGTGGTGCCGCTCCTCATCCGCTCCCAGGTTGGCTCGCACGCGACATCGTGTCGCGTCAGCTCACCTCGCCTTCAATGCTCTGCGTCCTCTCGCTCCAAGACTGGTTTGCCATCGACGAGCGCATCCGCCTTGCCGACGCCAACGCCGAGCGCATCAATATCCCTGCCATCCCGAAGCACTATTGGCGCTATCGCATGCACATGACGATAGAACAGCTGATTGCTGACAAGGAATATAATGATGAGGTGAAGGATCTGATTGACGAGGCAGGTAGAAAGTAAATAGGCTGGTCAATCATGGCAGAGTGGGTATGGCAGGGATGCCATACCCTCCTACTGATTGCCGCTCATATATAAGGATAAATTTGAACAAATACTAAATTTAAAGAATCAAAATGAAGTTTCGCACACTTCTCCTCTCCCTTCTTTCCACCTGCACGGGCCATTACGCCTTGGCGCAGACCTTCAACGAAGTGGAGTATTCTCCAAAGGCTACGACCTTCCAACTCACCACTTCGCCCGACGTGAAGAAGGTGAATGTTGTGATTACAGATAATGACAGCGACACGGCTGGACAACTCGTGAAGTCGATGAAGCGTGTTGGTGCCGGCAAGTGGAAGCTGACAGTAAAGAACGACCTCAAGGGCAAATACTATGTGTTCAGTGTCTACAACCAGGAACAGCCCGACATTACTCCAGGCCTGTTTGCCAAGGCTGTAAGTGTCAACGGCAAGCGCGGCGCTATCGTCGACCTTAAAGACACCGACCCCGAAGGCTGGGCCGACGATGTGCGTCCGGCATTGAAGAATCCTTGCGACCTCGTAATCTACGAGATGCACCACCGCGACTTCTCCATGGACCTCTCCTCTGGCATCAAGAACAAGGGAAAGTTCCTTGCGCTCACCGAACCTGCCGCCATCGACCATCTGCGCCGCCTTGGCGTGAATGCCATCCACATACTGCCGTCGTTCGACTTTGCCTCGATTGACGAGTCGAAGCCCGATGTGGCTCAATACAACTGGGGCTACGACCCTCTCAACTATAATGTGCCCGAAGGCTCTTACTCTACCAACGCTGCCGACCCTAAGGTTCGCATACGTGAGTTCAAGCAGATGGTGCAGGCTCTCCACAAGGCTGGCATCCGTGTCATCCTCGACGTTGTGTACAACCATACCTTCGACATCAACGGCTCGAATTTCCAAAAGACCTATCCCGACTATTACTTCCGCAAGACAGCCGAAGGCAAATACTCCGACGGCTCTGGCTGCGGCAACGAGACGGCATCCGACAAACAGCTGATGCGCGACTTTATGAAGGAGAGCGTGGAGTATTGGGTTAAGGAATATCATATCGACGGTTTCCGCTTCGACCTCATGGGCATCCACGACATCGAGACCATGAACGAGATACACGATGTTGTAAGCAAAATCGACCCTTCAATATATATATATGGTGAGGGTTGGAGTGCCGGCTCTTGCGCTTATCCCCAGGAGAAGCTCGCCATGAAGGCCAACGCACGCGAGCTGAATGGCATTGGAGCCTTCAGCGACGAAATGCGCGATGCCTTGCGCGGTCCGTTCTCGGATGACACAAAGGGCGGTTTCCTTGCAGGAGTGCCTGGTCAGGAGGAGAGCATCAAGTTTGGCATTGCCGGAGCGATAAGCCATCCGCAGATAGACATGACAAAGGTGAACTACTCTAAGACAGCTTGGACCAACGAGCCGTCGCAGATGGTGGCCTATGTAAGCTGCCACGACGACATGTGCCTCACCGACCGTCTGCGTGCAAGCATCCCGTACATCGGCGACGACGAGCTCATTCGTCTCGACCTTCTTGCACAGACAGCCGTGTTCACATCACAGGGCGTTCCGTTCATTCTTGCTGGCGAGGAAATGCTGCGCGACAAGAAGGGAGTGCACAACTCTTTCCGCTCGCCCGACTCAATCAACCGCCTCGACTGGAATAACATGAAGCGCTATCCACAGGTGTTCGACTATTATTCGGGTCTTATCTCTCTGCGCAAGCAGCATCCTGCCTTCCGCATGGGTTCTGCCGACGAGGTGCGCAAGCATCTTGTGTTCCTCGATGCTCCCGCAGGAGTGGTGGCATATCAGCTTAAGGACAATGCCGGCGGCGACTCTTGGAAGAACATTATTGTGATCCTCAACTCACAGAAGACTCCACAGACTGTCAACGTGCCCGAGGGCAGCTACACAATGGTTGTTGCCAATGGCAAGGTGAATGCCGGTGGCATTGGTCTGGTGAGTGGCAAGACGGTGACTGTGGCTCCACAGTCGGCGTTGATTGTGCATGATTAAAAGATTCAAGTGAACATCAACACCTAAATAATTATGAACTTAAAAAATATAAAACTCTCCTCATTAAAGAGAAAGGGCAAGGAGGCAGGACTTCTCCTTTCCCTCTTATTGACAAGCAACATCAATATGAGTGCAGCCCAGAAAGTCGACCGTATCGACCCCACCAACTGGTTTGTAGGCATGAAGAACCCGCAGGTTCAGCTCATGGTCTACGGCAAGGATATACGTTCTGCCGAGGTTACAACCGATTATCCCGGCGTGCGCATCGACTCGCTCGTGCGTCTCGACAGTCCCAACTATCTACTCGTTTACATGAACGTGAAGGATGCTCAGCCCGGAACAATGAATCTTCAGTTCCGTGCTGCCAAGGGCAAGACCAACGTGAAGTATGAGCTTAAGGCGCGCGACATGAGTGGCGACGACCGCAAGGGCTTCACCAATGCCGATGTTCTCTATATGCTCATGCCCGACCGTTTCGCTTCGAGTGGCAAGAACATTAATGTCAAAGGATTGAAAGCATATACAGTAAACCGCAAGCAGCCGTCGCTGCGTCATGGTGGCGACCTTGAGGGCATTCGCCAGCACCTTGACTATTTCAACGAACTTGGCGTTACAGCCCTTTGGCTCACTCCGGTATTGGAGAACGACTCTCCCGACCACGGCACACAGAGCTCTTATCATGGCTATGCCACAACCGACTACTATCGCGTTGACCCACGCTTCGGCTCAAACGCCGACTATCGCCAGCTCATTGACGATGCCCACAAGAAGGGATTGAAGGTGGTGATGGACATGATTTTCAACCACTGTGGTTTCGACCATCCTTGGGTGAAGGACATGCCTACAAAGGATTGGTTCAACACTCCCGAATGGCTTGCTCCCGAAAATCAGAAGAATGCCGTGAAGACAAAGACGATGGACGGCGACCAGATGACCAACGACAAGTATCTGCAGACAAGCTATAAGCTCACTCCAGTGCTCGACCCATACGCATCGAAGGTTGACTTGCACGAGACAGTGGACGGTTGGTTTGTGCCTACAATGCCCGACCTCAACCAGCGCAACCAGCACCTCATGACTTACCTCATTCAGAACTCGGAGTGGTGGATTGAGACTGTAGGCATCGACGGCATACGCATGGACACCTATCCTTATGCCGACCGCAAGGGTATGGCCCATTGGATGAAGGTGCTCAACGAGGAATATCCCAACTTCAACACCGTGGGCGAGACATGGGTTACCGAGCCTGCCTACACTGCCGCATGGCAGAAGGACTCACCTCTCTCGGATGTAAACTCCAACCTCAAGACAGTCATGGACTTCTCGTTCTTCGACAAGCTCAATCAGGCTAAGCATGAGGAGACCGACGACTGGTGGAAAGGTTTCAACCGCATCTACAACTCCCTCTGCTACGACTATCTGTATGTGGACCCGTCGTATGTGATGGCGTTTATCGAGAACCACGACACCGACCGCTTCCTTGGCGAGGGTCAGGACTCGCTTGCCCTTAAGCAGGCACTCGCTCTCTTGCTCACCGTCAACCGCATTCCGCAGCTCTACTACGGCACGGAGATAATGATGAATGGCACAAAGCAGGTGACTGATGGCTATGTGCGCCGTGATTTCCCTGGAGGCTTCCCTGGTGACACACGCAATGCCTTCAACAAGGCAGAGCGCACAAAGGCAGAGCAGGACATGTTCAGCTGGACAAGCCGACTGCTGCATTGGCGACAGGGCAACGAAGTCATAACCAAGGGCAAGCAGACTCAGTTCATCCCCATGAAGGGAGTGTATGTGGTGGCCCGCACTCTTGGCGACAAGGCTGTGATGACCGTAATCAATGGCACATCAAAGGCTGCCACAATGAAGACAGAGCGTTATGCCGAGATAATTGGCAACTGCAAGGAGGCTACAAACGTTCTTACGGGTCGTAAGATTGACCTTACAAAGGATGTGAAATTGCAGCCAAGAGGAGTCTTGGTTCTTAGTATGTAGAAATAGGAGGAGGGTATTCTCAACTGTTACTTTTTTTTAAGTCTAAAACAACAATGACCAAATTTTCCAAATCAATAGCAAGCTTAATCTGTGGATTAGGATTGCTTCCGCTATCCGCTTCAGCCCAAGGCTGGCCATCCAAATATCAGGGTGTGATGCTTCAGGGCTTTTATTGGGACAGTTTCGATGCCTCGCAATGGACAAATCTTGAAAGTCAGGCAGACGAGTTCGCCCAGTATTTCAAGCTCGTGTGGGTTCCGCAGAGTGCATATTGTGGCGGAAAGTCGATGGGCTACAACGACCTTTACTGGTTCAGCAACTACAATTCGTCGTTCGGTTCGGAGGCTCAGCTCCGCTCAATGATCAAGACATTCAAGCAGAAGGGCATAGGCACTATTGCCGATGTCGTAATCAATCACCGTGGAACAATAAAGGATTGGTTCGACTTCCCCACCGAGACCTACAACGGCAAGACCTACACCATGACCTCTACCGATGTCTGTGCCAACGACGACAAAGGCAAGGCTGCCACGGCTGCCAAGCAAAAAGGCGTAAGCCTTAGCGCTAACAACGACTCGGGCGAGGATTGGGACGGAATGCGCGATCTCGACCATAACTCCGAGAATGTGCAGAACACAGTCATCGACTATCTGCGTATGCTTATCGACGACTTCGGTTATACCGGATTCCGCTACGACATGACCAAGGGCTACGACGGTAAGTTCACTGGTTTGTACAACTCTACTGTCAATCCCGAATTCTCGGTAGGAGAGTATTGGGACGGCAACAAGTCGGTGCTTATGAAGTGGCTTCAGGCTACCAAGGTGGATGACAAGATTCAGTCGGCCACATTCGACTTCCCCATCCGCTACACCGTGCGCGATGCCGCCAACAATGGCAATTGGGCAAAACTCTCAACAGGCGGTCTTGCCACAAACGACACCTACAAGCGTTATGCAGTGACCTTTGTGGAGAACCACGACACAGAGAAACGTGCCGACAACGAGAACGACCCTTTACGCAAGGACACTCTCGCCGCCAACGCTTACTTATTGGCTATGCCAGGCACTCCATGCGTGTTCTACAAGCATTGGATTGACTGCAAGCAGGACCTCAAGAACATGATTCTCCTGCGCAACCGTGCAGGCATCAACAACGAGAGCAAGTACAACAGCGAGGAAAGCACATCAGCTCGATTCGTGTTCACCACAACTGGTGAGAATGGAAAGCTGCGTGTTGCTGTGGGTAAAACAGCCAACAGCTATGAGCCGGGCAATGGCTATGCGCTTGCTGCCGAGGGCTACCACTGGCGCTACTTCCTTGAGACATCGCTGGAGACAGCATGGCCGTCGCTGCCGTCGGGAACTTACTACAATGAGCCTACGGTCACTCTGCGTGCCATTTCTGCCAATGCCGATGCCAAGATTGCCTATACTCTCGATGGCTCCGAGCCAACAGCCAAGAGCAATGTAGTGGCTAATGGCACTGCAATCACATTGCCCGAGGGCAACATTACGCTCAAGGTGGGATTGCTCGTAGGTGGAAACGTGAGTGGAGTGGAGACCCGCTCCTACGAGGTGAAGAGTTTCAAGCCTTACCCAATCTCTGTGTATGTCAATACAGAAAATGTGGGTTGGGACCATGCCTACTTCTGGACATGGGGAGGCGACGAAACTCACGGACCAGCCAACAAGGATTGGCCTGGCGATAAAGTCGCTACAGCCACCGAGCATAATGGCAAGAAATGGTTTGCCAAGTCGTTCAGCATCAACACGCCCACCGACTATGTGAGCTTTGTGTTTGCCAAGGACAAGAGCACTCAGACTGCCGACGTGAGCAACGTTACTGCAACATCCTATTTCGAGGTGTTGAAAGATGTCGACGGCCAAGGACATTATCTCGTGAAGGATGTCACCAAGGAGAATACCACAGCCATAATCTCCATCCACGACAATGCGTCGGCTCTCAACCGTCCTACTGTCGTAAGCACTATCGACGGCAGAACCGTGCGCCGATTCAACAGTAGTGTCGAGACAGCCAAGGCTCTTGACGGACTCGCCAAGGGTATGTATGTTGTCAATGGCAAGAAGGTTGTAAAATAAGACAAAAACATTTAAAACACCGTATATGTTTTCCGAGCCTACGGAAAATATATACGGTGATAAACAGAAAAAACATTAGCACAATGTTGCCTTAATGTTTTAAATATTATGATTCAAAACACAACATTCACAATTCAAAACTAAAAATCCCACTTTTTCTTTTATTTTTACAATATTCGTGTGAAACTGGCGTTATACTAACGTGTTTAAACGCTATCAAATAATAATAATCATCATGCTGCTTACGCTTGTCTCCGTCAGGAGCCATGCGCAGTACGACGTGTCCTTCGCCCATTACTTCGACATGGAGCCGTCGTTCAATGCAGCTGCCGTGGGTAAACAGTCAAAGCTCAATGTGTCGGCTGCCTACGCCATGGACCTTGCCGGATTCAAGAACAATCCGCAGACAATGTATGCCGGAGCCGATATGCCCTTCATCTTCATGAAGTCATACCACGGAGCCGGAGTGCAGTTTATGAACGACAAGATTGGTCTGTTCACACACAAGCGTCTTGCCCTGCAATACGCCTACAAGACAAAGCTCTTTGGAGGTCAGCTGTCAATGGGTGTGTCGGCAGGACTGCTAAGCGAGAGTTTCGACGGAACAAAAGTCGACCTTGAGGACTCCAACGACCCCGCTTTCTCTTCGACAAAGCTCGACGGCAACGCCATCGACCTCGCCTTGGGACTATACTACACCCACCGCAACTGGTATGTAGGTCTCTCGGCACAGCACCTCAACTCACCCCTTGTAAACCTCGGCGAGCGCAACGAGCTTCAGGTGGATGCCACCTATTATGCCACGGGCGGCTACGACATTCGCTTGCGCAACCCCTATCTCACACTCAAACCATCCTTCCTTGTGCGCACCGATGGAGTGGCTTGGCGAGGCGACATAAGCGGTCGGCTTGTTTACACCAACGACAAGAAGATGATGTATCTTGGAGCAAGCTATTCGCCCACCAACTCTGTTACGGTGCTCATCGGCGGCAATGTACACGGCATTGTTATGGGATATTCCTACGAGATGTACACGTCTGCCATAAACCCCGGCAACGGCAGCCACGAGATTTACGTGGGCTACCAGATGGACCTCAACCTTGTGAAGAAAGGCAAAAACCTGCACAAGAGTGTGAGAACCCTGTAGCATTAGGTAAAAAGAAAGACTGATTGTAAAATTCAGAATAATAAAATCAATCATAGATGAAAACAAGAAAAAGCATATTACTATTAGGCATCATGGCTTTCTCCATGATTCTCACCGGCTGCTTCGGCGGCAGGGCAGCCTCTTCCTCTGGACGTGGAGGCGAGGTTGTGGGAATAGGCGGACGCTCCTTCGTTGAGCCTACTCCCTATGGCATGGTGAAGGTGAACCGTGGCTATCTGCACATGGGTATCGACAAGCAAGACTCGCTGTGGGGCAAGAAGACTCCAGTGAAGGATGTGTCGGTCGACGGATTCTGGATGGACGAGACCGAAGTGTCCAACTCCAAATACAAGCAGTTTGTGGCTTGGGTGCGCGACAGTATCATCCGCACACGCCTTGCCGACCCGCAGTATGGTGGCGATGAGACGTACATGATAACCGAGGATAAGAATGGCGACCCCGTCACTCCGCACCTCAACTGGAAGAAACCCTTGCCTCGCAAACCCAACGAGGACGAGCTTCGCGCCATAGAGAGCGTATATACACGCAATCCTATTACGGGCGAGAAGATGCTCGACTACCGTCAGATGAACTATCGCTACGAGGTGTACGACTATACGGCTGCTGCTTTGCGCCGCAACCGACTTAATCCCGAGGAGCGAAATCTCAATACCGATGTCACTGTCAATCCCGACGAGGTGGTGATGATATCCAAGGACACCGCCTATGTAGACGACGAGGGACGCATCGTGCGCGAAACTATCAACCGCCAGCTCAGCGGTCCGTGGGACTTCCTCAACACCTACATCGTGAATGTCTATCCCGACACAACCGTTTGGGTGAACGACTTCCAGAATGCCGAAAACGAGGTGTATCTGCGCAACTATTATTCCAACCCTGCCTACAACGACTATCCCGTAGTGGGAGTTACATGGGAGCAGGCCAACGCCTTCTGTGCTTGGCGCACCGATTATCTGCTCAAGGGTCTTGGTCCGGAGGCACGTTATGTGCAACGCTATCGTCTGCCCACCGAGGCAGAATGGGAGTATGCCGCACGTGGCAAGTCGGGAGCTGAGTTCCCGTGGGAAGACCCAAGCGTGAAGAGTGGCGACGGATGTTTCTTTGCCAACTTCAAGCCCGACCGCGGCAACTACACCAAGGACGGCAACCTAATCACATCGAAGGTGGGAATATATGGAGCCAACAGCAACGGACTCTTCGATATGGCAGGCAACGTGGCTGAATGGACAAGCACCATCTACACCGAGGCAGGCGTAGAGGCAATGAACGACCTCAACCCTACATTGCAGTACAACGCAGCCAAGGAAGACCCCTACCGACTTAAGAAGAAGAGTGTGCGTGGAGGTTCATGGAAAGACCCCGAGTCGTTCATCCGCTCGGCATGGCGCACATGGGAGTATCAAAACCAACCGCGCAGTTATATCGGCTTCCGTTGTGTGCGCAGTTTGGCAAGCACATCAAGCGTGAAGAGTAAGGGCAAAAAGAACAAGAAATAAAAAACAAGGAGACAATGACAGTTTACAGTAAGTTCAATATAGTCTATCATCTGCAGAAGTGGATGGATAGCGTTCCCGGACAGACATTCCTCAACTATGCCTATAGCTGGGGTGCGTCGGTCGTAATTCTCGGTACACTCTTCAAGCTTACCCACCTTCCGGGTGCCAACTTCATGTTGTTTGCCGGTATGGGCACTGAGGTGTTGGTGTTCTTCCTCTCGGCTTTCGACCGTCCGTTCGACAAGACCCAAGATGGCAAGGACCTGCCTACACATATTGACGAGGAGGAAATCGACCGCGAGGAGGAAGAGGCTGAGGCAGAATATGAGGCAGAGCGCAATGGCAATTACGCTCCGGGTAATGTGCATGGTGGTGGCACTATAATTATAGGTGGTGCGTCAACATCAACAACAGCATCCAATGCCGCTACAGTATCCAATGCCGCTACAGCATCCAATGCCGCCGCTGTTGATACAGCAGCTGCCGCTGCCGAGATAGCAGCCAACCAGGAGATTGTCGCTCAGCTTGCCGATGCCCAGTCGGCTTATCTCGAGCAGCTGAAGAATCTTACAGAGACCCTTCAGAAGGTGTCGGAGCAGAGTGTGCGCCTCACCCGTGACAGCGAGGAGATGGAAAACCTCAACCGCACCCTCACCGGTATCTGCAAGGTATACGAGATGCAGCTTAAGGGAGCAAGCCAGCAGATTGGCACTATCGACCAAATCAACGACCAGAGTCGCAAGATGGCTCAGCAGATTGAGCAGCTCAACAGCATCTATGCCCGCATGATCGAGGCTATGACTGTAAACATGAACTTAAAGGTGAAAGAGTAAATGGCAATAAAGAAAAGACCGGTTTCTCCTCGCCAGAAGATGATCAACCTCATGTATGTGGTGCTCATGGCGATGCTTGCGTTGAACATCTCCTCTGAGGTGCTCAACGGATTCTCCGTTGTGGAGGAGAGCCTTAACCGCACCACAGCCAACTCGTCGAAGGAGAACCAAGTGCTCTACGATGGGTTTGCAGATCAGATGAAGGCTAACCCTGCCAAGGTGAAGGAGTGGTTTGACAAGGCTACGGCGGTGAAGCGTATGAGCGACTCGCTCTACAACTACGCCCAACAGCTCAAGCTTGAGATTGTGCGCGAGGCCGACGGTAAGGATGCCAACGTGTTCGACATTAAGAATAAGGACAATCTTGAGGCCGCAAGCCATGTGATGCTTGCTCCAGGCACCGGTCAGGGACGCCGTCTATACAATGCTATCAATTCATTCCGCGAGCGCATTCTCGCTATGGTGAGCGATGCCCATCAGCGCAGCATCATCGAGAGCAACCTTACTACAAAACTCCCCAAGAACGCTCACACCATGGGCAAGAACTGGCAGGAGTATATGTTTGAGGATATGCCTGTGGCAGGAGCCGTAACCCTCTTGTCGAAGTTGCAGAGCGATGTGCGTTATGCCGAGGGCGAAGTGCTCCACACTCTTGTGTCGAACATCGACATGAAGGACATACGCGTGAACAAACTCTCGGCTTTCGTCATCCCCGAATCGCGTACTGTCATCAGTGGCGACCAGTTTGCCGCTCAGATAGTAATGGCAGCCGTCGACACCACTCAGCAGCCCGAGATATATGTAGGCGGTCAGCGTGTTAACAATGGTCTCTATCGTTTCACGGCAGGAGCAGTGGGCGAGCATCAGTTTGGCGGATATATCACCATGCGCGATGGAGCAGGCAACGTCATACGTCGCGACTTCACTCAGAAGTACACTGTTGTTGCGCCCAGCGCCACAGTGTCCGCCGACCTTATGAATGTGCTTTATGCAGGCTACGACAACCCAATCAGCGTAAGCATACCAGGTGTGCCTCTCAATGCCGTGCAGGCATCTATGTCGGGCGGTTCGTTCCGCAGCATAGGCATGGGACGCTATATAGCACGCCCCTCGGCTGTGGGCAGCGATGTCACCATTAGCGTTGCAAGCAACGACAATGGCAAGTCGCGCCAGATGGGCAAGTTCACATTCCATGTGCGCAAGCTCCCCGACCCAGCTGCTTATATCTCTGTAGGCACCGACCGCTTCCGTGGTGGCGGACTCTCCAAGGCTTCTCTCATGGATGTGCAAGGCATAAAGGCAGCCATCGACGACGGCATTCTCGACATTCAGTTCAAGGTGGTGAGCTTCGAGGCAGTGTTCTTCGACAATATGGGCAACGCAGTGCCAATGGCAAGCAATGGAGCCAACTTCTCCGACCGTCAGCGCGGTACATTCCGCAAGCTCTCGCGTGGCAAGCGTTTCTATATCTCGCGCATCAAGGCTGTGGGTCCTGATGGCATCACACGCCAGTTGGCAGGGTCGATGGAGGTGATAGTGAAGTAAAGATTATTAATTCAACCAAGAATACAAATGAAGAAATTGCTTACAATATTGCTGGCCGCACTCTTCTGTGCCGACATCGCTTCGGCTCAGCCAGCAGCACGTCGTCGAGAGCAGGCACAGCAGCAACAGCAGAAGGAGCAGGGCTTGAGTGTGCGTGCCCAGATATCCTTCCCCACGCAGAAGGCTATGGATGAGGATGTGGTGTGGCGCCGTGACATCTATCGTGAGATAACGCTCACCGATGAGGCTAATGCCGGACTCTACTATCCCGTAGAGCCGGTAGGCTCGCAGATGAACCTTTTCACGTATATCTTCAAACTCGTGTTGCGCCGTTCGGTCACAGCCTATGAGTATCGCTTGGACGGCAACGAGGTGTTCAGCGACGACTCTAAGATAAACCTTAAGTCGTTTCTCGACAACTACCACATTTTCTACGAGCGCACCGACCGTGGCATACGCATCGACGACAGCGACATCCCATCGCGCGAGGTGACAGCCTACTACATCAAGGAGTCTACCTATTTCGACGACCGCAACGCTGCCTTCCACACCAAGGTGCTTGCCATCTGTCCTATCCTTAAGCGTGACGACGACTTTGGCGACGGGGGTACAAGCTATCCTCTTTTCTGGGTGAAATACGACGACCTTGCTCCATATCTCACCAAGCAGACTATCATGACCAGCAATCTCAACAACGCAGCCGTGATGTCGATGGACGATTACTTCACCAAGAATATGTACAAGGGCAAGATCTACAAGACCACAAACATGCTTGGCAAGACTCTCGCCCAGTACTGTCCCACCGACTCTGCCATGGCTAAGGAGCAGAAGCGCATCGAGAAGGAGCTTGCCGACTTCGAGCAGAACCTTTGGGGCAAGCCCGAGCCTAAGGACTCTCTCGACAGCATAGCCCGTATCGACAAGAAGGCTGCCAAGGCTCTTGCCAAGAAGAACCGCCGTGCGCGTGGCTCTTCGTCATCATCAGCAAAGGTGAAGAAGTCGCGTCCGTCGAGCTCTTCAAGCGGCTCTTCGTCAGGCTCTGCTCGTGTAACGGTGCGTCGTCAGCGTCATTAATCAATAAATATTTAGCGTCATTAATCAATAATACAAAGAACAAAAAGGTATGAAAAAGATTTTTACTACTGCAGTGCTTGCCGCTGCAATGCTGTTCTCTGCCAACAGTGCAGAGGCGCAGGTTAAGTTTGGTATTAAGGGCGGTCTTAACGTTACAAGCATGAGTCTCGACTCAAAAGTGTTGGATGCTGAAAACCGCGCAGGTTTCTTCATTGGTCCTACAATGAAGTTCACCCTTCCCGTTGTAGGTTTGGGCATTGACGCTTCGGCTCTCTACGACCAGCGCGAGGCAAAGGCCAAGGCTGAGGTTGAGGGCGCAGAGGTTGAGAGCAACTTCAAGACTCAGTCTGTCAACATTCCTATCAACGTTCGCTACGGCTTCGGTTTGGGCAGCACAGCCAGCATCTTCCTGTTTGCCGGTCCGCAGTTCGGCTTCAACGTGGGCGACAAGAACCAGTCAATCTTCAAGGACATGGGCGAGTGGCGCCTTAAGTCATCTACATTCAGCGTCAACGTTGGTGTAGGCGCAATGCTCCTCAGCCATCTCCAGCTCTCTGCCAACTACAACATCGCTTGTGGCAAGACTGGCGACATGACTGTGTCTAAGGCATTGGGCGAGACTGGTCAGAAATTGTTCAGCAAGAACGGTCGCACTAACGCATGGCAGATTGGCTTGGCTTATTATTTCTAATCAAGAAATACTTTAAGCTTTTGATTGACAATAAATGGCTTTCTTGTTTTGGTTGTTTGCCAAAGCAAGGAAGCCATTCTTTTTTGTATGTTACGGTAGTTTGTATGTTATATCGAAGACAGAACGGTCACCTTTCGGAAAGAATAGAAAAAGTAATATTATATTACTTGGCAAAGTATTATATATTACTTGGGCATTTTTTATATATTACTTGGGGAAGTATTATTATATTGACTTTAACTGATTTTACTTTACACTGACTTTAACTGATTTTACTTTACACTTTTCTTGTTGTTTTACTAAAATACTTCA
>ERZ1026772.274-NODE-274-length-40105-cov-10.804869_pt1 | contig 40105 bp, 63 predicted proteins | sample MGYA00380124_ERZ1026772 | MGnify/ENA primary metagenome ERZ1026772 (study PRJEB33269, sample SAMEA4719760) | human gut metagenome | biome: human-associated habitat; feature: organic feature; material: feces | place: Cameroon | collected 2013-10 ...
ACTCCGCACAGATAGGCTCTTCGGGCGACTCCGCAAAGATAGGCTCTTCGGGCGACTACGCAAAGATAGGCTCTTCGGGCTACTACGCAAAGATAGGCTCTTCGGGCAACTGCGCACAGATAGGCTCTTCGGGCTACTGCGCACAGATAGGCTCTTCGGGCGACTACGCAAAGATAGTAAGCGAGGGTAAATACTCCGTTATATGTTGCGCGGGAAACAACTCAATTGCAAAAGGTAAAATAGGTTCATGGATAACGCTTTCCGAGTGGAAATGGAACGCCGAAGAAAAAACCGATATTCCTGTTTGTGTAAAAACGGAAAAGATAGACGGCGTTAAGATAAAAGCCGATACGTTCTATAAACTCAAAAACGGCGAATTTGTCGAGGTGACAGAATAATGACGTTTAATATCGATTACAACGGCAATTTTGCGATAAAGTTTACGAACGTACACGAAGCCGATATTGATAGAATCTTAGGGTTTGCCGACGACGAGGAATTCAACGTCGTGTCGCTTAAAGACTTTGTGTTTGAGTTTATCGGCGACGAGGACTGGTTTATAAACGCTTACGCCGAACATATCGGCTCTCCGAATTATTGGAATGATTACATAGTGTTTACCGATAACGCAGTGAAATACATATCCGAGAAATTGAACGTTATAGAGAACGAACTCAAACGCAACAACGTTGCGATCGCGTGCGGCAAAAGATTGAATAATGAAAAAATGGTTACGGAAGCGAGCGAAAACGTCGGAAAAATGATAGACGACTATATTCAGACGGAACTGCAAAAGCCCGTTGAAATTTCCGTTCCGAAACGCTGCGGAGATATCGAAGACTGTTATAAGTCAATGAAAGAGGGCTGTTGCCCCGGGATTTCCGATTATTCAATCGACAATTACGAAAGAAAGGGGTGTCCGATAAAAAAGCGTATACGAGAATGTATATCCTCGGGCAGACCTTTTGAACTTAAAAGAGCATAAAGGAGATGAAAGACAATGAATTTATTTGAAAAAATTCAAACCGTCAGAAGCGAACTACGGCGCGTAAAAATTAAGATGAGCGGTAAGAACACATTTGCGAAATACGATTATTTCGAACTCGACGATTTTCTTCCGCCGCTGACAGATCTTATGTTGAAGTACAAAATAACGGCTATGCCGTCATTTACGAACGAAGTGGCTTCGCTTACGGTTATTAACAGCGAAAACCCCGACGAGCGTTACACGATAACGTCGCCGTTCGGTACGGCAGAACTTAAAGGCTGTCACGAAGTTCAATGTATCGGCGCGGTCGAAACATATCAGAGGCGTTACCTGTATCAGGCAATGTTTGATATTTCCGAAAGCGACGGTTTAAACAAAATGCAGGGTGCAGACGACGAAAAGAAGAAGCCCGCCACGGCGGCGAAATCGCCCGCAGAAAAGGCGAAACCTCAGACAGCGGGAGATAAAGCGGACAAGCCTTTCCCGGAAGCGAAAGACACGAGCGAAGCGATAAAGGCGAAACGAATGTCGGAAATCAAAGAACTTATGGCTACATATTCAGTCGACACCAAAAAGACAACAAACAATATGAAAGAGTTTTGCGAGAAATACGGTTTTCCGACCGTGACGGCACTTCCCGATATTCTATATGAGGAACTTTGTCAGAAGATAGCGGGTAAAGTTATTTAATTCGATACAAACCCGAGGGGCGGCGGGTGTGTAAATAAATTTAAAATTATTTGTGGTCAGACACCGCCCCACACAGCCACGAAAGGAGAGATATGGACGTTCAGAAGCCCGTTTATACGGAAGAAATGAGAACAAGGCTCAATTCAATGGTTCGGCTTCTTCGGCAACGCTTTTATACGAAGCAGGAACTTATGCAGATATATAACCTCGGCGAACGGCAGATAAGAATGGCGATAACCGAGATTTCGCATAAACTGCCTGTGCTGTCTACAAGCGGCACGAATAACGGCTACAAGATAGCCACAAGCCCCGAAGAACTTTCGCTTGTCGAGAACTCTTGGGCTGAACTTTCAAGCCGTATAGAGGAACTTAACAAACGCATATCGCCCCTTATAAGATTCAGAGATAAAATAAAATACGGAGTTAGTTAAGACGATGAATAAAGTAATTTTAATCGGAAATCTCACCAAAGACCCCGAGGGCGGAGAAACCTCGTCGGGCATATCGTACAGCAGATTATCAATCGCCGTAAATCGTCCGTTTACAGACGAAAACGGCGAAAGGCAAGCGGATTTCTTCAACGTTACCGTGTGGAGAGCGCAAGCTCAAAACTGCCTTAAATACCTTTGTAAAGGTAAAAAGGTTTGCGTAGTCGGAAGACTTCAAAACCGTACATACGAAGATAGAGACGGAAACAAGCGAATGGCGACCGATATAATCGCCGAAGAAGTCGAGTTTCTTTCTCCGGCGAGCAATTCCCCGGAAACAGTGCAAACGCCGCCTAAAGCCAAAACAACGCCGCCAAAACCTCAACTTGAGGCGGTTGATGAAGACCTTCCGTTCTGATGAAATGCGCGATATGCGGCGCGACCGTAGAGCGTGGCACGGTTTGCCCGAAATGCCGAAGCAATGTCTTTTCAACAAAGCCGAGCAAATACCACGCTCAGCGGGTTGACGCCGAGGACGGAAAGTTTGACAGTAAGTTAGAGTTTCGACATTGGCGTGAACTTAAATTGCTCGAGCGGGCGGGAGTTATAACGGAACTTAAACGGCAAGTAAGAATACTGCTTATACCGCAAAGCAAGTACGGCAGAGAGATTGCGTATGTAGCCGATTTCAGTTACCGGGAAGACGGAAAACTCGTCATCGAGGACACCAAATCGGAAGCGACGAAAACACCGCTTTACAGGCTTAAAAAACGGCTTGTAGCGGAGAAATACGGAATAGAGATTAAAGAAGTTACAAAGTAAAGGAGATTTATGGCAGCCCCTATTAAACAAGGGCTCGATTACTTCCCGCACGAAATCGGGTTAATGCAAGACAGGAAACTTCGAAAGGTAAAGATGAAATACGGTTGTATTGCGACAAGCGTTTACATTGCATTACTCGAAATGATATACGGCGATAAGGGTTATTACATAACTTACGCCGAAAACAAAGACGACGTTATATGGCAAATATTAGAGTTCTTGCAAGGGAAATTCCAACCTTCTGCGGAGACGGTGAGTGATGTTATTGACGGACTGGCAGACGCACAGCTATTTAGCACGGACTGCTACCCGAAAATTATAACCAGCAAACGGATACAGCAGACGTATTATTCTGCAACAGTAGACCGTAAAGCCGTTAATATCGATTTTGAAATTTGGTTGCTTTCGATAGAGGAGATGAAAGCACTGAGTTCCAAATCTTTTATCCTGCAGGAATTTATTAATCGGGCGAATAACGGAGTTAATCGGGCGAATAACGGAGTTAATCGGGCGAATAATTCGCAAAGTAAAGTAAAGGAAAGTAAAGTAAATATTACACACATTCCCCCCCTTACCCCCCCAACGGGGGAGAGTGAGGAAAACACAGAGTTAAAACACTTTCTTGAAAGTCATCCGAATATAGAGGTTGACGGGTATAACGGAAAAATCTCGGAGATAGATTTTGACCGTTTAACGGTGGCGATAGCCGAAAGCAGTTTTTTGCAAAACATAACCTCATTTTCTTGGATATGTAAACAGTATGAGAAAATAATCGGCGGATATTTCAAGGACGTGCAAAAATCCGAACAAAATAGTTCAAAAGCAAAGCCCGCCGAAAACTGGACGGATATTTTAGAGAGGTTGTAAATGGAAACAAGTATAACGACGATCTGCAACGAGATAGAAATAAGCGACAGGAAAGATACGGCAAAAGAACTTTATAGGTTTTTCAGAACGGTTACGCCGCAGTTTTATAAGCAACAAAGCGAACAGGAGATAAAGCAAACGCTTGCGAGCATTCAACTTTTAACGGCAAGCATTCCGCTTAACAGGCTCGCGGAAATGTGTCGCATAGCGGTGATGGATTATCCGAGCAGAAAAGCAGAAAACCCGAATTGTTATTTTAACCTCGATTATTTGCTCTCGTTTCGAGATCAGGCGAAAAGGAATTTACACCCGGCGGGATATTCGGTAATTCTCAATTACGATATTCAGACCGGCGTTACGACTTACGGAGATATAGATTATCTCGATGAAAACTTTAACTACCCCGACGACGCGCCGAGGTATTACGAAGAAAAATAAGGGAAATTTAAAGAAGGAGATGAAAGACAATGGTAACACGTCATCAGACAGTAAAAGCACGCCCGCAGATAAGGGGAGAGAACCCGTATCAGGAACGGAAAGCAAAGGTACAGGACAGAGTGAAACGCTCTCGTCAGATTGAATACTGTTTAACGCAATGTCCGCATAGCGATAAGCCTTGCAATGGGATATGCGAAGAACTTAAAAACTTTATCAGTGTAAAGAGAGGTGTAGAAAATGTTTAACGTCGCTTTAGGAGTGTTAGCAATCATCGAACTTGTTGCGCTTGGTGTGTGTGTAGTTAAATACCCGCGAAGCAAACGTTTCGAGCAAAGGCTTGTCGGTGTGTTTCTCTTTATGAGCATAACGATTGCCGTTGTTTGTATCTGCTGCTTAATCGTAACAATTTTTAAGGCTATTTTTTAGGAGTGTAGCGGAATATGGGAGAATTGAAAGTTGCAAACGAGCGTGAATACCTTATCAGGCGGGCAGAATGCCTTTCTAAGGCGTTTCTGCAGTCCGAGGAGTATAATTGCTTACCCGATGACAAAAGGCAGGATTTAGCGGTGTTTGCCGTCTTTGTGAAAAATTATTTAAAAAAGGAAAATGGTGAAAATGGAAATAAATAAGGTACATTGTCTTTTTGAACAGTCTGGCACATTTAAAAATGAATTTTTAAAATTAGGTATTCCAGCGTTTGATTATGATATAAAAAACGATTTTAAACAAACGGATTTTGTTTGCGATTTATTCGAGCAAATTGAAAAATGGGTATTGTAATGACGTTTCTATATTCAATAGAATGGGAAAAGATGATTTGATTTTTGCATTTTTCCCTTGTACAAGATTTGAAAATCAAATTCAGTTGCTGTTTAGGGGTGAACAATTTCAGGATAGGGATAAAGATAAAATCTTTATACTAAAACGAAATATAACATTGCATAATGAATTGAATTTATATTACACCTTAATTTCGGAACTTGCAATTATTTGTTTTAAGAAAGGTTTAAGATGTATTATCGAAAATCCCTATTCGACTGCTCATTATTTAACTCGGTATTGGTGTTTAAAACCTGCGGTTATCGATATTAACAGAGTAGAAAGGGGGGATAAATTTAAAAAACCTACTCAATATTGGTTTATAAATTGCGAACCGGAAAATAATTTTGTGCTTGATCCGATAGAGCTGTATCCTGGAAAAATAAAAGCAATTAACAGAATTAGCAATAAAGTTGAAAGGTCTATGATCACATTAGGTTACGCGAAAAGATTTATAAAAGAATTTATTTTAAAGGAGTACAAAAATGAAAATTAAAGACGTAAAAATTGGAATGAAAATTATAGGCAATGACTTGGCAAATAAGTACATTTATACAAAAAAAGGTTGGGTAGGGGTTGTTGAATGTATTCAAGGTGGTCATATCTTTGCGAGAGGTAATAGCGGAGAGTATAATTATTACCTTGACCCAAAAGCATTTGATAAATACGAAGGGGACGAAGAGGTTTTAAAAGTTTATCGCGGGGAAAACGGATACTACGTAGTATACAACGGACAGATAGTAGCAGGCTCTCGATGTCACCCTAACGACAAATTTAACGAAGAGTTTGGACTTAATCTTGCTCTTCGGAGATTCTGCAAAAAATTGTGCAACAAAAATATCGTTACGCAGAAAAAAGTTGTTGAAACGGTTATCAATGTTGATGATTTAATTTAAGGAGCAGTGAAGTGAAAGATTTAAAAGTTAATTGCGGTATAGGTGACGAGCTTTATAAAATTTGCCCAGGCTGCAAGTATGGGCTTAACGGAGAATGTCATTATTATAATGCCAATTATTATGATCATGGATTTTGTTATGAATCTGAACGCGTGAAAATTTACCCGGACGGAAGTTTTTACAAAGGAGAGTTGCAGGTTACAAAAGTACGAGTTTGCAAAAGGATGTTTTTCAATGCGAACGAATGGTTTAATATTGAATATTTTTCGGATAAGGCAGAAGCCTATAAAGCAATGGACGAGTATGAGGAAATCAGGAAAATAGAATCAAAAGAAGAACGACTTGAAAAATTTATGCGTTGGCATAGCAGACGTTTTACAGGAGTTAATTTTAAGGATAAACCGGATAAAACCTTTTATTGTCCTATTTGCGGCTTTGAAACAAAGAAATTTGAACGAAATGTCGCAGATGAGCAAGGTGTTCCGGAATATCGCATACAATATTGCCCTGTTTGTGGCACAAAGTCGGCAAGAGATGAATCCGATAAATAAATACGAAGAGGTACATTATGAAAGATGATATCAAAAAGATAGAAGATAATGCTGTTAAGGCATACATCAAAGAATTAAAATCGGCGTTAGGCTCGATGACGGGTATGTTTACGGACGAATTAGGATTCGTATTACCGTTAGAAGCGATATATAGGCAAATAAATTTTATCGCGGAAAATGGTTACACGACAAGCGAAAATTCGAACGAAAATGTAATTGACGAAGAAAAAGAATTGCTAAAAGCCAAAGTGCGAGATCTTGAATATTCTTATAAACACGCAAAGTATTACAGAGATCGCCTTACTGAGCCTGAAAAAAAGGAGATCGCGAGAGAGGCAGCGGAAAATGCTGTAAGAAATTACAAGGAAACACTTTGCGATACTTTATTGAGCCTTTGGCGATTAATGGGTTGGACTCCAGATACGTGGAAACAAGTATATTCTGAGGTAAAATAATGGGCGGAAAGTATGAAATACGCGGTTGGAACGACGATGAAGTCGGATTAAGTTTCTGTGAATTCACGGACAGTTGGTTCAAAATGAAAATATTGGTTTGGCGAGCAAAAAGAAAATGCCGTAGCGTGCTTTTAATCGTAAGGAAAAAGGTAAAAGGATTTTAGAGAGGTGAGAAATGGCAAACGATGCAGTAAATCACCCGTCGCATTATACGGACGGAAAAATAGAAGTAATAACATATATCGACGATAAGAATTTCAATTATTGTCGCGGTAATGCAATCAAATACATTTCGAGAGCCGGCAAGAAAAATTCCGAAAAGGAAATTGAGGACTTGGAGAAAGCCGAATGGTATATACACCACGAAATTGAACGCTTGGAAAAAATTAAAGCACAAAAGATAAAAGACCAAAAAATTAAAGAAGAAGCGAGCGAAAGAGCAAAGGAAAGTGGGACTGAGTTGCCTAAAACGATAACGCATTTTAACGGCGAAGAATACGATCCGGTATTAGACGACGAGGAGCAAAAATGAATAAAAGGGAATTTGCAAAACTGAAAAAATGGACGGACACCCTAACCGACGAGCAACTTAAAAAAGAGTATTATGACGCGGTGTTTAAAACGTTAGGAAGTCAAGCCGAAGAAATGTACGAGCGCGGTTATGATATCGCAGATATACGAGAAAGAGAAAAACACGAAAGGTGGCTTTCTCGGCAAAGCGATATGCTTGAAGAACTTTGCCGTCAAAGAAACATAAAATTATGGGAAGAAGATACCGATAAGAAAGGGGAACAAAAATAAAAAATGCAACATCGAATAAGTTATATGTTAGGTTTAGGAAGCCCTGAACGCCCGAGATTAAACAATAATATTACAATCCCCAAAGACGAGTTTTGGACTAAGTTTTTAGTTGACTGCATAGACAATTACGGACCTATAGCAGAATATAAAGGTTTTGATTTGCATTTGTCTGAAATGGGTTTTCTTTTCGGAATCGAGCCGTCTTATCAGTACGACGACGTATTGATAATTGGCATAATGTTTTCGGATAAAAAGAACTGTTTTATCGAGCGTGGAAAAGCGTTCGGAAGTTACGGTTCTAAACAACTGACTAAAATTAAAGTCTACGCAGATTATAAACGGCAGTCAAAGTTTACAAAGTTTATAGACAAATGGTATGAGCCATTAGTAGAAAAGTTGAAGGAGTACAAAAATGGACAAACAAATAACTTTATTTGACGGTACGTCGTTAAGCAAGGAAGCAATGGCGATAAAACTCATACAAGAGTTTGAAGATGTAAGCCTTGCAAGAAACCCGCTCGGTTACGTCGTAGGTTATAGCGGCGGTAAGGATAGCGAGGTTCTTGTGGATTTATTCATAAAAAGCGGCGTAAAATTTGTCGTTATACATAATCATACCGGATTGGACGCTCCCGAAACAGTTTATTTCATTCGTAAGAAATTCAAACAGTGGCGTGAACAGGGTATAGATTGCAGGATTTATTACCCTAAAAAGACCTTTTGGAAACTTTGCAAAGAGAAAAAAATGCTTCCCACGCGAATACAACGCTTCTGTTGTGCTGAGTTAAAAGAAAGAAACGATATTCCTGAATTGAAATTTGCAACGCATAGTTTTGGCGTTCGTAAAACGGAAAGCGTAAAGCGTGCAAGTCATCGGGATAGTATCGAAACTCGCAATACTGAAAGTTTTGGCACAAAATCACATCAAATGTTTCATTTCGATAAAGCGGAAAAGGTTAAGCAGACAAGCGCGTGTTATACGAATAAATACTTTATCGTGAATCCGATTGCATATTGGACGGAGCAGGAAGTTTGGGATTATATTCACGAAAACGAGATAGAGTATAACCCGCTATACGACAAAGGCTATTCGCGGGTTGGTTGTATAGGTTGTCCTATGGCAGGCAAACACAGAATAGAAGAACTTGTGAAGTATCCGAAATATAAGGCTCTTTATAAAAAACTTGCCGAAGAAATAGAAAAAACAATGATAAACGATAATTGGAAAATCAACAGCAAAGGTAAATATTCAAGTTATTTCGAATGGTGGCTTGAAGATAACGAGGTAGAAAAATGAATAAGAGAGAACTCGCAAAACTGAAAAAATGGACGGACACCCTAACCGACGAAGAACTCAAAAAAGAGTATTATGACGCGGTGTTTCAAACATTAGGAAGTCAAGCCGAAGAAATGTATGAGCGCGGTTATGATATCGCAGATATACGAGAAAGAGAGAAGTATGAACGGTGGCTGTCGAGGCGGAGTGCTATGTCTGAAGATATTTGCGCAGAAAGAGGAATTAAGTTATGGGAAGAAGATACCGATAAGAAAAGCGACAAGGAGAATAAAAAATGAAAGAAACATTTAGAATTATTTTATATGTAATTTTTGCACTAACAATTTTATTTGTGGCTTCTTCGTGTAACGACGCAGGTTGCGTGCAGAAAAACATAGAAATGAAAAGCGACACTTTCAGCACTTATCGAAAGGTAACTGTAATCAATCTTAGAAGCGATAAGATACTTTTAGAAGTTGAGGGTTATTTGAGCATAAAAGACAGTACGGACAAAGAACTTGCGATTATTATTCAAACAGGCAAGAATGAATATAAAATGCACTATGTTTACGTTGGAAGTGAGATTGTTTATTTGGTTGAACAGTTGGAAAATACAACGACAGACCCGTATCATTGGTATATTCGTATTCACGCGGTATTGCCCGAAATTATTTAGTGAGGTAGAAAGATGAAGAGTAAAGAAGAACTTGCAAAAATGTTAGGTGTTAGCAGGAGAACGCTTTGGAGAAGAAAAAAAGAAAAATGAAGGAAGAAAAAGCGAAACCTAATTGGATAATGATTTGTGCTTTTTGTATAGCCGTAATCGCACTTATTATAACCGCAACCGGTTGGGTTAAGAAGTCAATATCAAACTACAACTACTGTATCGATAATATTCCGTCAGCGAATTGGTTTGAGGAAGATTTAGAAGGACCATTTTTAACAACCGGCGTTTATGTTTTAGATATTGACGATGAAGGAGATGGTCTCGTCGTTGTTCAAATATACATTGAAGAACCAAACGGTTGGGGGCGATATTACCGCTGTTTATATAGGTTAAAAAGTTTTGATTCGTTAAATTGGCACTGGGAATTAGTGAGATACATATAAACTTCGGGGATATGAAAGACAAACAATAAAACCGAGGTGTAAAATGAATAGAGTAGAAGTCAAAGAGTATTTAAGACGATATAAAAGAGCCTGCTCGGACTACGAAAGGGTTAAATATAACCTTTACGCGGTAAATAACGACCTTTACGGGTTACAAGTCACAAAGTACGATAAAATATCCGTACAAGGCGGGAACGGCGTTAAAGAACGGTTAGAGGGGCTTATGGATAAGTCTGAAAAACTCGGAAAGCAACTCAACGAACTCGGGGATAAAAAAGACGCTATCAGAGAGGAAATCGAGCAGTTCATTCGGGTGCTTAATAACCCCGAGTGGGAAAACGTTCTGTTCGACTTCTACATAAAAGACTTAACTTACACGGAAATAGAAAAGCAACGCGGCTATGCGTGGGGAGTTCCTAAAAACATAACCGCGCTTGCCTGCGTTCGGCTCGCTCAACTTTGGACGTGCAAGAAGTACATAAAGGAATTTAAAGAAGAAAACAACTAATTAAAAGGCGGAGAAATCCGTCTTTTTTTATAAAAAAAATTTTAAAAAACTTGCGTAAAATAGTTGACAAACAGGCAACTATTATTGTATAATATAAACGTAACAAGGAGATAATAGCAATGCCGATAACAGGAAAGGAAATGGTAAAACTTCTAAAAGAAAACGGGTTTATAGAAGTTAGCCAAAAAGGAAGCCACTTAAAAATGATTAACCCGAAAACAAAAGCCGTTACGATAGTTCCGATACATAGCGCGGACTTAGGGAAAGGCTTAGAACAAGCAATATTAAAGCAAGCGGGGCTGAAATAAGCCTTGCTTGCATAAAAAATAGAGAGGTAAAAAAATATGAAAAAAGAAGTAATTGAACATAGAATCTATCCTGCAATATTTCATAAAGACGAACAGGGATATTGGGTTGAGTTTCCTGATTTGCCCGGGTGTAATACTCAAGGGGCTACTTTAGAAGAGGCTTATAAAATGGCGAAAGAAGCGTTGGCGTTGTATTTAGACGGAGAACAGGACATTACGCCGAGCCTTGTTGAAAATATATCTGTTGGCGGAAACAATAGAATTATGCTTGTTGAAGCCGATAGTGGCGAGGATATAAAGCATTTTTATAAGTCAGAGATTCCCGAAACTTTTGAGAATGGATTAAAAGAAAAAGGGTTTACTCAATATCAGGTTTCTCAAATATTGGATATTGATAAGGCTTATGTTTCGCGTATTGCAAAAGGTGAACGCATACCTGCGCCTGATGTGGCGAAACGAATCGGTTTATTGCTTGGTTTTGATTGGCGTATATTTTACGATAATTCTCGTTTGTGAAAGAAATTTTCATAAATCAGTTACCAAAAATTACCAAAAGTTACTTTTTGCGTGCTATAATGGTAGCATAAAAATTTATAAACGTCGTCCGAAAGGTCGGCGTTTTTTTATGGGTAAAAATGGAACAGGTTTTAAAATTATCTGAAATAGTACCGTATGAGAACAACGCAAGAAAGAACGATAAAGCGGTTAAAGACGTAGCCGAGAGTATAAAGCAATGCGGATATATCGCGCCGATTATCGTTGATGAAAACAATGTCATTTTAGCGGGGCATACACGCTATAAGGCTTTAAAGAAACTCGGGTATAAAGAGGTCACCGTCAGAAAGGTTTCAGGGCTTACAGACGAACAGAAGCGGAAATACAGGCTATTAGATAACAAAACGAATGAACTCGCCGATTGGGATTTTGAAAAGTTAAAAAACGAAATCGATGGGCTTGACTTTTCGGAGTTTGATATAGACTGGGGGATTGAAGAAGATAAAGAGGTTGTAAATATTATTGAAGATACCCCAATCGAGGTTAATAATACTTGTGAGCCCATAACAAAACTCGGTGATATATATCAGTTGGGTGAACACCGTTTGATGTGCGGCGATAGCACGGACGCTTTGAATATCAATCTTTTAATGGACGGCAAAACGGCTGATATGATATTCACAGACCCGCCGTATGGATATGAATATCAATCGAATATGCGAACAAAAAGCAAGAAATTTGACGTTTTGAAAAACGACGATAAGATTCTCGAATTTATGCCCGCGATAAAAGATATATGTAAAGGATTTATTTTTATTTGCACAACGTGGAAAGTCCTTGATAAATGGTTGCCACTCTTTAATAAATATTATGATTTAACAAATATGATTATATGGGATAAAGGCGGCGGGGGGATTGGCGACCTTGAGCATACATTTTCAACTGACTATGAAATAATATTATGTTCTAACAACGGGGCAAAAATAACAGGTAAACGTATCGGGAGCGTTTGGAACGTACCGAAAGACAATGCGAGCGATTATGTTCACGCAACGCAAAAACCCGTTAAACTTTCGGCGATTGCGATTGAAAATACGACAAACAAAAACGGTGTTGTATTAGATATATTCGGCGGTAGCGGTAGCACGTTGATAGCCTGCGAACAATTAAATCGTAAGTGCTATTGTATGGAACTCGACCCGAAGTATTGTGATGTTATCATAAAGCGTTGGGAAACCTTTACAAGTAAAAAAGCAATAAAATTAAAATAAAGGAGCGATATGGCAAGACCTCGAATACAAATAGATATTACGCAGTTCGAAAAACTTTGCGCGCTTTTGTGTACCGAGGAAGAAATCGCAAGTTATTTTAATTGTTCCGTCGACACGATAGAAAAGTTTTGTAAACGAACGTATAGTGTAAGTTTTGCGGAGATTTACAAACAAAAGAGCGGTAATGGCAAAATCGCGTTAAGGCGTTATCAAATGCAACTTGCGCAAAAATATCCTGCAATGGCTATATTTTTAGGCAAGCAATACCTCGGGCAAAGGGATATTGTGGATAAAGAAACCGAAACCGTAAAGGGAAGCGAAAGCGTTCTCGCAATCACCGATAAACTCAAAGCCCGCCGCGTTGAGGGCGTAGAAGAGCCTACGACCGACGACAAGACGGAAAGCGAGGCAGACGGTGAGTAATATTCAATTCACAGATAAAATGCTTGACGCCGTTTCTGTGGCGTTAAAACCGCAAGTCAATTTATTAACGTTTGAGGGTACTGTAAGGTCGTCTAAGACCGTTACAGCCGTTCAAGCGTTTTTTTATAGAGTGGTACAATCCGACGGCTTTCTACACCTGATAGCAGGGCGAGACTTTGATACGATAAAGAATAACGTACTCGAAGCGGACGGCTTAGGGCTTATCCCGCAGTTCTCGCCGTATTGCAAACTCGAAAAGGAAACTATCGGCGGTAGTTTTGTGCGTATTAAGTTCGGACGAATAAGCAAAAAGATATTGCTCGTCAATTACTCGAACATATCGCAATGGAAGAAGATCCTCGGTTCGTCAATCGAATGCGTGTTTATAGACGAGGTCAACATTGCCGATAAACAGTTCGTAGACGAGTGTTTTGCTCGTCAGGTATCTTTCGACCACCCGTTTACGATATTCACGCTTAACGGCGACGTGCCGTCACATTGGGTATATACGGACTATATCAACAGTTCGACGATAATCGGGAAAACCCCTGCTTCTATCTTTGCGGATATGCAGAGAACGCCAAAGGTCAAAGGGCGTTACTATATGCATTGGACGTTTGAGGACAATCCCGTTATGACGCCCGAGAAGATAGAAAGAGCAAAAGCCCTTTATCCTGTCGGCTCGTACTATTACACGATAAAGGTACTCGGCGAGCGTGGCGCGCCCGGTGAACTTATATTTCTTGATTACCTTTCCGACAGCGTGATAAAGCATTACGAATATGATTACTTTGACCTTTATACCGTCGGTGTGGATATAGGCGCGACAAGGGCTAAAAACTCCGTGTCGCTTATAGGCTTTAAACGCGACTTCTCTGAGGCGGCGGTCGTGGATTGTCAGCCGTTTGATTTGTGCGGATACAAAGAAAAGACAGAGCGAATCGAAAGCATTATCCGAGGGTGGCTCGCTAAAGGTATTTATATCGAGGGTGTATTCATCGATAGCGCGGAGCAGAACTACATAAAAGATTTACAGACGACGTTTAAGTCGGAATATCTTCCGTCCGTGGCAGGTTCGTATAAGGCTACAATCAAGGCGAGAATCGATTTGTTGATAATATTGCTATCATTGGGCAGGTTTCATTTTAACGACAATGAGGGCGGAAAGAAAGCCTTACAAGCGTATAAAATAGCAAAGTGGACAGAGGGCAAGAAAGGCGAAGAAAGAGAAGATAACAACGAGCCGCAGAACGATATTATGGATAGCGTGGAATATGCCGTTACAAGGCATATGAACGCGTTGTTAAAGGTGGCAACGGAAAGAGGTAAAGTATGAGTTTAAAAGACTTTTTTACAAGGCGGCGGTTAAACCGCTTGCAAAGAGATTTGAATATGCTGAGAGATACGATTAAATTTAACCCGTATGCGGTGGCTATGATAGACAGCGAAACGGATAAAGACTTCTCGCGCCGTATAACGGAATATCGCGTGTGGTCTATGGGCAATTCGTATGTGTTGCGCCGGTTCTTTGTCGGAACGCTTGAATATCGTACCTGCAATTACTTTTGGACGCGCGCGCCGTTATCTTACCGAATGATACATAGCGGCTTGCCGGGGCTTATTTGTTCCAAAATGCCGAGAATACTTTTCGGCAACGGAATAGCTCCCACGGTTTCGGTATACAAGGATAGCGGAGAGGTTGACAAAAATAAAACGAAAGCGGCGACGGATTACACTTTACAACTTATCGACAAGGTAAAGTTACGCGACGTATTGACGGAGTGTGCGACTAACGAAAGTTGGGGCGGACACTCTTTTATTAAGTTTTCGTTTGATACGGATCTTTCAAACTTCCCGATAATCGAGGCGGCGGATATTATGTCGACCGAGGTCGTAAAAGAACGTAACGAAACCGTCGCTATAATCTTTAAGACATGGTATGAAGACAAAAAGAAAGGCAATCAGCAGCGTAAATACCGGTTAGACGAGATATACACCACGGACGCAACGGGTGACGCCGTTATTCGCTATGAACTGTATGAACTCACCACAGGCGAAGAAAAGCGCGTGCCGCTTAATTCTATACCCGAAACGCAGAAGATAGTAGAAGCGGTAAACGGCGACGACGAGGTTGTTTTTACGGGTTTAAAGGGTATGCTTGCCTTTGAGAAGCCGAATAAACTTCCGTCGCTTGAGTTTCCGCATTCGAACTATGGCGCGTCAGACTTCGAGGGGGCAACCGATTCGTTTGACGCGGTAGACGAGGCGTATTCGACGATTATCAACGAAATACGAGATAACAGAACGTTCAGGTATTTTGCAAGCCACAATTTCCGCAGAGATAAAGATACGGGCGAGATATTAACGCCCGATGACGGTTTTACCAAAAACTTTGTGCTTACCGAGGGAGATATAGACCAAGAGCAAGGGGTAAACAAAAACCGTATTGTAGACCAAATCCCCGATAAGACAGAAGAGCATAAAGCGAAGTATTTAACAGCCGTTACGGTGGCGTTAAACAAGGCGGGGTTATCCCCGTACAGCATAGGCATAACGGGGCTTGAAAGTATTAATCAAAGTGCAGAAAGTCAACAGGAGAGAAACAAGGTCACGCTTGAAACGCGTAAGGCTAAACTCGAATTGTGGACGCCGTATCTTTCGAAGGTACTTTCGCAGTTGCTTGCGTTTAATACATACCTTTTAAATACCGTAGGCGTAAAGCAAGACGATATGCCGCTTCCTGATATGGATATAACGCTTTCGACTGTAACGATTGATTTCGGAGAGTATTTGCAAGACACCGACAAAGACCTTGTGGATATATGGGGGCTTGCGAAGTCGCAGGGCATATCCTCGACACAAAACGCCGTCAGAGAACTTCACAAGAGTTGGAGCGAAAAACAGATTCTTGACGAAACAAACGTTATACTTTTTGAAAACGGTATGGCTACCGATACGCCGAACGGTTTACCCAATCTTACGGGTATAGAGACGGACGAGGAAGACGATACCGACGAGACGGACGAAAAAGACAACAAGGACGATAAACAGGGCGGTGATACGACTTGAGCGATTTAAGGTCGTTTACGCCTGTTGAGCCGAACGTTGCGGGAAAGGCTTTAATTGCCGTTCAGGCGGTAATTACAAAGATAAAAGAAGCAATAGTCGGGAATGTGGCGAAAGGCGTGTCAGAGGACGAAATAACCCGTCAACTCAATAAACTTATATCCGACTTTTGCAAGACTATCGATAACGAGGCTTTAAGAGAGCAAAACCGCAAGGCGTTAGTCACTGCGGCGAAAAAGTGGTATTACACAACAATCCGAACGTTTGAAACGGTAAACCGCAATTTGTTATCGATGAGCGGGAACGTTTACCGCTTAGGCGTAGGCAACGATTCAAAGAGTTATTTCAACACAATTCGTCCTATGCACGACAGAGGCATAAACATAGGCAAGCCGCTTATAGAAGACTATAAACGAAGCGTTCGGCTTGCTATGAAAGCCTTATCGGCAGATCCGCCGCTTGTGGTAACACGAAAGGACGGCGTTGTGTATAAAGTACCGATTCGCAACCGTGCGGAAATGGCGGTAAGATACGACGCAAACGTTAAGGACTTGCAGAAGTTCGCACAATCGGGCGTTGACCTCGTGTGGACTTCTCAGCACCCGAACTGCTCGCCGAGGTGTAAAGACTTTCAAGGTAAACTATGGAGCATAAGCGGCAAAAGCGGTAAGATTAACGGAATAACTTATCGTCCGTTATCTGAAGCGTTACAAGGCAAGTTAAAGGACGGAAACGGCATTATAACGGGTTATAACTGCCGTCACCGTTTGATAGAGTACACGGAAAACTCCCGCCCGCCACAGGAACTGTCAGAGGCTCAGATAAAGAAAGAATACGCAATCGATACAAAGCAACGAGCCTATGAAAATAATATAAGGCATATGAAGACGAACGAGCGGCTTTTAAGGGCGGCGGGCGACACAGAGGGCGCAAAACAACTGCGGCGCAAGTGGCGTAAGGCAACGCTTTTATATCAGGCTTATTCGTTCCGAAACGGACGGGCATATTACCCCGACCGTTGCACAATAGACGATACGGAAGTAGAAACAACAACTTAATAAATCAAGACGAGGTAAACACCCCGTCTTTTTTTATACCTGCCCGTGCGGGGCTTTAAACGCAAAATTTGTCGCCGCCCGACGTTTAAACAGGCGACACGACAGCGGAAGACACCGCTTAAAACGTTAGTCGTGATAGGAGTAGTAACAATATGGCAATCAAAGAAATTCTCGGTGAGAAGTACAAAGACGGAATGACTGTTGAAGAGGCAGACAAGGTCTTAGGCGAAATGGGCGCAAAGATTTTCGACCTTTCAAAAGGCGAGTACGTTGGGAGAGGGCGGTATCAAACCCTTGAAGCAGACGTTAAGGCAAAATCGGAAGAGAACGCCGCGCTTGTCAAGCAACTTGAAGAACTCAAAAAGGGTAGTCCTGAAATACGGGCGGAAATTACCAAGTTGCAGGACGAACTCAAAGCCAAAGACGAAGAGTTCTCGCGGAAGTACAACGCGAGGGAGAGAGAGTACCTCATAGACGACATTCTGAAAGACGCAAAGCCGAAGAACCTCGGCGCGCTTAAAGGCGCGTTAAACGGCAAATTCGATTTTGAGAAAGCCGAAGTAAAAGACGGCAAGGTCGCAGGGCTTTCCGAGATTTTAACACAACTCAAAGAATCGGACGGCTATCTGTTCGAGGATAGCGCACCCGCTCCGAGAGGCGCAGGCTTACCCCCTGCGGGAAAGAACCCGAACGCAAATGACGGAGCGTTCAATTTTAACTTTACCGGCGTTCGGAAAAAAGAGGGTTAAAAACAAATAAAAACAGGAGTTTAAAAAATTATGGCATTCACTAAGGCAAATTTGAACTACGCGCAGGAATATTCCCGCGCATTGGCACAGGCGTATCCTTACGCCCTTTATTTCGGCAAACTTTACAATGTCGAAAACGATTCGCGTTATCGTTGGATTAACGCGAACACCATTCAGATCCCGATTCTCTCCGTTAAAGGTCGTGTAGACGGCGACAGAGACTCTATCGGAACTGCGGCGAGAAACTACAACAACACGTGGGAATCGAAGCAGATAACGAACTTCCGTAAATGGAGTACGCTCGTTCACCCGCTCGATATCGACGAAACGAATATCGTTGCTTCGATTGAAAACATAACCAAAGTTTTCAACGAAGAGCAGAAATTCAAAGAAAAAGACTGCTACCTTATCAGCAAGGTATACAAAGACTGGACGGCTCAGTCTAAAACGGCAGACGCAACGGCAATCACCGCTTCCAATATTCTCACCGTAATCGACAAACTTATGGAGAATATGACCGAGAAGAGAGTACCTACGCAGGGCAGAATCCTTTATCTCACGCCCACGATGAACACCTATCTCAAGTCGGCTCTTCAGCGTAGACTTACGGCAACGGACGACGTTGTTCGCAGACAGATCGAAATGCTCGACGACGTAGAAATCGTTGAAGTTCCGTCCGACTGTATGAAGACGGCGTACACCTTTACCGAGGGTTGCGAAATTGCAACGAAAGCAGGACAGATTAACCTCTTCCTTGTTCACCCGTCGGCAGTTATCACTCCCGAAAAATACAACTTCGTTAACCTCGCCGAACCTACGGCGGTTACCGAGGGTAAATATTACTACTACGAGGAATCGTACGAAGACGTATTTATTCTCAACAAGAAAGCAGACGGTATCGCTTTCAATATCACCGCTGCGGCGTGATAAACAAAAAAGCGGCTTTGAAAAACACAGCGCAAAGCCGCTTCCCCTTGCGGGGCAGGAGATAAGAAATGACTGTTAAAGAAGCAAATAAATTTATAGCCGAATACGCGAGTTATACGGGCAAGGATTTAAACGAACTCGTCAAATCACACCCGCAACTTAGTATGCTTTTAAGTGACGGCGTAGCCCTTGTAAACCGCGTAGAACGTATATTGCAGGAAGAAATCAAGTCGCGGTCGCCGCTTACCGTTCTCGAGAAAATGAGCGTAATGCAGGCGGCGGCGTTTAGAAACGCTATGACGGAACAGATAACGTATATCATAGCGGGCGGGGATTTTTCGCTTTTGACAGGCTATAACGACGTTGACAATACTTCGCTTTCGGTTAAGGAAATACGCGCAAAGCAGTTTTCGCCGTTGGCGATTAAAATACTTTCAAACGCAGGGCTATTATATAGCGGCTTAGATTACGCAAGCCCCGTGCCGTTGGGGTGGTGGGGCAAATGATTCATATAGGCTCGGACTTTGCGATTTGGAAAAAACACATAGTAAGCGCGGAGGGAGAGTATCTTGGCGCGCAGAACATAGGCGAAAGTTTCATTGCTTACGAGCGGGAACTTACCCGCAGAACCGAAAGGAACGTTATCCCCGGAACGACTTCAACCGTGAGCGAGGCGACCGTTACGCTTGTGACGTCGGATAATATAGCCTCGAAAATAGAGGCGGACGACACCGTAATATGGCGTGATACAAGTTATACCGTTCTCGGTACTTCGTGCGAAAGGAAGAAGGGCGGATATATGTTCCAAAAAAATTATTTAATCTATTTACAAGGCTGAAATGTGGAATAAGTTATATTTGGCGCAGGACGTTATTATGTCTGTTTTAAAGGTATATTGTCCGGTTGATACAGGCAGATTAAGTGCTTCAATAAACGCGCAAAACGAAAGCCTTTTGATTACAATCGGCGATGAGAATGTTCAATATGCGCCGTATACTAACGAAAGTTGGGATAATTTCAAACCGCCGTTGAAAGGACATAAGAACCCGAACGAGGGTTGGATAGAACGCGCGCTCGATGTAGCCGTACTGATAGTCGACAGACTGTTACAAGGCTCGATAACGGAAGCGGAAGCAAGGGAAATAGTAAACTCTAATAGCGCGATATGGCAAAAGAAACTTGACAAAATCGCCGAAAAAAAAGAAGCAAAAGCAAGGACGATTTAAAATGAGATTCGAAGTATGGTATAAGTCTGTTTTAAAAGAAAAAATAGAAAGCAAGGGTTATGACGTTATAGCCGTAAACGATAACGCTTTCAAAGTCAACACCCTTATGGATAAAAGCGACAAAACCGTGTTAATGCTTGTGCAGGGCGGGAATGTCACAAAAAGTAATATTAATGACTACGACTTAAACACAATGCCCGTAATCGTTAACTTTATCGTGCCACTTGACAAGAAAAACGACTTTATGAGCGGTCTTTGCGATATATCCGAATCATTGAATGCTTCGTTACATAATACGGTTTTAAACGGCAAATCTATTCGTTACAGAGGTATATACAATACGCCGTACGTACTTGGTGAAACAACCGAGATACGCCACGGCGGCGGCACGATGAAAGTGTGCGCCGTGCAATGGATAATAACGCTTAACTTTGGCGAGGACGCTTATATTTATACTCCTGCGCTTAAACTTATCATAAACGGAACGGAGTATAACGTTACGCAACTTATGCGGTTTGAATTCGCTTATGCGCCCGCATACGATAATTGGCAAGGCTTCGGAAAGGAAAAGACAGATTCGGTTAAACTATCGGAATTGCGAACTTTCGTGCTTCAAGTGGCAATGCAGGATTTTATCGACCAGACCGTCGGTACTTTTCAGTATCTGTTGTTTAAAATCGCAACCGGATTTAAGGTTAATTCGGTATCACTCTGGTGGCTCGGACATACAATACCGATTAAGCAGTTTTCGCTTTCGGGAGCAACGGAAAATAACACAGGTTCGTACCTGATATCATTAGAGGCGTAATATGGCGGTTGAGAAAGAAGATAACAGAACATACAACATAAACCTTAACCTTAACGTAAACGGTGGCGAATTGTCGGGCGATGACCTTAAAACGCCCGAGGAAAAGCAGGAATCCGACAAAGGTAATTTCGGAAAACAGCCGGGCGTTGAAAAATCCAAAAACGTAGATCAAGGTAAAATGGCAAAAGCCTTTGCTAAGCAACAGGGTATGAAAATAGCAATGGCAGCCGTTAGCAATTATGGAAACCTTACAGGCGATTACATTACACAGAACAATCTTCAAACCGCCACGAGTATAGGAATGACTGCCGTTAACATAGGTATGGCATTTGCGGCGGGCGGCGTAGTTGGCGGAGCGTTTGCTATTGGTGGTGAAATAGTATCGCAAGGAATTAATGTTTACAAGTATTTCAGCGATAGGGCAAGGGCAGACAAAAACGCCCGTTGGCTCGCTCAGAGAGTGAATTATACGGCATTTAAATGAGGGGCATAATATATGGCTACAAACTATTTAAAAATAACTCATACGAGCAAAAAAACAGGTGTAGAAACGGTTATTTTTGACAATACCGCTAATAACCTTATAAACAACGTAGGAACGCTGACAACAGGCGTTCCTATGACGGAATCTATGGACGACGGTATGAATACCGCCGTTTTAAATTTAAAAGAGTGTAACGGGGCGAATGTTGTTCCCGAACTTTTTGAGCCTTACGACATAATAAAGACTACCGAAAAGACAGGCGATTTAACAACAACAAAAACGTACCTCGTAGGCATAGACCATAGACAAGTGGATAATCCATATCAAAAGACATACGAAAAAACCGTGTCGCTTGTCGAGCCAACAAAGTACCTCGATACAATTTGGATTTACAATTGCAATTTAACGGCGAAATCAAAACAGTTGACGACGCAAGTTAAACGGCTTTTAAAAAACGCCGAGATAATACTGAATTACGAATCTCAAAGGGTAAGTATGACGGTGGAGTTGGAATCACTTTTAAACAACTTCGGTAGCGAAGACTTTTTCTTTGATAACATAACGCTCAGAGAAGCGTTATATCGTATGTTTGAGGTTGCCCACATTGTGCCGTATGTAACCGATATTACTTTTTACGAGGGCGATATCTCCACGATAAAACTTCACTATAAAACCAAAAACGAATTTACTAACATAACGACTTTAAGCGGTTACGGCGAATTTATCGGCGACGAAGCGGAAACCTCAATCGATAACTATTTCGGAACGTTAAAAGCCCGCGGTTATAATTCGGTTGCTAAAAACGTTATGAAAACGGGGGTTCGTCCGTTTACGACCGCAGAAGCAATATTGACGGTAAATAATGTTGTTGCAGATTTAGGGTTTCCGATAGAGGATATAACAACTTTTAAAGTAGGTTCACCGAATTTAGAAGTCGCCTTTAAATGGGCTGTCGGCGGAGCGTCAAACAGTACTTTAGTAAGGCTCGATTGGTGGTTTAATATTGAAAATGCTATTATAGATTCCGAAATCTATCAATTATTAACACAAGACGAACAAGACGTTAAAATTCCTTACACAAAGGGGAATACTGTAGTTGGTATGTCAAAAGTCTATAAGACAATTTGGTTTACGCATAGTTCATTTGACGAGATAGTAAAGGCAAAATCTTCCGAAGATTTTGCGAAAGGAATAAATAGCGATATTTATCAATATTGCAAGCGAAATAATATACAAGATGAAAATGGCAGTACCGCATATTTGAATATCGGAAACCCCGATTCGTTCGGTATAGAACTATGGGATTTTTCATTAAAAACGGCTTATTTTCAATCCGAGTTTATTCCTCGAATAGACACCGTTATCGAAATAAGCAAACCCGGGGTTTACGATAACGATCGATTAAAAATCGGCATACTCGACGGACAGAACGCAAACAGTATAGACATAGTCAGGCACGGTCGGTCGCTCGGAAGTTTAGCCCGCAGAACAGGAAACGCGGAAATGCAACTCGATTTCCATTGCGATGATTTCAGTCAACTTATGCCTGTTATGGGTAAATTCAGCAAGCTAACGGGGCGTGATAGTTATCTGAACGGATATGTTATAACAAAGCGCGAATACGGCATATACGACAATCAGATAAAAGTACGGTATTATTGCACGAAAGACTATCAGGCGATAAACGAACGAATCGGCGTAAACCGAGAAAAGAGGCTCTATGCAATACCGCTCGAAGCGACGGATTGCCCGATTCATTTAAAGTATTACGTAACCCTCGGGCGGACTTCTCGTGCTTGCGGAGATTTTCCTGTAAAATTTGTCAGTTCGCTTATACAAGGGGTTTTATATACCAATCGCAATGAAGATAGCCGCGTAAGTTATATGTATTTACAAACCAATGAGGCGTTATCCGCGCATGGCGACGTTCCCGCGCAGTTAAGCAGAGATCAATATTTTGCAATGCCGTGTATGGCTTACGCCGCAGATAAAACGGTTGTATTTATGGCTCAACCGCTTGATAACTACTCCGTGGGTTACACACGCGGCGGGCGATTCCTGCAATGGTGGGGCGGCGGTATGGAAATATTTTATAATCCCTACACCGACGCTAACGGCGAATGTTCAAACTTTACGTTGTTCTTAGCGTCAAAACAAGCCGTAGACGCTTCAATCGATACATATCCGAAAGTGACGAAAGGCGGCGAAACAACATTGTCGCAGACTATGTTTATAAATTACGTAAAAGACAGAACGCAACGCCCCGTCTTTTTTGTCGATTTGGAGTTTTTACCCGCCGAGGAAGAATACGGCGCGATAGTTTTCGGCGAAGCAATGGCAAATCAAAACTCTTTCGTAATATCCGAAACACAGCCGATTCGATATGTGTACGTCGGTACAAGGAAATACGTTACCGGCGACACAAAGATAGTCGGAAGAAAATTAACGGGCGAAGCAAGAGAATACTTTCAGTTGACTTCAAATAATACCACGGTATCGCTGATTTGCGTTAAAGAAATCCATTGTAACAAAGCAAATAACGAGTGCGCTATCGCGATAGGCGATGAAAACGGCAATTTAATTATGGGTTTCAATTTGACGGATATAGAGGCGAACGACAACTTTTACTTTAACATTTCAAGAAAACTTTAAGGAGTAAGTTATGATTATTAAATTTAATAACAGCGGACAGGTTACGGACATACAAGACAACGTGCTTGTTGCGAACGGAACTTACGGAAACGCGGTTATTTCGTTCGAAGCGGACGATGATATACCGCAGGAAACGCTAAATAAAATAAAGACCGCTTTGCTTTCCGTCGTAAGAGCCGACGGCTTAGCCATAAACGACCTTTTCGTTACTGTGGGCGACAGAAAGTACACGGTAGTACTTCAGCCGTCTTGGGGCGTTTTAGACGTTCCGGGAACAATTCAGATTTCGTGTCAGTTCACTTTATCGGACGGCAGTATACTTGCAACGATAGCGGTTGCGGGCTTTGTTCAGAACAATATCGGTACGCTTACAAAAACGCAGGCGGACGACGTGGAAGAGCGTATTAAAAGTAAGTATATCGACCCGATGAGCAAAAACATATCCGAGAAAGTTGACAAGTCGTCTGTAGGGCAGGCGGCGGGCGTAGCAGGGCTTGACGCTGACGCAAAAGTACCGCTCTCGCAACTGCCCGATACGGTCGGAAAAATCCCCGATAAGGTCGATAAAAGCGAAGTCGGCAAACCCTCGGGTGTTGCGGGGCTCGGCGGTGACGGGAAAGTGCCTATGTCGCAATTACCCGATATTTCGGGCGGGTATCATATCACGATTACTTCGGATACGGGAAAGATAACGCAAGAGCAATATGATTCGCTTAAAGCAGATAAGAGCAGTTACGTTATACTTGATAAAGGCATCGAAAAAGATATATTCAGGTTTTATAATGAACTTTCAGGCACTTTAAGTTTCAGTAGCGCAGACGCAAATATTCTTATGGCGATAGGCGAAGACTTAAATTATTCCGTCACACGCAGACCTGTAGAAACCTCAACAAACAAAACAGCAAACATAACGGCAAGTTCAACAGACGTGGAATATCCGTCGGCAAAAGCGGTTTACGATTTCGTGACAAGCAAAGTCGACGCAATAAACACGGAACTGACTAAATTAGACACGGGCACGGGGGTGTGATATGGCTATATCCGATACAATCGATTCGTTAAAAGAGCATATAGGCAACGCGTATACGGCTATCGGTAAGAAAAAGGGAAAAGTGCCGACAAACAAAAATTGCGAAAACTTACAAGCGGCAATAGAAAGCATTTCTACCGAAAAAGAAGAGCAAACTAAAACGGTGACTATTACCGAAAACGGTACACAGAAAGCAATTCCCGACGAGAATAAAGTTTTAACGGAAGTAACAATCGTTACGAACGTTCCCGCCACGCCTACGCAAGAGGTTACCAAAGACCTCGATATGGCGGCGGGCGATCAGATTATAATACCCGCAAGCGGTTATAATTTATCTAAAGCAACGGTAAAAAAACCCGCAACTTTCGTTGCAGGGAATATCAAAAAAGGCGTTGATATCGGCGGGGTTACAGGTACGCTTGAAACCCAAAAGGAAGAAGAGGCGGGAACTGCAACGATTACGGAAAACGGTTCTCAAACATTTTCGCCTACTTCGGGCAAGGTTTTCTCGGATTTCACGGTTACAACAAACGTGCCTACAGGCATTAACACGGACGACGCTACGGCGGTTGCAAGCGATATACTGAGCGGAAAAACAGCGTACGCAAAAGGCGTTAAACTAACTGGCTCGGTCGAAACGTATAACGGAACATTTGTTGTAAAGGCGTCGTGGAAAGCGTCAGTGTCGAATTTGGGAGCGCAAGATCCTAATGCTGTAGTATTCAATACGCCTGAAGATAGCGTGCCTAAACCGTGGAGCGAAGTTGAATTTAATGGCGACGTGTTTATAAAGTTCCCCAAAATGTATAAGAAAATCGTTACTGTAACGGGTAAACAGATAACCGCTTTTGAAATCGCAAATGCAAAACTTGACGACGATTACAAACTCTATCCTTGCTTTATCGATGAAAGCGGAAACGAACTTGATTATATTCTTGTTGGTAAATATATGTCAAAGAGTAGCGATACGTGCAATTCGGTTGTTGTAGACGATCCTGTTGCTCAAACCATAGCCAACGGTCGTGAAAAGGCAAGAGCAAGAGGAACGGGTTATCAGTTAATGGATTGGCGAATTCAGAGATTGTGGCAGGATTTGATAATCTGTGCTATGAAAACCGTAAATACAAACAGTGGCTCGGGTATCACTACCGATGACTTAGGATTATATTGGGGTTCAGTTGCTCAATGGGTAGATGGGTTTTGTCGTATCGACGGAAAGTGGATCTATAGCAATTCTCCGTCTAAATACATTGACAGCCCTACAGAGATATCGGATGGTTACGAGGCTATATCTGGATATACCGCTCCGACGAATCAGTATAATATAGAGATTAGACAACTTGGATATGATCCAATTCAATCTTTTTTCAATTATCCGAGTAGTGTTTGGGGAAATTCGTCATACAATACTTATTATTGTGATGCTTATTATTCTCGTCACGCTGGTAATACTCCTATCGCAACTATGGTCGGACTAACTATGAGCAACGGTGGTGCATTCCATTGTTATAGCGGTTTTGATTGGTCGTGGAACGAGTATAAAGTTCGTCTTTGCTATCGCCCTATATCTTCGTGAGGTGGAAAATGGAAATAGAATTAATTAATGCCGACGGCATAACTTTAAAAACAAAAGATAAATACTGTTCAGAAGATATTGGAATAACCCCTAAACTTCAAACAAAAGCGGTTACAACAAACGGAAAGGTGACACCTGATAACGGTTATGTAGGACTTAAAGAAGTTACGGTAAACGTACAGATAAGTCCTAACTTGCAAGAAAAAACAGTAACTCCGACGAAATCTCAGCAAGTCGCCACGCCCGATTCAAGTTACGACGGATTGTTGAAAGTAACTGTCAATGCAATTCCCGACAATTATATTATTCCGAGCGGCAGTCAAAATATAACGACAAACGGAACTTATGATATAAAAGAAAAAGCGAGCGTGGTTGTTGCAGTGCCGAGTTCGCAACCGACTTTAAATGCTCCGACAATCACGATAGACGATAAAACGTTAAAAATTACGAATCCTGCTTCTAACGGAAACTTTGTAACGAAGTTTAAGGTATTTTCTAACGGAACGGCTTTGACCGAAGCGGTTATAAAAGGAAGCACGACGACAGTGGATTTATCGACCTTGCTTACAGAAGCAGGCACATACTCGATAACGGCAAAAGCGAGTGCGGCAAATTTTAACGATAGCGCGGCAAGTAGTGCGGTAGAATATATTGTACAAGCCGCTCAAAAATATACAATTACTGTTACAAATACGGGTAATTATGATATAACATTTACCCAAAATGGCAAAACCCTGACAACCGTAGGTGGTGGAGCGTCGGGCAGTTTTGAAGCAGAAGCAGGGACTGTGACATCTAACACTGGTTGGGCTTTATATATGACTAACGCAACGGTTTGTACAGGCGGCGTTACGGTAGATAGTGCTACTTCGACAAGCCCGACATTTACTATTACGGGGGATGGTACAATTACGGTAGATCCGTGGTGCTTAATCGAGGGAACCCAAATCACTCTTGCTGATGGCTCAACAAAAGCAGTCGAAAATATAACCTATGATGATGAACTCCTTGTTTGGAACTTCTATGCGGGCAGATTCGATAAGGCTAAACCGACTTGGATAAAAGTTGCGGAAGTTGCTCCAAGATATAATCTTGTTAAATTCTCGAATGGTTCTGAAGTTGGGTTTGTCGGTGCAGGCGGGGAGAAAGGCTATCACCGTATATTCAACAAAGAAGCGGGTGCATTTACCTATACGGGCAATTTCAAAGAAACGCCGAACGGAACTACAACGTTTGCACAAGACGGAACATTCCCGACGGTCGTATCGCAAGAAGTTGTCGAGAAAGAAGTCAAGTTCTATAACGTCATTACCGACAAGCACTACAACCTCTTCGCGAACGGAATTCTTACTTCGTGCAGACTTTCTAACAAGTATCGCATAGAAGATATGAAGTACGTCGGCGAGAAACTTATAAGCGACGAACAAGAAAAGGCGTATTTCGAGAGGATTGAAAATAAACGCAAATGAAAGTAAGGCTTGCAATAACTTACATATTTAACTTAATAGACTTTATCGCCACAATGTATTTAGTCAGCCTGTTCGGGTTATCCGTCGAGGGTAATCCGATAGGGCGGTGGCTCATACAAACGAATCTCGTTTATCCGTTCAAAATCGTCGTTATGGGCGGTTTGTTGTTGACGATAGGTCTGTTGGGCAAGAGAAACAAAAAGGCGGCAAATATAGGCTCGTGGGTGCTTTTAACGGTATTTACGAGCCTAATATTTTATCACGGAGTGATATTACATTTAGTATAGGAGAAACAACAATGATTTACGATATACAACTTAAAAATCTTGCTTATGTAGGTGTGGACGACGCGCCTTTTTTTATGCCACTTTCCGAAGACGGCGAAAAACTCATTTTAAGGTTTAAGTCCGAATACGACCTAAGCAAAATGTACGTTACGTTATCAAACGGAAACGAAGCGGATAACTTTCGGCTTGTTAAAAACGACAGCGGAGAATACACGATAACCGTTCCCGATAAACTCATAAAGGCGGGTTTCCTCGATATAACCGTAATTTTGAAAGGCGGCACGTTAACCCTTAAGAAATGGATTATAAGCCCGATAAGGATAACGGAAACGGAAGAAAGCGTTAAACTCTCGTCTTATGTCGCGGAACTCGAAACGCGGCTTACAGCCCTTGAAGAAAGGGTTAAAGAACTCGAAGACAAAAACACGAATCTGTTTAAACTTTAAACGAAAATAATTAAATAAAAGGAGAAAAGTTATGAAAAAAATACTGCTCATTTTGCTCACTGCCGCCCTCGTCTGTACCGCGGGGCTTTCTGCGGTTTCTGCTCACGCCGAAGTTTTAGGCGAGGGCGAGAATGCGGCACAATCCGACACGGAAATCGAATCGGCTACCGAGAGCATTTCCGAAAGCGTTTCCGAAAGCGTATCAGACGGTCAGGAAACTATCACTATAACGCGAGACGAACTCAAACAACTTATCGATGAGGCGTTAACAGAAAATCAAAAGAATATTATAAAACTTATATCCGAGAAAATATCCGCTTGGACAGGGCTTGATTTTACCGCTATTTACCTTATCATAGCGAGCGCGGCGGTTGTCTTGCTTGCCGTTGTAGTGTTTATTGTAAAGTATGTAAAAACAAAAACGAGGCTTAAAGCCACGCAAAGCGCGTATGCTTTGGAAAAGAAAATCGCCGAGAGTAATTCCGAAATACTGAAAACGTTGTCAAACGACGGCATATTTAAACTCGTAATCGAAGCAATGAAAGAGGGCGGCGACGATTTGGTTGAAAAACTCGCTAAGGCTTTGAAACTCGACGAGCAAACCATATCGAAACTTTTAACCGCTATGGAAATGGCAGAAGAAAGAGAACAGAAAATAATACTTGCCTTAAAAGCGATTGCAAAAGACGCGGGAAAAACGGAAGTAGTAAACGCTCTTTCTGAAGCCCCCACAAAGACGGCTGTTGAAAATTTAACGCTCGAAAACGAAAAACTTAAAATAGCCCTCGGAGATGAAAAGGTGAGGGAAATCCTCGCGAAGTGAGGTAGCAATGAAAAGAAAACTTACAAATCAGGGCAAGGCGGTTGTTTCAGCCGCCATTGCCGTTATTCTTTACCTTATCCCTTTCGGCGTGCTTATCGCGTTTAAGTGGGATAGCGTGTTTAAGTCGCCTCATGCGGCTTTATCGCTCTTTTCTATAACCGCGCTATTGTTTGTCTTTTTCTTTGTGAAAAAACTCGTAAAGACCCTTTGCAGGCTTTTAACGCCCGTCGGATTCGGGAGTTTAATGGTTTTGCTTGTTTCGCTTGCCATAAACTCATACCTCAAAGACCTGACGATTATAGCAACGGCGGGCGTTATAGGTAGCGTGCTTGCTTGGTATCCGTATCAACTCGCTTCCGTATTTTCAAAGCATAGCCGAGATGAAAACGGCAATGTAATTAAGGCAGAGGGTATGGATTTTAAAACCGCGAACGACAGTCTTTTTCAGATAAGTATAAGCGTCAAGGAGACGGAAACCGATGAGTGATTACTTTTCTTCAAACGTTCCCGTAAAAGAGCCGAAAATCGCAGTGGTAGAAAAAGCGCGGAAGAAAGCAACGAATACAATGACGGGGTGGTTTATACGCAATTCAAACGGAATATTCACCGTTTTGCTTTTGCTTACGGCATCCGTCGTTCTTTTTATATCTACGATAGTATTTGATGAAAATCCGTTCACGAAAAGGGAATTTACGACGTCGATAATAATGTTATCGGTCTGCTCGTATCTTCTCTTTATCAACGGGTTTCGTTCAGGCGAAAAAGAATATTTAAAAACGGCGGAATATCTTGATACTACGGATACGAGGAAAAAACTCATCGGCACAATAAAGGATCGCCGCATTCTTTATCGGGTAACGGAATTTTGTGCCGACTATGTCCGCACGGAGTTGAAAACCAAACGCTCCGAAATTCTCTTGCCGGAAAACGTAACCGATGAAACCTTTAACGCGTATATAAACGGTGAAGAGGTAAAACTTACGGATTCGCAAAAACAAGCGTGCGAACTCGCGCGGAAAATAAAGCCGATAAAACTTACTCGGGAAATGCTGCTGAATAAAACGGAAACGGGCGGGAGATCGCCTTTGCCGTCTAAAGGTAAAATAGACGCCGAAGTTGTTATCCGATTTATTATAAAGTTGTTGACTACGCTTATAACGACCGTGTACGGTATTTCTTTAAGTTTTACGATTATTACGAACTTTACGCTTGAAACGATATTGAAAGGCGTTATATGCGTTCTTTTAATGTTGTTCGGACTTGTAAGCGGAATTGCTTTCGGGTTCAGAATACAAGGCAAATACACGGCTTTAACAGCCGAAAAGAACACGCTTCTTAAAGAATTTTTAGAGTGGAGCGAAAAATAAAATTTAATAGGTGAAAAATGGAAAAATTCGACGTCGACACTTGCACGACGGGAGAACTGTTAAAACGCTGTTTTGCGTTGCGTTTCTCTGCTCAAAACGTCAGTTTAGCCGTCAAATTTTTTATTGTAAAAACACCGCACAAAAATATTGCAGACGAGTTCTGTATAGATGAAAAGTCCGTCACTATGCGAAAGTGGCGAATGAAAACAAAACTTAATACATAGTAAAAAGCCGTTCGGATATTTAAACCCGAGCGGCTTTTTTTAATAAGGGATTTGAAAGACAAATTAATTGTAACACGACTTTTAAAAAAAATCAACACTTTTCTTAAATTATTTTAATTTTTTTTTGTAGATAAAAAGTAGACATTTTGTAGATTCTTTGTAGGTTCTCAAAGTCGTGTTTTTAGGTTATCATCTTATCAGAAAAAAACGAGGTGATTATATGTACGGAGAACCTTATTATAACCCTTATTCTATGGGTGTACCGGGGCGGCAATATCCCCCGCAACCGCAAAACCAACCGCAGACGAATATTATATTTGTCAACGGCTTAGAAGACGTTAAAAGCCGTTTACAGGCTTGCAGATCGCAAATGCTTTACAGCGACAACGATAAAAACCTTGTCTACCTTAAAAGCGTAGACGAAACGGGGCATTTTACTGTTAAAGTCTTTGACCTCGTAGAACATAAAGAAGAGCAAACACCCGAAGTCAGTTACATAACGAGAAAGGAGTTTGAGGAGTTTAAAAAGAGTTTAACGCCTAAGGCGGAAGAGGTGGCGAGCGTATGAACTTTTTAAAACAAAGTATGGGTATAGGCAAAGCGACTAATCCTAACGGCTCTTTGCCGCCTCAACTTATGAACGCGATTCAGGATATAAAGCGTATGCAAGCCATTTGCGGCGGAAATATGCAAGCGATGATGTCGCAAGTTATTGCAACTCGCCCCGAAATAGGGCAGGCTTTAAAGGCGGCTCAAAACGGCAATGCGCAACAGATCGTCGAACAGTTATGCAGAAAACAAGGCATAGACGTAAACGCCTTTATGAGGGCGTTACAGGGTTGATATTGACGCTCGGCGCGCGGCGGGCGATGATATACAATATTATAACATTTTAAAAGGAGAACAACACAATGGAAGGCACTGGAATTACTCCCGTTATGGATATGAACAGGGGTTATGGCTACGGTGACGGTTGCGGATTCGGCGGGAGCGGCTTATGGCTCTTCGCTATCCTTGCTCTTATGTGGGGCGGCGGCGGACTTTTTGGCAATCGTTACGCACAGGACGGCAGAGCGGCTACGGTCGAAGACCTTAACAACTCCGCCAACTTCACCCGCCTTGAGGGGCAGGTAATGAACAACGGAAACAGAATCGAGCAAAAGACTGACACGGTTTACAGCGGAATCTGTAACCTCGGTTACGAAATGGCTCAGCAGTTTAGCGATACGAGGTCGCAAATGGCAACTTGTTGCTGCGAAACGCAGAGAGCGATCGACGGCGTAAATTACGCGGGCGCGATTAACACGGCTGCTTTGAAAGAAGCCGGCACGGCAAATACGCAGAAAATCCTCGACGCTATCGCTCAGAACAAAATCGAGGCATTGCAGAGCAGAATCAGCCAACTCGAACTTCAGCAGGCAGTGGCAGGTGTCGTAAGATACCCCACGCAGTACTCGTATAATGCGGGGCAATCTCCGTTCTGCGGCTCTTACGGTTGCGGTTCGGCGGCGTAAAAATCAAATTATCGCTTTAACAGCGCATACCCCCTTGTCGTAAAGGTTTTGCGCGGCAAGGGGGTTTTAAATAAATTAAAGGAGAAAATACAATATGGCTTGTTTAAAAAACGTACATTACAAATCCTCGGCGCAGACATATAACGCCACAACGCAGGCTTTAACGACCGTAGCCTCTCCGCTTTCGCTTGGTTCGATAATCACCGATACGGGTATATCTTTAACGCCAAGCGCGGCGGGTATCACCGTTAACAAAAGCGGTTTATATCGTATATCGGCAGACGTTACGATAGTATCCACGGCGGCAGGTATCGTTAATCTTCAGGCGTATATCAACGGCACGGCGCGTCCTGAAACACTCAGGGCGGTTACAGTTCCCGCGGCAGGGAATACCGTCGTTCACCTTGAAACGGTGGCGTATATCTCGGCTTGTTGCGCGATGAACCCGGTTATAACTATCGTCGGCAACACCACCGATACGGCAGCGGGTAGCGTTGTGTTACTTGCAGTTAACGTTATAAAAGAAGCGTAAGGGGGGTAACATAATGCACCGCGAAATTATACACGATATAATTAAACACGGCTCTGACGGGCAAATGGAAGCCTTGAAAGACGTTTTAATCGACTTGATTGACGACGTTAAAAAAGAGGACTTACAGGCTTATAAGGCTATTGAAATTCGGCTTTACCATATCCTTTACGGAGATAAACTTTGCGAGAAGTACGCAAGGAAGTGGGTTGAAAAACTTGAGCGTAACGACGGCGGCAGAGGCGAAAAGTGGAGCGTAGAGCAAACGGAAAGCGTTCGGCAGTCTTACGCACCGAGCGCGGACAAGTGGGAATGGTACGCGGTGTTAAACTCGATTTACGCCGATTACTATCACGATAAATTTGATAGTTCGATATATTATCAACTCGCAAAAGACTTCATAACCGACAAAGACGCGGTACGCGATAAAGTCCTCGCTTACTATATGTATATCGTCGGTTAAAAAGCAAAAAAATTTAAAAATGTTGCTAAAATGTTGCTAAAATTTGAATTGTTTTGCTCTAAAGCAAAATGTATAAATCTGTAAAAGTGCAGATAAAACCTAAGAAAAAAGACTATCGCTAAACGATAGTCTTTTTTAATGGTGGAGATGATGGGAATTGACTATAATGCCGTGATACGCCTTTTAAATGCCTTAAAATGGCATAAATATGGCGATTTCGCCACATTTTAAAGCGTTTAAAAATTTAGCCGTTTCAAAATATTGTTGCTAAAATGTTGCTAAAACTTAAACTGCTTTAAGACTTCTTTTTCGCGTTCCTTATAAAGGTCGCCGTAAGTATCAAGCGAATATTTAACAGAGTGTCCGAGGCGGTGCGCGACGATATATGCGTCTTCGGCTTTGGACGCTCCCGTTGAAAAGATTATCGTTGCGTGCGTATGTCTGAACTGATGAGGCGTTATGCGTTTAACGCCTGCAAGGGTTATATATTTATCCATAGTGTAGCGGATCGTCTGCGGGGGAAGCGGGTGGCTTTTAAAGAACATAAAATCGTTTGCCTTTAGTTTGAACGTTTGAATATATTCTTTTAAAAGCGGTTCGAGTGCTTCGGGGATATCTTCCGTTAAGGCGTTATGCGTTTTTCGGTCGGTAATAGAGTATGTTTTGCCTTTTCCGCGTTCTTCCGGGGTAAGTTTAGTTGTTATGTTTTCATCGATTAAAACCGTGTGATTTTCAAAGTCGATTTTTTTCACCCTCAAAGCCGTGGCTTCGCCTTTGCGGTTTGCCATATAAAATAGGTAGTTAAAGAAAACGTAATAAATATAATGTTTCCGCGCGGTTGGATCTGCCGTCCATTCGTCGCCTGCGGCTTCCTTAGCCGAATCATAACAACCTTTAACGGTCGCGTTAAACTTTTGCCATTCCTCGATTGTCCACGCTTCCTTTTTGGTTTTATCTTTTGTAAAGCCTTTTACGCTTTGATAATATTTGTAGGGCTGGTCGAGATTGTATTCAAGCGAACCATATCGAAGAACCCGACCGAGTAAAGCCCACGTTTTGAATTTAGTGTTTTGTGCGTAGTCCGACTTTGTAAGGTTATTTCTATACCTTAATATATCGTTTTTTTCTATATCGCAGATTCTTTTTTTTCTAAATTCTACAAAACGATTCTCAAATATTCCGCTTGTGCATACCCACGACGAGGTTTTACATTCCGCTTTTATTTGCCGGAGAACTTCGTCGCATAACTCGCCGAACGTTATCCCGATAGGGTTTTCACGGCGTTTAATGCCGCTCTCGTATTCCAAATAGGCTCGCTCGGCTTCTTTTTTCGAGGTGTAAGCCCCGAGTTTCTTCTGCTTGTATTCGCCGTATTCCACGGCGCGAAATTGTACGTACCATTTGTTTGCGTTTTTAACTTCCGAACGGCATTTCGGACACGTTAAACGTTTCTCTTTAAGGTATATTTTACATTGCGGGCAGTATCTTTCATAATGGATATATGTTGCCATACTCGCCCCTTATTACCGAAAAAATCCTATATTCGGGTTGCACAAATCCCAAACAAGCAAAAAAATAAAAACAGACATCATCGAAAGAATGATAATAAGCAAAGCCTTTATGAGTTTGTTTTTATCCGCAATGCTATGCTCATAAACAGAGCAGAGGCGTTCAACGCTTTGACAAGGGACTGAATTATTAGGCTGTGCCGTATTCGAATGTTTAATGTCATCATCAGAACCGCCCATTGCTTCAATAATCGATATAACCGAAGTATAGCCGGGATCGGGCGTTTGTCCCGAAAAAATACGTTTGACAGTCGAAAGCGGAACGCCGCTTTTATCGGATATATCTTGGTATGTCATTTTTGTTTCGTCTTTCATTTCTTGCATTTTTTGCAGTAACATTGTCTTTTGTCTCCCTTTATCGTATAAATTTGTTATTTACTTGCAAATTTGAGCCGTAAACTCAAAAATGAAACCTTGTTAAAGGCTCGAAAATGGGGCTTAAAAGTCTAAAAGTGGGTATTGATTTTCCCCGAAAACGGGGTTATCATTGAATCGAACAAAAGAAAAGCCCTTGTGTTTAACACATATTATAGGCTTTTAAAAAACAAAAGTCAAGGGAGAATGAAAAAATGTCACATTTCGACGAAATAAGACGAAATTCGACAATTGCCGCATTTATCAAAATGCTTAACGAAGAACTCGGGAGTTTAAGCCCGAACGAACAGAGTAAAATTCTTATCGAGATAAAATCGACCTTTTCATTGAGCAGGGGAAAGGCTGAAAAATCCGATAAGTAATTTTAAAGCCGAGGTTAAACGCCTCGGCTTTTTTGTTTTTTTTACGCCTTTAAAATCGTTCTGAGCGATTCTTGAAGCACAGCGGAGAAATTTATATTTCTTTCTTCGGCTTCTTTATTCATCCAATAGGGGATAGTACAGTTTTTGCGAACCGTTTTTGTATTTTCTTTTTCCCGATACGCGTTAAAATCGATATCGATAAGAGCGACCAGTTCGTCGGCTTTCGCTTCAATTTTTAAGGTTTTGGCTTTGGGGATTTTTATCCCGCGGTCTTGCATTGAAATTCCTGTAATACCGATAGCGTCCTTTGCCATAAAAAGCGCGTCGCTTACATTTTTGCCCTCGGTGTTTATATCAAAGTCGGGGATATAAACATCATAATATTTATCGTTCCCTTTCGGGGAAGAAATAATAATAGGATAAACGCCTTTCATATCTTTAATCTCCTTTTATTTTAAATGATGTTTTTTTATAATTGATTTAGCTAAATTCTCGTTGATTTCGCCGTGGCGCGGAATCGATTCGGTTTTATCGCCTTTAACATATACGGTATGGTTTCCGCCCTCTCGGTCAAAAGTCCAACCATTCTTTTCAAGTAATTTAATTAAATCACGCCTCTTCATTTGCAACCTCTTTACACTTATATTATACGCATTAGTGCGTATTTTGTCAAGTATTTGTGCGAAAATTTTTGTAAAAAACTTTTTTAATGTTGACAGTGCTATTCATAAGGGTAAAAATTAACCCCTTACTTTTTCTTTCGCTCTTGTAACTCCGTTACAAGCGTTTTAAGCGTGGAGCGGATAAGCTGCAAATCTTCTTCGGAAAGGTCGCTTATGGCGGTTAAATCAAAGCCGAGAGCCTGTAAACGCTCTTCTGTTATCTCATTGCTTATCGGAAGGGCGGGTTGCTTATCTATGCCCAAAGCACGCTCGATAGCCTGCATTGTGGATATTCTCGGGTTTGTTGTCGTGCCTGAAAATAAGTTTTTTAAAGTAGATTCGGGAACTCCGCTTTGTTCCGCTAATTTTTTATAGGTAATTTTGTTTACTTTTAAATAATTTTTAATTTCTTCAAGTGTCATTTCATCTCACCTTTTTTTTAATCTAAATTGATTATAAAAAAAAAAGTCCGTAAATGCAACTTTTTTCGGCAAAACACTTGACAAAGTCCGATTGAGGTACTATAATCAACTCGTAAAGTACCGAATAAGGACTTTACAAACAGTGAGGTGTAAAATAAAACGCCGACACAAATTCCTGAGAGGTGGTCGACGCTTTATTCCTGAATTTGTTCACCTTTGCGATTTGCAGCTTGCGAAAAGCCCGTTTACGGCAATAGTTTAAACCTGGCACACACAGGCGTAAACGTTCCATTCTCCGTCGCCTTATCGGCGGTGTTTTAAAGGAGTTTTCATCTCCACGGCAGAACTTAATCGCAAACACGGCGGAATTTATTTTTTCTGCTTTAAGCAAAGAAAATACCTTTACCGCTTCTATGAATCGTTGCGCAACTTCCGCGGTTACAGTTCCGCGTACCCCGACGGAGCAAGCGCAAATTACTCAAAGGAACATCGGGGCTGCATTACAAACTTAATAAGTTTCTTAGTAAGTTTTTTCATGACATCACCTCCGTGTCAAAGTATTTCGGGGAGTTCTTCCAAAAGAGGGGGAACTTCCCCGAGAAGTTTATTATACGGCAAATTCTTGCCGTTGTCAATAAAATTGCTCATTCATCATCATCCCCCTTATTATTTCGGGGCGTACCGCTTCGGCGGGAAACCCCGAAAAGAAACAATCGGCATTAAGCCGTTTAAAAATAAATTTAAAAAGGAGCAAAGCAGTGAAAACAGCAGAACTCATAAAAGAGATCGCGAACGAACTTATGCTTGATTCCGATTATTACGGCGCGTATATCGACGAGGTTCGTAAACTTAAATGCGACACGTTTAAAGAGTTTGACGAAAAGATGAAACCGATTGACGAGAAATACTCGGCGATTCGGTACGACCGGGTAAGCGCGCTTTTAATTTTGCTGAATCAGCAAGTGATAAGAAAACTCGAAGAGAGCGGAGAGAAACCCGAAAAAACTGTGAATTGACCACAAAAAAGGAAACTATGGTAGAAAAATACGGCAAATTAAAAAGACTTATGAGAGAGCGGAAAATTCCCATTTGGAGAGTTGCCGCGAGAGCGAGCATAAACGAAAGAACGTTAAGATACAAATTCTCTTTAACGGGCAGTAGATTAAACGACAGGGAAATGTTCGCGATTCAGCGCAACGTATTCCCGGACAAAACGCTCGAGGAACTTTTCAGCGAATAAGGAGAAAGGCAGATGACGGCGAAAACGGCAAAGGACGTTTGGAAAAAAGAGTTTATACGGACGGGCGATATAAAAGTCCTGTTCGGCTGCGGAGAAGATAAAGCCGCAAAGATAATGAAAGAAGTAAAACTCTTTCAGGACAGCACAGGCGGCTTTTTACGCGGCGTTTGCCATACGGACGACTTGCGGGCTTGGTTAGAGCATAACAAGGCAAAGGGGCGGGCAAATGGCTGAAACGTTAAGAGATTTAAGGCTTAATGCAGGTAAAAGCGTAAAAGAAATTGCCGAGGCGTTACACGTAAGCGAAAGAACTATTTACACTTACGAGGACGGAACTCGGCAGATAGGTATTGAACAAGTGCTTGCATTGGCTAAGTTGTTTGATTGTTCTGAACGCGAAATAATAGACGCGGCTCTTAATAGTCGCTTCGTCCGATAAGATAATCGGCGGACACGTCAAAAAAGTCACATAACTTTTTCAAAGTAGTGATAGACGGTTCACGGAGATTTAATTCGTAAAAGTTATAGCCTTTAATGGTTAAGCCGAGATAGTCGGCAACTTGTTTTTGAGTAAGGTTGCGTTCAAGTCTTAATTCTTTAAGTCTTTCTCCCATAAAACACCTCGAAAATTTAGTTTAAAAAAATTATAGTACAAAATGTACAAAAACGCTTGACATTGTACAGCGAGTACAATATAATGTCAAATGTACAGAATGTACAACGACCACAGCAAGGCAGTAATGCAAAGATTTTTCCGACTGTTAGAAGAGTTGAGAGATTTAAGACCAAACGAGCAAGAAGAGGTTTTGAAACGACTTCTTGAAATATATCCGAATTTAAGGAGCAACAAAAATGAAAGCACCGTACTTAATAAGAACTGACCCGAAAGACCCGCGAGGCGAAAAAATACAGATAGTAACTTTCGCCGAGCCTACACCGATACGCGAAGATAATTCTTGCTTATGCGATAGGTGCAAGAACTCGGAAGGGTGTGGGATGAAGCCTATAACAGAGCCTTACACGGGTTGTGTAAATTATAAATATCAACCGCGCTCGTTCGGGTAAAAGCGAGCAAAGGAGAAAAGGGAATGAAAGACGAGTTTTACGACTACGGAAACAAGCAACCACGCCCGACGTTTAAAGGTGTTCTGATACATTTTTGCGTGTGGGGAATAGCGGCGGGGCTTTTTGTCATCGGCGCGATAATAAACGGAGGGATAACGTTATGAAAGGTTACAAGGCGTTTGAAAAAGGTCTGATTTGCCGAGGCAAGCAATACGCCGAAAACACGGTATTTGAAGAGGACGAGGCGAAAGTTTGCGAAAAGGGAATGCACTTTTGCAAAAACCCGTTTGACGTTTTAGACCATTATCCGCTTGTGGACAGTAATGGAGAGTTTTCCGACTTCGCGGAAGTTGAAGCTCTTGACGAACCCGTGACCGACGATAATAAGAAATACTGTTCTAAAAAGCTGAAAATCGGCGCGAAACTTTCTTTCTCGAAATTCGTCGAAGCAATGGCAAGCTTTGAGTTTGAAAAGATTGACGAAACGAAAGTTAAAACGACGAAGAAAGACAACGCAAAGATAGGCTCTTCGGGCTACTACGCACAGATAGGCTCTTCGGGCAACTG
>ERZ1026772.275-NODE-275-length-40058-cov-5.121941_pt1 | contig 40058 bp, 30 predicted proteins | sample MGYA00380124_ERZ1026772 | MGnify/ENA primary metagenome ERZ1026772 (study PRJEB33269, sample SAMEA4719760) | human gut metagenome | biome: human-associated habitat; feature: organic feature; material: feces | place: Cameroon | collected 2013-10 ...
AGCGCTCTTCCGGCGAAGGAATTCCCACCATTTTCAGAAGCTCTACTGCTTTCTCTTTCTTTTTTTCTCTGCTTACTTCCTGCCCCCGCATCGTTTCCATCAGCTGTTCTCCAATGGTAGTCACAGGATTCAGGGTATTCATCGGCTCCTGAAAGATCATTCCGATCTCTCTTCCGCGAATACGCTGAAAATAACGTTCATCTTTTTGGGCAAGATCGATCCCGCAATAGTCAATCGTTCCTTCTGTAATCTCTCCTCCCCTTGGAAGAAGGCGGATAACAGAGCGGCAGGTTGCACTTTTCCCGCAACCGGACTCCCCCACGATTCCCAGTATCTCTCCTGCAGACACCTTGAAAGACACGCCGTTTACGGCATGAACTATATCGCGTCTTCCATAAAAGCAAGTGTGAAGATTCTGCACATCAAGCAAAATCTGCTCTGATTGATTTTCCATTCTTTCCGGCCTTCCTGTTCCGCAACTGGTCTGCATTTTTATTTCCTTCCGTCATCTGTGAGAATTCCGGAAACATACTCTCCCGTCAGACTAAGTGCTGTTCCTGTAACAGCAAGCGCCACTCCGGGAAAGGCGCAGATCCACCATGCACTCATAATATACGGACGTCCTTCTGTGATAATGGCTCCCCATTCCGGGATCGGAGGCTGTACGCCAAGTCCCAGAAAACTCATGGATGCTCCGACCAGCATACACATCATGACGTCCGATACGGCATACACAATGGCACTGTTTATCGTGTTCGGCAGGATATGTCTCACCATAATGCGAAATCCGGAGAATCCCATCACTCTGGCAGCCTGTACATAATCCAGGTTCTTCTCTGCCAGAACTTCGCTGCGCACCAGTTTGGTGTAATCCTTCCATCCGACAAGCCACACAGCAATGTACAGATTTGAAATATTCGGCCCAAGAATAGTAATAATTGCAATAATCAGGATGGTAAAAGGAAATGCTGTCACAATATCCTGGATCCGCATCACCAGTGCATCCACCCAGCCGCCATAGTATCCTGCCAGAAGTCCAATCAGACTCCCCATCAGAAACGGAACAATCATTGCTGCCACACCAATGAGAAGGTCTACACGTGTTCCATATATAATTCTTGTAAATACATCCCGCCCATATTGATCTGTCCCAAACAAATGCTGCATCGATGGAGCTTGCAGTGCATTCATCAGATCCTGTTCATACGGATCCTGACTGGTAAATAAAAATGGAAAAACGGCCATCATCAAGACCAATATCAGAAGTGCCAGTCCCACCGCTGTACCTGCTTCGCCGCGCCGGAGCACTCCTCTTTTTTCTTTCCTGTTTATCCGCATCATTTTCTTCCCTCTTTGTCAATCCATACTGATTCTCGGATCAATAAAGCAATAGATCAGATCCGTCAGAAGCGTGATCATCATCACCACCACGGCATATACCAATACGGTTCCCTGAACCAGCACATAGTCTCTGCCGTTAATTGCATCCACCAGCATCTTTCCAAGCCCCGGCAAGGCATACACAGATTCAATCACCACGCTTCCACCCAGGAGGGATGTAATTCTCATTGCAATCAACGTCATTGTGGAAACCATGACGTTTTTCATCACATAACGATTCCGGATAATACCGGCTGCTGTGCCTTTGGATCTGGCAAAATTTACATAGTCCTTTGACAGAAGCTTTTCTACTGCACTCTGGATATTGCGAATCAGAAGTCCCACAGAACCAATCGCTCCGGTAAATGCCGGCAGCAGCATACAGTAAATATGTTCTGCCGGAGTCTCTCCCCATCCGCCGATGGGAACGATTCCCAGTTTCAGACCAAACAGCAGAAGAAGCAAAATACCGAACCAGAATTCCGGAAGTGACAAGATTACAAGAGCTGTAGAAGTAATGGTTTTCTGAACGCTCTTTTTGGGTGTCGTTCCCGCAATATATCCCATAGGTATCCCAATGATCATCGTAAAAGACGTACAAAGTACGGTATAAAGAATTGTCACACCGCTTCGCTGAAAAATCAGAGTGGAAACAGACTCCTTGAGACGCAGAGATGTCCCAAGATCAAAATGCAAAAGCTGTTTCATATAGATCAGATATTGTTCCCATACCGGCTTATCCAGTCCCATACGGATTTCCATTGCATGTATTGCTTCTTCCGATGCCTTTTCTCCCAGAATATTGACCGCAGGATTTCCCGGAATCATCCGGATTCCCCAGAATATGATAATGGTCACTACCAAAAGTACCGGTATCATTTGCAGAACACGTATTGCCAAATATCGAAGCTGTTTCACGTTCAGACCCCTGTTTCCCAATAGGCACAAAGAATCCCGGATATGGCGATGAACCAGTATCCGGGATTCCTCAATACTCAATTATTGATTGTCAGTTCATTGAAGTAATAGTTCCCGAGTATTCCCTGCTCAAAGCCAGAAACGTTATCACGTACTGCTACTGTTTCCGGAAGTGTTACCAGCGGAATAATCAAAGCGTTATCTGCCATAATCTCCTGCGCCTTGTAATAATTGGTTTTGCGGATTTCTTTATCCGTCGTAGCTCCCGCTTCCTTTACAAGCTTTTCTGCTTCTTCCTGATCTGCTCCATTCCAGCCAAGATGCCAGCAGTCGAAATTATCCTTAATGCAGAACATTTCCATGTTTTCAGCAGTGTCGGTAATGTCACTGGTAAAATAATTCAGCAGGACTTCGAACGTCAGGTTGTTCCGGGCATCTCTCCGGGCTGATGAATCCATCTGTTCAATATTCAGATTCACACCAACCTTGGACCACTGATCCTTCAGAATCGTTGCTTCCATCAGCGAGCTTGCATCACCGGTCGAAATAATCAGATTCAAATCCAGATTCTCAGCTCCGGCTTCTGCCAGAAGCTCTTTTGCCTTATCAGGATCGTAATCATAGCTTTTCTGATCCGGATTGAAATACTCGGCTGTAGGCCAGACAACAGAAGGGCAAAGCGTCCCCAATCCGCCAAAGACAGCCTGGTTGATATCCTCACGATTTGTTGCATAATTCAAAGCCTGACGAACTCGTTTGTCATTCAGCTTTTCACTGGTGTAATTGAAGGAAACATAATCCACATGAGTTGTCGGGAAATCAATAATATTAACACCGGCAGTATTCTGCAGCTGCTCTCTCATCTGAGCAGAAACGCCTTCCATGGCATCGATCTGTCCTGCCTGAAGCTGCATCAGTCTGGTATTGTCATCCGGGACCACAAGAAGATCAATTTCATCAGCCAGAGGATATCCTGTCTCCCAGTAATACGGGTTCTTTTTCAGAATCATCTTTTCGTCAGGCTTCCACTCCTCCAGATAAAATGCGCCGGTCCCAAGTGGTTCCTTTGTAAGAGTGTCTGCATCTGCAGTGGAATAATAGCTTTCCGGATAAATCGCACAGATAAAGCTTGCCAGGCAGGACAGCAGTGAACCGGAGGGATTATTCAAATCAATTTCAACGGTATCTTCATCCACTGCCTTTGCCTCTTTAATGCAGGAAATCAATGAATTCCAGGAGCCCTCGTTCAAAGATCGATTGATGCTGAACGCTGCATCCTCCGCGGTCACGTCTGTACCATCGCTGAATTTCGCTTCATCACGAAGATGAAATGTATACGTCAATCCATCATCACTGATCTCCCAGGTGTCAGCAAGACAAGGCTCAATTTCCTTCCCGTCCTCAGAGGCACGTACCAGTCCTTCAAAAATCAGACTGTCCACCCAGATATCGACGTTATCTCCCGCAAAAGCCGGATCCAGTGTGACCGTATCCGTTCCTCTCGCAATTGTCACAACAACCGGATCCTTTTCGTTTTCTCCTGTCGGATCCTTCTCCGCCACTGTCTCTGCAGCCTCTGTCTGATTCTGCTCTGTTGCAGCTGTTTCTGCTCCCTTTCCCTCAGAAGCCGACGATGCGCATGCACTTAACAACAGCGCAGATGCAAGTATCATGGCCCCCCCCACTGTGAAGGTACTCCGCTTTTTCATTGTATCGATTCTCCTTTCGCTCCCTCATGATTTTCCGTCTGTCAGATACAATGGATATCCTATGCCACTTCCGCATCATTAACTATCTGAACATTGTTAAGTTTCAGACAAGCTTGCGTAAACCCGTCCTTTTCATCCTGGGTAAAAAACAGACCGGGAATCCTCTCATCAGGATTCCCGGTCTGTCAGAACACAATATTTAGTTTTACCGGATCTCGTTCAGATCAAATGGTGTTGCCTGATATACGTAATAATTGATCCAGTTGCTGTACATCGCCTGGCTTGCACTGCGCCACTGAAGAAGCGGCTTCTTTCCGGGATCATCGTCCGGGAAATAGTTCTCCGGCACATTCGGATGAATTCCCTTCTTCTCATCGCGCTCATATTCATCGCGAAGCGTATAGCGGTCATATTCACCGTGTCCGAAGATAAAGACCTGCCGTCCTTCTCTGGCAGTGCACAGAAGGACACCAGCCTCCCTGGATTCCGCAAGAATCTTAAGCTCGCTGCAGGCATGAATGGCGGCAGCCGGAACCTCCGTGTACCGGCTGTGCGGAATCATGAAATAGTCATCCATTCCGCGCACCAGGGGATCCTTGCGATGCATCACCTTGTGATAGTAGACACCGGAAAGCTTCTCCTTCAACATCTTCTTCGGAAGTCCGTAATGATAGTACAATCCTGCCTGAGCTCCCCAGCAGATGTGAAGCGTCGAGGTCACGTTGGTCACACTCCATGCAAACACGCGGCAGAGCTCATTCCAGTAATCCACCTCTTCATATTCCAGCTTCTCCACCGGTGCACCGGTGATGATCAGACCGTCGAACCGCCGCTCCTTCAGATCATCGAACGATGCGTAGAACTGATGGAGATGCGAATAGGAGGTGTTTTTGGACAGATGAGAGCTCATCCGCATAAAGGTAATGTTCAGCTGCAGCGGCGTATTACTCAGCATGCGCAGAATATCCAGCTCGGTATCTTCCTTTTTGGGCATGAGATTCAGAATGCAGATCTCCAGCGGACGAATGTCCTGATGCGCTGCCCTGTTCTCATCAACAATAAAGAGATTTTCTTTCTCCAGCTCTTCCTTGACCGGAAGATCATTCTGAATCCGAATCGGCATAATGACCGCTCCTTTCTGTCTGTGTTCACAGCATTGCCCGGAACTCGTCTTCTGAAATCACAGGAATGCCGAGCTGCTGTGCCTTGGTAAGCTTGGAGCCTGCGGCTTCTCCCGCAAGGACGTAGCTGGTTTTCTTCGAAACGCTGCCGGACGCCTTGCCGCCATTGGATACGATCAGCTCCTCCGCCTCTTTTCTTCCAAGTGTCGGAAGCGTACCCGTCACCACAATGGTCAGACCTGCCAGCTTCTGCGATCCTGCTTCCTTTTGCTCCATCTTCAGATTGACGCCCGCATCCCGCAGCTCCTGCAGGATCTTCCGGTTCTCCTCTGCGGCAAAGAAATCATGAATACAGGCCGCCGTGGTCTCTCCCACGTCAGGAATCTGCGTCAGCTCTTCCTTCCCGGCCTCTGCCAGCGCATCAATGCTGTCATAATGAGACAGAAGCTCGCGCGCCGCAGCCTTTCCGCAGTTCCGGATTCCAAGCCCGGTCAGAAGAAGGACGGGCGAATTCTCCTTGGAGGCCTCAATCGCAGCCAGCACCTTGTCGGTGTTCTTTTCCTTGCCGATGATGCCTTCCCCGATCAGCTCCCCGCGGTGCTCCTTCAGGCGATAAATATCCGCATAGCTGTGCAGATATCCCTTCTGCACCAGCGCCTCCACCAGTGTATCACCAAGCCCCATGATGTTCATGCAGCTTCTGGAGGCAAAATATGCGATCGAATTGACAACCTGCGCGGGACAGGCAGGATTGATGCAGCGGATGTCCGCCGTATCCTCCTCACGAACCAGCGGCTGACCGCATACCGGGCAGACCTTGGGTGCCGAGAAAATCACCTCCGGTTCCCTGACGCAGCCGTTCAGCTTCGGAATGATCTCACCGCTCTTAAACAGACGGTATTCTCCTCCTTCGCCGATCTTCATGTCCTGAATATAATCCTGGTTGTGGAGCGTTGCGCGGGACACACTTGTCCCGCAGAGCCTTGCAGGCTTCCCGGTCTCCCGGTCATGGAATTCTCCGGTAAATGTGAGCTTTCCGGTTCTTCCGACGTCAACAAGAATCCGGTCCATCACAACAATGCGCTCCTCCGGCGGATACTTGTATGCGATGTGTCCGCTTGAGTACTTGGAGCCCGCGGGAAAATCATTCCGATAGGCCACATGATCGATCTTTACAACCGCACCGTCCAGATCAAAATGCAGCGTATCCCGCATGTTTCCGATATCGTCAATGGCTGAAAGGACCTCGTCCGCTGTCCTGCAGCTTCGATGACAGACCACAGAGACGCCCTTCTCCTCCAGAAGATCCAGCGCCTTCACATGGCTTTCCATGATCTCCTCCGGTCCTCTTTGAACGTTGAACACGAACATGCGAAGGCCCCGCTTTTTTGTAATCGAAGGATCCAGCTGCCGCAGTGTTCCGGCCGCCAGATTTCTGGGATTGGCTGCAGGCTTCCTGCCCTGCTCCTCCATCTCCTCGTTAAAGCGCTCAAAATCCTCATGCGCCATATAGACCTCACCGCGAAGCTCCAGGCTTTTATACGGGAGATCCAGAACCTGCTGTACATCCGGAATCACCCGTGCATTGGCGGTCACATCTTCGCCGACAAGGCCATCGCCCCGTGTCTCCGCAAGGACCAGATGGAGCTTTTCGTCCTCCTTCTGTTCGTAGCGGATGGACATGGACAGTCCGTCCACCTTGACCTCCACGGAGAACAGGCAGTCCGGATGAAGCTCATGCACCTTGGAGACCCACGCCTTCACATCCTCTTTGGTAAAAACATCCTCAATCGAGAGCATCGGCACATCGTGAGTGACCTTGACACCGGCTTCGCGCTTCCCGCCTGCAGGCTTCCCAAGAGCCGTTCCTCCGATCTTCTGAGACGGCGAATCCGGTCCGATCCAGTCCGGATGCTCATGCTCTGCGGCCTTCAGCTTCTGCATCAGCTGATCATATTCGTAGTCGCTGATTTCCGGAGCATCCTCATCGTAATACCGCTTCATGTGGTAATCGATGACTTTTTTCAGTTCTTCGTATTCTTCGCGCGTCATATGGCATCCTTAATCTGCAAGTGTCAGTCCGACCATCTCGTAGAGCTTCATTCTCTCGTCCTGCGTCAGCTCACGCTGCATTCCCGGCTGCAGTCCCTTTACCGTAATGTTCAGCACGCGCACACGCTTCAGCGTCTTCACCTCGTGACCTCTGGCCTTGCACATACGGCGAATCTGACGATTCAGGCCCTGTGTCAGCACAATCCGGAAGGTATAGTCCCCCAGCCTCTCAATGCGGCAGGGCTTTGTCTTCACCTCCAGATCCTTCAGCCAGATTCCCTTGGACATCTGATGCAGATCCTCATCGCTGAGCTTTCCTCTTGTACGGACAATATACTCCTTCTCATGCTCGTTTGAGGAGCGCATCATGGCATCGATCAGCTCGCCGTCATTGGTCATAAGAAGCAAGCCTTCCGAATCGCGATCCAAGCGGCCTGCATAGGTCAGGTGAATCGGATAGCGGAACACGTCCTCCAGTGTCACACGGGCATGCGGATCCGACTTTGTAACCGTCACTCCGACCGGCTTATAATAGGCTACTACAACCTTGCGGTCCTGCGAACGAATGATCTGATCTCTGACCTTGATCTTTTCCTTTCCGGTGATCATGCGGCCGGGCTGCGCGATTTCATCGTCCACCGTCACATCGCCCGCTTCCATAAGGCGGTCCGCCTCTCTTCGGGAATACAGTCCGGAGGAAGCGATAAATTTATTCAGACGAATCATTCCGTCTGTTTTTACAGACGGGCCAGCTGCGCCGCGGCGTTTTCTCTCAGAATACATCTCTCATGCTCCATGATATAGGCGACCGTTTCGGCCGGTGCATCGGAAAAGGTTCCGAATTCATTCATTGCCAGTATGGTTTTCTCAAACCGGATTTCATCTCCGGCTGACGAAAGAAACAGATAATACGCTCCGTCTCCGCGATCCTGCCAGAGAGAGGACTGCAGCGCTGCTGTGTCCGGGATTTTCCGGCAGCATTCACCGGCATCTGCAATCGACCGGAAAATATAGCAGAACGTACTGTGCTTCCGCTCTCTCGGCGGATTCAGGGCCTCTGCAACCTTCCGGTTCATGGATGCCGAATCTGACTTCTCCTGCTGCGGCAGGGCAGCCATTGCTGCATCCGTTCCGGCAGGGTTCTCACCTGCATCGGAAGGAGGCGTTTCCTGCAGCTTTGCAGCATCCGTTTCCTGCCTTCCCTCTGTCAGACCTGCCACCAGCGACCGGAACAAGTCCGGCACTTCGGAGATCTCTGCAGAAAGCGCTCCCGGCTCCCCGCTCGAAATCGTCAATGTCAAAGAGCCGTCCATCATCGCGCGGAGCTGCATGGTATTCACAGCGCCGTCCAGCGGGAAGTTCTCTTCTCTTGCCGCCTCCATAATCACCCGGTGCAGATACTCCATGGCATTGGTCTTTCGCTCCATGATGTCATCCAGATTGATGCCGCTGCTCTCCAGATCCTCACGGGTCAGGTAGCAGCGTATTGTTGTTTCATTAATTTTTCTGAATTTCATGTTATTCCTTGAATCAAAATAGCCGGAAGGCAGCCTGCAGCTGGCCCTCCGGCAAATATGCACTCATTCTGCACTTGAAAAGAATCTGCTCAAACGGGCTCAGGCCTTACCAACCTGCTCCATGACTTCCTTTGCAAAGTTCTCTTCCTTGTGCTCCATTCCCTCGCCAGTCTCAAAACGGACGAACCTCTTGACGGAAACAGCAGCGCCGTTTTTCTTGCCAACTTCTGCAAGGTATGCAACAACAGACTGCTTGCCGTCCTCTGCCTTAACGTAGATCTGGTCATTCAGGCAGATTTCCTTGAATTCCTTGTTAAGACGGCCGATCAGCATCTTCTCAAGAATCTGCTGAGGCTTTCTCTTGTTCTCCGGAAGAGCATCGTTCTCGGCAACGGCCTGTGCAAGAAGGATTTCCTTCTCATGTGCACGAACATCCTCCGGGATATCCTCTTCGCTGACATACTTCGGAGAAAGAGCTGCAACCTGCATTGCTACGTTGCGAACTGCCTCACGAATCTCATCGTTTACAACATCGGACTCAGCCTCTACGAGAACAGCGATGCGTCCGCCGCCGTGAACATAAGAAGCAACAAGGCCGTTTGCAGCCTCAACCTTCTCGAAACGGCGAATGGACAGCTTCTCGGAGATCACTGCGATCATGTCAACCAGGCTCTCGCTGACCGTCTTGGAGGAATCCTCCGGCCACTTGTCTGCAAGGAAGCCTTCCAAATCCGTCGCCTCGGTATTCAGAGCTGCATTTGCAACCTTCTGAACATATTCCTTGAAGGTAGCGTTGCTTGCAACGAAGTCGGTCTCAGAGTTAACCTCTACAACCGCTGCCTTGTTGTCCTCGTTCTGAGCAACATAGCAAAGGCCTTCTGCTGCAATACGGTTTGCCTTCTTCTCAGCCTTGGCTGCGCCAGCCTTGCGGAGAAGCTCAACTGCCTCGTCAATATTTCCGTTTGTCTCAGTCAGTGCCTTCTTGCACTCCATGATGCCGGCACCGGTCATCTCTCTGAGTTCCTTAACCTGAGCTGCTGTAATTGCCATAGCGTATTCCTTTCTGCCGCAGCTTCTGCGGCACCTCTCGAGGGAACGCCAAACCGGCGTTTCCTGTTATCTGTCTTCGGAATCAGAGAGTTCCCTCTGCAGCCTGCTCTGCCTCGCTTGCTGCGGACTCAGCTGCAAGAGCATCCTGTCCCTCTGCATCTGCTGCTACGTTCTCCTCGCCCTGACGAGCCTCGATGACAGCATCTGCCATCTTGGAGCAGAGAAGCTTAACCGCACGGATTGCGTCATCGTTTCCGGGAATGATGTAATCAAGCTCATCCGGATCGCAGTTGGTATCTGCAATACCGATCAGAGTGATGCCCAGGCTGTGTGCCTCGTTTACGCAGATCTTCTCCTTCTTGGGATCTACAACGAAGATCGCATCCGGAATGTGAGCCATGGTTCTGATGCCGCCGATGTTCGCCTCAAGCTTCTCCTGCTCCTTCTTCAGAGCAGCAACTTCCTTCTTGGGAAGTACATCGAAGGTTCCATCGTTTTCCATCTCGTTGATCTTGTTCAGACGCTCGATTCTGGTCTGGATGGTCTTGAAGTTGGTCAGCATACCGCCGAGCCATCTGTGATTTACATAGTACATGCCGCAGCGCTCAGCCTCAGCCTTAACGGAATCCTGCGCCTGCTTCTTGGTGCCGACGAACAGAATGGTGCCGCCCTGCTCTGCAATCTCGAATACTGCCTTGTAAGCCTCGTCAACCTTTACAACCGACTTCTGAAGGTCGATGATGTGGATTCCGTTGCGCTCGGTGAAGATGTAAGGAGCCATCTTGGGATTCCAACGACGGGTCTGGTGACCAAAGTGTACGCCTGCTTCAAGCAGCTCTTTCATGGATACTACGCTCATTTTAATTTCCTCCGTTTGTTTGGTTTATTGCCGGGAGCAACCGGCCTTCCGTATCTCTTTCGCAGAAAAAGCAAAGACCTCTGTCCCTGCTCTCCAGGACTCATGCCAGCCTTTCGGCCACCGGCATCTGCTGGAAATACGTGTTCTATAGTCCTTCACTGCGCGGCATAATTTCTCCGCACAGCGTTCAAAGTATAACACGGCCCGGAGCCGCCTGCAAGTATTATCTTGCCGGTGCTCCGGGCTGTGTATGATCGTGTATGATCGGTCATTCTATCTGCATTATCCCTCGATCCGGTTCCGCATATTGTCAAGCTCTTTGTAAACCGCATCGTTCAGAACCTTAATGTAGGTTCCCTTCATTCCGGAGGAACGGGACTCAATCACGCCTGCGGATTCAAACTTGCGCAGCGCATTGACAATCACCGAACGGGTGATGCCGGCCTTGTCCGCGATCTTAGAGGCCACCAGAATTCCCTCTCTCTTTCCGTCCATCTCCTCGAAAATGTGAAGGATGGCCTGAATCTCCGTGTAGGAAAGGGTTGAGAATGCCGATTTTACGATTGCTGTTCTGCGGTTCTCCTCCGCGGATTCCTCGGAAACCGCGCGCAGCATCTCCAGACCGACCACGGTCGTGCCGTACTCGCAGATGATGATATCATCAATGTCGTATCCATAACCCTGATTGTAGATAAACACCGTTCCGAGACGTTCGCCTGCGATTTCAATCGGAACAATGATGGCATTGTGCTCCGAATCCTCCGCGTCAAAACCAAGCGTGGAGAGCATCACATTCTCATTGGTCGAGAGAATTGCAAGAAGGCGCTCGTTCAGATCGCCGTCGATGAATTCGCCCACGCCATCCTTTACCAGACTCTTGATCGGCCGGATTTCGCTTTCGGGCTTTTCTGCTACTCCGAGCACCTTTCCCTTATGAGAAAGAACAAGAACGTCACTGTTCATAATTTCACTCATAACGGCGCAGATGTCATTGAAAACCACTTTTCCCGTGCTGTTGTTGTGCAGAAGCCGTTCGATCTTTCTAGTCTTGTCCAGAAGCTGTACATTGTTCACATTCTTGCTCATTTCGTCGTTCCTTCCTTCTTGTCCGTCATATAGCCGCATTCTTCATTATAGCAGACGAGTTTGTTTCCCTTTTCCAGGAGAATGCTTCCGCACTGCGGGCATTTTTCACCCGAAGGGCGGTTCCAGGTCATGAAATCACACTCGGGATTTCCAAGACAGCCGTAGTATTTTCTTCCCTTCTTGGTCATCTTGATCACGATGTCCTGACCGCACTTGGGGCAGGCTACGCCGATCTTTTCAAAATAAGGCTTTGTATTCCGGCACTCCGGAAAGCCCGGGCACGCCAGAAATTTACCGTGCGGCCCATATTTGATGACCATGCGGCGGCCGCATTTCTCACAAATCTCATCGGACTCTTCGTCCTTGATCTCTACCTTCTCCAGCTCTTCGTTTGCCTTCCTGACGGCAGCATCCAGCTCCGGATAGAAATTCTCAATAATGGTCTTCCATCGAACCTCGCCCTCTGCCACTCCGTCCAGAAGCGATTCCAGATTTGCCGTGAAAGCAGGATCCACGATTGCCGGGAAGGAGGTCTTCATAATATTGTTGACCGCTTCTCCGAGCTCTGTCATGTAGAGATTCTTGTTCTCCTTCGTGACATACCGTCTTGCCAGAATCGTAGTAATTGTAGGCGCATAGGTGGACGGACGTCCGATTCCCTGCTCCTCCAGAGCATGCACCAGAGATGCCTCGGTGTAGTGCGGCACCGGCTGGGTAAAATGCTGCTGGGCATCCAGCTCGGAAAGGGTGAGCTGTGAATTCTCATCTACGCCCTTCATGAGGGAGCCTTCTGCTTTATCCTCGTCAGCGGGTTTATAGACCTTCAGGAAGCCTTCAAATGCAATGTGTGAAAACGGCATCGTGAACAGATATTTTCCATCCGCAGAAAGGATTCCGCCTTCTTCCTGCTTTCCTGCCTTTTTCCCCTGTGCTGTCACAGTCACTCTTGTCTGCTCCACCTTCGCGCCGGCCATGCGGCTTGCCACGAAGCGGTTCCAGATCAGCTGATACAGACGGAACTGTTCCCTGGTCAGAGAGTCCTTGATCGAAGCCGGGGTACGATTGATATCCGTAGGACGGATGGCTTCGTGTGCATCCTGAATCTTGCCGTCTGCCTTCTTCTGAGCACCTTCCGCAAGAAATTCCTGACCGTATTCGCGCGCAATATACTCTTCGGAGGCAGCCATGGCTTCTTCCGAAATGCGCGTGGAATCCGTTCTGAGATAGGTAATGATACCGACCGAGCCGGAGCCCTTGATCTCTACGCCTTCATAAAGCTGCTGTGCGATTCGCATGGTCTTCTGCGTGGAGAAGTTCAGCGCCTTGGACGCTTCCTGCTGCAGCGTAGAGGTTGTAAAGGGAAGCGGTGCCTTCCGCTCACGGATCGTAGTCCTGATTTCTGTAATCTGATAATCCGCCTTTTCGAGCGCCTTCTTCAGCGCTTCTGCTTCCTCGCCGTTTGCAATTTCCGCCTTCTTCGTGCTTCCGGAGGGACCGTAATAATGCGCTACCAGCGGCTTCTTCTCTCCCTTGACCTGCAAAACCGCATCCAGACTCCAGTATTCCTCCGGAATAAAGGAATTGATCTCATCCTCGCGGTCTCCGATCATTCGCAGCGCAACAGACTGTACACGGCCTGCCGAAAGGCCTCTCTTCACCTTCGCCCACAGGAGTGGAGAAATCTCATAACCCACGATTCGATCCAGTACTCTTCGTGCCTGCTGGGCATCCACAAGGTTCATATCGATTTCACGGGGATGCTTAAACGACTCCGTTACCGCACTCTTGGTGATTTCATTGAAGGTGATCCGCGCTGTCTTCTTGTCCTCAAGCTTCAGCGCAGCCATCAGGTGCCAGGAAATTGCTTCTCCCTCGCGGTCAGGGTCCGTTGCCAGATAGACCTTGTCGGACTTCTTCACTCGCTTTCTGAGATCCGCCAGAAGGTCTCCCTTTCCGCGGATCGTGATGTACTTCGGTTCAAAATCGTTCTCAATATCGATACCCATCTGACTTCTCGGAAGATCACGGACATGTCCCTGACTTGCCGCGACATCATACTTCTTTCCAAGAAATTTCTTGATGGTCTTCACCTTCGCAGGTGACTCTACTATAACCAGATTCTGTGACATTCCGATTGATTCTCCTACTTGCAGAATGCAGATTTGCTTCCGTCAGCCCGTTCCTTTCCGATGTGACAGCCGAACGAAACCGATCGTTACAGGTCCCCATTAAGGGACTGCGAATGAATATAACGCAATTTTGTCGGATTTACAAGGCAGAATTACAGACAACTTTCGTAATTTTTTCTTAAATCTGTATAATACTAAAAGACCGCTCTGACATTCTATCAATGTCGGAGCGGCCCTGATTTCTTCATAATTATAGTGTTTCTTTCCGTCTTTCACATATCGCCCAAATGCCTTACTATATATCTGTTCGATATCTCTGCTGCTCACTTCTCCGTTATGCAGCAGAGGAGTGTTTTCTTAACAGTATTCTCTTCCGGAGGTTTTCATGCATTCATCCGATTCTGATCATTCTGTTTCCGCATCCTGCGTATGGGCGAAGCTTCAGCCTTATCGCAGACCGTTTCTGATTCTGTGGATTTATACTCTGCTTGTCCAGCTTCCGCTTCTTGTTCTGCGGCTCACCAACGATCTTGACGGTCTGTGGAATCAGGACGACTACCTGGCAGGAACCTGGGAGCTTTCCATCGGGCGCTGGTTCTGGCCGTTTCTTGACAAAATGCGCTTCGGCATCTCGCTGGATCCTCTGCCGGCTGTTTTCTCCCTTGCCCTGTATTCGCTGTCATTTCTTCTGATTCTGCGGCTTCTGGATCTCGTTCCTTCCGGAAGAAACCTTCTTGCCGGCTTTCTGTTTCTTGGTTCCGTCGGCATCGTCTGCCAGATGTCCTTCGGCTACATGGCAATCACCTTCGCGGTTTCGTTCTTTCTGTCTGTACTCGCAGTGTGGGTTCTTCTGGCACCGGTAGTTTTCTCTGACATCCTGCGGATTCTCCTTTCCGCCCTCTGCATTGCCTTTATGATGGGCTCCTATCAGGCTGGAATCGGAACCACCGCACTTTTGATGCTCTTTGTGCTCCTGTATTCCATCGCAGCGGAAGGCGGTACGGAATCGGCAAAGCCTGCTTTCCTTCCTGCGGGTGCCCGGGAGCGCCTGCGCTTTTTCATCCGCGCCTTCTGTTCGGTCGCACTCGGCGGAATTCTCTATGTTCTTCTTCTGAAGCTCCGCCTGTGGATGACCGGCACACCGGCGAGCGACTACCAGGGCTTTTCGGAGATTTCACCGCTCTATATCCTTGCAGGTCTCCCCAATGCCTTTCACCACTGCTACCGGACGATCCTGAATTACTTCGTAAACGGAACCTACCTGTCGCACGCTCTGGAACGGCACTCCTGGTTTCCGCTTTGCTACATGCCCGTATTCATTCTGGTTTGCGTCATCTTTGTTCGGATCTTCCGCAGAAAGAAGGCCGAGGCACTCCTCTTTCTTGCCGGAATTCTCCTCATTCCGGCCGCAGCCAACTGCTTCTATCTCGCTGCACCCGAAACAGAAACGCATATGCAGATGGTTGTCTCCATGGCCCTGATCCTGCCGCTCCTGTTCTGCATGACCAATCTCGTCTTTCCTTCCGGAAAAACTGCTCTCTCCGGCAGTGCAATTTCCACCGGAAGGGCAACGTCCTTCCGAAAATCCGAACGCTGCCTCAAGGGAATTCTTCTTCTCGATCTTCTGTTTCTTCTTTACGGGGGAATTCTGCAGTGTGAAATGGATCAGTACGGCATGTATGCAGGAAGAAGAGCCTCGCAGACTCTTGCGCAGAGCATTCTCACCGAGGCCGGAAGGCAGGGCTATGACTACGCAGACGGCCAGCTCCTGATCGTCGGTCCGCCCGCCTCCTCCAAAACATTCTACACGGCTCCCTTGTTCGAGCGGGCCAACGCCTATGCGCAGTACGGAAGATGGTCCAATGACATTTCCTTCTCCCGCATTTCCTGGAACAGACTGTATACCAACTACCTGCGGATCCAGGTTTCCTTCGCCCAGGGTGACACAGAGGCCACCATTTCCACACTTCCCGAGGTTGCTGCAATGCCCGCCTATCCTGCTGCCGGATCGGTGCAGAACATCTACGGCGTTCTGGTCGTGAAGCTGCAGAACTGATCGGATGTTTATCCGATCAGTCTGGGCTTCCCGTTTACCTTCGGTGTCCCGACACGGAACGTATCGTGCGGAACAAGGCACGCCTGATTGGACTCAAGGTAGCCACGAAGCGTCATATAGAACGCAGCATCCTCCAGAGACCAGCCGTAGGCCTTTGCAATCAGCCGCCGCATTTCCATGTAGCCTGCGCGGATTGCATCGTCGCAGGTATCTCCGCAGCTGTTGACATACCACGCATCCTTGGTCTCTGTCACCGGCCAGTTCAGCTCGAAATTCTTAAGAAGACGTACACGCACCGTGATCTCTCCGTCGATCTCCAGACCGGTTCCGCAGACTTCTCCGTCGCCCATCGAGGCATGGATGTCGCCCATCACAAGAAGAGCTCCGGGCACTCTGACAGGAAGCCAGACCGTTGCCCCCTTACGGATGATCCGGCTGTCCATGTTGCCGCCGCCTTCAAAGGCATTGATGGTTCCGATCTCACGTCCAGGCATTGCCGTTCCGACCACGCCAACCATCGGATCAATATCCCATTCCACGTCCTGGAACCTCACGCGTCCGTCTCTGACCGGAAGAATATGGAAGGGCTCCTTCTCCTCCTTATTCCGGAAGGGACCGCACCCGATCGCAACTACGCCGTGGTCCGCCACAGTGATGTCCAGAATATCCACCGCAATCACATCTCCGGGCTCTGCGCCATCCACATACAACGGTCCGGTCGAAGGATTGTCCGGCTCCTCTCCTACCTGCTCTTCAAGAGTTTTCTCTTCCGTCTGTACCAGACGGTTGTAGCAGTCTCTTGTCTGGAACACTACAATTTCGCCGTCCGAGGCATGCTCTGCCGGCTTGTTGTGCTCCGAATGAACGTTGATGTAATACTGATCCGAAATAATTTTCATAAAAATATCCTCCTCATACTCCGTCATACTTTTCAGGACTTGAAAAATGCCAGCATGTCCTTCCACACCTGTCCCCGGTCGGTCTCATTCAGGATCTCGTGCCGGTCACCGGGATAAAGCTTCATCTGAACATTCAAGCCTGCTGCCTTGAACTTCTCGTACGTTCTCTTTACTCCTGCAGAAAGGTCTCCAACCGGGTCGTCGGCGCCGCTTGCAAGAAGAATCCGGATCCCGGAAGGGATCTTCCGGATGTTCTCCGGCTTCGCGTCATAGGCCGCCGCCTCCACCAGACCCTTATATGCATTCAGCGTAAACAGGAAGGTGCATCTCGGATCCGCGTAATAGGCCTTCACAATGCCGGTATCCTTCGTCAGCCAGCTGTTCTCCGGGTGCTCCCCCGTAAGATCAAATTTCCGGTAAGACTTGCTGTAGGTCATCTGCTGAATCATTTTGCTCCGATACTCCTCTCCGTGAATTGCTGACAGCACACGGATGAGAAACAGACCAAGCCCTGCCTGTACCCGGGAGACATCTCCGGTTCCCATCACAACCGCCTTCGCAACACCCTCCCCGTGAACGGAGAGATATTTGCGAAGCATATAGGAGCCCATGCTGTGCCCCAGCATCATATAGGGAAGCTCCGGATATTCCTTCTGCAGATGCTCCCGAAGCAGCTGCATATCCTCGACAAGGAGGTCGCTTGGGTGCTCCGCCTTACCAAAATATCCCCATTTTTCCTTTCCGGTCACGGAAGCGCCGTGTCCAAGATGATCCTGACCGGCAACCACAAAGCCGTTCCTGCAAAGATATTTTGCAAAGGCATCGTACCGGTCCATATGCTCGACCATCCCGTGCGTCAGCTGAACAATTCCGCACGGCGTCCCTGCCGGCTCATACCGGACCGCACGAATCTGCGTCCTCTGATCCGAAGACAAATAGGTGAACTCCGTCCTTCTGATTTCCTGTTCCATAACCCCATCCTCCTGTTCTATGCAAAGAGCTTCCGCTTCCTTTCCAGCATCTCGTCCAGATTCTCAAGGTAAACAGAGACCTCCTTGGCATTGTCACAGCGCTCAATTCGCCCATCCGGAAAAACACGCTTGGAAATTGACCCCGCCCCCAGCGCCATGATGGTCTGCTTCTCCTCCATGATCAGGATGTTGTAGATGCCGTATTTTCCCTCACGGGCATATCCCACGTTCTCAAAATTGCCGGACATATTCTTCTGGCGATACAGATAATACGGCTTCATCTCCATATCCTTCGCCGCCTCTGCTGCAATCTTCATTGTCTCATCGGTATTGATCAGAACCGGATATCCCTTCTCGTCAATCACGCGGCGAAGACGGGACGCCCGTTTGATTGCCAGCGAATGCACCGTGAGGGAATCCGGATTCAGCTCCCGGACCTTCTCCGTCGTTCTGCGGACATCCTCCGCATCCTCCCCGGGAAGTCCCAGAATCAGGTCCATGTTGATGTTGTCAAAGCCGCATTCCCGCGCCATCCGGAAGGTGTCCACCACCTGCTGCACGGTGTGATGACGTCCGATGATCTTCAGCGTCTCCTCCTTCATGGTCTGCGGATTGACGCTGATTCTCGTGATGGGATGCTTCCGCAAAGCCTGCAGTTTCTCTCTCGTAATGCTGTCCGGGCGTCCTGCCTCCACCGTAAACTCCTGCACCGTGCTCATGTCAAAATATCGCTCAATCGCGCAGCACAGCCTGTCCAGCTCCTCCGCTTCCAGCGAAGTCGGCGTTCCGCCTCCGATGTAAACCGTATCGAGGATCTGCCCCTTCATGAGCTCTGCGGTCTCCGCCATCTCACGCTCCAGAGCGTCCAGATACTCCCCGATCCGCTCCTTCCAGAGTGCAATGTTGAACGAAGGAAACGAGCAGTAAAGACACGTCGTCGGGCAGAACGGAATTCCGATGTAGAGGCTGTACCCGTTCTCATAATGAATTCCGGACAGAATTCTCTTTTCCCGCTTCGCAATGTCGACGGCAAGATGCGCCTTCTCCCCGGAAACCCGATGCTCCTTCTCCAGAAAATCAATGGTCTCTTTTTCGGAGCTGCCATCCTCCATTCTCGTCATAGCGATCTTCGTCGGCCGGATTCCGATCAGGTCGCCCCAGGGAAGCTCTGTCCCCGTGTATTCCGAAAGGGTCTGATACAGAAAGGACTTCAGTGCGTCCTTCGTCTCCTTGCACTTTGCCGAATAATCGGCACCGGAAGGTGCCGGAAGCGACCGGCGAAAATCATTTCCTTCTTCTTCGGTCCCGGAGATCTGAAGTGCAATCCGATCCCTCTCCATGGCCACCTTCATAAAAACATCCGGGTGCTCTCTTCGTATTTTCTCGCCGGCCGGATCATTCTCCACCAGAACCTTCACGTCCTCTGCAGGGTAAAATGCCTTGATCAGAGAATGAATCTCATACCGGTACAAATCTATGTTTTCATCAATCCGCAGCATGCTTTTTGTCTCTCCTGTTATTCCGCCTTCACAGCGCCTTTGCTTCCAGGGCCGTTACACCATTGCGTTATACTGCTTCTCGTGCCCGATCTGTGTCATCCCGCCGTGTCCCGGATAGACAAGTGTTTCATCCGGCAGAATGAAAAGCTTTTCTCTCACCGAGCGCACAAGGGCGCTCATGGAGCCTGTGGGAAAATCCGTTCTTCCGACCGATTCCTCAAACAAGGTGTCGCCGGACAGAAGGATCGGCGGACAGGGCTTCTTTCCGACATCGCCCTTCTCCTCTTCTCCCGTCTCCCCGATATAATAACAGCAGCTTCCCTCCGTGTGTCCCGGCGTCTGGATGCACCGGATCGTCATCCCTGCGATTTCGACCGTCTCCTGGTCCCGGAGAAATACGTCAGGCTGCACGGTCTTCGGATTATGGTACTGCAAGGACAGATTGGCATCCGTGTCATGAATCAGCTCTCGCTCCTCATCACTGATATAGACCTTTGCACCGGTCAGCTTCGCAAGCTCCTCGACGCCTCCGATGTGGTCAAAATGCGCATGGGTCAGAAAAATCCCTTTGATTTCAAGTCCAAGCTTCCCCGCCTCGTCCGCAAGTGCCTTTCCGTAATCCGCCGGATCCACCAGCACAGCCTCCTTTGCCCCTTCCCGATAAAGGAAGTACACATTGGTCTGTACCATTCCGACCACATATCCCTTCACAACAACCTTTGCTGCCATCGCATTGTCCTTTCCCTCTGAATCAAAAAATGCAGAAGAAGATGACGTCCGCCACCCTCTCCTGCACACCAGGAAAATACGGATCCTGTCATCTCCGCTTTCCTTTATACACGCTTGATGTCTATCACATTCGGAATCTGGCGCAGCTTCTCGGTGATCGCGGCCAGTTCTGCCTTTCCGCTGACTCGGAAGGTCACATTCATGCTCGCAAAGCCCTGCCGGTTCGTCCTTGTGTTCACGCCGATGATCGAAATATCCCGTTCCGTAAAGGCCTTGGATACATCCGAAAGAAGTCCCGCACGGTCTGACGCATAAATATTGATCTCTGCCTCGAACGCACTGTCCTCCACAGTCTGTGCACCGTTCTCCCAGTCGGCATCGATCAGTCTTGCGCGGTCAATCTCCGGAAGATTCATCATGTTGATGCAATCCGTCCGGTGAATCGTAACACCGCGTCCTCTCGTGACATAGCCGACAATCTCATCCCCCGGAACCGGGCTGCAGCAGCGGGCAAAATGCACGGCCACATCATGAATTCCCTTTACGGTAATTCCGGATCCTCTGTGTCCGTTCGGTCTGGCGGCAGCTGCATTGTCCTCCACCTGCTTCAGAATTTCTTCGTCGGTAAGATGAGCAAGATGATCCTTCTCATAAAGCTCAACCAGCTTATTGGCAACCTGGCCCTCCTTCAGACCACCGTGCCCGATTGCCGCAAGGACCGCATCCCACTCCCGGAAGCCGTACTTCTTCAGGACAGCATTCATATACTCCGGCTTCAGGAGCTGCTCTTCCTTCAGCCCCTTGGTCCTGCAGTAGTTGTCGAACGCATCCCGGCCGCGGACAATGTTCTCTTCCTTCTGGTTCTTCTTAAACCATTGGTTGATCTTGTTCTTCGCCGAAGCGCTCTTACAGATATTGAGCCAGTCCAGACTGGGGCCCCGCGAATTCTGTGAGGTCATGACCTCAATGCGGTCGCCGTTCTGAATCTGATAATCGATGTTGACGAGCTTACCGTTGACACGCGCGCCTACCATCTTGTTTCCGACAGCCGAATGGATGGAATAAGCAAAATCAATCGGTGTGGAGCCCGCCGGCAGGTTCTTGACCTCTCCGTTCGGGGTAAAGCAGTACACGCTGTCGGAGAAAAGGTTCAGATCGCTTTTCAGGAGCTGCATGAACTCCTTATTGTCCGACATGGACTGCTGCCACTCCAGAATCTGGCGAAGCCAGATAAGCTTCTCCTGTTCGGATTCATCCACCTTTCTGCCATCGCTGGAAACCTTATATTTCCAATGCGCCGCGATACCATATTCCGCCTCACGGTGCATCTCAAATGTGCGGATCTGAATTTCAAACGGCTGGCCGGTCGAGCCGATCAGCGTCGTGTGCAGCGACTGATAGCCGTTGGGCTTTGGCATTGCAATATAATCCTTAAAGCGCCCCGGAATCGGCTTGTACATCTCGTGAATGACACCAAGCGCCGCATAGCAGTCCTTCACCGTATTCACGATGATGCGGACCGCAAAAAGATCATAAATCTCGTCCAGAGACTTGTGATGATTCACCATCTTCTTGTAAATGCTGAAGAAGTGCTTCACACGTCCGTCGACTCTTGCATCGATCCCGGCATCCTTCATGGCCTTTGCCACGTTGGAGGCAATCTCTTCGACGTATTGCTCGCGCTCCATCTTGCGCTCATTGACCTTCTGCACAAGATCCTGATACACCTCCGGCTTCAGATACCGAAGCGAGAGATCATCCAGCTCTACCTTGATCTTGCTGATGCCAAGACGCGATGCAATCGGAGAATAAATATCAAGGGTCTCCTGCGCAATGCGCTTCTGCTTCTCCGGAGGCTGATACTGGAGCGTCCGCATGTTATGAAGACGATCGGCAAGCTTAATCAGGATGACACGGATATCCTTAACCATCGCCAGGAACATCTTGCGGAGGTTCTCCGCCTGCATTTCCTGCTGCGCCTGCGTCTTATCCGCATAGTCCCCGGAAAGCTTGATCTTCTTCAGCTTGGTCACGCCGTCCACAAGGTTGGCAACGTCGGTTCCGAACTCCTTCTCAATCTCATCCTTTGTGTAAATGGTATCCTCGACCACGTCATGCAGAAGTCCTGCCGCGATGGTCTCCTGATCCATTTCCAGGTCCGCCAGAATAATGGCAACATCCAGCGGATGAATGATGTACGGCTCTCCGCTCTTGCGCTTCTGACCCTCATGCGCCTTTCTCGCAAGCTCATACGCCTTTTCAATCATGGAAATATCATCACTCGGGTGATATTTGCGCACACGAACCAGAAGGTCCTGATACAGTTCCTCAGGGCTCAAAAATTCATTGATCTTCTCAATCGTGCCATTGTCGAAGCCTTCCGGCTTATCGCTTCCTACAATCGGCTTCTCTGCCGGCACCTGCGAAGCATTCCCGATACGCTCTCTTTTGCGGAAAATACTTCCGGTATTTTCCTGTGTTCTAACAGAATCATCCATTCCGACTCAGCTGCTCCTGTACCCAAGACACCCCATAATTAATGAAGATTCTATCACAATGGCCGCAGATCATACAAGGCTATGATATCGGAACCGGAGGGCTTTCAGATCTGTGCACGTTGTTCTCGCCTCTTAAGCTAACGCCCCTGCATTCTCGTTTTTTCCTTGTTCTTTTTTCACTCCAATGCTAACATGTCAAGTAAGAAGTGGGTTTTTTACTGAGTAACGTCTTCGGACCGGAAAAGGATGCTCGTTTCTTTTTTTATGTTCATAATGTCATAAAGATACATTTTCCATCTTTGGCATGTATAACAACCATAATTACATCAAAAGAAGCAGTCTTTTTCATATCCAGACGAACGGTCACCATCTCAATAATCGTGTGGTTTCTTTTTTTGCCAAGCTAGGACAGGATCTTCTGTGCCTCATCCCGGTGACATCAACTGAAGAAGTCAAATTCATCCACCGCAAATGCGATGTCGATCTGGAACTCCTCCTTTTGCGGCATCTGCAGACCGGTTTCATCTGCGATGACAAGATAATAACTTGCGCGGTTATCATATTTCAGCGACTTCAGGTTAAAGCTGCAGCGGAAGGTGCGCTCCTGTCCGTTAACGCTTGTCTTGTCTGCAATAATCTTTGCAGTATCACTGATCTGCTTTCCAGCGGAGTCGACAAAATACAGCAGATAGTTTGCTGCACTTCGGTTATCGCCTACCGCCTCCTTCTGATAAAAGTTCAGTGAGAAGATCATGTTGCTGATCTTCCGGCTTGCAGAAAGAAGACCGATTTCAACCGGCCTGGTATCATACTTTGCCTTATTGCGCTGATAAGCCTTAGAGTCGTTCCGCAGATAATGGTACTCGATAATCGGAACCACCATCTCCTGAAGGCTGATACCACCATGCACGAAATTCAGGCCGCCGCCCTTTTTCCTGATACGCACACTCGCGCGTGGCGCAAATGCATCATACCGGTCATCCATAAACTTCACCGGAAGCAGATAATCCGGCGTTACACCCTTGCGGGTGATCAGATAGCGGCGATCGATCTCCACATCCTGCTCACTCGGCGTGGTCTTATCCACCTTGGCATCCTCCGATAGCGGACTGTAGGTATAAAGGAAACCGTGGTCTGCCGTAATATAAACACGCGTACCACCGAACTCATTCCGAATGATCCGTAAGATATTTTTGATTTCCTCAATCGCATCATCGCATGCCGGGAACACCATGCTGTCCGAAGTATGGCTGGCTTCATCCACCTTATCATGATAGATATAGACCACATCCATCCCCTTTACGAGAGCACTTCTCTCTGCACGCTTCATCGGTGCGATATCCGTATATTTCAGCGCAACACTGTTTCTGTTCGCCGTTTTCAGAACCTTATCCCGATTTCCCGCTTCCGTGGACATGCCGTCTGCAAGGACCTGTAATCCACCACTGCTTCGCTCTTCCACCGTCAATTCTTTATGTGGAAGCAGTGCCGCCATGCCAAACTTTGTGACCGTCGGGAAAATGCCGGCGCAGGCACGGAGTGCCACCTTGCTCTGCGTTTCCCGGCGAAGCTGCTCTGCCAGCGACGCTGCCACTTCATAGCGGAAGGCATCAGAAATGATAACAAATATACGGTTATCCTCATTCTTGATCTTTCCATAGAAATCCACCTGCTGCGGCACTTCCAGAACGCGTCCGTACTGCGCAAGTTCATCTGCACAGGCATCCGACCAGTTGTTGCCAAGCTCGCTCAGGAACCAGTGGGTATAAAGTCCCTCTACCTTATCTGTCACCTGCTTGAAAAGGTCATCCAGATGGTCATTGCCCACCGTGAGGCTCTTTCCAAACGCCAGGTGGTACTGGCGGTAATAGGTATCCATGTGATAGTAGTCTTCGGTATATTCCTTCCAGACCTTTCTCGCCTCTACCGTATGGAATCCGGCAGAATGCTCCAGGAAGAACGCCTGCATCTTCGCCACCTGAAGGACACCCTCGTAGTAGCACTTCACCTCGTCATACCAGGCTAAGGTTCTGCGCTTTTCCACCGTGCTCGTAATCACATCTACGTTGATAATGTGATTACTGATTTCCGTCATCAGCTGCGTCAGGATGCATTCATTGACGCATGGAAATACTTCCGTGCGCACTAAATCTTCCATCGGAATCTGCTGGAAACGTTTTCTCAGGTTCAGCTCATCTTCTACATTTCGCAGGATTTCAGTCAGTTCCGGCTTCTCCTCTTCCGCGATCCACTCCGACACGAAGTCATAGCACCATGCCTGATGTGGCGTGGAGATGAAGCTGTCCAGCCCTGCCAGGTATTCTATGCGAAGCGTTCTGGTGGCCGCGGTGAGCAGAATATGGGTGATCATCCGCTCGATTGAAGAATCATCTCCCTCGAAATATCCACTGGCCTGCTTCACCAGTGCCCAGAACGGTTCCTCGGCCCCATAGCTTAGGAGGCTCTGAAACACTTCGTTTGATTCCATATCGGTGCCACCGCGGATGACCGCCTGGACAATGCTGCCGGGCTGCATGTCGTTGGTTCCGCAGATCGCCGCCATGACCGCAAGATGCATCTGTGACGCCGTCGTGATGCCTTTATTCAGTTTCGTAAAGGCAGTTCTTCTCGACTGCGCTCCGAAGAACTTCTTATAGACCTTCACCAGTCTGCGGAAATCCGGCGTCGCCGGAAGCTCCATCTCATTCATCCAGATCGAAATCAGATCCGCTCGGAACTCCTCACTGTACAGCTCGATGTTTAAAAGCCAGTCATCTTCCAGCGACTCATACGTGATCGGACTATACACCAGATAGTTACTGGTAGTATCATCCACATTCAACAGCTTCTTGGCCGCAAAGTTGTTGGTACCCGTAAGCACCAGCAGCTTCGCATTTGCGATCTCTATGTCCTCCAGCTTATCCTCAAACTCTCGATCCTCGTCATACCAGAAGATGATACGGCGCTTATAAAACTCCGGCAGCGGTACAGCAAATCGCTTATTCAAATCTCGGATTATCGTCTCTAAATCCATACTGGCCAAGCCGCCACCTCCTAACTAGCGAAAATTCCAGCAGCAGTTTCTGTAGCAACTCTCGATTTCAAATCATTAATAATCACAGCCTTTACCTCTGGCCATGTAACAGAATCATTTGTTTGAAGCTCTTGTCTTATTCTTTCAAGGCATTTAATAAGTATTCTTCGCACGATTGCTTCCATTTCAAATAATTCTGCTTTAGAGATATTCTGACCGTCACCCTCATGCAAAGATTCCGACCTAAATCTATAGAATGTTTTCATCTTCACATACATCTGGTCTATCGCTGTGGGTGTACTTTCTAGCATCACTGCTACTCTTTTTGAAAGAACCTCTTTTTTGCCTTGCTGATTATGTCCAAGGAGCGTCATTTCAAGAGCTGTTATAAATTGTTCAAACCCTGTTGCAACATTTATTTGCTTAAGCCCCCGAACAAACTCATCAATACAATTTTTCAGCATAGCATACTCTGAACCTTGATAGTCAATTAAGAACTGATTACATGACAATACTTCATCCGGTGATAATGAAAATATCCTATCATCAGTATTATTTCTTGTCGTATCATAGCTAGCATAATTCAATGTATTTTTTATGATACCGAGCGAGAATACATGGTCAAGAAATATCTCCGCTGTCCCTATGTTGCCTTCTTTGAAAAGATGTAATAATGAAAACATCTTATGCAAATAATCCGTTTCTAATTGATTATGGACTCCTACCTGATTACTGCACATCATATCAGTATCTGTATACGTCCCCGTGCCCTTTATTGGATTCTCAATCTGATAAGCATCTTCTTTCTTAATGCATATCAGGTATTTCCCATTTTCATCAGACTTAACTGAACCTAAATAGTCAATTGTTAATTGTCCTCTGCCATCTGTAATTTTCTCCTTAAACGGCAGATTATCGATATAAGTTTTTGTAAAGGAATATCCGTTGCCGAATTGTATCCCAAGAACAGTCTCATCGCAGTAGAGAACAGCTGCATTAATAGAAACATTTACATCAATCAACTACAGCACCTCCTTATTTAATCTTTGCCAAGACGTCCTTGAATATCTCATAATTCTTTTTCACACCATCATCAAAGTCGATAGAAATCATCTGGTCAGCCAAGTGATGGATTTTTTCTTCGTACTCGTGAATTTCTGTAGCTTGGTCATTCAGCGTTTTGAGTTGCTTGTTCAGCTTAACTCTTTCACTTGTAGATGCATTAGTAATACGTGTCTCTAAATCCGCAATCGCGGTACGGTAACGCGCCTGCTGCTCATGTACATAATCGGTGCGAATGCGGGCGATGGTATCCGGCTGATAACGGTGCATATAGATCAGCGCCTTAAATCCGTTCTTCTTTCCGCTGTCAAACAACCAGTAAATTGGGCGTTTCTGATAAATCCTGCAATGGTCCGCATAGAAGTCATTCAGGAAGTAGTTCCGAATCACATTCTTCGGCTGACCCTTGCCCCCCAACGCATCTGCAATGAATTTCAGATTTTCGTCCAATGTCTCTGCCCCGTACACCGTCTTTACGAATTCCATGAAGCGACCGACGATATCATCCGCGAAGTACTCATCATCGCAAATCGGAATAATGTTGTCCTTATCCGCTGCGAATGAAACATATTTGCTGCTATCCCATTTACCGCCAGCATAGGCAAGGCCGTCCACATCCAGAGAGTAACGGCCAAACATGCATCCGACCGCATAGGAAATGAAGGAACGAATATCTCGGCCTAGATCCGCCTTGCGGACCGTGACATCCTTATCCTCTACCTCCGGTGTCAACTCATCCTGCAAGCCGTAAATGTCAATGAAAATACGGTTCAGTTCTTCCTCATTGGATTTCAGCTGATTGAAGCGCTCCTCGCATTCATCCTGCCACTGGGCAAAGGATTTAGCAATGGTAGAACCTTTACGAAGAAACGGATGACGCTGAAAATCCCATGAGGTTTCAAAGGAATCCCAGTCATGTTTGCATATATCAACACATTTCTTTGCCATCTCTTCGTCATTTGTATCTTTTATCTTATCTGGCAACGATAAAATATTTCCTACCAATGTATGCATGGTTGGGTTTGTAATTTGATTCATCCATGTACATACATTCGAATTCAAGAAGGCAAGCATAGTGAAGTCATATTTTCCGGATTTACTAATTAATGTTGGAGATACTGAACTAAATTTACTATCAACTGGCTTAATACGATAACTTGATGCACCAGACGTAATATCATTCCATGTAATTGCAGGAGTACTCCAATACTTTTCTTGAATCAGTCCTCCATGCGAAGCATAACTTTTCCTTGCCTGCTCCGACCAATCTACCACATCTATATTATTTCCATACCATCTTCTAAATTCTCCACCATTTGAATAAGGTTGCCATCTATTTCTATTAGAAATTTCCCACCAACATCTAACGAATTTTTCGTTATCATGTGTCTTATTTCTTCCGCCAGAAATAAAACGTTCAGAAAATGCAGCAGCTTCAAATGCCCTAAACCCTTTATCACTAACCCAATATGCCACTGGACATCCCGGAATTTTGGAAAAATTGTCTGTACTTATCTGGGCAAAACGATTTCCTGAAATTGGAAATTCTTTTGGAATATCTCCTACAATGTCATCATATTTCACAAGGTTATATGTTCCTTTATACCGAGCTATACAGCAATTCCTAAATGCTGTTACCGCAGTACCAAAAGCAATTCCCATAACCATATTATCCATGTGCATTAAATTGGTTATATTTTTATTCTGTAAAATATTAATTCTCATTTTTTCAAAGCTGGTTAAAAACATCCAACTTTGCATCGTAACCATACAGTTAATACCGTTACTAATAACCATTTGATTACCACGCTCTATACATACTGCAAACAAGTCACTTTTACTATCTGGATAATTCTTTTTGACATAATCCGACAGCTTAGCACTCATATTTGATGCGCCCATATAAGGCGGGTTCGTCACAACCACATCATATTTCTGCGCTAGTGCTTCCGCCACCTGCACGAGCGGCAGTAACTCTCTGAGTGCTGTCTCTCTGGACATATTGATATCTTCCTTGATTTCTGCAAAACGATCGTACAGAGCTGACCAGTCCTGTGGGGTTACGGTCAGAATCGAGCCATATTCCTTTGCGTCATGCAGCTCTCTGATGATGGTGTCCATAGTCGCTGTGAGCTTCGCATCACCGTTGCAGAAATACTCCACAGCAAGTGGATACACATGGTTACTTTCCTCAATGGCATATACATGGGGCTGTATCCCACGGCTGAAGAAGCGGCGGTCATACTGACGTGCTTTCATCATGACTGCAAAGTAAGCGAGCTGTGCCGCACGGTCGTCGATATCGAGGCCGTACAGATTATTCTCTACGATGCTGGCTACCGCGTCACGGGTGGTGTATCCGTAGGATTCGTAAATCTGCATCAGCACGTCGAACATATACGCGAGGATATGGCCGGAGCCGGCGCATGGATCGATAACGTTCAGCTGATCCGGTGTCAGGGCAGCATAGTCCTTACGGATCTCGGAGAGTTGCGCCTGCACCTCCGTCTCCTGGTCGGCTTCTTCCAGATAGTAGTGCCATTTTCTGTCTTCCGGGTCACGACTTCCAGCCGGATAGGCAGACTGCTCTTCCTGGGTCGGCAGAAGCTGTTCTTTCACATCCGGGTGTCCCTCCAACCATAAACGTCCCAGGCTGTTTTCTACCATGTAACGGACGATCCAATCCGGTGTGAACAGCTGCGTTGCCGCAGGGATATTTTCCTTTGTGATCTTGACATTCTTTTTCAGGGCGGCGAAAACGTCGTCCTTTTTCTCACTGTTATAGTACTGATACAGCCAGCCGATGATCTGAACCTGATCCTTCCAGTCGTCCTCCGGGATCAGCTCGATCATCTGCTGAATCACACTGCCCTCACGAAGAAGGTTATCCGGGAACAGAAGCTCGGTGTAATCCGCAATCTTCTGAAACATGCCCGGTAGCACGCTGTTCAGCGCATTGCACTGGGTAATCAGTAGATACTTGTAGAGCTCGTCATTGTCATTTGCTTCCTTGTAGGCATAGACCTTCTCCATATCGAGGCCATCCAGCTCCAGATGGATCGCCTCCGTGAGGATCTGCGGTTTAAAAGCATTGTCCTCGTCCGTGAATACGCGCACTCTGCTCGGAAGGTAAGCATTCACCTCCATGAAACGCAGGGCGGAGAACCGGTTAAACCATGTATAGGCCACCTCCTCCATCACCTGCTCGTATCCTTTTCCCTGGATCTGTTCAATCAGGGCTGCGCGCTGCTTCTTTTCTGTAGAAGACAGCAGATGACCGTTTACACTATCATCGTTTGGGTTTCCGACTTCTTTCTCAGAAATACCATATTTCAGCGCCCGCTGGCTCACACGAGAGATCAGCTCTCGTCGAGCTTCTGTAGCGAACTTTTTAATCGCATTCTTATTCATATCGTTTTCCTTAGCTTAATTTGATTCCGTCGCAATCCTTCATCATGGCGGTGAGGTAGGATCTTATTCTCTTAACGTATGCGTCGATGTCCTCCTGGCTTTCCAGCGTCTTCGAAGGGAACTGCTGCCGATAGACGGTTTTGATGACCTTCTTCGTTTTCACAGGCGTTGCCGGAGAGCCGCTTGTCGGAGTCACCACAGGCTTCACAGGCTCTACCGGTTTCTTTAGCGCCTCCATGCGGTTCACAGTCTCATCTTTATACTCCCACAGCTGCGGTACAAGACCATCCAGGAGCTGCAGACTTTCAAGCTCTTCCACTCTTCCTTTCTGCTGGCTAAAATAGGTATCCGCTTTCTCGAGAAGATTGCCGCACGCTGCATTGTCACTTCCTGTAACATGAATCTCTTCCAGGCACTGACGGATAATTTCTGAAATGTCTGCACGCTTCGCTTCCAAAAGTCGTCCATGTCCTTCACGTACCTTATCCATGAGACCGTTGAGCTCCGGGATACGCTTGTAAACACTGCTCTTCTCTGCGTCGGCAACGGTAATCAGACGGATCTGATTCAGCGCCTTGTTTGCCTCATCTTCCTTCTGCAGGTAAGACAGGTCATTCTTCAGATTTCTCTCCATATGGACAGCCTCATCAAATACCTGCACCTGATTCTTGAAGAAACCTTCTACATCCAGGAGGTCATCCATACTATCGAGAAGCGCGCCTTCCTCCTTCAGAAGCCGGTCGATGAGTGCGATATTATCCTTCCGCTGCGAAAGCACGCTGTCCATGAGCCGAAGTGCTTCCCGTACCAACGCATGATCCGGGTATTTATGCCCCTCATAGCGTTTATTTAATTCCTCATAGTGCGCTTTCTGTGCTTCAAATTTCTGAATGATGAAGCTCACCAGTCCGTCTTCATCATCCGGTACATCCATGACATCGAAGTACTCACGAAGCAGTTCCTTGACCGAACGCATCTTCGTCGCGGTGATCACCTGACGCTTCGAAATAATGGTCTTTCCGATCTCACTCTTCTTACGGAGCATGTCCGGAAGCTTCGGATTGCCCGGCTGGATCGTTTCTCCGGCATACTTGATGGTCACCTTCTGGTCATAGATCAGCATCGCTGCGACGACGGCGATGTCGATTTCCTTCCATCCATACGGGATTGCCTGATAACGGCTCTGCACATCGGCCATCGACGTCGGAAGCTTCTTCGTATCCTGCATCTCCAGGTACTCTTCCATCCGGACGGCAGCATCATGGTTTTCTTCCATGCCCTCGATGACACCATTCAGGTGTTCACCACGAAGCACTGCCAGCACGTCCGCATCGGTTTCTGCATTCTTTGTGATGAGTGAAAGCTCACTGTACACATGCATAACCAGGTACTCCAGGGCCTGATCCAGCTTGTTCTTGGCATCGCCGCCCTTGATCTCGATATGCTCACCATCCACATAGAACTCAGCATCGATGATGGCCTTTTTCAGATCTTCCTCAGCAGATGCCTCATACTTGGTCGCTTCATCCTGATGATTGCGAATGATGTCCTGTACGGACTTCGGAAGCTGTGACACATTGCGCTGCTTTACATACTTTCGTACCTTCATCGCCTTTTCCAGGGACTCATAGTATGGCGTCTCCGACAGCACCACGATGGCCTGGTTCTTCGACTCGGTCATCAGACGAAGCTCACTCTTTTCTACCGCGTCCGCTGCGACGGTCAGGATATGAAGGCGCATACCGCCGGTGACGGCACCGATATTGGTGGTATCGACCATCTGGTCAAACGGGAAGTCATATTTTCCATGACGATACTTCTTTGTGGTATAGATATCCGCAAAAATCATCTGGCCGATACGCTCTACGATGGCGGAGGTATCTACCTGTGTATTCTTATAGATATCCCGCTGAATATCCTGCTCCTCATCGGTCAGGAAATTATACGTATCACCGGTTCTTCCGATATAGTTCTGGCTCAGCAGACGGTCAAGACTTGCGCCCACCGTCTTTCGCATCGTGATCTTATCGTTGCGGATATCATCTGCCATGAGAATGACGATGTTATCCAGGTTTGCCGGTATATCATCTACATAACGGATGAGGTACAGGAGCTTTAATACATTCACGTCCTGCTGCTCGATGCCATCGCCATTATCCGCAGCCTTCTGGCAGCGCTCGATCACACGACGAATCGCGCTGTCCAGGAAGGTGTGTACGGTATCATAGAAAAGATAGAACGGTGCCAATGCATACTCGTCCTTATCCTGAATCTTCTGTGCCGCCTCCTGGAATCCGGAAAGCATGGAACGCTCTCCCCCGGAGAGATGCTTACCGGAGTTTCCATGCTTTCGGATTTCTGCAAATACCTTCTGCATGGTGATGAACTGGTAAGGCACAAACGGGAAGTTTCGCACGAAGTCCTGGGGACCGGTGTATCCCTTGATATCCAGCATGGCTCCCGTAAAACTGAACAGATTACGAAGAACCGAATCGTTCTGGTTATATACCTCTTCCAGTGCCGGTTCTACTTCTGGCTTCTTCTTCAGAATACGCTTCTGAATGACTTCATCTGCGGAAGAAGAGGTCAACGACAGTCTGGTCTTGAAGCGGGCCTGAATACGAGAAAACTCATCCACACGCGCTTTAATAATCTCATCAATGGCTTCCTGTCCGGTACACACGACCCAGATCTTACCGCCGCACTCATTGCCGATTTTTTCTACCAACGACTGTAGATTAGTAAGCATGTCGGTATCACCGCCTACATACTGGCCAACCTCATCCGCCATGAAGAGTAAACGGAAGTCATCTGGCTTCGTATTTACATACTCTTTCATCTCGGATACAAGCTGCGCGATGCTGGTTTCCACCGTCTCTGTTCCGTTAAACCAGTTGCGCGCCGCATCCTCACTCATCCCAAGGACTTCTTTTAACGTTTCAACGATATCATCCTCAAAGAAGGCAAACGCATCTCTGGACTCGGTCCAGGCACCACCGTTCTTTTCTTCAAACACACGACGAAATTCTTCAGTCTTTCCACGCTTTTCGATGAACTGCTCCAGCTTCGCCACCTTCAGATTCTCACCATAGAATCCGAGATAGTTGTAAAACATCTTTGCAAATACACGAAGTACGGCCGTCTTATCCTTGTTGATGGAGCCCTCGATATCGATATTAAAAAGGATCGTATCCGTATGGCCCTTCGTCACCGAATCGATCAGCATAAAGGTAGCCGGATCATCCGCGAACTTCTTACGGAATCTCTCTACAGTACGGATACCTTTTACCTCTCGATTCGCGAGCAGGTAAGACAGCATCTTCAGGAAGTGTGATTTACCACTTCCGAAGAAACCGGAAATCCAGACCCCGATGTCCGCAGTTTCTTCATGAAATGACTCTCCGTAATTATTGAAGAAGGTGATGAAATGCTTCTTCAGATCTCTGGTGATGACATATTCATCCAGTTCCTGTACGAGAACATCGGTAGCATCCTGATCTACTTTAACGACGCCGTTGATTTTACGGTTGATATCCTCTTGGAATAACTGCTCAATAATCATAACTGCCCCCTTAAATCACATTGAAAGCCCGGTAGTACGAATTTTTCTTCAGGCGATTAAACAGCTGAACATCACGCCCATCATAATTACCCGGATAGAACACGAGGATCGGAACATCCGGGAATTCCGGCTGCATCGCATTCAGCAGGTCATGTACCCGGATGAATGGAAATGCATCTCCTACCCCTGTGATGACAATGACGTCTCCTGCCTCATGTGGTTCGTATTTCATTTTATTTACAAAAGCCATATTGTTGGCCATACGGCTCATTTGTTCTCGGATAAAGTCTTTACCCTTTTTATCTTCCATCGCCGGGATCGTTTTCGCGATTCGCTTATCTTCACAGATTGAAAGGAACACCTTATACAGGTTGTACTCGATCAGGTGACAGTTCATGGACTGATCTGTCATGATCTGCTCTGTAAAATGTCGGACCATCATTTCCTCTGATGGGTCATAGCAGAAGATCCGGATATTCACCTCGTTACTAAGTCCCTTCCCTTCAAGGAATTCCGGCTCCTGCATCAGGGCTCTAAGATTATCTAATCTTTCTTTTAATTCACTCATGTAGGCCTGTCTCCTTTACGAAAAGCAATTGAATGCAGGAAGAGCATTCTCATCGCCATTCGCCCGAATCGCATTTTCCAGCACTGGCTGAAGCCATACTGGATTTAACTTCGTCGCCCTCGTGCTATCAATGTATTCATTCTCTACCAGCATCTTCGTGATGATCTGCTTCAGCTTGTTGATTGTAGAATCACTCCAGCTTGCGACCCAATCGTCCTGTTCCTGTAAACGGAGAAAATAGCTGTTTAAGTCCATCTTTCCGAAGGCAGTATCCGCTAATCGGTACTTCTCCCCGATGACCGTAATCATAAAATCCCAAATCAATCGGTACTGCTTCATCATGGCATATAGACATACCTGCTTGGCTACGTCTGATGGCTGTGTTGCGATTATTTCCACCAGAGACCTATCCCCGAGCACTTCCAATCTCCGCAGACACGCTAAAGCAATCCTGCGTATAGATTTCTCTGTTGGGTATTGAAATAAATTCTCTGAAACAATACGCTCCACGACTTCCTCTGCACTGAATCCTTCATGGAGCAACTTTGCAGTAGTTCGTACCTCATAAAATAAAAACTGTTCTCTGGTCACGGCAGCGGTGTATGGGCTTGCTGCCTGCAGAGCCACTTTATTATTCTCCACTTCATTACCCCTTTTCGTTCGCAATCACTTCATCATCTTCTGGGATTATTTCGACAATATCTCCAATGTCACACTTCAACACGTCGCATATGCGAACGAGTACATCTAATGAAACCAGCTCATTCCTACCCATCTTGGCCAGAGTATTTGCGCTGATCTCTGCGCCCTCACGTATTGCTTTCTTTTTTAATCCCTTGTCAATCAAAAGCTTCCAGAGCTTGTTGTAGCTGACTCGCGACATAGTAATATCCTCTCTTAATAAATAGTGTTCTTGCTCTTACAATCGTATGGGCATAGCATAGCATTTTCACGATTCATCCACAATTCAAAAGTATAACATCTCCAACTTTTTTATCACTCACTAATACATTAGTGAGATTTTAGGCGACATTCTTTCTTGCAGCTACAAAAAGGTAGCTTCTGATTCATGCCGGAACTTTCGAAAAGACACCTGGTTGCAATTTCCCGTGATGGTATTACACTCAACTCACAGCCAAAGGCGTTTTTCATATCACACGTAGCAATCCACCTTCAGAAAGGCACTTGTTATGAATCCAACATCTTACTTCTGGAAAGAAATCCATGATCTTCCTGCCGGGATTGGCTTTGGATTGTTTTCTTCCCGGCATTTCGCTGTTGTGCTTTGCTGCGGATTGGGAGTTGCGTTTACGCTTGGGCTTTTTCTGAAATGCAGTAAAAAGAGACAGGAGGTCTTGCTAAAAGCAACCGCCCTGTCTCTTCTTGTTGGAAATCTTCTCCGGGATCTTTTTCTGTTTTCTGTTCACCGCATGAGTCTTGCCTACCTGCCGCTTCACCTTTGCAGCTTCGCCATTTTCGTCTATCTGCTGCAGGCATTTCTGCCGGAGCGGTTCCTGCCTTTTCGGAGGGCTCTCGGAGAAATCGGTCTTGTACTGCTGATGCCCGGGACAATCTGTGCACTGATCTTCCCGGACTGGACCGCATATCCTCTCTGGAATTTCATGTGCATCCACAGCTTCGTCTGGCACGCTGTGCTAGTGTTTTACCCGCTTGCTCTTTTTCTTTCCGGCAGGCTTCATCCCACCATCCGTCACCTGTGGTATCCCGTTCTGTACCTTGGCATCATCATCCCGCCGACGGCAGTCTTCAACCACCTCACCGGCTGCAACTATCTTTTCATCATGATCCCGCTGAAGGGTACGCCGCTCGAGCTGCTCTATTCCCGAATGGGAGCTTACTGGAGGATCGGCTATGCACTTCTTGTCCTTGCGGTAATTCTCCTCGTGTATCGGATACTCGGGATCTTACAGCACCTGTTCCACAATGTTGCTTCCGATGGACCCGCATAATAGGTATTACCTGCCACCCGACCGAAAGCGACAATCGTTTTCCGCCATACATGCGCAGCAAATTAGCCTTACTCCCCTGCCGGAAGGCTCTGGCCGAGATATTTCTCTGCAAGATCCTGCAGCTGCTGGTATTCCTCCGGAGTCAGCTCCTCTGCAGCAGATTTTGCCGCTTCCTGTACGTTGCCCTGCAGCATCTGGCCGGTAATTTCCGTCACCGCCTTGCTGTCCATGTGATTCTCCACGATGCCGGTCAGGGTTTCCTTATCCTCCGGTGACATAGAATCCAGCCCCTGCTGAATTTCCTGCTTCGCCGCTTCCGCTGAAATTGCTCCGCCGGAGGCTTCCGCAATTTTGCTCGCGGCACTGTCAGCTGCTGTTTCCATGAGCTGCGTGCTGACCTTCTGCGCCACCTTCTGCTTCAGCGGTCCCGCCTTCCACAGGATAACCACACCTGCTGCCAGTACAATCAGCAGTGTGAGAATGAAGTTTCGAACCGGATGTGATTTACGATATCTTCTGCGTGACATGCTTTTCCTTTCCTTAAGTTCAAAAAAGGGAGACAGCTTTTGAACCGTCTCCCCTTTTCCCGGTCTCCTGTATCCGCAGGAGACTTTTTCTTTATTTTGCTTCCCGGCCCTTCGGATTAGTATCCCATGCCTGCGCCCTGTGCGGGTGCTGCAGCAGCAGGCTCTTTGATGTTGGCCACAGCTGCCTCGGTGGTCAGGAACGTAGATGCTACAGAGGTAGCATTCTGCAGTGCGCTTCTGGTAACCTTGACAGGATCCAGAACACCGTCATCCATCATGTCAACATACTCCTCGGTGTAAGCATCGAAGCCGATGCCTTCCTTGGACTCCTTAACCTTGTTTACGATGACAGAGCCATCCAGTCCTGCATTTGCTGCGATGTTGAACAGCGGAGCCTCCAGAGCCTTCAGAACGATTCTTGCACCGGTCTTCTCATCGCCGGTCAGATCCTTGATCTCAGCCTCAACAGCCTTCTGAGAGTGGATGTAAGCAGAACCGCCGCCGAAGATAACGCCCTCTTCTACTGCAGCCTTGGTTGCATTCAGAGCATCCTCCATGCGATACTTCGCTTCCTTCATCTCGGTCTCGGTTGCTGCGCCGACACGGATAACGCCTACGCCGCCGCTGAGCTTAGCAAGACGCTCCTGAAGCTTCTCGCGATCAAAGTCAGACTTGGTATCCTCGATCTGCTTCTTGATCTGCTCGATTCTGTCATGCAGAGCAGCCTTGTCACCCTCACCGTCAACGATGGTGGTGTTCTCCTTCTCAACCTTTACGCTCTTAGCTCTGCCGAGCTGCTCCAGAGTGGTATCCTTCAGCTCAAGTCCGAGATCCGAAGAAATTACCTGGCCGCCGGTAAGGATTGCGATATCCTCCAGCATAGCCTTTCTGCGATCACCATAGCCGGGAGCCTTTACTGCAACAACATCGAAGGTTCCGCGCAGCTTGTTGACGATCAGAGTGGTCAGAGCCTCGCCCTCAACGTCCTCAGCGATGATGAGAAGCTTAGCGCCCATCTTAACGATCTGCTCCAGCAGAGGAAGGATATCCTGAATGTTGGAGATCTTCTTATCCGTAATCAGGATGTAAGGATCCTCAAGGCTTGCAACCATCTTCTCGGTGTCATTGCACATATATGCGCTGACATAGCCGCGGTCGAACTGCATTCCTTCTACAAGATCCAGCTCAGTCTGCATGGTCTTGGACTCCTCGATGGTGATAACGCCATCCTTGGAAACCTTCTCCATGGCATCTGCGATCATCTTGCCGACTTCCGGATCACCGGAAGAAATGGTAGCAACCTTCTCGATGTCTTCCTTGCCCTTGACCTTGGTGCTCATCTTCTTGATGGAATCAACAGCAGCATCGGTTGCCTTCTTCATTCCCTTGCGGAGCACGATCGGATTGGCACCTGCTGCCAGGTTCTTCATGCCTTCGTTGATCATTGCCTGAGCAAGAACAGTAGCGGTTGTGGTTCCATCACCAGCAACATCGTTGGTCTTGGAAGCAGCCTCACGAATCAGCTGTGCGCCCATGTTCTCGAACTCGTCCTCAAGCTCGATCTCTTTTGCAATGGTAACACCATCATTTGTGATGGTCGGTGCACCGTAGCTCTTATCCAGAACAACGTTGCGTCCCTTCGGTCCCAGTGTAATCTTAACGGTATTTGCCAGCTTGTTAACGCCTTCTGCAAGAGCAACTCTTGCATCTGTACCCATCTTTAAATCCTTAGCCATGATTCATAGCCTCCTATTTTCATTTCTTAATTTCGAAAAACAATTTACGCTTCCATCACTGCAAGAATGTCGCTCTGGCGAACGATCGTATAAGTCTCGTCATCGCCAAGCTTAACCTCGGTTCCGGAATACTTGGAATAAACAACCTTGTCTCCGACCTTAACCTGCATCGGAATAACCTTTCCGTCGTCTGCCGTCTTGCCGGGGCCAACTGCGATGACCTCTGCCTGCTGCGGCTTCTCCTTCTCTGCACCGGGAATTACGATGCCGGATGCGGTAGTCTTCTCCGCTTCCAGTGCCTTCAGAACAACTCTGTCTTCCAACGGAACTAACTTCATAATAACTGCCTCCTTAATAATGATTGGGAACAGGTCTGTCGCTGTTCGCCAAATGATGAATCTTTTTATGTGTTGTTAGCACTCCGTTTCATTGAGTGCTAATCGACACTAGCTATAATAGTACCCTCGTCGATATAATGCAAGAATCAATATTTTGTTTTATACTTTGTTTAGATTTTTTCCGTCTGCTCTGTGCCTGACAGCCCTGCGGCAAGCAGATCTTCTGCAGACAGATGCGATCTGATCTATTTTCATTTCGGAGGAAAAATACATGACCTATCAGGAAGTACTTGAAAACGCAAGGACCTGCAGCGGTCCCTTCTGCAAGGCCTGTCCCGTCTGCAACGGCCGTGCCTGCGGCAGCATCATGCCGGGCCCTGGCGCCAAGGGAGTCGGAGACGTTGCCATCCGCAACTACGAAGCCTGGCAGAAGATCCGTATCAACATGAACACGATCGCAGAGAACAAGGAGCCGGATACCACCTTCCGCTTCTTCGGAAAGGATCTTCGCATCCCGGTGATGGCAGGCCCCGTCGGCGCAGTAAAACTCCACTACGGCGATAAGTACAACGACGTCCAGTACAATGACATTCTGGTTCCCGCCGCTGCAAAGGCAGGCATCATTGCCTTCACGGGCGACGGCACCGATCCCAACGTAGTCAAGGCTGCAACCGCTGCCATCAAGGCAAATCACGGCGTTGGCGTTCCCACGATCAAGCCCTGGGACATTGACACGCTTCAGGAGAAGTTCCGCATGGTCGAGGAGTCCGGCTCCTTTGCGGTTGCCATGGATATCGATGCAGCAGGTCTTCCGTTCCTTCAGGGTCTTACTCCTCCCGCAGGAAGCAAGACCGCCAGGGAGCTTCACGAGGTTATTGAGAAGGCCGGGAAGCCGTTTATCATCAAAGGCGTCATGACCGTCAAGGGTGCCCTTGCTGCAGCCAGCGCCGGTGCTTCCGCCATCATTGTTTCCAACCACGGCGGCCGTGTACAGGATCAGACTCCTTCCACCGCTGAGGTTCTGGAGGAGATTGCCGATGCCGTTGAGGGCCGCATGATGATCCTCGTAGACGGCGGCATCCGTACCGGTGTGGATGTCTTCAAGGCACTTGCACTCGGTGCAGACGGCGTTCTGATCGCCCGCCCCTATGTCACAGCGGTCTACGGCGGCGGAGAAGAGGGCGTAAAGGCTCTCACCGACAAGCTTGCCGGCGAACTTGCCTCCACCATGAAGATGTGCGGTGTTTCCTCTCTGAAAGAAATCACAAAGGACTGCCTCTTCAAGCCCTCCAGCTCCTACGTGGCATTCTGAATCTGAACCGGATGCCGCAGTGACTTAACGCATTCCCGTATGTCGCATTCGCACCACCTGAAAAA
>ERZ1026772.278-NODE-278-length-39755-cov-4.493375_pt1 | contig 39755 bp, 33 predicted proteins | sample MGYA00380124_ERZ1026772 | MGnify/ENA primary metagenome ERZ1026772 (study PRJEB33269, sample SAMEA4719760) | human gut metagenome | biome: human-associated habitat; feature: organic feature; material: feces | place: Cameroon | collected 2013-10 ...
CTGTTGTTTCATGGCGGGATCCTTCTTTTTGCCCTATTGATGGCTGGTTGCTTTCTGCTTGTCTTTTGGGAGACCAAAGCATATTCAGAGCACGGAACAGCAGAGAACGGTGTGGAGCTCGCCATCACTCTGACTTGTTTAATGGGAGCTGTGTCAGAACCATTTGCATTTAATACATCGTTTAAAAATGTATCATTGCTTTTTCTTGGCGGACTTCTTTTCAGAAACAGAAAGGGGAAGAAGGAATACTCTTTATTTCCCCAATTACAAATGTGGCTAACAGAAAATGGCTGGGATGTCCGTCCCCTTGCCGATGCATGGGCAGATATAGGGCGGGCTGCACATGGTTTGGCACAGAACATACGGAAATGGCGAAAGAAGACAATTACATTCGGAATTGCTTTCATGTTCGTGTGTGTGTGTCTGTATTTCTGCAAGGCAGATCATATACAGACATACTATGTCTGTGCGGTGAATACGGATGAAAGCGTAAATGAGGAGGATTGTATCTATCTTTCTGAGAGGGAAATCAGAGAGCTCGAGGAAGATCCGGCGGTGCGTGTTTTGAACTATCAGGGGCCGGAGATACAGATGGCGCGTTTGGAGGGGGATATTGGCATCATTGAATTCGGAAGAGGCCTGCTTAGTACGATTGTATGGTCATTTGCTGGAGGAGTGGTATTGGCAGCAGTAATGGAATCGATTATCTTACATATGTCATCCGGGAAAAGAAGAAATTCATAACCGCTTTTTCCCAGAAACGTTTCGAATGGAATAGTCTTTGATATGGAGAAAATAATAAATGAAAATTTTGATGATCAATAAGTTCCTGTATCCCAACGGTGGTTCAGAAACCTATGTTTTTAAGTTGGGAGAAGCGTTGGAACAACATGGACATGAGGTTCAGTATTTTGGAATGGATCATGAAGGGCGTTGTGTAGGTAACCATGTCAATGCTTATACATCCAATATGGATTTCCACGGCGGAAGCAAATTGTCAAAACTGTCCTATCCGTTCAGAACGGTATACAGTACAGAGGCCAGAAAGAAGTTGCGGCTTGTGTTAGATGATTTTCAGCCCAATGTCTGTCATATAAATAACTTTAACTATCAGCTGACGCCTTCTGTCATTCTGGAAATTGTGAAGTGGAGAAAGGAAACAGGACATCAGTGCAAGATTGTTTATACCGCGCATGATTATCAGCTGATATGTCCCAATCATCAATTAAAGAATCCCATTACACAGGAAAACTGCGAAAAATGCCTCGGAGGACATTTTGTGAATTGTGTAAAAGGAAAGTGCATTCATGGATCTGCTGCAAAATCTGTTATCGGCATGATGGAGGCGGAATTCTGGAAATGGAATGGGGCTTATAAGTACATCGATAAAATTATCTGTTGTTCGGATTTCCTGAAAAAAAAGATGGATACCAATCCTCTGTTTAAGGAGAAAACGATCGCCCTCCACAACTTTACAGAAGAGGTGGAGACAAAGGATATCACTAAAAAAGATTATGTTCTATACTTTGGCCGTTTCTCTGAAGAGAAGGGGATGGATACTCTCATCACAGTTTGCAGAGAACTGCCGGATATCCACTTCATTTTTGCCGGGTCTGGTCCACTGAAAGAAAAAGTAGATGCCGTAAAAAATATCATAGATGTTGGATTTCAGAAAGGCGACGAATTGGAAAAACTGGTCCGTGAAGCCAGATTTTCTATTTATCCATCTGAATGGTATGAGAACTGTCCTTTTTCTGTGATGGAATCACAGATGTATGGAACGCCGGTATTGGGAGCTGATATTGGAGGCATCCCGGAACTAATTCAGGCCGGAAGGACGGGGGAGTTGTTTGAAAGTGGGAACGCGGATTCGCTGCGGGAAATGGTCAAAAAGCTCTGGCTTAATAAGGAACTGTGCGGGGAATACAGCGAAAACTGTAAAAAGATCCACTTTGACACGATGAATGAGTATTATAAGAAAATTATGGAAATTTATCAATAGACGAAAAGGAAGAAAAATTTGAGCAGACAGAAAACAGACACACAGAGTAACCGAACAAAAATATGTGAATTTATAAAAAAGTGTGCTCATATTTGGGCTGTAGCATGGATTCTTCTTTTTGTCTTTCAGAACCCGCTATCCGGCTTCTGTTCTGTATTCTCATATATTGATGAAGCACCGCTGTTTTTACTGGCAATATGGGGAATTACACACATTAAATATATCAGAAAAGAAAATGTTGCAAGATATAACAGATATATCATTTTGCTGGGAATGTTTGCGATTGCAGGTCTGGCTGGGAATGTGATATATCGATATCAGCCGGTAAACGTGGTCATTATTGATGTAATAACTAATTTTAAATTCTGGGGAGCGGTTCTCTATTTCTATCTGTGTATTTGTAACAGCAATTTTCAGGATCAGTGCATTTCGAAGGCCGCCAAGGCGCTGACGGTAATGCTGATGCTGCTTTTTGTAATTGACCGCGTGCTGAACATATTCCCGGCACAGGATTCGGTGAGATACAGATTAGGAATAAAATCGGCACAGCTGTTTTATGAACATCCTACCTATCTTGCTGCCATTTGTGCATTTCTGATTGCACTTATGACCCTGTATGATCCGGGAAAACACAGAATATATATTTTCATGAATCTGATTATGTTAGTCTTCACTCTGAGGAGTAAGGCTTTGGTGAGTGCAGCAATTTATGTGATGTTATATATCTTTTTGAAAAAGCTGCATCATCAGAAATTGAAATTATGGCACATTGCACTTGCTGTGGCAATGGCGGTGATCTGTGCGTGTCCACAGATTTATTTTTATTTTATTGAAAACAAAGGAAGTTCCCCAAGATCCATCATTCTGCTGACATCACTTCATATTTTAAAGGATTATTTTCCGATTGGAACGGGCTTCGCGTGCTATGCATCACATTGTGCCAGTGCTTATGTGTGTTATTCGCCGGTATATGTGAAGTACGGATTTGAGACAGTAAGTGAATTGAGCAATTCAACCAACTGGGTCTTTTTTGATGATCAGTTCTGGCCGATTATATTCGGGCAGACGGGCGTGATCGGCACAATCGGATATGTTGCGCTGTTGATTTTATTGTTCCAAAAAATACAAAGACTGGCAGAGGTGGACACCAACATATATATGGGAGGCTTGTTCGCGTTTATTTTCCTGCTAGTTTCATCTGCGGCTGAGCCTGCCTTCAACAATGCAGTTGCCATTCCATTTGCTTTTGTTCTGGCATTGGCGTTTTCTAAATATGAACTTCTGGACACCTGATTTGTTTTAGGAGACGTAAAATGCTCTTTTTATCTGAATACAGGGACAAACATTTTTACAAAGCAGGAATGCACATAAGTTGGAACAAGATTTATATGTATATGCATTTTTGCTGTTTCTGATGAATTTTATCCGGATTTTCGATATTGCATTCTGGGGGGATGAAGGATTTTCTATCCGGTTGGCACAGATGACAGTCGGGGATATGGCGGCCACTGCAGCGGATGTTCATCCACCGTTATATTATTTGTTTGTGCAGCTTTTGTATCATGTGTTCGGCAGCAGCGGCGTAACATATCATTTGTCTGCCTTATTGCCGTATGCGGTCATTATGATGATAGGATGCACTATTGTCAAAAAGCATTTTGGAGTCATTCCGTCAGTGGTTTTGATTACGATGGCTTCCCTGATGAAAAATGCGGTGAGACATAATGTAGAGGTCAGAATGTATGCTCTGGCAGCGATGTGTGTCCTCATTGCGTACCTTGCGTTTTATATGGTAATTCAGGAAAACAAACGGATTAACTGGATTATATTCTGCATATTTTCATTAGGGGCAGCATATACTTATTATTATGCTTTGCTGTCGGTGGCGTTCCTCTATGCCATGTTAATCCCGATGGCAATATTTCGGAAAAAGTATAGAAAAGGGCTGTTTTTTCTTATTTTGTGGCAATTGCCGGATATTTACCTTGGCTGACAATACTGCTTACAACGATTTCATCGTGCAGCTGATGGATGGTGGTACGCTGTTATTTCATCTATTGTTGATTGCTGCAGATTTCTTCTGGATTATAAATGGCTGGCAACCTGTGTAGGCGCCTGCTTTTTATTGGTCGCAACATATCAGACTAAACTTTTAAGAGTAGAGCGTGCCGATGGAGAAAAGTGGAAAGAACGATTCAAGTTCAGTATTAACATGCCGCAAAGACCTGAGATCAATGGGAAAGCTTACTGGATTATCTCTGGAATGATTTCAATTATCGGGGCTGCTGCTGTCGCATTTGATCCGACCGCTTTTTATGACACGTTACTTGTTCCCGGTATCGGCAGTGTTCTATTTAATCATCGGTGTCTGCATCTCAAAAATGAAATTTCCTGAAGTTTGGTGTGCAGTATTTGTGGCTGCGATTTTGCTGTGCAATGTGCCTGCATATATCCAAACCTATCAGGAAGACAGTAGTCTGAACCGTGAAACGAAAAGATTTTTGGAAATGGTAAGACCTGATAACGACGCAGAACTGGTAACCAATAATGATCATTTGGCGTGGACCCTGCTGGAGTATTATCCGGAGAATAATTCGAAGTATGAAGAAAGTGCTCTTGAGGAGCTGGATACGAATTATGAGAACATCTGGATGATATGGCAGGGCGATTTGGATGGAGCGGCTGAAAATAATATAGGAAAACAAGGGTATTCTATAAAAAAAATATGCGAGAACTTTTTTGAGGATGGTGCATACTATTATGTCTATGCATTGCACAGGGATAAATGGGCGGGTTTACCCTTATTGCAGTCTTTTTTGGAGAAAATATTCTGAATATGTACAACCATATTAAAGCGGCAAGAAGAATAGCGGGAAGGGTGTTTCTGTTTGCAGCGCTGTTCTATACAGGAGAGTTTCTGCTGTTTAATCTGATGAGCGCACGGATTTCATCGACAGGTCGCAAAGTTCTGAATCAAATGTATATGAGCAATCCGATCGAAATTTTTTTTTTTTTTTTGGGGGGGGATCGCAGATTCTGTATGGCATAGATTGTGATGAGGCTGGAAGAAAATTCGGTCAGACAGTTGCCAATCTGACTTCTTCCCAGCAGCCACTGCCTGCAACGGATGCAGTGCTCCGGGAGACTTCGGCCCACCATCCGGAAATGAAAACAGCATATGTCTCTCTGGATTATTCTCTTGTTATGATAGAAGAGGTGAATCTGGAGAGCATATATATTGTTTCGGATGCGTTGAAACCATCGTGGAACAAGATCCGGTACCTGCTCCATGCAACGCCGCAGGAATACTATCTGAACAGTTTTCTTTCTTTAAAAAAAGGAGAGGGATATTCTCTCTCAATGGAAAGAATCCGGGACAATTTGGAAGTCCTGATGGATCCGCTCTACCGGACCAGCCAGTATACAGAAGGCTTTGTCTCCAGGGAGGGAATGTCACAGGAAGCATATGAGACCTTTCAAAGTAAATATGCGAATCAGTCGAGACGGCTGCCGGAGAGAAATGGCCGGGTGATCCTTCCTTCCCACTCCGAATGGGCGATATGGGATATGAATGCCTATTGTCGGAAATAGGCATTCATATTGTCTTTTTTGCCACTCCGGTTCCGGAGTTTTTGACGGACTATGTGGTCAATTATGAGGAATATACAGACGCGGTGAAGGATATTCTGAAGGACAGCGGTGTAATAACCTATCTGGATTACAATGACAGCTCCTTTGACCGCAATCGTGCGGATTATTTTTATGATGACTGCCATTTGAGCGGGGCCGGAGCTGCGGAGTTTACCAGTCTGTTATGCCCGGATTTGATGAATGCGGATATGGAGGAGACAGAATGAACCGACAGAATAATCAGACTAATGTGAAACAGACCATTTTATGGTCCTTGATCACAGCCTTTTTTCTGATGCTCATCTGCTTCAATTTGTTTTTTCGTCTGGATGCAGATGGAATAGCGGATGACGATGAAGCCTGGCATGCAAACAATGTCTATGAAATGTATACATCTCATAATTATCTGGTGAATACCTATTATTATGAGACGGATTATTATAATTCCAAGCCGCCGCTCAGCCTGTGGCTGATGACCGGATCGTTGAAGCTGTTCGGCGTCAGTCTGAAATCATTAAAATTTCCTTCGGCATTGTCGGGGTTGCTGGCTGCTGTTATTGTGATTGTTTTCATAATCAGAGAATCCGGAATCAGAACAGCCGCTTCTTTCTCCGGGATGTATCTTCTCATGGACCTGTTATATCGGTATCATTGTTTCCGGACAGGAAATATGGATGCCTTATTTTGTCTACTTTGTGTGATATGTCTGCTTGCGTTATATTGTTCCGGGAGAAATTTTAAATGGTTTATGCTGTATGGTTTTGCTGCCGGACTTGCTTTTCTTACGAAGGGGACGCATATTGCGTGGCTTGTTCTGATCGGCGGTGTCGTCCTGCTTCATGCGGTTATACGGCGCAGCTTCCGGCTCAGATACTTCCTGTGCGGGATCGTCCTTTTTGCGGTACCGGTTTGACGGAACGCGGTTCTTTTATTCACTTCTGATCGGTGAGACAGGGGAGAAATTAAGCCGCCATTTTTCATCCGTATATCTGGGGAGAATGGCAACACAGCCTGTTTATGTCACGCTGTTTGTCTTGTTTGCTATTTATCTGCTGCTGTGCCGCAGGAATCTCTCTAACTTTATCCGGAAATACTATATTTTTATTTTGTAGCTTTTGGCTCCCGCTGTTTTGTATAGTATGATGGGAACAGCGCAGGAGTGGTATCTTTATCCCTCCTATATTGCGGCAGCCATTCTGGGGGCGCTTATTACAGAGGACATCTGGAAGTGTTCGAAGAAGAGTCTGAGCGTTATTGTTTCACTGGCATTGTGTCTGGTATGTGCGGGGATCGGTGTCAGAAGATTAGGAGCTTTTACTTATGATGCAGGAGGAAGCGCATCGAAAGAGATGCAGCAGGACTTTCAGGAGCTGATGTCTTCAGAAGGGAATGCGTTCAGAGGATATAAGGCATATATTCAAACCGGATATGACAACAGCAGGGAAGAGAGAACCTGGTGGAAGTCCGGGGAACTGGCGATAGCGCGTTATTATGGTCAGTACGAGTGTCTGGGTGGCGGTGTATGGGGCTTTCTTGCATCAGAGGATTCCATCCTGGTTCTGGATAAAGCGTACTTGGATGAGTATGCACCCATGCTTGCGGGATATGTCATACTGGAGGATAATCATTCGCTGATCTTCTGCCATAGCACATATTAAAAGGTGGGATATCCGGCTTTCGGAAGGCCGCTTTTGACACAGCAGTTGACAAACAGATAACAATAGACAGCATTCATTTCATATGAATGCTTTGGGAAAGCAATGAAACAGAACATGAAACGGAATGAAACATTTGAAAGAATTGTAGCGTATGGAAAGCTCCATATTCTGGATGCTTTCGCCCTGTTCTTTTGCTGGGGAGGCTTTTTCCGCAGCCAGCTGGCAAATTCGGACACTCTTTGGGGAAACATTGATCCGGGAGCCACGCTGATTTCCCGCATGAGCAATTTCCGATGGCTGGGATATGCCGGGGACTCGTTTTCTTATTATGTGCTTCACTATTTTCCTTATCAGCACCGAGGACTCAGTTTTGTCCTGTTTCTTCTGGTTCTTTCGGCGGCGCTGCTTCTGCTTCAGCTGACCTTCCTTCCGGTGCTTGGTGCGGACAGGTGGGGAAGAGGAGAGGAATGCATCTGGACCGGGGAGAAATGGATCCGGCTGTTTACGAGAAATACTTTGCAGGAAAGAACTGGGACTATTTCGATCCGGAGGAACAGGTCGTGATTCAGGACGGAGTATTGTACTGGTGTGTCTTTTAGGAATTCTGCTGCAGGAGAAAGCGGCACGAAAAGAAATTGCGGGAAGGAAGAGAGGCGTTCGTTGCGTATGCAGGATCATAAAATTATGAAGCGGAAGAAAACATCAGGCACGGATACGGAAGAAAGGATTCTTGGAGCGGTCATCTTCGCACTGACTTTTTTTATCGCGGTGTTTCCCTCCCTGAAGGCTGGAATCAACTTTCACGGTGATATAGCTTTTCATCTGGGTCGGATTGAGAGCCTGTATCGGAGTCTGAAGGCAGGAGTTTTTCCGGCAAAGGTTCATGCATCGCTGGCGAACAGCTTCGGATATGGAGAGGGCTTCTTTTATCCGGATGCCTTGCTGTATTTTCCGGCGCTTCTGGAGCTGGCGGGACTTTCTCTGGAACTGAGTTTCAAGATCTTTACGGTTGTGTTCATTCTGCTGACCTGGTGGAATGTGTTTGCTTCTGTCCGAAGGATCTTGAGGGGAAGACATGTGCTGGTGGCAGTATGCGGTGCCGGTATCTATGTACTGTCGTTCCGTTTCATGCATTCGGTGTATGATTATGGCTCGATCGGGACTTGGATGGCGATGGCATTTATTCCGATGGCGGTCAGCGGACTTCTGATGATTCTGTTTCGTGAAGACTATCGGTTGCGGGACATGGTCTGGATGTCGGCAGGCGTATGCCTGGTTGGGCTTTCGCACAGTACAACGGCCATTGTGACCATTGTTTTTATGCTGGCGCTGTTTCTGTGTGCCATTCCGCAGCTTCGGAAAAAACAGATCCGCAGTCTGTGCGTGTGCGCTGTCTGCGCTGTACTGGCGATCACTGGTTACTGGCTCCCTGCACTGGAGCAGGTCTGCGATCAGAAGTTTTATCTGCAGACTAATCCGGTCTTTCTGCTGACGGACAATATTCTGGGACCTGCAGATTTGTTCAGTTTCAGTGGGGTGGCAGAGCTGAGTATGGTTCTTGTCACGACCATTTGGCTGGTTCTGACGCTGAGAATGAAAACAAAAGAGCAGAAAGAAGACCGCCGCATGAGGAATGTGACCGGTGCAGTGAGTCTTGTCTATACTGTTTTGATTTTCTTTTCTCCGCTTTGGAAGACGATTGGAAAATATATCCAGTTTCTTCAGTCTCCAACCAGACTGATGGCAACGGCGCTGACGGGGCTGTGCTTCTCATTCTGCCTTTCTGCAGCGGCGCTTTTGGATCTGGATGACCGGAAATGGAAGAGAATGGCAGCGTCAGCGGTCTGTGGAATGCTGGTCCTTTTTGCAGGTCAGGCATGGAGCCAGATTCCACCCTATGCAAATCTGGTTCCGGCGGATTCCATTGACTATACCGGAACGATTATGGGACTGGGGGCTGGAACGGAATGGCTTCCGGACGGCGGCAGTCAGTACATGATTGAGGAGCCGGAGCGGGCCATTGATCCGGAGGACGGCGGAGCCTACGGAATCAAAGAGAAGGACGGAACCTATTTTGACGTCTATGTCCGGATGGATATGGCATATTACGACATGCCTTACTTCTATTACAAGGGATATACCGCATATCTGCTGGATGACAATGGCACGCCGGTGCAGGAACTGACGGTGGAGAAATCCCCGGTCCATGGGTATGTCCGGGTACTTCTTCCGGAAACCGGAAGTGAAATCGGTCATGTTCTGGTGACCTATCGAAAGACGAAGATCCAGAAAGCGGCATACATCTTTAATGGTCTGTTTGTAATCGGGCTTGCCGTATTTTTGATGAAAAAGAAGAAGTCAAATGGTCTGCGTCAGCCGGCCCAGGGGTAATGGCAGATGCAGGTGTGTCATTCGAAACAGAGTGAAGTATCAATCAGATATCCGAAGGGAGATCATATTGGTGCGTATATTAGAGAGCCACTTAAAAGAAGGAAAGAATCCTGCAGAATGCAGTCTTTGCAGTACGTATAAAACTTTTTTCAGCGGTGTAGAGAAATTCCGAAGCATGTGGGCGCGGCTGTATCTTTCTGCGTTGGTATTGTATCTTCCGCTGATTGTTCTCCGCCTGACCAACGACATGGACGGAATGTGGGATCAGGATGATCATGTGACCGGTGTTGCTGAGCTTCGGATGGGACGGTGGTTCTGGCCCATGCTGGACAAGCTGCGGCTGAACATTTCGCTGGATCCTCTGCCTGCTGTTCTGGCATTGGCCATTTTTTCCTGTGGAATTTTATTTCTGTTTTCTATCCTGAGAGCGGATTTGACAGACAAAAGGGGAAAGGTGACGGCATGGTTAGCGGGGATGATGATTTTGGTCTCCCCATCTCTTTTATGTCAGCTTTCTTACAGTCATATGTCGATTAATGATGCGGTATCTTTCTTCTGTGCGATTCTGGCAGTATGGCTGCTTCAGAGGGAAAAATGCAGGAAGAAAGACATGGCTCTTTCGGCCATGTTCGTTGCGCTGATGATGGGCGGATACCAGGCATCTCTGGGCATCACCTGTGTGACAGCACTGCTTTGCTTCCTTTTACTTCTGGAGCAGGAAGAAGAGATCAAGAAGGCTCTTTCTTTTGCCGGGAAAATACTGTTCTCACTTGCTGTGGGTGCGGTGTTATATGAGGTGTTTCTGCACCTTTGCCTGTTCGCAACAGGAGAAACTCTGGCTGATTACAATGGAGCAGATGCCATCACTTTTTCCGGAGTCATTGGGAATTTGCCGTCCAGTCTTCGACATACGTATACTTCGTTTCAGTTTTATTTTGGCGGAGCCGGATACCAGTTCCATGTACTGCAGGGGCACAGGTGGTTTCTTGTTCTGTACTTTGTACTTGCGATTGCTGTTGTTTGGTATATTGGCCGGACGCTGAGAGATAAGAAACAAAAGAGATTACTCCGGAGCATCCTGATGGCAGCAGCCTTCCTGTTGCTTCCAGTGTTTGCGAACAGCTTCTTTTTGTTGGCGGTTTCTGCGGAGACCATGATGCAGATGACGATGGGGATGGCGCTTGTTTTGCCGGGAGCACTGCTCTTATTGATGAATTCTGCAAAAGTATACACGAAGAAACCGAATGAAGCCGATGGGCTTTCAAAAGAGGAGACTTTGGAGAAGAAAGGAACGATAAGATCGTTCTGTTTTTGGCCGGTTCTGTTGGCAGTGAGCGCATTCCTTTTGTATGGAGAGATCGGGCAGACCGCAACCGACCAGTATGCCATGTATATGGGAAGGAGAGCATCTATGACGCTTGCGGAGTGCGCACTGGACCAGTTTGCAGCTTCCGGTATCGACTACACGGAAAATGTGGTGATGGTTTATGGAAATCCGAAGGAGTCCCCTTTGTTTATGACGACGGATCTCTACAGCAGGGCCAATTCCTATGCGCAGTACGGAAGCTTTGCACCGGGGGCGGAGGGAAATCGGCTCTGTTGGTCACATTTCTTTGAACAGCAACTGAGAGTGAACGTGAACTATGCGGAGGGCGATACGCTGGAGACGATTTATCATTCTCCGGAGGTTGCGGCGATGCCGGTGTATCCGGCACCCGGATCCACGGCCAATGTGTGGGGAGTGACCGTGATGAAAATTTCGGATTGAACAGCAGATGTTTGCGAAATGAGAGTAAGCTAGAAAATGAAAGTAAGAAGAAGCAATGAAAAGGCATTTGAAACAGCCATGAGGGAGAGCTGAATGGAGCGGGAGAAGAGAAGTTCCAATTTTGAGTTGCTGCGGATTGCAGCAATGCTGATGATCATCATGTTTCACATGGTGCAGCATGTCATTTACCGGCAGATGACGAACTGGACCTATATGGCTTACTACAATAATGGTTTGTTCAACAATCCGGTCGTATATAAACAGCTATACATCCCTGCAGTTATGACACCACTCGGTCTTGTTGGAAATGGTCTGTTCATCATGATTTCCGGATATTTTACTGCCTCGAAGTCGAAGCTAAATGCCGCTAAGGTGGGGAAAAAACTGTTGGAGCAGATGGCATGCGTGTCACTTCTTCTGGTGATTGGTTCTGCGGTTCTGTTCAAGAGGATGAACAGTGAGCTTCTGGAGCTGATACCGGTCACAATCTTTCAGACGGACTGGTGGTTTGTTGGATATTATTTCTGTGTGTTGCTGATTGCCGCAGTTTTTCTCAACCGGAGAGTTGTCCGACTGGATCAGGAGAAATATAGTGCATTTCTGGTGATCTTACTGGCGGCGGTGCAATTTGGATGGTCCGGGAATCTGGCGGATAATCTGGCGTCCGGCCTGCGCATTTTACTAAACGGTATTTTTCTGTACTATCTGGGTGGTTATATTCATCGGTACAATCCGTTTCAGAAGGTGCGGGGCTATGTCCTTGTACTGTTGATTGCGGTTTCTTATTTTCTCGTACTGCTGAATTATCACAACATAACACTTTCCAATATTGAGAAGTATCTTCAGCAGGGATCTGCGGATACCTTCCTTCAGAGTGCCGTGTATTTTGATAATTTCAGCATTGTGGTGACTATTCATGCCGTTGCTCTTTTTGAAATTTTTCGACGGATCCGGATTCCGCACAGCAGGCTGATCAATTTCATTGGAGGAGCGACTTTTATGATTTATCCCCTGCATGAGAATGCACTGGTTCACAGTCTTTGGAATATGCAGGACTGGATTACTGTACTTTACAATGAGCCTGTTTCATTTCTTGGACAGTTCATGCTTGTGACAGTTGCGACATTTGTCTTTGGAACGTTAATCTACTGCGGATATCTGGGACTGAAATGGATGCTGAGTCACTTCCGGTGGATTTTTGTGAAGGAGTCAGGGATCAGGGACGGAGCTGAGTGAACAGGAAATTATCTGAACAGGTGATCCTATGAAATGCCGGATGGAAGCGTCTCCGTTTCTGTCCACAAACCAACAAAATCTGGCAAGTTCGTTTTATTTTTACTGTTCAATTTGACGGAAACAAAGGCTATAATGATAACCGTGAGGGTCTGGAATTATGAAACCGGACCTTCGCGGTTTTTTTACTCTATCTTACGAGGAGGTATCATACATGATATTTCAGAAGAAACATCTGACAAGTATTGATGCCGGGCACTACAAGCATACTTGCGATTCGGCCACCGAGGTCATGCCGCTTCCTTCTGTTGTGAAGCTGTCCATGTCTGAGAACATCGGTGCTCCCTGCAAACCGCTGGTGAAGAAGGGAGACTACGTGAAGGTCGGTCAGCTGATCGGCGATACGGATGCTTTCCTTAGTGTTCCCGTGCATGCTTCGGTTTCCGGTACGGTGACCGGAATCGAGACGATCCGCAATGCCATGGGCGGACAGGATACCCTGGTCTGCATCGAGCCGGATGGGAAGCAGGAGATGGCGGAGGATCTGAAGGCTCCTGTCATTGAGGATCAGCCTGCGTTCATCAAGGCAATGCGTGCATCGGGCCTGGTTGGTCTTGGCGGGGCATCCTTCCCGTCCTGGGTGAAGTTTAATCCGAAGAACTTAATCGATATTGATACCTTGATCATCAACGGCGCGGAGTGCGAGCCTTTTATTACCTCCGATCACCGGACGATGCTGGAGGATGCGCAGAATGTTATTGACGGTGCGCTGGCACTGAAGAAGTGGCTGATCGCAGAGAATGTCTACATCGCCATCGAGGTCAACAAGCAGAATGCCATTGATAAGTTCAATCAGATGATCAGGGAGCAGAATCTGGAGGGCTTTCATGTTTTCCCGCTGCAGTCCCGTTACCCGAAAGGCGCAGAGCGTGTTCTGATTTATGAGGTGACCGGCAAGCAGTGCGATGCAGGTGTTCTTCCGGCGTCCCTGGGTGTCATTGTGTCGAACATTACCTCCACGGCATTTGTCGGTCAGTACCTGAAGGACGGAGTTCCGCTTGTCAGAAAGCGTCTGACCGTTGACGGTGACGCTGTTGCAGAGCCGAAGAACGTGATGGTTCCGAACGGCGCACTGGTACATGACATCATAGAATTCTGCGGTGGCTACAAGAAGGAGCCGAAGAAGATTCTTCTCGGCGGCCCGATGATGGGACGCGCGATTTTCTCCGATGAGGTTCCGGTTGTCAAGGCGAACAACGCCATTCTTGCGTTCTCGGAGGACCTTGCGGTAATTCCGGAGGAGACGGCCTGCATCAACTGCGGACGCTGTCATACGGCCTGTCCGTTTAACCTTCTGCCGACGAAGTTTGCAGATGCCTATCAGCATAAGGATGTGAAGACGCTGCAGGATCTCCAGGTTATGCAGTGCATGGAGTGCGGCTCCTGCTCTTATGTATGTCCTGCACACAGACCGCTCGCATTCTATAACAAGCTGGCGAAGAATCTGGTAAAGGAGGCTGGCAAAAATGGCAGATAGTAAATTTAAGACTAATCTGACCGTATCCGCTTCGCCGCATCTTGTGACGACACTGGATACGAAGAAAACGATGCAGTATGTGGTTCTGGCATTGCTTCCGGCAACGGTCATGGCGACGGTGTACTTTGGAATCGGAGCGCTTCTCCGTGTGATTCTGGGGGCTCTGTTCTGCTTCGTGTCCGAGTATTTGTATAACAGACTGATGAAGAAGCGTGATACTACCGGTGACTGCTCCTTTGCGGTGACGGGTGTGATTCTTGCACTGAATCTGCCTGCAAACTTCCCGATCTGGATGGAAGCCATCGGCTGTGCAGTTGCGATTGTTATTGTGAAATGTCTGTACGGCGGCATAGGCAAGAACATTGCAAACCCTGCGATTGTCGGCAGAATTGTTCTGCTGCTGTCCTTTACGTCTTATATGACGACCTGGCCGCTCACCCGCTTCCAGAAGGCGGTGATCAGTACCGATGCGGTGACCGGTGCAACTCCCTTAGGAGAGCTTGCTGACGGAGCAGCCAGCCTTCCTTCGCTTACGGATCTGCTGATCGGCAACATCGGGGGCGCGATGGGGGAAACCTGCACGATTGCGATTCTGATCGGCGGTATTTTCCTGATCTGGAAGAAGGTCATCAGTCCGCTGATTCCTCTGACGTTCATCGGAACGGTCTTTGTGTTCTCGCTGATTTATTATACATGTGTCGGCGGAGCAGGGCAGTACGGCGCATTGGGAATGGCGGTATATGAGATCCTGGCAGGCGGCGTGTTCTTCGGGGCGTTCTTCTGCGCAACGGATTATGTGACCTCGCCGATTATGAACATCGGAAAGATTATTTATGCGATCGGATGCGGTGTCTTTACCATGATCATCCGTCTGTTCGCATCGTATCCGGAGGGTGTATCCTTCGCGATTTTGTTCATGAATGTGATGACTCCTTTGATTGACCGCTTTGTGGAGCGTCAGTATTACGGAATTGCCAGGGCAGAGAAGGCAGCGAAGAAGGCTGCAGCCAAGGCTGCCGGGAGCGCTTCCGCCGATGAGTCGAAGGGAGGTGCAAAGGCATGAGTAAGAGAACAAATGCAGCTTCTGCAGAAGAGAATTTCGGCAGGGAGTATGTCTATCCGGTTGTGATTCTGGTGGTCATCTGCGTGGTGACGACAGCACTTCTTGCAATCACGAATTTTATTTCCGCACCGATTATTGTGAAGAATCAGGAGGCGGCTGCAACAGCAGCGCGGAAGGAGCTTCTGACCGATGCGGATTCCTTTACCGCCATGGATACGGATCTTCAGGTATCGGAGGATCAGTCGGCAAAGGTGACAGAGGTTTATCAGGCAGACAACGGCGCGGGCTATGTCATTACGGTTGTGACGAAGTCCTTCGGCGGAGATCTTACGATGATGGTTGGCCTTACCTCGGATGGCTCGATCACGGGCGTCAAGGTGACAGACAGTGCAGATACGCCCGGTGTCGGCTCCAAGGATGCACAGCCGGAATATCTGGCGCAGTATGACGGACTTACTGAGCTGACTGCTCAGGATGTCAAGAAGGAGACTTCTGTGACGTCAGGCGGGGCGGCGTTCCAGTACATCACCGGCGCTTCGGTTTCCGGCACCGCCATTCATAAGGGCGTATATCTGGCGCTCGATCAGTTCAAGGCGTTAGGAGGTGCTCAGTAATGGAAGAAGTTCAGAAGAAATCAAAATTAAGCATCCTGACCAATGGCTTTATTAAGGAAAATCCGGTTCTGGTGCTGGTCATCGGTACCTGCCCGACGCTGGCAACCTCGACCTCGGTAGAGACCGGTCTTGGCATGGGACTTGCGGCGACGGCGGTTCTGGTGTGCTCGAACATTGTAATTTCGGCGCTTCACAAGCTGATTCCGGACAAGGTCCGCATTCCCTGCTTCATTACGGTGATTGCAGGCTTTGTTACCATTGTGCAGATGCTTCTTCAGGCGTTTGTGCCTTCTCTGTATTCGGCACTTGGTCTGTATTTGCCTCTGATCGTTGTAAACTGCATCATCCTCGGACGTGCCGAGATGTTTGCATCGAAGAACACAATGGGAGATTCGGCGCTGGACGGCCTTGGCATGGGACTTGGCTTTACGCTGACGCTGTGCGTGATGGGCTCCATCCGTGAGATCCTCGGCTCCGGAACCTGGCTTGCGGGCGACTGGTTCGGCCTCGCACCCGGCTTTAAGGGAATTCCGATTCTGTCGAATTTCATTCCCGGCATGTCCATCATGACGATGGTTCCCGGCGGCTTCTTTGTCTTCGCCTGCGTGATGGCAGCGGTACATCATCTTACCAGAGACAAGTCGAAGATTCGCAAGGACTTCGGCTGCAGCGCCTGCGCGATGGAGAGCTCCTGCTCTCCCGAGAGAAAGGCACTGGAGAGCGGCGCCTGTGTGGTGGATGAGAAGACGAAGGAAGCGATGAAGATCGCAAAGGCCGCAGAGGAGAAGAGCGCTGCTGCAAAGGCGGCTGCAGCTTCAGCTCCGGCATCTGAGAAGGAGGAGAAGTGATCATGAGCTTTACCAAAATGATTCTGATCATCATCTCGATGGTCCTTGTCAATAACTATCCGCTGGCACAGTTTCTTGGCATCTGTCCCTTCCTTGGTGTCTCCAAGGATCTGGACAGTGCAAAGGGCATGGGCATCGCGGTTACCCTGGTCATGGGACTTGCTTCCATCGTGACCTTCCCGATCCAGCAGCTCCTTCTGTCCTGCGGGATTGAGTACATGCAGACGGTTGTTTTCATTCTGGTCATTGCGGCACTGGTGCAGTTTATTGAGATGTTCATGAAGAAGAACATGCCGGCGCTGTATACCTCACTTGGTATCTATCTGCCCCTGATTACCACAAACTGCGCAGTTCTCGGTGTCTGCATTTCCAATACCGAGGATTACACGGTTGCAGCAGTCGGATCCTTTGGCGCGGCATATGTTTATGCGATTCTGCAGGGCTTTGGCGGGGGCCTTGGATTCTGGTTTGCCATGATGATCATGGCCGGCGTCCGCACGAAGCTTCAGGATCAGTCAGCGATTCCGAAGGCATTTCAGGGAGTTCCGATTATTCTTACCACAGCGGCAATTTTGTCTCTGGCGTTTATGGGATTCTCGGGAATGATCTGAATGGTCTGAAAGGATCGGTTAGGAGAGGTATCATTATGAATTTGATCATTATTGCAATTGTACTGATCCTCGTGGTTGGTCTTATTGCCGGAGTCCTTCTTTCCTATGCGTCGAAGGTATTTGCGGTGAAGGAGGATCAGCTGTTTCTGGATCTGCGCGCAGAGCTTCCCGGCGCAAACTGCGGCGGCTGCGGATATGCGGGCTGCGATGATTACGCACATGCTCTTGCGAATAAGAATGCAGCAGAGCCGGTTCCCTGTACGAAGTGTGCGGTCGGCGGTCCTGCGGTTGCGGCAAAGCTTGCGGCAACCCTTGGAACAACCGCGGGAGATGTGGAGCGTCAGGTTTCCTTTGTTGCCTGCAACGGAACAAAGGAGAATGCGAAGCCCCTGTATGAGTATTCCGGAAGAGTAGAGAGCTGCGCGGCAGCAAAGACTCTGTTCGGAGGCTCGAAGGAATGTCCCTACGGCTGCATCGGTCTGGGCGACTGTGTGAATGCCTGCGAGTTTGATGCCATCCATCTCTGCGATGGTGTCGCAGTGGTCAATCCGGATGTATGTACCGCTTGCGGCAAGTGCATTAAGACCTGCCCGCAGCATTTGATTTCACTGAAGCCTGTTTCGGAGAAGGTTTTCGTTCAGTGCTCCAACAAGGATCTTGGCAAGGCAGCGATGGCAGTCTGCAAGACCTCCTGCATCGCATGCCGGATGTGTGAGAGAACCTGCCAGCATGATGCGGTCCATGTCGTGGACAATGTGGCAGTGATTGATCCGGCGAAGTGCGTCGGCTGCGGCGAGTGCGCGGCGAAGTGTCCGAAGCATGCCATTCTGGATCTTGCGAAGAAGGCACAGTAATCTGCAGATACGGTTTTTATTTTGGGCGAAGGAGAGAAATCTCCTCCGCCTTTTTTACGATTACGGCATGTGGTAAAATAAAAATGTTTGACTGAATGTATCAGAACAGAGAAGTAAGAGAGGGGAAGCCGGGAAATGCCGGAAGCGAAGCATTATGACAGAATCATTATAGGGGCCGGGCTGTATGGTTTGTATGCGGCATTGTTCTGCTGCAAAAGAGGTCAGCATGTGCTGGTTCTAGAATGTGACCGGGAGCCTTTTTCTCGTGCAACGTATATCAATCAGGCCAGAGTTCATCAGGGATATCATTATCCGCGATCTTTATCTACCGCAATCAAATCTGCCGGGTATTTCGAGCGGTTTAACCGGGATTACAGTTTCTGTATCAACCGTGAATTCGAACAAATCTATGCCACATCCAGTCAGTATTCCTGGTCAGACGCAGAACAGTTCGGGAAGTTTTGCCGTGCGGCAGAAATTCCATGCGAGGAACTTCCGGTTGGGAAATATTTCAAAGAGGGAATGTGTGACGGTGTATTCCGGACAAGGGAGTATACCTATGATGCCAGGATTCTTCGAGATTATTTTCTGCGGGAGCTGGAATCCTTTGAGAATGACTGTGAGCTGTGTTATGGAGTGAGGCTTGAAGCAATTGAGAAGCTTTCGGACCGGTACCAGATCCGTTTTCAGAATTCAGAAAGCGAAGAAAAGGGCTTTTGCATAGCCTCGGCACCTTTTGTGCTGAATGCAACTTACGCCGGAACCAATCAGATCAGCCACATGGCGGGATATGAGCCGTTTGGCATTAAATACGAGCTGTGTGAGATCATCCTCTGTGACGTAAATGACAGGCTCAAGGGGATTGGCTTTACGGTGATGGACGGACCGTTTTTCTCCATCATGCCGTTTGGGAAGACAGGACTTCATTCGCTGACATCGGTGACTTTCACTCCTCACACGACGAGTTATTCCGAGGTTCCTTCTTTTTCCTGTCAGAAGGAGAGCAGGGGACATTGCTCAAAGGAGAGGCTCGGTAACTGTAATGATTGCCCGGCAAAGCCGCAGACATCCTTTCCTTATATGGCAAATCTTGCACGCAAGTATCTGCGCGATGAATATGAATTTCATTATCGTGAATCACTTTTTTCCATGAAACCGATTCTGTTGAGCTCGGAAATTGATGATTCGAGGCCGACTGTGATTCGGAAGTTTTCGGACAGACCGACGTTTATCAGTGTCCTGTCGGGGAAGATTAATACCGTTTATGATCTGGATGAGGTGTTGGGCGCAGATTAATTCTCGGTGTTTACGGTACACCTGTTCTGAATCACAGATAAAGCAGGAATTTCTGGAGAGATAGAAATCGTATGAATGGAGAAATTGGTAAGAATAAAGAGCAGAATTTCGTATCGGCCGTCATTTACGTTCATAATGCAGAGGACCGGATCGAACGGTTTCTTGACATGGTGGTGGAGGTGATGGAGCGGAATTTTGAGCATTCGGAGATCATCTGTGTCAATGACAGCTCCGAGGATAGGAGCCTTTCGATCATTCGGAAGGTCAGCAAAGCAGCGGAGAAAACCAGCATTTCCGTTGTGAATATGAGCTATTATCACGGTCTTGAGCTTGCAATGGATGCAGGAATGGATCTTGCGATCGGCGATTTCGTGTTTGAATTCGATAATACGGTTGCGGACTTCAATTCTTCTGTCATTATGGAGATTTATCGGCATTCACTTGAGGGGTATGACATTGTAAGCGCTTCGCCGAATCGGAAGGAGAGGCTGTCGTCGAGGCTGTTTTATCGGATTTTTGCGAAGTTTGCGGTGGTTTCTTACCGCATGAATACGGAGAGCTTCCGGGTTCTTAGCCGGCGTGTGATCAACCGCGTGAGCTCGATGAACAAAACGGCTCCCTATCGAAAGGCACTGTATGCGAACTGCGGACTGAAGACAGATTGCATTCGGTATGAGGCGACAGGAGACTGGAGTAAGGTTCGTGACCGGAAGGAGCAGCGCTATCGCATGGATCTTGCGGCGGATGCACTGATTTTGTTTACAGAGGTCGGATACCGATTTTCCATGACGATGACGGTTGTGATGATGCTGATGTCGATCTTTATGACGGTGTATTCTCTCGTAACCTATTTTGTGATTCACCCGGTGGAAGGCTGGACGACGACGATCCTGTTTCTGTCTGTAGCATTCTTTGGCTTATTCGGAATACTGACAATTATTGTGAAATATCTGCAGCTTCTGGTGGATATGGTATTTAAGCGGAAGCATTACAGCTTTGAGAGCATCGAGAAGCTGACAAAGTAGCCGGACACTTTATTGCTTCAAGGAAAGAAGCATCGGATGATTTGGATGTAAGGCGTGAGGAAATCTATGAACGCATTGGTTGGATATACAGGCTTTGTCGGCGGCAACATCTGTGCGGCGGGGAAGTTTGAGGGGTTATACAATTCGAAGAATATAGAAGAGGGCTATGGAACAAGACCGGAGCTTCTGGTCTATGCGGGACTTCGCGCGGAGAAATATCTGGCAAACAGTGCACCGGAAAAGGATATGGAGCTGATTCTTCAGGCGGAGGAGAATATCCGGAGAATTGACCCGAAGAAGCTTGTTATGATTTCAACGATTGACGTGTTCAAAAGCCCGGTAGGAGTGGATGAAACGTCAGAGATTGAGACGGAAGGCCTGCAGGCCTATGGCTATGACCGGTATCAGTTGGAGTGTTGGGTGCGAAGAGTGTATCCGGACGCTTTGATTGTTCGTCTTCCCGGCCTTTTCGGAAAAGGAATCAAGAAGAATTTTATCTATGATTACATAAATGTTGTCCCGTTTATGCTAAAGGAGAATAAATTTGAGGAGCTGGCAGGAAAAGAGCCAGAGCTTCGAAACGTTTATACGCGGCAGGACAACGGCTTTTATCGTCTGCAGGCTTCTGAAGAGGAGAAGGAAAATCTGAAGGGGACTTTTCGCAGGCTCGGGTTTACGGCGCTTCACTTTACAGACAGCAGGAGCAGCTATCAGTTTTATGATCTGTCGAGGCTTTGGTCAGACATTCAGAATGCGCTGGAGCTGGATCTTCGTCTCTGGCATCCGGCAACAGAGCCTGTGACAGCGGGAGAGGTGTATCGATATCTGACAGGCAGCGAATTCTGCAATGAGCTTGGAGGTACACCGGCCGTGTACGATTATCGGACAGTGTATGACCATGAGTTCGGCGGCCGGGACGGATATATGATGGGTAAAGAAACAGTCCTGCAGGCAATTCAGACATTTGTGTCCCGGGAAACCTCAAGGTAAACAAGGAAAGGCAGAAAAGATGCAGACAAGAAAAAGACCGGAAGGAAGAAAAATCTGGATTGTCATACTCTTTCTGGCGGCAGCACTTTTTTTGTTCCGCCTGGATGTGTCGAAGTCATTTTTTCATGGATATTTTACGGATGCAAGAGCATATGAGAATATAGGGGCCGATTCCATACTGGGAACGTACGATCTTTCCGACGGACCTTATTCCCTGCAGTTTACTCCGCAGAAGGATCATTTTGCAGGTGTTGTGCTGTATCTGGAAAATCAGCCGGAGAACAATACGGGAAGCCTGTCTCTGCAGATCCGGGATGACGAGGGTCATTCAGTCAGTCAGACAGAGGTGGAGCTTTCTGAGGTGACAAATGAGCACACATACAAGGTACAAACGAAGGGAAAACTTCGAAAAGGAGAGATGTATCTGCTGGAGATTTCCGCGAGGAATTGCAAGACGGTACCATCTTTGATTCTTGTAGATTCCGGGTTTCGGATGAAGGAGAGCATTACGGACGGTCTTCTGATCGGTTATGCCTATGCGAAACCGGATTTTTCTGATTCGGAACGGCTCCTGATCACTCTGTTCGTCCTTGGCGGGATGTTGATTCTTGCATCCTTGTGGGACAAAGGAGGAAGGACAGCATGCCCTCTTTGCTGCAGGATGAGAAAGATCGGAACTTTTCTTATTCTGATGACAGCGCTTGCGTGGAATTACAGCTTTAATTCCATGGACGTGAACAATGATTCTTTTGAAGGCTTTCAGGAGGACAGCGAAAGACTTGTCGTACAGGCCATGGAGGCGGTGAGAGAAGGTGTTCCCAATCCATCCGGAACAGGCCTGATCAAGCTGGATACCATTCGGGGAACCGAAGGATCGGAGATGGATTATCCTTCGGATGATGATTGGGAGAACGGGTATCATCGGTCGGATCCTGCGATCTGTCTTCGGATTTCTGAGTATACGAAGGAATATGCGATTCCCGGGAACTACATTCAATTTGCGGATGGAGAAGTGGGCAGAATTCTCGCAGTTATGGACAGAGATGCGGATTGGATGACGGTTGTTCTGGATATGGTGAGTCCGCTGGATGAGGGAAGCCTTGGAAGCTTGACGGGAGCATCCATTCTGGACGAGGAGGGAAACCCGGTTCCGGAAAAGATAGCAGAAGCTTACGGAAGTCAGTATGGCCTTCAGGGAAAGGTGTTTCAGCATCTGGCTGATATTGATCTGGCGGTTCTTCGGACCTGGTGCGCGGTGGCTGCAGGTGCTGTTCTTCTTCTGACAGTGTGTCTTGTCTGCAAAAACTGCGGGAGATTGATGGGAGGCGTGTTCTACGTTGTCTTCTGGCTTTCGCCATGGGTTGTAAATTTTGCCAATAATCTGTACTGGGTGGAATTTACCTGGTTTCTTCCTATGACGGCGGGACTTTTTTGTCTGTGGAAGCTGGACAGTAGAACCTGCCGGATCCTTTCCTACGTGCTGGTGCTTCTGGCCATTATGATCAAATGTCTGTGCGGTTATGAGTATATTACAACAGTAATGCTGGGGGCTATTGCATTCCCGGCGGCAGAGTTCTTCGCTGCGCTTGCGCAAAAAGACAGGAAACGAGCAAGCCTTTTATTCCGTACTATTTTTCTTCTGGGAGTGGCGGCACTTCTTGGCTTTGCGGCAGCGATCTGTATCCATGCTCCGGAAAAATCCGGCGGAAGTCTTGCAGAGGGAATTCGTCTGATTGTTCAGGAGGATGTTCTTCGCAGAACCTATGGAGCGGACTTGAATGCGTTTGAGAATCTTCCGGATTTTGAACAGTATGCGTTGACGGCATCTGCCTGGGAGACGCTCTGCAAGTATTTTCACTTTAAGACGGAGGTCATTACCGGTATCGGCGGAAATCTGTTTCCGCTTCTTTGTCTGCTTCCGGCAGTTTTGCTTATTCGGGATGTTCGCAGGAAATGTCTGGACGTGCGTGAGGCTGCATGGTACGTCGTATTCTTTGTGACAACAGTCAGCTGGTTTGTACTGGCAAAATCGCATTCCTGCGTACATACACATATGAACTTTGTACTGTGGTATTTCGGCTTTGTGCAGAGCTGCTTTTATATTATTCTGAAGCATTTGATTGATTGGCTGCGGTCATGGAGCAACAGAAGCATCGGAGAACAATGAAGTTATCGATTTCCAATATTGCCTGGACGGGCGAACAGGACGAGACGGTATACAGATGGATGCAGGACCTTGGCTTTTTCGGTCTTGAGATTGCACCAACCAGAATTTTTCCGGAGAGACCATACGAACATCTGGAGGAAGCCGCAGGATGGGCGAAGAAGCTGAAGGAAGAGTATGGCTTTACGGTACCATCCATGCAGTCGATTTGGTTTGGAAGAACAGAGAGTCTATTCGGAACAGAAGAAGAGCGAACAGCGCTTCTTAATTACACTAGGAAGGCGATTGACTTTGCTGAGGCAGTGGGCTGTCATAATCTTGTCTTCGGATGTCCAAGAAATCGGAACATGCCTGAAATGAGCGAAGAATATGCTGCCTCCTGTATGGATCTTGCGATCATGTTCTTCCGGGAGCTGGGAGAGTACGCACGGGAGCATGGGACAGTGATCGGAATGGAAGCCAATCCGCCGATGTATCACACGAACTTTATCAATACCACAAAAGAAGCGCTGGATCTGGTGGAGCGTGTGGATTCGAGAGGTTTTCTTCTGAATCTGGATGTCGGGACGATGCTTGCGAACGGCGAAGACTGCACCGAGCTGGAAGGAAGAATCGGTCTTGTCAATCACGTTCATATCAGTGAGCCGGGGCTGAAGCCCGTTCAGAAGCGGCCTCTTCATCAGGAGCTGAAGAAGCTGCTGCTGGAAGAGTACTATGGCGGCTTTGTCTCCGTGGAAATGGGAAAAACGGAGGATGAATCGCCGGATGCGGTGAAGGACGCCATGTCCTGTGTGCGCTCGATCTTTTCGTAGATATCGAGAGGAGTCGGAGGAGCAGGCATCGGCCTGACAAAAGGAAAGAAGAACGGAAGCTTATGGAAATCAGCTGCAAAGAGATCATTTATGAAAAGAAGCCGGGGGTTCCTCGTTTTTCCTGTAAGGAGTTCGCGGGGAAAACAAAGGATTATGTCGTTCTGATCCCAATCATTAACGAAGGGGACCGGATTCAAAAGGAGCTGGAACGCGCGAAGGAGCATCACGTGGCGGACCGGGCAGATCTTGTGATCTGTGACGGCGGCTCCACAGATGGCTGCACGGAAGAAGAAAAGCTGAGAAATCTGCAGGTGAATACCCTGCTTGTCAAGCAGGACGCCGGCCGGCAGGGAGCACAGCTCCGTATGGGAATCTGGTGGGCCCTGCAGCGAGGGTACAAGGGGATCGTGACCATTGACGGGAATAACAAGGACAGCATCGAGGATGTACCGAAATTTATTGAGAAGCTGGAAGAGGGATATGATTTTGTTCAAGGCTCTCGCTTTATCAAGGGCGGAAGGGCTGTGAATACGCCGTGGATCCGTACCGTATCCGTTCGTCTGATTCATGCACCGGTGATTTCTCATACGGCACATCAGAGGTTTACGGACACGACCAACGCATACCGGGCTTATTCGGCGAGGTACCTATCGGACAATCGGGTACAGCCGCTCCGGGATATTTTTATGACTTACGAGCTTCTTGCCTATCTGTCTGTGCGTGCAACGCAGCTTGGAATGCGTGCCTGTGAGATTCCGGTGACGAGAGCTTATCCTGCGAAGGGAAAAACGCCGACCAAGATCAGCTTTTTTAAGGGAAATGCTGAATTGATGAAGATTCTGTTCGCAAATGCGAGAGGGGCTTATAATCCGTAAGCCACGCTCCCTGCGGAGTCTGAAAATCAGAAGGCTGACAAGGAATGACACAGAAAACCGGAAGGTGAAGTGAACAGGAATATGCGGAGAAAAGAGGACAATCAAAGTATGAAATGCCAGATGCAGAAGAGAACATGGCCGGGGGAATGGGGGTGGCTGATCGCTGCGTTCATTGGAATCGGAGCCTTTCTTCTGATTTACGGAATGACGCCGCTTGACGTGACAAATGACGCCTGGATAATGGCCGGGTATGATGAGACAGACATTATTCAGCATTACTCCGGATGGCTTGCCTTCCGAAATTCCGACTGGACTTTTCCGCTGGGAATCGCCTCTGACATGGCGGTGGGACAAGGAACCTGTATCTCCTACACGGACAGCATTCCGTGGGTTGCCATTGTGTGCAAGCTGTTTCGGAGCGTTCTGCCGGAGACCTTCCAGTATTTTGGCTGGTATGCCTTACTTTGCTATGTGCTGCAGGGAATTGCTGCTTGGAAGATTCTGCAGAGAAAGAGCGACAATGTTCTGTATTCTTCGGTTGGATCCGCTCTCTTTGTCTTTGCTCCGATTCTGATGGAACGATCTCTTCGGCATACGGCATTGGGCTCCCAATGGCTGATTTTGTTCGCAATTCTTGTGTGGCTGAACCACAGAGAGGTTCCGAAGAGAAGACATTATCTGGAATATCTGGCACTTCTTGTGCTGGCTATCGGGATTCACCCTTATTTCCTCCCTATGATTGCGATTTTTCTTGTTCTTTCCATGATTGGTGATCTTGGAAGAAAACGCTATGGAAGCCTTCTTCTGGCTATCGCAGATTTGGCGGTGACCTACGTGGTCGGGTGTGTACTGGGCGTACTTGGATCCGGAGTGCAGACCTCGCGTGATGGGTATGGATATTATTCCATGAATCTGAATGCCATTTACAATCCGACAAGCATTGGGAATTATACCTGGTCATCACTCATTAAGATTCATCCGCAGACGCTGGGAAATTATGACGGCTTCAACTACCTTGGAGCAGGTGTATTTGCAGGAGTGTTGATATTCCTTGTTCTGGAGATCGTTTTCAGGTCGGCCTGCAGAGATGGGATCGCTGCAGGGTGGCTTCGAAGAAACGCGCTGCTTCTGATTTTTCTTGTTCTGTGCACGATGTTTGCCGTCAGCAATGTGGTAACCTTGAATGACAGGGAGGTGCTGACGATACATCTCCCGGAGAAAATTCTGAATTTATGCGGGATTTTCCGTGCAAGCTCCCGGATTTTTTACCCGGTGTATTACTGCATTATGATCGGAGTTTTCTATGGCATCTGGCATTACCGGAAGCGGATTGGGATTGGAAGTGCAGTGGCCTTTGCCTGCCTTGTGATTCTCCTGCAGCTGTTTGATTTACATACTTGTATCCGAGAGAAGCATGACCGGATACAAGGAAATGCGGAATATGTGTCTATTCTTCAGGAGCCAGAGATGAATGCCGTGATGGAGGACAGAGATGTGTTTCTTCTGGACCAGTATTATGACGGTGTCCGTATGTTGTCCATCCCTGCTTTAAAGCATCATATGAAGCTATATTTTTCCACAGCAAACAGTGGATCCTATGAGAAAACAGGAGAAGAGGCCCAGAGAATTCTGTCAGTGATCAAAGACACCGGGGAGATTGGGAACAATCTTGTTCTGACCAGTGACTGGGATATTGCACAGCAGTATCTGCAGTATGAGAATATCGCATGCTATGAAAGGGATGGAGCATACTTTCTGTTCCAAAAATGATCACGTGAGACTGAAATGTTTGGGAGAAGACAGCCATTGAAGAAACAACCTTTGCAAAAAGCAGATCGCATTGTACGGTCAGCACTCTGGCTTGTGTTAGTCGCCGGAATTCTGCTGTTGACCGGGTCTTACATAGCGCTGAATGTATTCCGGTATACAGCGCAGATGGATTCCGACATTGCAGCAGAGGCACTGAACGCACGGGCAATCTGGGAACATCGTTCACTGATCCCGAAGGAATTTTATCCGAGTACGGAAACCCGGATTCTGAATGTCAATCTGATCGGAGCATTTTTCTACGGCCTGACCGGAAATATGAACCTGTCCATGGGCCTTGCCTGCTCCGTGATGCTGGTGATTCTTGTAATTTCCTATGCGGGGCTTTTTCGAAAGCTGGGCTTTCGGAAGGAAAGCTGTGCCCTGGGAATGCTCCTTCTTCTGGCACTGCCGGGGAACCTTCGGCATGCACAGCTTTTATTTGTCTGGGCGGACTATTATGCCATTCATTGCATTATCATGCTGGTGACGCTCCGTGCCTGGCTGTCTGCGATTGATGAAGAAAGAGGTTGGAAGATACGGCTTTGTGCTGCCTATGCCCTGTCTTTTGTCATCAGTCTTTCGGGACTTCGTGCGGCACTCATCTGTTATGCGCCGCTCATGCTTACCGAACTGATCCGATGGCTGAATGCGGTTCTCAAAAAGTCCTGGACAAGGGAATTCCTGAGGAGCGGAAGCTGCGCGCTGGGATGTCTGGCCATGGCCTTTTGCGGGTCTCTTTCGCCGACAGCAGTGGGGGTTCCGGTTTCCAGAAATCTTCGAAATGGCGTGTTCAAGCTGTGGCAGGTTGTTCTTCCGGATGTCGTTGATTGCGTTGGCGCCGGATCTGGAAGCAGGCTTCGCGGCATTTTGCTTCTGGTCTTGCTGCTGTTGTCCGCGGGTTCAATTATTATTTGCCTGATCCGTGGCTTCTGCGGTGAAAGGAGAATGACAAAAGCGGATGGAAAGAGCAGGAAAAATTCATCGGAACTGATTTTTGCATTTTTTATCATTTCTCTTGGAACGGCAGTCTTCATGGGGGCCTTTACGACGACAGATTCTGTCTGGCGTTATTATTTCATGGTATGGTTTGCCATGTCCTATGGCCTTGCTTACCTTCTGGAGCGTTTTTCCGGGTGGGGAAGGTATTTGTGCATTGCTGCGGGACTTGTTTTTTCATTTCTTGTGTGGGACGAGGAATTGCTGCCGGTTCTGCGTCAGGAGACTGTCCGGACCGAGTGGACGGAAATTACGGACTGGATGCAGGAGAATGGCTATTATTACGGGTACAGCACGTACGATACATCAAATGCAATGACCGGCGCCTGCAACGGAAACGTGCAGGTTTCTGCTGTGGCTGAGCTGGATACGCTTGAAATCTGCAAATGGCTGACGGATCGCACCTGGTATGTGCCGGCGGTTTCCGAGAATACCAAGGCAGCGTACATTATTCCCCGAAACCGGATGGAGGAGTTTCAGGTGCAGCTTGACGAGCATGCGGATCTGACCCTTGTATTCGAGACGGAGAGCTACTGCGTTTATGCGGCGCCGCATAACTATACATGCTCCTGAGTGATTGCACCCCGGTTCAGATCTTTTGGAGCAGGAGCCATGCAACCATCCCGTTGACAAGGCCCGCTGCAATGCCGGAAATGATCATGACCGGAAAGTAATATATAAGGTTCAGACTGGAGAGAAATAAAATCGCAACGAGCAGCTGTCCGAGGTTGTGAAAGACACCGCCGGTCATGCTGACACCGAAGATGGAGAACAGGATGGATTTTCCCGCCTGTTCTCTTTTTCGATTGATTTGCAGAAGAAGAGTCATGGCGGCCAGACTTGCTGCAGCACCGGCTGCAGAGTAGAGCAGACCAAAAAGGCCGGAGAAAAGCAGGCTGGAAAGGAGAATCCGGACCGTGTTGATGAGAAGAGCGGAATGCACATTCATCCGGTAGAGCGCGAATACGATGACCAGATTGGCAAGGCCGAGCTTGACCCCGGGAAGGCCGGGCTGGAATGGAATGAGCGACTCCAGAAAGGAGAGCGCAAGCGCCAGTGCGGACAGCATGCCCATGGCTGCCAGCTGCTGCGGGGAAAGGTTTTTCTGATTGTCATTGAGTGTATGTGTCATATTTTTACCTGCTTATCTGGAAATGGCATCGTAGGACGGAGCAGCGGAATCCGGGGAAGCAACGATTTCTGCAATCAGCTGGTGCGGCAGGCAGACGATCATCTGGCCCGGTGCCTCAATCGGGCCGGTTTGCATGCAGATTTGGTTTCTGCAGTCGGACTCGGTCATGGAGACTGCACCGTTTTGAATGGACAGCGTGTTGCTGCCATATGGATTCTGAAGCCTGATGGTCTGATTGTTATTCAGATCGTAGGTTCCGTAAAGCTCTCCGGATATGCGGATTTCCAGAACAAGAGGCTGGCTGTGTTTTCCGGAAGAGCCGCGACTCTGAAGAAGCGGCGAGAAGGCAATCAGAAGGGCAGCTGCCGCGAAAACGGCAAGAAGAAAGATGTCGCCTTTTTTAATGTCCTTAATCATGATAAAATATCTCCTGATATGCAAAGGTCGAACGGAAACAGGGAAGTACCCATGAGAAAACGGAAAAGGTATCCTCTTACACTCTGGATCCTTGCAGCAGCCATGATTATAGCACAGACGGGCTGCGGAGCGGCAGGGCATCTGACCGCGGGGAGCGGGCAGGAGGAACGTGCAGGCAGTGCTGTTCAGGGAGAGAATCCGGTTACGAAGGAGAGCTTTTACTTCGATACCATCTGCCAGATTACCATTTACGGCATTCAGACATCCGGACAGGAGAATACGGAATCGGAGCAATCCGCGCAGAAAGGTGCAGTGCAGTTTTCTGACGCGGCGGAAGACATCATTGCGGAGGCATTTTCCCTTTGCAGTGAATACGAAGAGCTCCTCAGCAAAACAAAGGAAGGATCGGATATCTGGAACATCAATCATGCAGGCGGAAAGCCGGTCGGCTGTGATGAGAGAACCATAGAAATTATTGAAAAAGGAATTTCCTACGGAGATCTTTCGGAAGGGAAATTTGATATTACCGTTGGTAAAGCGGAGGACCTCTGGAATTTTCATTCCGATTCGCCCAGGGTTCCAAAGGAGGAGGCGCTGAAGGAAGCCGTCCGTCACGTCGACTACAGGAAAATTTCTGTGGATCAGAACGGCGGCACGGTGCAGCTTTTGGATCCGGAAGCGGAAATCGATCTTGGCGGAATTGCCAAGGGCTACATTGCAGATCAGGTTTGTGAATTCCTCTGGAAGAGTGGTGTAACTTCGGCGATTGTGAGTCTTGGAGGCAACATCGAGTGTATCGGAGGAAAGCCGGAGACGGCCGGTTTCACAACGGAGATAACGGGATTTTCTCCGTTTTCCATTGGAATTGAGACCCCCTATTCCGACCGGACGAAGATTGTCGGTGCATCGCCTCTTGAAAATGGAACGATGGTGACCTCTGGGGTGTACGAGCGTTATTTTACCGAGAACGGGAAAGAGTACCACCACATTCTTGATGTGAAAACCGGGTATCCTGCGGAGACGGATGTACTTGGCGTTACCATTCAGGGAGCGGAAGGTACCTCGGCGGATTGTGATGCGCTGTCCACAATCTGCCTGCTTCTGGGATCGGAAAAGGGCAGTCGTCTGATTGAGAATATGGATGGATACGAGGCCCTTTTTATCCTTCGGGATGATTCTGTGCAGAAGACAACGGGAATGGAGTTTACACATGCAGAATAGAAGCAATTCAGATGACTATATGATTCGCGGGATCGCGGGGAACAATGAAATCCGCTGCTTTGCCGTGACAGGAAGAGAGCTGGTGGAGAAGGCGAGGGCTGCGCATGGAACAAGCCCGGTCGCAACAGCGGCGCTTGGCAGAACGATGATGGGGGCACTCATGATGAGTGACATGCTCAAGAACGACGAGGACCTGCTGACAATCCGTTTTGACGGAGACGGACTGCTGGGTTCCATTGTTGTGACGGCGGACCATCATGGAAATGTGAAGGGTTATGTGCAGCAGCCTCTGGTGATGCTCCCGCTCAAGGCGGATGGACATCTGGACGTCGGCCGCGCTGTTGGACAGGGAATGCTGACGGTGATCCGGGATCTGGACATGAAGGATACCTACAACGGCCAGATTGCAATTCATTCCGGGGAAATCGCGGATGATCTTACGCACTATTTTGCAGAGTCGGAGCAGATCCCGTCATCCGTAGGCCTTGGCGTTCTGGTGGATACCGACCATACGGTGAAAAAGGCGGGCGGGTTTCTGATCCAGCTGATGCCGTTTGCCTCGGAAGAGACCATCAGCCATCTGGAGAAGAATCTCTCTTCCATCCGGTATGTGACAGAGATGCTGGACGACGGCATGACTCCGGAGGATATGCTGCAGGAGGCATTAAAGGGCTTCGATGACCTTCGGATTACGGATAAGACAAAGGTACAGTTTCACTGCAATTGTTCCAGAGAACGTGTGTCCCGCGCACTTGCCCTTCTTGGAGAAAAGGAACTGACTTCGATGATCGAAGAGAAAAAGCCTGCTGAGCTTTCCTGCAGCTTCTGCGGGAGCAAGTATGTTTTCTCTGTGGCGGAGCTGGAAGAAATCCGGGAGAAGCAGCGAAAGAAGGGGAGCTGATGACTACAGGAAGAAAATGGATTTGTGCCGTTGTTCTTCTTGCTCTGCTTGCAGGAGCGGTTGTTTGTCTGGAACCGAGATATGATGCTTTTGTGCAGGCAGATTATCAGGAGAGTTGCTATAAAGCAATGGATATGATTGCCATCTGGTATCATTACGCGATCAGGGAGAGCATCGAAGCAGGACAGAAACCAGAAGAGATTAATTATGAAGATCTGCTGCGGAGAGTCATTTCGGCACACTATGCAATGACGGTGAATGATGATTGGGAGTCCGATGATTTCTGCCGGGCAGGAGGGCATGTCCGGATTCTTCTGGATCCTGTGACGCATGCAGTCAGTATGTCCTGTGATTATCCGGGGCATGATGCTCACTATACCGATGAACATCTGACGGATGAGTTCTTGAATGGCCTGAGCAATATTGATTCCGGGCTGCACATTTCTGAGAAATAGCCAGGCTGCTATTATCGGAGAAAGGGGAACAAATGAAAAAAATACATATGAACACATGGACGGCACTTACTGCGCTTATCGCGGCAATTGCCCTGCTTACCGGATTTTTACTTGGCAGATTTTCGGGGACGACGGCAGGAAAAGAGAATCCGGCTGCGGAGACAATCGCTTCTGCAGAAGCAAGTACGGAGCCGGAAGAACCTGCAGCGGATACAGGCAGTACTCTGACGGAAACCGTACCGGAGACTGAGACAGAGAAAAGTGACGGCTCTGCGCTGAAGGATGCGGCGGACCAGGAATATGCTTCCAAAGGTCAGACATCAGAGCTGATCCGGCATGAGGCACAGACGGAGATTCCGACGGAGATTACAACGATTGACCCTTCGGAAATTGAGAACCCGACACTGCAGGAGGCACCGCTCCCTGCGGGCGTCGCTTCCACGCTCTATGGGAAGACCGGCAAAGCAATGTTTCAGGTGGTAGTCCTTGGCGATTCGCAGTTTGCGAATTTCCTCGGAACAGAGGGGCTTGGCTATCTTTTGTCCCAGAAGCTCCATGCGAATGTTTACAACCTTGCTCTTGGCGGCAAGTGTGCGGCGGCAGAGCAGGAGGACAGGGGCAAGGATATGTCCCAGTGGGGAACGACCTGCGGGGTCAATCTGATGAAGGCAATTGTCGGGGAACAGGATACCACCTGTCTGAATGGCTGGGATTATCAGATGAATGTATTCAACAGCTGTGATTTTTCCAAGACAGATCTGTTTGTGCTGGAATACGGTGTAAACGACTACCTCTCCAAAAAGCCGATGTACGATGAGAACGATCCGGACAGTGTGTACACTTACTTCGGAGCTCTGGAATCCATGATTCTCGATATCCGGAATTATTTCCCGGAGGCACAGATCCTTGTCTGCACACCGACCTATGCACAGTTCTGGCAGGGAGGAACCGGCGCTTTTCTTGGTGACTCCAACATCATAAACAACGGCTATGGGACGCTGTATAACTATGTGGAAACAGCAACGCACCCTGCCGGCGGACATCAGAATACATCGACGGTGAATGAATATGAAAACTCTGGGATTAATCCATATACCGCATCGGAGGATCTGCTGGATGGTATCCATATGACGGATGCCGGAAGAGTGAAGTATGCGAACCTGCTGAGCAGAGTAGCGCTTCGAGCAATGGGATATGACATTGATGAGGGAGTGGATCCGGATACGATTGACTGGATCAGCCAGAATCCGAAGGGAAAATGAGCCAGAAGCCGATAAAGGAGACCCTGTCGGTCTCAGACAACAGTCTTGACCTGCTGCGCCTGTTTGCAGCGCTGCAGATCGCAATCACGCATTATCTGAATCTTTCCCTGCTGAGGTATGGAATCAGTTACAAGGGGGATCAGTTTCTTCTTGGTTTGAAACGGGTTCTTTCCCTGTATCCCGGACTGATTATTCTGCTTGCAATCAGCGGATTTCTGATGGGGGAATCCTTAAGCCGTGCCACTGCCAGGAAGGATTTTGCCCTGAAACGTTTCCGGAGAATTTATCCTGGGCTGTGGGTTTGCATGCTGCTGATTGCAGCGCAGGTTTACATTTTGATGGGACCTGAAGGTGTTCCTTCGGCGCAGATGCTTCGCTGGGGAGTTGTGCAGGGACTGGGAGCAGCCTATACTCCGGAATTTCTTCAAGGCTTTGCAACAGGGAGTCTGAACGGAACGCTGTGGGCTATTATGGTGGAGCTTCAGTTGTATGTTCTGGTTCTTATCTTCTGGAAGCGGATTCTGGATTGGAGCCGCAGAGCATGGCATGCAGGACTTGCGGCTGCGATTCTTCTGAATCTTCTGTGCTGGATTGCGGATCAGAGAACGCTTTTGCCGGAAGGAGTTTTGAAGCTGCTGCAGAGAAGCTTCCTGCCCTACCTTCTATGGTTCTATCTGGGATTTTATCTGTGGAGATTTCGGAATGAGCTTCTTACTGGTCTTTCCAGAAGATGGCCTTTACTTCTTGCAGGATACACGGCCTGCAAAGTCTGCTGCATGGCATTCTCGCTGCCGCTTCCAGGCTATTATGCAGATCTTATGACAAGCATTCTGCTTCCTTTGACGGTTCTTTCTTGCGCATATGGATGGGGAAGACACAGGCTGCAGGCGGATTTGTCTTATGGTATCTTTTTGTACCATTGGCCTTTGATTAATCTGATCTTTTTCCTGGAGCTTCCGACGAAAGTGAGTCATATACCTCTTTTTGCGTGGTATTTAGTGTCTTTTCTGACACTGGGAGTAATGTCATGGTATGTAGTTGAGAGACGAATTGTAGGAGCAAGAAAGTAGGAGGGCAGATGTTTCAACTGCTGATTTTATGGGGATACATTTTTGCAATGAACGCCTGCATTGGAACTGGCGTTTTGAAGATTTTGGAGAAGTGTATCTATGGATGGAAGAACACCTCGTCTTCTGGAAAATTCACGGTTTCATGGGCAGAGCTGGCGGGAGTGATAGCGATCACCGTTTATGCTGAGATCGTTAGTTTGTTTGGTGCAGTCGGGCAAATTGCTCATTTGCTGCTTCTTGGATTGGCTGTTTTCTTTGTGTTCTGGTGCAGAACGACGATAAAAAAGATTGCCGGCAAAACGCTGAGAATTCTTTTCTCCTGGGATGGGGTACTGTATCTGGGTTTGATTTTGTTGACTGCTCTCTTTGCATCACGCGGACTGCAGCACACAGACACGGGAATTTATCATGCGCAGATGATTCACTGGTATGAAGACTATGGAGTAGTCAAAGGTCTCGGAAATCTTCAACAGCATTTCGCATATAACAGTTCAAGTCTTGCTTATGCAGCTGTTTTTTCTATGAAATGGCTGGTTGGACAATCACTTCACGGGACTAATGGATTTTTACAGGCATTTCTGGTGGTGTGGGCAGTTCGAGGACTTCGCGGCTTCTGGAGAAGGAAGAACCATCTTGCGGATGGATGTCGGCTTGCCATCCTTGTTTATGCCTTGGTTGTATCGGAGCGAATCATGTCTCCGGCAACAGATTTTTCTTCGATGTATCTGGTTTTATGGGTTGTCTGTATTTGGGCTGATCTCCTGACCGGTGATAAAAATGCAGAACTCATGCAAATTCATGGATATGCACTTCTTAGCGTTGCGGCTGTTTTTGTTGCAACCTGTAAGCTGTCTGCAGGATGTCTTGTTATTCTTGCGATATATCCTTTTGTGAAGCTGTTGCGCAGGCGGCAGTGGAAGAGAATCTTTATTTATATTTTCTGTGGTGTGTTGGTGCTGGCGCCGTGGCTTATTCGTAATGTCCTGATTTCCGGTTGGCTTCTTTACCCGTTTACAGCACTCGACTTGTTTCATGTGGACTGGAAAATCCCGGCTGAATATGTACAACACGACTCGGATCAGATCAAGGTCTGGGGAAGATGCTTGTATGATGTTGCCAGAATTGATGAATCTCCTTTATCCTGGCTCCCGGTCTGGTGGGCTGAGAAAAGACGTGAGGAGATGATGCTTCTTATTGGAAATGTAATTGCTCTGGCAGGTCTTACTCTTGGGGGAGTATACACTGTATTTGTGAGGCGAGGAAAACTTCCGTGGGATAAGATGATGCTTTATGTGGCAATTCTTTGTTCTATTGCAGGTTGGTTTCTAACTGCACCGTTTATCCGATATGGTCTGGCTTTTTTGCTTCTCCTGCCCTGCATGGTGATTGGAGAATGGATCAGGCCGATACGGATGGGACCATTCAGAATTTTGTCAGGATTTGGCTGTGTTGGAATTTTTCTTTGCCTTGGAATGTTTTGGGATTATTATGTCCTGTTCAATCTGGTATGGATAAAGCAGAATATGGGATCCCGGTATTATATGATCCAGCAGGACTATGACCTGCCGGAAGTGTATCCATATGAAATTGAGGGAGGACTTACGGTTTATATCCCGAAACAAGGAGAAAATATCAGCTACTATGCATTTCCGGGAGATGCATATCAATCAATGGCAGAACGCGTGAAAATGCGCGGGGAAAACATTCGAGATGGATTCATGATGAAATAGCATTGCGATGGCGGACAACAACCTGGTAAGAAGACATATTCTGGAATATCTGACAACAGTGTAAATATTCGGAACAGGATTTCTTGAAAATCGGTTGACACGAAGGCGTGGTGTACGGTATGATACACCTTGCTTGCAGAAGTGGCGGAATTGGTAGACGCGCAGGCTTCAGGTGCCTGTGGCAGCAATGTCGTGTGGGTTCAAGTCCCATCTTCTGCACTCGGTATAAACCGAATATTTGCAGAAGAGGCGGTTGTCTCTTCTGCAAATTGCTTAGAAGGACAGGGATCTTTCGGAGCCATTTTCTTCTGGGCCACAATTACATACGCGGGAGTGTCGGAATTGGTAGACGAGCAAGATTAAGGTTCTTGTGACTGTAAGGCCGTGTGGGTTCAAGTCCCATCTCCCGCATTATGCGGTCATAGCTCAGCTGGGAGAGCGCGTCCTTGACGTGGACGAGGTCGCAGGTTCGAGCCCTGCTGGCCGTACTTTTAAGGGAAACCCCGTAGATTCAAGAAGCCTTGGATTTACGGGGTTTTTGTTGCTATGATGGGGATTACTTCATCGCAGAAAATCATCCCTGCTGAAACATTTCCCCGAATAGGGATGAACTCTACGGCAGAAAATCATCTCTGGTGAAGCATTTCCTCGAATAGGGATGAATTCCATGGCAGAAAATCATCCCTGCAGAAGCATTTCCTCGAATAGGGATGAACTTTGCGGCAGAAAATCATCTCTGCAGAAACATTTCCTCGAACAGGGATGAACACCACGGCAGAAAATCATCTCTGGTGAAACATTTCTTCGAATAGGGATGAACTCCGCGGTAGAAAATCATCTCTGCAGATACATTTCTTCGAATAAGGATGAACACCACGGCAGAAAATCATCTCTGCAGAAACATTTTCTCGAATAAGGATGCACGCCGCAGCGGAAAACTTAGAAAACAGAAAACAGAAAAATGGAAAAAGAAAAAAGGAAATCCGCCTTCGGCGCAGAATATTAAATATATATGTGACTGTGTGCAAATAGCGCCGGCCATCGGCCGGCTTTGCGGAGCTTACGGGCCGCGATGCGGCAGGAGGCAGGAATGATGGAGACGGGGACGCAGAACCAGCTTTTGATCCGCGAGCAGCTTGAAGAGCGCGAGAAGGAGATCCTTGTGCCGTGGGCGGCCTTTTCGGCGAAGTCGAGGGGAAGGAGACGGGAGGAGCCTGAGGATGATCTGCGGCCGGTGTTTCAGAGAGACCGGGACCGGATTCTGCATTCCAAGTCATTCCGAAGGCTGAAGGATAAGACGCAGGTGTTCATCACACCGGACGGGGATCATTACCGGACGAGGATGACGCATACGCTGGAGGTTTCCCAGAATGCAAGAACGATCGCCAAGGCGCTGCGGCTCAACGAGGACCTGACGGAGGCGATTGCGCTGGGGCATGATCTCGGGCATACGCCGTTTGGGCATGCTGGCGAGCGAGTTCTGAATCGTCTGTGTCCGGAGGGCTTTGACCATGCGCAGCAGTCGGTGCGGCTTGTGGAGGTTCTGGAGAAGGACGGGCAGGGACTGAATCTGACATGGGAGGTCCTGAACGGCTTTGCCAACCACCAGACGGCAGGAAAGCCTGCGACACTGGAGGGAAGGATCGTCCGCTATTCGGATAAGATTGCGTATTTTCATCATGACATGGATGATGCGATCCGGGGAGGGATCCTTTCGGACGACGATGTGCCGGAAGAGATTGCAAAGGTTCTCGGGCATACCATGGAGGAGCGCCTGGACACCTACGTGCATGACATCATCTCCAATTCGATGGGAAGACCTGTTCTTGAGATGTCGGAGGCGGTGGAGAAGGCATATGGTCAGTTCCGGGATTTCATGTTCGAGAACGTCTACACGAATCCGAAGGCCAAGGGAGAAGAGGCCAAGGCCATGGGGATTGTGGAGCAGCTGTTTCGTTATTATTACGAATATATCGAACGTCTGCCGGAGTATCTGAAGGATCGCATGGAGAAATTTGGGGATTCACGGGAACGAATCGTGTGTGACTATATTTCTTCGATGACAGACCGTTTTGCGATAGCAAAATACGAAGACATCTACGTGCCGAAGTGCTGGCAGTAGGAAAGAAGAAGGAAATGTATTATCCGGAAGAAATTGTGGAGCAGGTGATTGCGGCGAACGACATCGTCGATGTGATCGGCTCCCATGTGCATTTGAAAAAAAGCGGTGCCAGCTTTATGGGGCTGTGTCCGTTTCATAATGAGAAGACGCCTTCGTTTTCGGTGCACCCGGGCAAACAGGTTTTTCACTGCTTTGGCTGCGGCGAGGGCGGGAACGTCCTGACCTTTCTCATGAAATATGAGAATTACAGCTTTCAGGAGGCTCTGAAGGTTCTGGCGGATCGGGCGGGCATCAAGCTTCCCGAAGCAAATTATTCGGAGGAGGCAAGAAAGCGAAATGATCAGAGAGCAGAGCTTCTTGCGATCAACAAGGAGGCTGCCACGTATTATTTCAAGCTTCTCCGGTCTCCGAAGGGGAAAAAGGGACTTGCGTATTTCGAGGAGAGGAAGCTGTCTCCGCAGACGATGAGCGCCTTCGGGCTTGGCTTTGCGGACGGCTCCAGTTCGGATATGGTTTCGCATCTGAGGTCGAAGGGCTTTTCCGATGAGAACATTCTGCTCTCCGGCATTGCCGCCTATGACGAGAAGAGGGGACTTCATGATAAGTTCTGGAACCGTGTGATTTTTCCGATCATGGATGTGACGAACCGTGTGATCGGCTTCGGCGGCAGAGTCATGGGAGACGGAAAGCCGAAATATCTGAACTCTCCGGAGACGCCGGTCTTTGACAAGTCGAGAAATCTGTACGGGCTCAATATCGCAAAGAAGACAAAATGCGGCTATTTTATCCTCTGTGAGGGCTACATGGATGTCATCGCGATGCATCAGGCGGGCTTTACGCAGGCGGTTGCATCCCTTGGGACGTCGTTCACGGACGGGCAGGCCGCGGTTTTAAAGCGTTATGTGAAGCAGGTTCTTTTGTCCTATGATTCGGACGGCGCGGGCGTCAAGGCAGCGATGCGCAACATCGGAATCCTGCATGCGGCGGGGCTCACCGGAAAGGTCGTGAACCTGGAGCCCTATAAGGATCCGGATGAGTTTATGAAGAATCTCGGGCCGGATGAGTTTCAGAAGCGCCTGGATCAGGCGGAGAACTCGTTTTTCTATCAGATCCGGCAGATTGAGAAGAACTATCGGATGGAGGATCCTGCCTCCAGGTCGGAGTTTTATCACGAGATTGCAAAGCGCCTGTGCGGCTTTGCGGATGAGATTGAGCGGGATTCGTATGTAAAGGCCATGTCGCAGAAGTACTTTATCGACGAAGGAATGC
>ERZ1026772.281-NODE-281-length-39510-cov-15.378913_pt1 | contig 39510 bp, 58 predicted proteins | sample MGYA00380124_ERZ1026772 | MGnify/ENA primary metagenome ERZ1026772 (study PRJEB33269, sample SAMEA4719760) | human gut metagenome | biome: human-associated habitat; feature: organic feature; material: feces | place: Cameroon | collected 2013-10 ...
GATATCGTTGGCCCCCTGCAAGGCTTCTTCCAGGGAATTCACGCCCTTTTCCGGGTCAATGTAATTCTCGGCCAGAGCCTGGGGATCCGAACCGTCCTGGGCAAAAAGGGCCTCTGCTAGGGGTTCCAGCCCCTTTTCCCGGGCGATGGAGCCGCGGGTGCGCCGCTTCTGCTTATAGGGGCGGTACAGATCCTCCACCTCGGTCATGGTGGCGGCGGCATCAATGGCATCGGAAAGCCCCTGGGTCAGCTTCCCCTGATTCTCAATGGAACGCTTCACCTCATCCCGGCGGGCCTGCAAATTCCGCAGATAGGTCAGCCGGGTTTCCAGATTGCGCAGGGTGGTGTCATCCATGGCACCGTGCATTTCCTTGCGGTAACGGGCGATAAAGGGAATGGTGTTGCCCTCGTCCATCAGGGCCACCACATTTTCAACATATTCCAGTTTTTGTCCCAGCTCCTGCGCCAGGATCTGTGTAATGGTTTGCATAGTGATCTCCTTGAATAGAATGATTCGGAAGCTATTCTACCACATCTGCCCCCAAAAGAAAAGACAGATTTTACCTTGACAGTGGCGGTCAACCGGCGTATAATACAGGAAATGGGCCTATAGCTCAGCTGGGAGAGCGTACGGTTCGCATCCGTAAGGTCGTCGGTTCGATCCCGATTAGGTCCACCATTGGACACATATCCGAACACCATAGCAGTGGTTGGAATGGTATTTGTCCAAACCAAAAGACACGCCTTGCCTTAATTGGCAGGGCGTGTCTTTTTTACCGTTTATACATGGCTTGGAGAACGCCAACCTTTTCGGCTTTCTCGATCTCACGCTGGTGGAGATAATTGTAAATAGCCATCATCTGGGCGGGCGGTTCACCTTTCTCCCGGCGGTATTTTTCAATTAGCCGAACGACTTCTTTATGCAGAGCTGTGAAGTGGCCCTGCTCCTCGCCAGAAAGCTTGAAATACAGCTCGGCAGTTTCGGGGTAGAGGCTCTTGTACTCAACGGCTTTCTTGGCGTACTTGGTAGCATCCTCAATTTCTTCTTCAATCTGCTTTTGCAGTTCGTCAATCAACTTCATGGCTATACTCCTTCCTGAATGTATTTATAGAGCGTATCCAGCTCCTTTTTGCCAACTTTCATGGTCATTTTTACAACAGGGATTTTTATAGGCATCGGCTCTGTGCCGATATACGGCTTTGCGGCATTGTATAGAGCATCCACGTCCACCATGCCATGCTCCTGGTCGTAGATTTCCATTGCTTTCAGCACGGGATTATCTGCGTACTGAGCAATGATGCTGGGCAGTTTTGCTGCGAGAAGTCCACCAGCCCCGGCAATCAGAACCCTGTCCCAGCCAGAAAGGCTGGGGGCAATCTCCCGGTCAATGAATTTCACAATCCCTGCCTGAACATTTTCGAGTGGGATCATATTCTACCTCCATTTAAGATGTGGGGCGGTGAAAACCGCCCCACGCATGGTTAGTTACCGTTGCAGCAACCACCGCCGCACTTGGGCAGAGGGTTGTACAGGGTCTGAGCGGTCGTGCCGGTGCCGGTGGTCACATCGGCAACCATCTTGGGATAGAAGGTGGCGTTTGCGTAGGTAACAATGGCATTGTCACCGCAGCAGCGCCGCTCTGCCTCGATCTTGATGTCCTTGGACAGCTCAGCACGCACAGATTCCACATCCTGCCGAACCAGAGCAAAGCTGTCCTCAGTCCGCTGATTGTGAACCGCCTGGTTGCACAGGGACTGGCGAATGTCCTTGAGCTGACCGTCAACATAGGCATACAGCTCAAGGGTTTTCTGGTCGTTGTAGATATTGGCTTTCAGCAGAGAGATCTCTGCATCCTTTGCGGCAATATCCCGGTCTTTGTCCATGTCGTACCGGGTGACAGGCATATTGTCACTGCAACAGCCACCGTAGCCATTCCAGCCATTCCAGCCATAGGGAGCAGCAGGAACAACAGGGATGGTCTGATTGCGATTGCCCATAGCCAGTGCGCCCAGACCGCCCATGGCATTCAGAACGCCCAGAGACAGACCGGCAATACCAGTGCCGAGACCAGCACCGGCTACGCCCTTGCTGGCGTATTCCTTTTCCATTTCTACCATATAGAAGTCCTCCTTAAAAATATTGGAGGTGGCCACCTTCTGCCATTATAATAACAAAAAACCAGGCGAACGAATCATCATCGTTTCGCCTGGTTTTCGTCAGAAAATCGTCAATTTGTGGTCAAATAACTAAGTCATCCGGGAGTGTGGCACTGTACCCCTTGACTGCATCGTATTTCTGCTGCAATCTTCGGACAACCCTGGTTATCGTGGCTTGGGACACATGGAGATTTTGCGATTGCCATACTTGGCTTTTCCCGGCGGCACGGGTGGTTAGGACTTCCATTTCCAGCGGCGTGAGATACGCCAGCCTATCAAATTCTTTCACAACCACCCGGTTAATCCGGGATCTATCCATTTATGGCATCATACCTCCGACTTTTTGTAATTATCACTGGAAATCTTGAGCAGCGTACCCAGCAGGGTATCCACAGCGGTGATGGTACCAACCACCTGTTCGGTGTAGGGCAGTCCCCACACTGCTGCAAGAGCAGCGTAGAACGTGGCCAGAGCAGGAAGCAGGATGAGGGCAACCCACTTCATGATGTCGTACACATTGTTGTTCATTTTCATTTCTTTTTTCCTCCTCAAATTAAACGATAGCCCACGTTTTCATTTCAGTTACAATTCGGTCAATGAAACTGTTGCCGCCAAGTGCCTTATAGGCGCTGTGGCTGGATATCAGGAGCTTATACTCATATTCCCGCAGCTCCTTGTCGCTCAGGTGTCTGTAGTAGATCCGCACGATCTCCGCCCGGAGCAGGCACCGGTTGCCTTCCCGGATAGCCTCCATCCCCAAAAGCCGTTCCCGGATCGGCCGGATCAGGAAAGCCAGGAAAGAGACCACCGCCATGATATTGGCAGCCAGTGCCGCCAGATTGTTAAAACTCATTTTTTCACCTCGGAATGTCAAAATGTACATTGTCGCTGCCGGGGATATGGTAACAGTAACGCACACCGTCCATTCCCTGAACGATTCTCAGCAGGGCTTCACCGCCCATGCCTCTGGCATGGATATCCGCAGCGGTTCCGTCCATGTGCTGAGAATTGGCTACTCCGTGACTGTCAGCGTTATGCTGGGGACAACGCAAGCCGCTGACGATCTCCACAGGTACGCCGCATTTTTCTCTGATCCGGTCAGCCAAACGCACCAGCTGTTCTTTCGGCTCAGAGGGATATCCGTTACAATAGGGGGCATGGTAATTGCCGCACTTGCAGGCAAATTCACGCCGGGAGAAGTATTTGATACCATCCCAGAACGTGCCTGTAGCCGCATTTGCCGGGGAATTCTTCTTTTCGATGCCGTAAGTCACCGAATGCTTCAGGGCTTTTACGGTGTCCTCGTCTGCTGCACCGGTGACCGGCAGGCCGAAGTCCGCCTGAAATGTCCTGATTGCCGTCTCTGTGCCCCTGCCCAAGATTCCATCCACAGGGATCTGGTAATAGTCCAGAAACTGCAAAAGGTTTTGAATCTGTTTTGTGGTCATTTTGCCGCCTCCAATGCTTTGATCCGCTCGTCCAACTCGGAAATCATGCCCTCCAGGGAACCAAGCTTCCCTTGGAGAGCATCAATTCTACTGCCTGCCGATGCCAGAGCCGTCCGCAGCTCGCCGATAGCGGATGTGTTGCCTGAGGTATCCCGCTCCACCTGAGAAACCCGCTGGGTCAGCCCATCCAGAGCCCGCTGCTGCTTCGTCAGATCCTGGCGCAGTTGGGCAGTCAGGGCAGTGAACTGGGCATTCGCCTGGCTCTGGCTCTGTCCGATCCGGGACAGAGATTCCTGCAACCGGGCATTTGCCATGCCCTGCTCCTGAAACACGGTTCCAAAGGCATACTTCCGCTCCAGCTCGGCAGGGGTGCGCACCCCCTGCCTGTCCTGTTTACTCATACGATCACCTACCATGTGATGTAGCCATTGCTGTCCACGACCATACCAAGCTCGGTTAAGATATCTTCCATCTGCTTGTAGGTGATGTCCTCCCGCTCATTCAGATAGTCGATGATCTCATAGTTATGCTTGTTTTCGTGCTTGTACTGGCTCTTGAACAGAATGTGCTTTTCGGTCTCGGGAATGTCCAGGCTATAGACATAATCCCTGACCTTCTTCTTTTTCGTACCGGGGATGCTTTCCCCATGCTCGTCCTTGTCTGCCTTGAAGGTTTTCAGCTTTCCAGCATAACTGCCGAACTGATCCAGGCCAAAGACATACTTGCCGGTGATGATGGAATCATCCTCAGCGGAATCCTTGTCATAGCCGTAGCCGATATAATAGATATCGTCATATTTCTGCCGGTTGTTCCAATACTCCTCCTGAGAGATGCCCAGCGCCGCCGTGACCTGTTTTTCCTGCTTGGCATAGTAATTGTCACTGCCATCTGCGTTTTTGACCTGAATTTTGAACCAGCGCTTGCGTTCCGGGTCATAGTTGTACCGGCTGCCGCCGATCACCGCATAATTGCCGGTGCGCTTCACATCCTGGTTGTTCATCGTGTCCCGCATGATCCCCAGGATCTGTTTTCGGATCTGCCGCACCTTGGGGTATTTCTCGCTGTCCGGAAGGCCGCTTGTCTGGATCTGGCGCTCCTGGGCAAAGAGCTTTGAGATTTCAGCATTGGCATAAATATAGTGGCTTGCCAGCGCCTGTTCATCCTTGGTGGCTCTGGCTCCCTGCTGTTTGGTGTCCATCGCTTCCATCTTGTCATAGAAGTCGCCAACGATCCGGCTGTTGAGAACGGAATCGGTGGTGAACTCATTTTTCAGCGGTGCAAGCAGTGTTTTCCCGAAGGGATTGTCAATATCGCTTTCCGCTTTTGGCGTAGTCAGAGGCAGCAGCATATCGCCGATCACGCCGGAGTAGTTGTCCAGCAGATAGTGAACCTGTTTGGGATTCACACCATCGATTTTCTCAGCCAGCCAGATAGCAAGGCTGGAGGTTTTCTCGTCATACTGTTCATCTTCCGGAAGATCTTTCAAACGCCTGGGGGTGACATCTTCGCCGTACCAGGTCTTTTGGCTGACAAGGGCCTGATAGGCAGGTGCAAAAACATTGTCGGTGAAGGGGTTGTTGGGTGCCAGGTTGTCAGCCAGGATCTTCACATAGCGCTCAAAGTCCATCCGGTCATCGCCGGAGGGGTTCTCAGAAACATACTTCATAGACGCATTCAGGGCGGCAACGGCTCTGCCCTTCGGAATACGGAAGAACTGCCCATCGCCGAACTTGCCGATGAGGAAATAGTTGTCCTTGATATAGTCCGGCTGTTCTTCGTATTCATCGTCATCGTCCCAGATCAAGCCATTCAGGATCTCAGGCAGCACACCGGCAATGGTCAGCCGTCCGGCCAGGGAAGCCCAGGCTTTGAATCCGTTGGTTTTCGCCTCATAGAAGTTTCGGGCGAACTGGGTCGTGCCCTGTACAGAGGCATTCAGGAACGTGCAGCCGTTGCGGTTCAGCAGCTTTGTCAACTTGCCACCGGCGGCGAAGTTGGTTGTCACCCGGGCAGAATCCAGCAGAGAAACCTCCACGGAACGCCCCATTTCCCGGCTGGCGATGTACTCTGCGAATCTGGGCATCATTTCCACAAAGTTATTCGCCTCAGACAGACGATCCAGACCCTTTCCGATGGTCTGTACCGCCTTGGAACGCTTCTCCAAATCCAGCTTCTTTTTGTCGCTCTGGAAGTAGCTGTTTGCCGTACCGCCGTTTCTGGCGTACTCCTGATACAGCACTCCCTTGGTGAAGTATTCGGTCATAGCCCTGGGAATAGAGCCGTAGGTCTGAACTGCGTGCTGGGAATTGATGATCACATCCTGGATATCCCGCACAGCGTTTTTCAGCAGGAAATAGGGGTTGTACTCGGTGATGATCTTGCGCCGTGCATCGCTAAAGCTGCTCAGGCCCTTGATACTCGTTCCCCAGATCGCCGAGCTCTTTTTCATTGCCTCATACATTTCCGGGGTGACTTCCATGGTGCGCATTTTCCCGTCAGCGTAGTACCGGTACTGGTAATCCTGGGTGGGAGAAAAGTCATTCATACGTCCGTATTCCAGAGACTTGACGAATCTGCGGAAATTGAAGGGATCTGTTCCATCCTTTCCGGTTTTCAGAACGCTTTCCAGCTTTTGTGCAAAGCTGTTTGTAGATACCGCCCGCTCCACCTTGCCCGTCCAGTCTGCCAGGGAATCCGTGATGGAGGCAATACCGGCATCCGTGGTCTGCACCGGCACATAAGTCGGAAGCAGCTCATGCCACAGATCCAAGGCTCCCTGGTCAATGGCGTGGTTTTCCACCAGAAGGTTTTGCACATTGGCAACATAGGTATCAACGTCAGCAGCCAGTGCCCGGAACTCCGGATGAATGGTTTCCAGTGCCGCCACACGGGCCTGTGCGTCCGATGCGGATACATTCTGAGCGAAAGAGAAGTTGTCAAAGAGGGCGGTGCGCTGCTTGATGGTCAGGCCGTCCGCCTGGGCACGGTATGCCATGTAGCTGTTGAAGTCATTGGCAGCGCCGGTTTTGCGGATCTGCTTTTCAATGTCCATAAGGGAACGGACACCCTTTTCAGCATCGCCGTGGGCAATCAAATACTCCGCTCTGGCTCTGGCATTGCGGATGTTGTTCCAGCTGGCCTCCAAAGATCTGTCTCTGATCTTCTTGGAGAGCTTCTCAAAGACAAAGCCGTTGTCAATAACATATTCCTCGATCTGCGTCAGTGCGGTTTTCCTGCCCTCGCCAAAGCGTTCCTGGAGGGTCGGTTCAAAGTCTTTCAGCGCATCCCGCTCCACCAGATTGCCCAGTTCTTCGTTGATCTCCAAACTCTGCTGGTATGTCCTGTTCCGTTCAGGCATTGCCGTGGTCACATCCGGGAATATAGGAGAAGTATTGCTGATCTTGGGAAGATCCTTCCGAACCGGGCCGAGATCTCCGGGTTTGGATGCCTTGCCGGTATTTGCCTCGTTCAGAGCAACAGACCAGAAGGTCTGAAAAGCTCGGCTGACCATGGTATCACCAATGGGCAGGATCTGGCGGCCGCTTCCAACAAATTCTTTTGTGGGTGCGGTTGCTTCTGCCGCAGTAACAAAGTTACCGGCTTCATCCAAAGATAGTGCGGTATCCTGATTCTCCAGCAGAAATCCCAGCATATCCGTGATTTTGGATTCATCGCCAAAACCGGCACGCTTAACCGGGACATAATGTGGGTAACGCTCTGCCCAGAGGTCAGCGGTTTCCTGCGTGATCACACCGCCCTCTGCAAGGGCATCCCGGAGCGCATTATTATAGCGGTAAACCTCCTCCCGCAGTTTGGCAAACTGGGGATACTTCGCCTCCAGCCGGGCAGCTTCCTGGCGGGAGATCTCCGCCGTGGTGGGTATATTCCATACGGGCTTATTCTCGATGCCGAAGCGGCTTTGCAAAGTCATGTGATCCACATTCAGCAAATGCAGCAGATAGGAATCAAACTCGTCGCCAATACCAGCCTCACGAACTTCGGTGAAAATATCGTTCACAGGTCTGCCGCCGTAAGAATCGGTAAGAACAAAGTCAAGGGCGGCATCCGTTGCCTTCTTCACAGCATCCCACCTTTTTCCGGTCTTTTCCCGAACATCTGCCGGAATACTGTCATAGAACCGATCACGGGCAAATTGTTCACGCTCTGACTTTGGCTTTGCGTTTGCATCGCTGGGCTCGCTTCCCCGGATTCGCTCCACCGTCTGCCGGATTTTCGCCTTTTCCTCCGACACCGGACTTGCTGTATCGGCCTGAGCCGAAGCCGGGCCAGAAGCGATATCTCCCACTGTTGCCACATCGGGTGCAGGTGCAATGGGAACATCCGTCTGATGGGAGGTGCTGCCAGGTTCTGCCCCAGAAGGCGGCCGCACAGGAATGTCCTTTCGGATCGGGGCAATGTCCTCTGTGACAGAAGGGACCCTATTCAGAGCACTGTCACCCTGGGCGGAAATATCGCTCCGGATCGGGGCAATGTCCGAAGTTCGATGTGCTTCAGGGGCACGGAAACCCCGCTCCTTCATGCCGTCCAAAACATACATTTGTCTGCCAGCAGACCGGATCGCACCAAAGAACTGATTGAGAATATTGCTGTCAGCCCCGCCGGAAAACTCCATGTTGGCAGTATTCTTGCCGGATTCCAAATACACATCATAGTAGTACCGGGCATACTCGGCATCGTGTTCCAGGATTTCATAAAAGAACGATGCGGCCTTCTCGGGATTCTCAAATTTGGGATTATCCAGCATCGGGCCGGATGCCTCATATTCTGCCTCCATCCAGAGGTCGTGGATGATATCACGGAAGGCATCATTGACCTTTGCCCTTCGGGCAGAATCCAACTGAGCATAGGGAACGACATAGGCAGATTCCTTGATCCGATCAATCACGGAGCTGCCGGAGCCGTAAGGGGCCCGGTGAGAATACTGCATTACAGTGTTGAAATCTTCCCCTGAAAACTTTGGTGCCCACTTTTTGGCAAAGCCGGAGTAATCCATGGACATGTAATCAGAGTAGAACACAGTAGGGTCAACGCCATGGTGCTCAAAAAGATCACTCAGCGCACCGCCGAGATTCTTTGTAGCAGAAAGTCCTTCCCTTACAGCCCAGGCCATATTCCCGGTTTCGGAAATATGCTCATAGACTTTCTTCAGGCCCGCACGATAGTTCTTGTTTTCGGTAAACCGTTCCAGCGGAACGGGCTCTGCATCGGTACTCTCTTTGGCATTGCCCCTGCGGGCATCTTCCGCAGCCCTTGCGTTATGGTAGTTCTCCACGCCTTCCATGAACTTGGGATCTTCCCGATACCGTTCAAGCCGGGATTCCAGACTTTCTGCCGGATCCAAAGAATACTTCATATTTCCCTTGACAGCATCACTGTTTTGTGATAAACTATCTTTTGCAAGGTCGAGCACGCTTGAAGCCTCGGAAGTTTGTATTCCTATGGCTGCAAGCATTTGCTCGGCCTTGTTTTTATTTGTCACAACAAGTCTTCCATGGTTGGCAGCCTCTTGGATATGTGTGGCGAATCCATCCCACGGGTAAGCACTCTTGATGAGGTTTACCGTACCGTTGTCCATGGACTGATCCTGGATAACGCCAACGATTACATAGGAATCGTTCCCCGCTCTATCCTTCATGGGATACGATGTAATTACCGTGACTTTCTCACCGTTATCTACAAACATAACCGCATCAGACAAATATGCAGGCATGTTCTCGAAGAACTCTACAGAAACACCGTGAGAGGAATAGTGCGGATTGTTCCCTTTCTCTCTTCTGGATTTTCTGTAGTCCGCCTGATTCATAGCCAGAGGAGCATCGGAAAAACCAATCCTTTGCAGAGAATCGGGAGGCACGCCAACATAGAGCGAGTTGCTTCCGTTCATTTTACGGTTCTCGATCTGGCGGAGCTGTTCTTCGTAAGGGATCTTGGAAGTTTTGGCTATGCTAAACGCCATCCCCCCGCCATCCGTGGAGGGATCCGCCTTCAACCCCTCCTGGTAAGCTTCCAAAAACTGCGTGCGCATTTTTTCCAGCTGCCGTTCCTGGGGTGTGCCGAAGGCCATCTTGCACAGGTGCTTGATGCCGTCATAGATCTTTTGCGCAAGGGGCTTGTTCCGGGTGGCAAGGGTATGCACAAAGTCCGGATCGCTGAAAAGCTTTTCGCCCACCAAATCCGCTACCAGTTCTCCGTCATAATCCGTTCCCTCGCCGTAGACAGAGCGGATACCTTCCATGCGCTCATCATAGATACCGTTCGCCTTGGCGTAGTCAATCACCGTATCCCGCAGGGCCTGGTAGCTGTCCGCCCCTTGCAGGAAGTGGGTCAGCTCGTGGCCGGTGATCACCTCATTGAGCTTGCCGCTCTGCCAGTTCAGATAGATGCTCCCATTGGCCTTGATGCCGTTGGGGGCATTTTCCATGCCGGAGAGCTGGCGCATGGTGTCGGCATCGGCAATGCGGATGTCCAGTCCATCCTCCACCAGCCGGGCCAGGAAGTCCACCGTCTTGTGGGAAGCGTTGGTGTCGTTCACGATCCCGCTGTCTTGGACGTGCTGGTAGAACTCCAGCACCTTACCGCTGTACCGGCTGCTGTCAAACTCGAATTTCCGGCCAGACCGTACCGCCTCCCGATAGGATTCTTCCAGCTGCGTGCCCCGCACCTTCCGGGCGGTTTCCGTCAGAAGATTGTTCCGAGCCTCCACCACCAGATGATTGGTTTTCTCCAAAATGTCCTGGATCTCAAAGGCACGCTGCCGTTTCGGATCGTGCGGGTCATTGGGAACGCCCTGCTCAACAATGCTATTGTACTCGTTAATCAGGTCGTTCTGCTCCTGGACCATGGAACGGTACTTGTTGTCCAGCTCCGGGGACAGCACCTTTTGCAGATATTCAATGCTGATATTGCCCTGAGCCATGTCCGCCTGGATATCCCCATAGATCTTGGACTTTTCCTTGCCGCTCAGCTTGTGATCGGCATTGTCCAACGCATTTTTGTAGATGGAATCCACAACCTGGCGTTCTGTCTTGGTCATACCTGTGCCGAAATCGACACCGTGCGCCTTGGCATTGATGGCGTTTGCCGAGCTGAACACGCTGCCCATGACAGCGCCGCCGATAAAGCTGTCCACATAATCCTGCAAAGCTTCCTTGGATGCAAACATTTCCTTTAAGGATTTGTCGCTTTCATAGGTCAGCTTCTGCCCCAGCCGGGAGACCAGCGAGGAAACAATTTCCTCAGAGCCTTCCGAAACGGCATCAATGCCGATCTTGGCCAGGGAAGCCACCACACTGTTTTTGATGCCCCGAACCGCCTTGTCAGACAAGCCTTCAAAAAGAGCTTTCCCTTCAAAGGGCACAACATCGAACATCTTTTCAGAAAGTACCTCACCGGCAGCAGAAATGGTGCCGCTGACAAGGGCTTCCTTTCGTGTTGCACCCTGCGCCAGTGCGCTTTCCATTTCACCGCCTAGAGAGCTCAAAGCAAGCGTGGCCGTCCGAGGAATGCCGACATTGGCCAGAAGCATTTCGCCTGTCATTTGACCTCCGGATTTGATCAAACCACGGCTTTTGTCGCCCAGCACAGAATACTCTCGCTTAGCTTTTTCGGCTTCTTCATAGGAAGGCCGCTTGTAAGTCCGATAAAGACCTGCCAGGAGGGTTGAAAAGTTATGGTCGGCAATAAAAGGCGTGAAGGGCTCCAGATAGTAGGCGATTTTTCGCTCATCGTAACGATCTTTGACCTCCAAGCCGAGGATACCTGCTATTCCTTTCTGGAGAGCATCCGGCACGCCGACAGCCCCAGACTCAAAACTGAGAAGCAGATCGTTCTGAGATTCCAAAGCCGTAGCCATTTTATTGTTTGAGAAATTGCTGATTGCAGCGGAATTGAACCAAGTCGGTTCCGGTGCAATCGGGGAGGCTGCCGAAGGAAGCGGCGCAAGGCCCCCACCGGAGTTGTTTCCAACAGGGGCCTTGATAACAGGAGCAAGATCGGTATTTTTTACCGGAGAGTTGCGCACCTGCGCTTTCAAAACACTTTCAAGTTCGCTTCTTTTCATAAAAATCCTCTATCAAAACTTTCCCTTAATCCCGGTAAAACGGTACGGTGTGTTTTTGCGGATTGCGGCACCAGCCTGGGCAGCAGTGGCATTTACACCATGCGGATTCGGTGTAACAACGAATCTATTCGGCCCGTCGAAAGTTGCAGTAGCCTGCCCTTTGTTTACCATATCAACAAGCGCTTTTTCCGAATAGGGAGAGTTGTTAGCAGACACAATCTTGACATCGTCATCGGAAGAAGTCTTTCCTGTTGACGGTGTATTACCCCCGCCATTCTGTTCCTTCAGGATCTGGGCCTGCTTTTTGGCCCGGTCTTTTTTTGTGGTGTTCGGCCCATGGTAGCCCCCGCCGCCCCCACCGCCGGAAGCGGCGATCAGGTCATACATACGCTTCTCGTTCCAAACCTGGTTGGGCACATTGTTGAAGCGGTCATAGTACAGAGCATCCAACTGTTGTTTCTTTTCGGCCTGCTGAATTGCCATCTGGTTCTTGTACTGGAACATCTGCAAACTCAGGCTGAGACTGGTCTGCAAGGTCTTGTAGGCAATCTCCGCCAGGGCCGCACTGTTCCGCAGAGCCGCTTCCTTCATGGCGTTGTCGTAGGCGAAAACCGCATCCTGATAGGTCTGCCGGGCGGTGGCCACCCGGTTTTGATAGGTGTTGTAGTAGCCTGCCAGGGTGGTTTCGGCAAAGCCGGAGTTCTGCACGCCCCCCGCCGCCGCCTGTTCCGCCTGGACACCGTGGCGGTCGCTCTGCTTCTGCCAGTCGATGTAGGCCCCCTGCTGCTCCTTTTGGTAGCCCTCCTGGGCCTTGTCCTTCTGGTGCTGGAGCTTCTCCTGGGTAAGCTGATTCTGCTGATTCTGAATTTCCGTTTGCTTGTCCGCCCACTGCTTGGCCGCATCCACCTGGGCGGTGTAGTACTTGTCCGTGTCCTGCCGGATCTGCCCATAGAGCTGTTCATTTTCCTTGAGAGCTGCGTTTTTGTCCTTTTCAACCTGCTCATACCGCTCCTGGGCCAGCTGTTCTATGTCCATACCGTCACCTCTTGATATAACCGCCTGTGTAGGCTTCCATGGTTACCCCTTCCAGGGAAAATCGGGTAAAGGAGTGGAATTTCAGCTGTAAATCTTTGAATTTCTTCCGTTTTACCCGGCATACAAAATAGTCCTCCACCCTCTCAAATTCTCCCACCGGGGCAAAGACGCTGTTTTCCGTTTTGGCGTATACCGTCACATCCCCGGTGCCCTCGGCAACGCAGCCCCGCTTGTTGGTGGTTTTCTGCATGGCAGGGGCCCCGAAGGTGTCCTTGGCAGTGACCCACCAGCTTTCCACCGGGCCGGAGCCGGTGCAGGTGAAAAGCCCCTGGGCTGTGCCCACATACAATACCCCCTTGTGGACACAGACGCTTTCGACCGTTTTCGACAAATTCCAACAAAACCAGTCGTACTCCCAGTGATCGTTGTGGGAAAAGGCCGACCGGGAATCTGCCAGAAACACCCGGCTGCCCAAAAATACCAGCAAATACCCCTCCCACTGGGCAAGGAGCATCCTGTCGTAGCCTTCCATAGCCGTCAGGCGGCTGTCCACCATGCTGGAGCGGTGGGCGATGACCTGCTGGGAGCCGATGTCCCCGGAGATGCCCTCCATGCCCCGGGGGCTGAAAAATACAATGTCATCCCCAAAGTTGGTGGCCGCCCCTACGCAGCCGGTGGAAATGCTGGCGTGGCTGGCAGGGTATATTTTGCCGTACTGGGCATCCAGGGTGGGGGTGTGGTAGAATACCGTGGTGTTCGCCTGGGATGGCTCCCGGAAGACCCACAGGGCGTTGTTGCCCGCCACCATCCCCCGGATCCGGGCGGTGTCCAGACCCTCGTTGTAGTAGTCTAAGTCGCTGCAATAGGTGGGGTCGTTGAGACTGCTGTGCCAGAGCATATTGGGATACTCCGGATTGCCGCCGAAGAACACCCGGTTGTCAAAGAGGGTCAGCAGGGTGCATTTCAGGATCCGGTGGGCATAGCCGGGGACTTCCTTTTTGTAGGTGATCACCACATTGTCCTGTCCGTCAGTCAGGGGCCCAGGGGGCGGGGCGGCAAAGGTCACCGTCCCGGCGGCGGTGTCGGCGGAAAAATCTGAAACCTCTGCGCCGTTTACCTCCACCGCCGTCACTGCGTCAATGTCCCGGCTGTCCAGATGAAACACCGTGGCCTTGCCGTCTGCCAGAAAGCTGTTTTTCCGGAAGGGGGAGAGAAGGTTCACATCCCCCAGGGCCGTGCCCCCGCCGCCGGGCTTTCTGCCAATGCTGGTGGTGGGGACGAAGCCGGTTACAGGCCCCACGGTCTTGCCGTCATAGCAAAGATAATGGGTTCCGTCCTTAAAATACCACACATCCCCATAGACAAAGCCCTGGCTGCGGCAGGGGGAAACCCCTTCATACAGCACCTCCCGGCGGCCCGCCGTCAAACGGTACAGGGTGGTTCCGGCGTGGACGATGCAGTTTTCCACCCCGGCGGCGGTGTAAAAGAAGATGCCGTACACCGCCTCTGGGAAGCTGTCCACCGGCTCCAGGCTGGGCCGGGTGCGAATGGCATCGCTCTGCCGGTAGTCCTTCCACAGATTTTCGCTGTCGGGACTCCGGGACAGGGCCGCCTCGTCTCCCCGGAGATCCACCCCCCGGAAGCCGGCATACCGGCGCATCACCAATCCGCTCACAGCGCCACGCCCCCTTCGATCACCATGCTGGGCATCTGATAGCGGTGATCCATCCGGCTGAGAAGGTCGTTGTACCGCTGGGAGTAGATTTGTCCGTAGTTGGTGGACACATCCGATTTGAGAAGATCCCCCGCCACCCCGTAGGGCATGATTTCCAGAGCATCGCTGGAAATGTCAAATTCATAGCTGTCGGAGGTTTTCTCGGTAATCCGCTCCGGGTATACAAAGCAGTCGATCTCCGCCGTGCCGCTGTCCAGCATCCGCAAAAGGGTGCCGTTGGCCTTGGGCACATACCGCACCCCGGTGATCAGGTCAATTTGGTAAATCTCATACCCGCAGACCCGCTCAATGTCCGAAAATTCCACCAGATCCCCCGCCTGAACCTCCAGCTGGCAGAACTTGGGGATCTTCTTGAACCGGGAAATTTCAAAGAGGATCTGGTTGATCACATCATTGATCTTGGCAGAAATATCCGGATCATCGGTGAGGTATTCGCTTAAGGGGTTCAGCTCCTCGATGAGCCCCAGCACCTTGATTTTCATCTCCTTTAACGTCACGCCTTATCCTCCTTAATAATATTGTAGAAAAGCAGAAGCTCCCGAACCTTCTGTTCCTTCATCACCTTATTCTGCTGACCCTGGTTCAGCGCCCCAAAGAGAACCGCCAGAGCCCTCGCCGTCTCGGCCTTGCGGCCTTCTGCCGCCAGTGTCCATCTTCCCTTAGCCATCGGCATTCACCCCCAAGGTGTTCAGGGCGTTCTTCATATCCGCCACGGTTTCCGCATCCCCCTGGGCTTTCATTTCCGCGATTTTGGCTAAGATAACGTTCTTCCGTTCCGTCACCGTCATACTCCCAACGCCTCCTCAATTTCCTGCAAGGCAGCTTCATACTCCGCCACCAGCTGCCGTTCATACGCCCGCTGCGCCGCATCCAGTGTGCCCCAGGGCTTCCAGGGGGCAATCATCTCCCCGGTAAAAACTGCGCCGTCCTCCCGGACCCATGTCTTCCCACCGGGGACAAAGCGGTAGCCCTCGATGTAGGTATCGCACTTGCCGTCAAAGGCGGCGGTCTCCACGGCAGTCATGGTATCGTCCCCGGAAATGCGGCACTTGAAATCGGAATCCAAGTAGATTGTTTTCATTGCGCCCCTCCTAAGAAAATACAATGCCGTTTAGATTGAAATCAATGAAACTAACGCTATATGCAGCGTTGGAATACGTCTTAAAGCCGAATTCCACAGGGCCTGTCACGTTGCTGATATCCACCGTAACGGTTTTGTTGGAAGCCAAGGTGGCAGAGCCATCTGTGTACGCTGAGCCAATTTGGGCGGAAGCACCACCGACAAAGGCTGCAATGCTGCTTGAGTTGGCATTCCCGTTGCCTTTAAACCGGCAATTGATCCCAGAGAAAGTTGCGGTTTTATACGCAGTCACATCGACGCTCTCTTTGCTCACAATGCTGTCTCCGCCGCCTTTACCGGCAGACAGTGTTTTACTTGCTTTGATCTGGTTGCTGTCATGAGAGGCATTGGAAAATCCTGTCACTCCACCTCCGAGGCCCCGTCCTACGGCAAAGATAACGAGTTTTACATTACTGAACTGCACCCAGGTACCGCCGATATAAGCATGTGCTTCCATGTTTTTCCACTGACCGCCGATGTACTGCTGTGCGGATGTAGGCAACACCGTAATTTCATTTTTTCTAAGCGCATTAAAGCCCACTGGGCTTGTCTTGTCAGTCTTAAAAAAGATCATACCGCCTTCGGGGTTTGTCGGTGCTTCTGGCGCAAATACCCAGCTTGTGATCGTTGTATCCGTGTTGACCCAGATGGTGTTTTCCTTCGGGGCGGCAGGCTGCACCAGGCTGCCAATTACACGGAAGTTAAGCGGGTTCTGCTCGCCGTTCCCATACAGAAACGCTTCTCCCATTACCGCAACACCTCCACTTGGATTGGAATATCTACCGTGGGCTTGTCCTCTAAAGCGGTGAACTCGATTGCGTCTTTCTTCGCCGTTCCGCCGGTCACAAAGCACCACGCCTCCCGGATCTGTGCTGTGGTGATAACCGCCGCAATATGCGGCATATCCGCCTCCTGAACGCCGATGATGCTGACGGTGTTGGTATAAGGTGGCGTAGCACTCCACCCAGAGGCGAGAATTACCGCCTGAAAGGTCTTTCGCTTGTCATTGACATAATCCTCCACATATCCCTTGTTCACCCCATCTCCCGCCCCTTCCGGGGCCGCAAGACCCGTGAGACGATGGCCCCCCATGGAAAGCTGCCCCGCCATGGTGCCCCCGGATTTGAGAAGGGCCGCATTTTTGACCTGATCGCAGGCATCGGCAATGGCCGCCTGCTGAGGTCTGCTCACCGGCTTGTCGGCATCCGCCGTGTTGCTGACAAGCCCCAGCCCCAGCTGGGCAGCGGTGACCGAATGGGGATTGTCCCGGCTTTCTATATGGGCGGCGATCTCTTTGGAAATGCCGCCGCCAGAAGACAAAAGCCGCAGATAGTCCCCGGTTGCCTTGGCATCCGCCGCCTGCCCCGCCTTACATAAGGTTGGGTCAATCCGGGGAACCGAGATGAGCTTTCCCCGGATCACCCGGCTGTTCAGTTTTCCTTCCATCATCGTCCCTCCAATTCCTGGACTCTTGCTTCCAAGCCCTGAATAAGCCCCTCCAACCGGGCAAAGGCAGCGGCCAGCACCCGGTTCTGGACAGGCCGGACAGAGGAAATATCCAATTCGTCATCGACAAAACCAACTTCCTCCTCCGTAGGGATCCGTTCCGGAATATCCGCCCCTTCGGGATAGAGCATAAAAATTTTCGCTCCGTCTTCATCAAACCCGACGATCGTCTGAGGTGCCGTATCCGGATTCAGCTCCACTTCATACCAAAAAGGAACAGCTTTACTGATCACCGGCCCAAGCTTGGTATCCTCCCCCGTCAAAAAAACCGAGATGGCGCTCTGTTCCCTGTCTGCCAGAAAATCCTTCTGCAAAACAACGGAAGAAGCATTCTTCCGCTCATAAACCTTGATCCGCAAAACATCCCCCGGCTGAAAAAGATAGGGCTTGCCGTCATCGGATGCCTCCACATCAAAAAAACAAACATCCCCCCGGGTCACCCCAATGGAATTATCCTCGCTGATTTGAAACATGGTGCATCACCCCATCCCCTTCAAGGCTTCCAGGTCAGCAATGGCATCTTCCACGGTGACGAATTTTTCTACAGGCTTGATGTAGCCACGACCGCCGTTCTCAAAGATCAGAACGTCCCCCACAGCCAGCTTCACCACCGCATCCACGATGGTTTCAAAATCCTTTCCGGAGGTCTTATAGGTGGTCTGCATTGTCAGATTCTCAATCCGCTGGATAACCGTTTCGGAATTGTACTCCAGACAGGTACCCTCGTCCACAACCACACCGGGATAAAGGTCAATACTGGGAGCCTTTACAAAATTCATAGTTTCCATCCCTTCTGCTGTATTTACAAAAAGAGGGGAGCGAGTGCCCCCCCTCTATATCAGCGGTTCCTTAGACGGGAACCTTTACCACCTGGATCCGATCCTGGTCGATGATCTTTGCGCCGAAGGTGTCCAGGCCGCGGACGATATCGGCGAAAACCTTCTCCGCCCGCAGAGCTTCCACCTCATTGATCTGACCGGCAAAGGCAACAGCCTTTCTGCCACGAACGGCGCAGTACACATGGGTGACATCCTTGACCAGGTTGTTGGACATGATCACATCAAAACCATCGTACACGCCAACCTTGCCCTTCTTGATGTATTCGGGGTTGTCGGTGGACAGAGTAATCAGCTGGTTCTTGAACAGGTTGTAGACAGCGGGGGTGATCTCAATGACACCATCCTCATCGAAGTTCCGTTCCCGCAGCGCAACGATAGCCTCGTCGATGGCCTTCTTGACTGCCGCCTCAGTCTTGCCGCCAGCAGTGGTGATGTTGGTGCCGGACTTGATGAGGTCTGCCACAAAGCTGTCCCGCTTCACAGCAAGGCCGTGGACAGCCTTGCGCTGGTATTCCTCCATCAAACCGGGAACGCTCTGGGCCTTGTTCACGTCATCGACGTAGAAGGCAAAGTAGTTTGCCTGGTCGATGTCCAGCTGCTGGCCCTTATCGGTCATAGCTTCAATGGTGATATCCGTACCTTCGTACTTGCCGATGGTAGGTTCACCAACGCCCAGAATCTTAACAGACCGGGCGTACTGAACATCGCCTTCATAGCTGCGCAGACAGTTGTCCACCAGCTTGCACTTCAGTTCCAGGTCGTCCTGGATCTGCTTAGACCAGATGGTCTGAATAAAATTGGTTACTGCCATAGTAAAAAACTTCCTTTCCTCAGGTGGGAAGCGTTACCACTTTTGCATGGACTTCCGGACAGATGCAAACAGGGCGGGGTTCTTGTCGAAGTCCTGTCTGGAGAACTTCATAGCCTCGTCTCTGGTGTAAAAATCCTTCACGGAATCGTCCTTGGAATCGGCGCTCTTAACGCTTCCCGGGGGTGTGATATCTTTTTTCGGTATGGTTTTCTGGTAGATCTGGTACACTTCTGCCAGAGGCACAGAATCGGAAAACTTGTCCGCAAAGGAAAGAAATTCCTTGTCGTTGGCATCTGCGCCAATCATCATAAGAGCGCTGGTGCGTTCAGCGTTCTTTTTGTGATTCAGCAGATGGGAGCGGATCTGTTTGTCCTTGTCGCTGAGCCGGTCGCCCAGAGAAGCAAACCGATTCAATTCATCTTCCATGTCTCCTGCACCGATGATCTCGTCAGCCTCAGCCTTGGCGAGAATGGCGGTCTCCCGGTCGGAAAACTGCCGCTGCACCTGGGGGATCTGAACGCCCCGCTCACGGTAAAAGCCCTCAAAATCATCGGCAATCTCGTTCAGATCATCCTTGCCGGTACCGGCCCGCAGCACACTTTCCAGTCTGCCGTAACGGCCTTCGTACTCCTTGCGAATCTTGGCCTCTTTTCTGCCCAGCTTCTTGCTGAGCAGGTCGTTGACCCGGTCATTCACAGCCTGGTCGAAATCCGCCTCTGTGTAGACCTTTTCCGCCTCGCTCCCCGACCCCTGTTCAGGCTGCTGCTGAATGGTTTCGGGCTCTGCGCCGGGGATCATTTCTTCCTGTTTCTGCTGTTCCATAATTTCCTGTTCCATAAGAACCTCCTATTTTTTATGTGGTGTTTGCCTTCACCAGTCCGTAGCTTTTTACGCCGTCCACGCCTGGGCAAATAAAAAACAGCCGGTAAGGCTGCTCTTTACATATAGGACTGACCGGCAGAAGCCTGCTGTTCCGCCTGGGCCATGGCAGCCTCTGCATCCGCCATCTGCTGAGCCTGAGTCTCCGGGTCGGACATGAGGAACTGATTGGCCCGCTGCATCATGATCTGGCTCTGTGCCTGGATCTGGGCAATCTGCATCTGCTGTTTCTTGATTTCTTCCACCGCCTCCAGGATCTTCACCTTGGGGGCTACACTGTCATCGTCCAAAAGCCGGGCATAGATCTCCAGCTCGCCCACCCGCTGGGTGCTGAAAAAACCCTGCATCAGCAGATTCTCAATGGTCTGCTCCTGGGCGAACCGATCATACACACCCTTGGGGGTAATGTCGATCTTCACCGTGGCTTTCAGATTCTGCAAAGTGACCTGAGGGATAGTAACGATCTGAACAACCTCCTGCCCGGTCGCTGGGTCAATTTCCGTATCTTCCAACGGCAGACCATCGGCACTGTAGGCAATCAGGTATTCCAGCCAGATCTTGGCAACATCCTCGATGAAATTCTTGTAGGCTTCCCGCTGCTCGGTCATGGGTGCCTGGGATGCCTGCTGAACAGCCAAAATGGCCCGGCCGGAGGCGTTCTCAGGATTCACGGCACCGGTAGCAACATCACCCGCACCGCTCAAATCTCTGGAAACAGAAATAAGATCATCCTGAAGCTGCTTTACATCGGGGGACATGGTAGCAGGGGGCAGAGAACCGACAACCTTGTGGACATCCTCCACCGGCTGACCGTTGGTGCGGATCACACTGCCCACCCGGTTCAGCGCGTCCGGGTTGGCAATTTTGGAGCTGTCCACCACCTTCTGGGGGTACGCCTGATACTTTACCGTCAGCACCCGGCGCACCTCGGTGCGGTTCACTTCGATCTGGTTGGGAATCAAATACCGAACCTCACCCTCACCACGAGAGGAACCTTCCTTTTCTTCCCAAACCATGTGGGCGATAGGATAGAGGCTGATACCGGTGTCCCGCTCCTCCACAATGGTCACCCACCGGGTAGCGATAGAGAACCGAACGGTGCCCTGCTCTTTCCAGAACTTGTAAACGATGGTTACCTGGTCATCCACTTCAATCTTAGCGGCCTCACCGGATTCCTCAAAGGTGTCATTGTCCCCAATGATATAATCCGTCTGATCCTCCGGCAGTCCGTTGTCCAAAGCAAAGATAACGGCATTGGAGACAGGCATCCTTCGCCGGATCAGAATATAAGGCTGAGACTGGATATCGTCACTGTTCTCGTTTCCGTAGTACACATCGTTCTTCTTGATGACCTCATTCTCCGGCAGCATCTTTTCCACATTGAAGTTGACATACAGAATGCCCTCGTCATTGATGGCGCTGTCCTTGCAGATCCGGCGGCCCTTGTAGTCCATCTTGGTCTGCTCCCAGACGTTGGCGGCGTACCGGTTCAGAAGGTCGCACACCTTTTCAGCCGTGTGCCGAAACTCCCTGTTTTCATAGTTGGTGCTGCTGAAATTGATGGCGTACAGGTTGTCGTGGATGACGGCCACCTTGTACTTGACAATGGGCTTGATGAAATTCTTCTGCACCGGCTCCACGTCCCCCAGTTTGGCGTGCTGCCACTGGTTGCCGTTGTAAAAAGCATAGTTCCGGTCAGTGTCGGCATAGATCCCCACACGGCGGTGGAAATTCCGCCCCCGCTCATACAGCGACCACACCGGGGTTTCGGCGATCTGTTCTATATGCATTCCGCTCATGCGCCGTCACCTCCGGGAATATCCAGCTGCCCAGCCGGGGTGCCGTCGTAAGCTTCCACATTATGCAAAATCGTATCCAGCCGGGAAAGAGCAATCTGCCGTTGCGCTTCCTGCTGCCTGTGGATCTTCGCTTCCTTCCGGGAAAGCGGGGCAGTTTCCGCAGGCACAGAGGGAGGGCTGAGACCAATCCGGTGGCCGACAATAACCCCCAGGAAAAAGCACTGGAGCAACAGAATCCCCAATACCAAGCACAGCAAAATGTTCATACGAAACCTCCTAAATAATATTGATAGGCTCCCCATAGTCCAAAGACACGTCAAACATGACCTTCTCCTGGGCAAAATGCCGTTGAGGCGGTACATGGATCGTATCACTGGGAAAAACCACCTGTGAACGGATCTCATGGGCAATGGCAAGTCCCATCATCTGGTCATCGTGACCGCCAATGGGAGCCTCGATCCTGCCCTTTTCGTTCCGAACGATGGTCAGCAGTTCTTCCAGGGTGTCCCGGTCGTTGATGAGATAGCAATGGTCACGCACCACTTCAATCAGCCGGGAGATAGCCGTGGGCCGGGTCAGAGAAGTCGTCTTGAAACCGAAACGGTGCTCCGTCTTGCCGGTGTTGCTGTCCTGGGTGAGCCGGGCATACTGATTGCAATAGTTCAGCCGCTGCAATTCCCGAATGGGATAGCTGTCAAAATTCGCCTCAATACCAATGAGCGCTTCTCCATAGTACATCCCCAGGCAGTACATTTGCCGGGTGTACTGGTCTGCATCAAACTGGTGCTTGAGGGCAGCCACCTGTTCCCCGGTCTTTGCATCCAGAACATGGCCGGTAAAATAGTCGCTGCCATCCCCGGCGGTATCCCCGCCAATGCAATACCGGGTAAAGCCCGGTGTGTTGGGCAGACGATAAAGCCGAATGTAACCCTGCCGGTCATTGACCCAGCGAATGTTGCAGATCCGAACCCCGTCATAGTCGTAAGTGAAATACCCCACCTTGACTGGCTTGGGCAGATGCTCCAGCCGCTTCTGAATGGCTTGTGCATCAAAAACCGTCTTGCCAAGAATACCCCACTGTCCCAGGCAGTAAACCCGGTAGGTGTACTCGTCACTGTATTGAAGATCTTCCAAAGCCTTGATATCGTCAGCACTCAGAAACTTGTTGTTCTTGTAGGTGCTGAAACATACCGTAGCCAAGCCGGAATCAATAAAGTGCCGCTTGATCCAGTGCTGGATGTTGATGGGGTTGAAGCTGAGAACCATCTGCTTTTTGCTCTTGCCACCCCGCAGACGAACCTTCAGCTGGTTGATATCCGCTTCCTGACACTCCGTAGCTTCCTCCACCCAGATATCCGTCAGCTCGCCCCCCGCAAATGTGATGGACTTGATCTTCTCCACGTCATCCAGTCCCGCAAAAGCGATTTCGTTCCCCGTCAGGGTGCAGATGATCCGCATATCGCTTTCGTTGACCTTAAAGTAAGCCCCCAGCTCCCACAGAGAAATCACCTGTTTGAGCAGGGGAAAGGTGCTTTTTCGGTTGGTGTCTCCGGTCTGACGGACACACAGCAGGTTGCACCGCTGGGGAGTGACCATTTTCAGGATGTACCTCTGGGCGATAAAGAAGGACTTCCCGGAAGAACCGCCGCCGTAAAAAATAAGATACCGGGACATATCCTTGAGGTATGGCAGATACACAGCATTGAACACCCGCTTATTGATACGGATATCAATGTTCATTTGCCGCCATCTTCTTCCTCGTCATCCACCAGATCAATGTTAATGGTGACCTGATTTTTCATGTCCGCCTCCACCACCTGTTTCTCAGACCAGCCCTTGAAATTGTTGATCAGTGAGAACTTTGCACCATTGCACCCCTGCTGATCAAACAGCCGCCGCTCGGCGTATTCCTCGCAAATCGACTTTGCCCTCGTTATCGTGTCAACGAATTTTGCCTTCGCCTGATAATTCAGCAGAGCTTGCCGGGACGTAAACCCCAAAGCCAGGGCCAGCCCCGTCACAGTGGGAGGATGTGCGCCCATCAAAATCGGATTCCCCCGCTTATCAAAAACAGGCTGACCATCCCCATCCAGCAGCGGTTTTCCTTCGCAATCTGCGAAATAATCGTCAATCAGCCCCTCCATTTCGGACACTTCCTTAAACTTCGGCGGCCTTCCTCGTTCACCCATGGCATATCCTCCTTCCAATCAGATGAAGCCGGGGTCTCCCGGCATTTTTCCGGGGTCATCATCTGCATAACCCCTTTGCTCTCCACCGCCCATAAATGCCTACGCCCCAATAAGCACTCAGAAGTGGGACCGGTAAAAATGCCTCCCGCCCGGGAAACGCTCAAAGACTTGCTGCCTGGGCGCAGGGGCGCTTTTTCTTTGACAAGAGGCAAATATATGCACCCCATCAGCCAAAGCAAAAAAGAAATCCACAGCCCCCGAATTTCTGCGGCAGGTGCGCCCGGCTACAGAGGGTGCGGTAAGACCCGCAAGGCAGCCCCAAAGCATCCACAGACACATTTTGCCGTTGCTCCCAGCTTCGCTATTGTCAACGAGACCCCCAGAACCTTATCCACAGCCCCAAAAAAGCCGGATCCCCGGCGCTGGGGGTAATAAGAAGAAGCGAAAAGCCGGATCGCTCCGCTTTTCGCTTCTCTCTTATTATACAGTTTACAGCATTCCGCACTGGAATTCAATGGAAAAAAGTGGAATTTTGTGGAAAAAAGTGGAATTTTGTGGAAAAAAGTGGAATTTAGTGGAAAGGGTGAGATTCTTAATCATCCGTAGGTATCCCCTCCTGCTCCCGGTCCCGCTTCATCTGCTCAAAAATCGCCCGGTTAATGAATGCGTTGAGACTTTCGCCCCGATCCGCTGCGTGTAAAACGATAACATTTTTTTGTCCCTTGCAAACTTTAGCCTCTATGCGGTCATAGTTTGCAAGATTGTATTTTGCAACGGCTTTCTGCTGGGCTTTGCTGATTGCCATTTTTTTCACCCCTTTTTACTTGTTGGTCAAATATAAGATATCATAATTATATCATGCCGTCAATATACAAAATGCACACAATATACTGTCGATATTTGTATGATATTCCATATTGCAATCTACTGTCGATAGTAGTATAATAACAATGTCGGAAGGGGATAGAACCGCAGGAGGTAACCCCAATGAGATTTTTTCAGAGCATCACCACCCAGCAATTCACCCTTCGCATCACCGTTGAATTCATACCGGGAGAAAAAAAGAATTGCCCGGTCAAGCCGAAGCCTGAACCGAGCAAATCCACCAACGTCATCATTATAAACCAAGGCAAGTAATTTGTCAAGCCCCTTCCGACTTCCCCCGGCGTTGGGGTTACCTCCCAGATAAAAGGAAAAGGAGAATTACCATGAAATATTTTGCCGCTTGTACCACGCTGGACGAACTGAAAAAGGAATACCGCCGCCTTGCCATGATCCACCACCCCGACCACGGCGGCGATACCGCCACCATGCAGGCGATCAATGGCGAGTACTCTGAAGCCTTCGCCCGGCTCAAGAATCAGCACAACGCCGCCGCTGACGAAGCCCACCAGACCACCGAGACCCCGGAAGAATTCATTGCCATTATCTCCCAGCTCCTCCGCTTCCCCAGTCTGATCGTGGAGCTGTGCGGCTCCTGGCTCTGGATCACCGGCGAGACCTACGGCATTAAAGACCAGCTCAAGGCGGCGGGCTGCCGGTGGAGCAGCAGCAAAAAAGCCTGGTACTGGCACCACCCGGAGGAAGGCCACCGCTGGCACAAAGGCACCGCTACCATGTCCGACATCCGCACCAAGTACGGCAGCCAGACTTACAAGGGCCGCAACGCCGCCGAAGCCATCACCGCATAAAGGGAGGGGGCAACCCCTCCCACCACCAAGAAAGGAGATCCCCATGAAATATACCGATCTGCTGACTCAGTACGGCAGCCCCTGCAAGTCCGCCAGCCACACCCTGCATATCAACATCAGAAGCCCGGCCAGCCTAAACACCCCGGCGGAAGTTGCGGACTATGACCGGTGGACAGTAAAAGACATCAGCCGCCTGGAAAGCTACCTGGAAGGCCTGAAAGACTACCGCCAGGCCCTGGCTGCCAGATATGCCCAGCTGGAAACCATGGCTTACACCCGCCTTCTGCGGCTGGAACGCTGCGCCCACTGGAAAGGGCACATTGAGTACGTCATCACCATCACCCGGACGATGGAGGACGGTACCCAAACCCGGGAACTTCGGGAAGTCTACCCCGGCAAGGAGCGCAAGAAAGCCTTTGACCGCTTCGCAGCCCTGCAAAAGCAATTCCCCGGTATCCCCGCAGAAAAAGACATTGAGAAAAAATATTGGGAAAAATAAACCGAATGGGGGGTGGGCATCGTTGCCCGCCCCCTTGATCCGTTATTCGCTGCCCATCCGATCCAAAAGTCGCTGAGCCGCAGCCAGAGCGGCACTGTGCGCCTTGGCAATGCTGCTGTAGCTTTTCCCGGTGTCCGCTGCGATCTCCTTCAGGGTCTGCTCCCGGATATACCGCCGGTGCAAAATATCCTCCTCAGCCGGTTTCAGCTGCCCCAGGAAGCGGGATCGTTCCTGAATCGCCGTGATCAGCTGAGCCATGATCTGCCGGATCTCCCGTTCCAGATCCACCGCACCGCCGCATAGATCCGCCAGCTTATCCCCAGTGCCGGAGGACACCACACGCACCCCATCCGCCGCCCCGGTGGTGCCGGTGGCCATCTGCCGGAGCACTCGCAGCTCTGCCCGCTTGGTTTCTACTCGCTTCCGCAGCTGGGCAACTTCGCCCAAATAATCCAAAATATCCAAAAAAAACACGCTCACTTTCTTGCGTCAGATAGCACGGAAGCCCTGCCTTTGCTGCAGGGTTTCCTTTTTGCGCTGCGTCACCATTTGTCGGGATCATCCGCCGGGAAGAAAACTCCCTGGGCCTCGTTTTCCTTCCTGGCCCGGATCATTTCTTCCTCATGTACCGGCTCCACCGGGATCCCGGTGATCTGGCCCGCCCGCTCCATCAGCTTTGCCTTGGCGTAGATCCCGCCGTGCGCTTTGGCCATGGCCTCGCATTCTTTCGCAACATCATTCAGAGCCAGAAGGAACCGTTTCGACCGCTCCACGCCGAACCCAAAAGCTTCATTCAGCGCAATAACCGCCATCCAGAGGAACCGCTGGGTTTTGATATCCGCTTCAATGCCGATGGACGTATCCCGGGCCGTCCGCTCCACCGCCTCCCGGATCATCTTCTTCTGGGTCAGCACGTCGGCATAGGTTTCCCCATGCCGCTTGCCCCGCTTCTCAGCTCTGCGCTGTGCCCGGTTGCTCATTTCTGACCCTTCCTTTCCGGCAGGCGCTTCTCCGTCTGCCGCTTCTGCCACCGCCAGTTGTACCGGCGGTTGGCTTTAAAGGGCTTAAACCGCCCGATCATTCTAGGCTTTCCCATTGCAATTCTCCTTCTTTTTCTCCTTTTCCAACCATTCCAGGAATTTTGCGATGACAGCTGCCAATATTTCGCACACATTCTCGGTGAAAAATGCAGATATGATTAAAAAGAAAGCAGATGTGCCAATGTAAATACAACCAGTTCCAACGCAAAGTGCAATATCCTCGATTGTCATTTTCATCCCCCTATACATCAAACTGATAATGTTCAAACAGCCATTGCAGGGCGTGTTGCAGTTCATTTTTTGTAACGCCGTTCAGCGTTTCAAGGGCTGCAATCTTTTCGATGGCAAGGACTTTTGCCCAGATTGGGGCTGTTTCATCGTCCATCCGATATTTGAAAATGTCAGCGGCTTGCTCAAGACTTAAATTCCCGGTACACGGGAATGGAATCACGGCTGGTTCTGGCTTCTCGATGATTTTCTGTGGAAATCCGTCCATTTTGGTTTGCAAGGTTATCAAGGTAATACCTCCTCCGGCAGTTCCGGGAGTGGCATCCAGTGGGTGACTTCAAAAAAACTGTGGAAAGTTCCTGCAAAGAACTTATAAATATTCACAAATGCACTGGCATTTTCTGGTTTAACCACCGCCCAATACCACCCTTCGTTTTCTGGCAACCCCTCACTGCACGGAATCCACCTAGTCCGTTCCAGGGCCTCCATGCCCATCCGACAGGCCTCGTTTACCTCTTCCAGGTTTTTGTAATGTTTCCGGTGGTCCGGGTTGAGAATTTCAATTGCTCGGTCAATTTTCATCATTTCTCACCTCTTTATTCCGCTCAGGCGGAACCATTCTTTGTCCGCCGCATCTGCTTCACGGAGTAATTCTGTGGCTTGATCAAGTATCTGCTGCGGTATCTCCACAATTAGTTTCCCATCATACGGTTTGAGCAGTTCGCAGTATTCCATTCTCTTGTCATGGGCTTTCTTCGCCAACATATCACAACGGTCTATTTTGTCCATATCCTTCTTGAATTTAAGGTCTGCAAGAATGGTATTGAGTGATGGCCACCCAAGGCTGAGTTTCTCGAATTTAAGAATGCACCAAATCAGTTCTTCCTTGCTCAGCTTTCGCAGTTTTGCTGTGACGTTATCGCTATTGGTTGCCATTGTCATCCTCCAAATCCATTTTGCAACCACTCCCATGCCGCACCGGCTCCACATCGGCGGTGGGAATGCGCATCAGCAGTGTTTTTACCCTCTGCGGTGTCCAGGTGGAATTTTCCTGGTTGCATTGCTCAAAGTCCTCAATCGCCGCCTCCCGGCTGATGTAATCACTCATGCTCGGCCCTCCGGTTCCAATCCTCCACCGCCATGTCAAAGGCCCGTTCCATTGTTGCCGCACCATGCCGCACCGCTAGGTGTTCCCGCCGAAACAGCGGCTTGCACCGCACCTCCACCCAGGCCCCGCAGCACCCGAATGCACGATACCGTACTTTCGGCATCCGCCCGCAGATCGGGCAGGGCTTTAGGTCATTCATCCTTCATCGCCTCCAATGCTTTCTTCGCTTCCTCTCGGGTCAGGAATACGATCTTGCCAAAATCGGAAAACCGATAAAACTTTGGGGCCATTGGAGTGTATTGGGCTGCAATGCACCATCCGTCAGTGTTCGTTTCTATCCATTTTGCCACCATCGGCAATATGGTCTTTTCTCCGTAGAATCCGTACACAACATCCCCCACCTTGCACGGCAGCACCACCAGCCGCCCGTCCCTGTCGGCTTTCAACAGCTCCCGAATCCGTTCTGCCTTTGACGTGTCATCGCTAAAGGCAGATTCGATGATGACCTTTGCGTTTTCACACTGTTCCGGCGTCAGCCACGTATCTAAATATTCCCGCAGCATCGGGCAGGGCTTCAATTTGATTTCGTCCATGCTCAGCCCCACAATACTTTCAGAACGAAACTCAGTTCTTCCACAATTCCCCGCAGTGCAACCGACTGGTTTTCAGCTTCTTCTCTCATGCAGTCCGCACTCGGCTTGATGCGGTCACAGTCCGTGTTTACACCATTGACCAGAGAACTTGTGATCTGCTTCATCAAATCTTCGCATTTCAGCAAATGCTCCGTGTTTTCTCTCATGATGTCCGCAATGGGTCTTCTTACAGTTTCCACACAAACCTTTTCATCAATTCTTCCGTTCATATTAACTCCTTCCCGCCCGGGTTGCCCCGGGCTTATAGCATTTTCGTGAGGTCACGAAAATGGTCAATCCTGTTCCATCATCTCCAAATAATCCTCCGTGCTGATCTGCCCCGGCAGCACATCGTACTCCATCCACCAGTTAAAAACATCTTCGGCGGTTGCCCAGCTAGATTCCTTGCCCCGCCGTTTCCGTTCCTCCAGCATCCGCTCAAAGGTGTTCAGATATAGTTGCTTGTACTTCGGCCACCGGAGAAAATCAAATTCCCGGCTTTCCCTTCCAGCCATCGGGCAACCGATACAGCCAACACGGCATTTCCCCTCGGCGTAGAGCGGATTCATCGGGACTTTCGCATCTTCTGAGAATCCGTACACATCCTTGTCCGCCCAGTCGATAATTGGGTTCACAACTCGTTTCGCTTTCAGGCGGCAGTTTTCAAAAAGCAGCCGTTTTTCGTCATTGTCGTTGGCAAGAATGATTTTTTTAGCCTTGGTTGCGCCTATTTTTTCGTAGATTCCACGGTTGTTTTTCCGGGATGTCGATTCAGCCCAGCGTACACCGGTACAGATAAACCGCCCTGCCCCCCCCTGTTTCTTTCAGCACGGAGCAACAGTACCGAACCAGCCGGGTAGGTGGCATGAGCTTTTGGGGGATTAATGTCCACATGGATACCCTCTGCCCCTTATACACGGGCATATTCACGGTGCATTTGTAGCCCTTTTCCTCCAACCGTTTGAACTCACTTCTGACAAACCGCACCGTTTCCGGGGCATCGGCTGTGATATGGTTGTGCTGGAATTCACACGGGATACCAGAGCGTACCGCAAGCTCCGTGATAACCCCGGAATCTTTTCCGCCGGAAACGCAAATAACCAAAGGCTGCTGATACGCCATGAGGGACATATCAGAGGCGGCTTTCAGGCGTTCAATTGCCATTTGCTCCAAATCATTCATGGCTTTCCTCCGGCTCGCATTTTAGCAGTCGTCTTCGCCACACTTCGCAAACTCTACGTTGATCTTCGGCACCCACGTATCTCTCAGTGCTCTTTCCACGCCCGTAAAAAAGCTGTCGACAAATTTTGTGTAATTAACTTTTTTTGCCAGCTCCGTTCTGATTGCCTGTGTAATTTCCGGTTTGCGTTCGTTGATAAGTGCTTGCAATTCCTCACGAGTGATTTCCTCAATCGCTTTCCTCACATGGAACTCCAACAATGTATATTTATTATCTCTATCATAGTTGGAAATTTTTCCGGTTTTATCAACTTTCGTAGACAAAACCATTTTTACGATCTGGCTCACGATTTCGTTTTTCCCGTTCAAGGATTCCGAAATTCCCATCATAACGGTTTGTTTTACTGCTTCCGCCAAATAATCCTGATCAATGCTCAAATCCAGTCCTACAATATTTGCCATTTTAATTTCATTTCCTTTCTGTTTTCCTTTATTCCCCGGAGGGGCTTTCCTCCACCGGTGACCGGAGCCAGCCCAAAAGCCGATTGAAGCAATCCTCGGCCGATGAAGTCCAGACACAATTACAAATTTCTTTTCCGCATTTTGCGTACACCGGGCAGTCCCCACAGATCAGGTGGTCGCAGAGCCAGTCGGCATATTCGCTGTCGCTCATAGCCCGGATTTTGTCTCCATTCGTCATTTTTCATCACCTCCGTGTTCATTTGCAGGGGCTTTGAGCCAGTCGAGCCAGCACCTTCCGCAGTACATTCCAGGCTCGCAATGATTGGGGTTGCAGCAATCTACATCTCCCAAGAATGTCGCCAGCTCATCATCCGTCATTGCCCGGATTCTGCCACCGTTTGTTTTCGGCTTCACCTTTCGCTGAGATTCAAGCTTCCACTTTGCTTCAAGTGCATTCTGAAAGCAATTGGCCGCATCGTGGAGGCCGGCGGCCCATACCTGGTGCATCATTTCCATTTCCCATGCCCTTTGGTTTTTGCAGCACCCATTTTCTCCATGCTCGTGTGTTACGGGGTTTGGCGTAAGCCGTTCTAAGCCATTGCTCATTTCACATTTCCTTTCTTTTCGGACCGTTTCCGCTCCTTGCTTGGCAAGGCTTGGAGCTTGTCACCGTTGGCCATTTTCATTTCTCCTTGTCCGGCCGGTTTCTGTCCCAGCTCCTTGCCTGTTCTTCCGTTTCGATCCCCCGCAGGCTGCAGGTTTCCAGCACTCCGGCAATGTAGCCCCAGTTTCCCGGTTTCCTGGCAAGGGCGGACTGCTCAAAGGCGTAGTCGAGGAGCTGCCGCCTCCGGCAAAGTTGTCAACGATGTTCTTCTCAAAAAGATCCGTCTGTCCCATCACGGCCACATCCTCCCATTACTCGCTCGATTGCCGCCCGTTCTGCCTCGTCCAGCTGCCTTGTGCCGCCTGTTCTGGCAGAGCCGGGCTTGCTCTGTGCCAGCCGGTCAAAGATAATGCCCCTCCAGCCGTTGGCCATGCTCTGCTGGATCAGCTCGCACAGGGCATCCTCGCCGTAGGTTTTTCGGCAGCTGTCAATTTGCCGGAGCAGGGAGTGCAGGCCCTGGGGCTTGTATCCCTCGTGCCGCTCTGCCTTGTACCGCAGCCACTCCAGGATGCGCTCCGAAAGCGGCTCTCCAAACCCAAACGCCGCCAAGGCGTTTTCTTTTTCTTTTTCTTTTTCTTTACTCTTACTCTTATTCTTACTCTTACTCTTATTCTTCTCTTTATCTCCATCCGAAAATCCGTTTTCTGTAGGGTCGCTATGGTCTGCCATCGGTTGCATGGGGTCGCTATGGTCTGCCATCGGTTGCATAGGGTCGCTATCCGTTGCTATAGCTGATGTAGGGTCGCTATCCTTGGATTTCCATCGGCTTTCTGACCCACGTTTACCATTTTCAACTGCAATTCGGCACTTCTCGCTGGCCGTATCCACATCGCCGCGCAGCATCAGATACAGCAGATTGCTGATAGGGTCCAGCTGGGGTTCCTCCCCGCTGGCGCAGTATACCAGGGCAGCCATAACCGCCCGGCCCACTGCCGCATCTCCGGCCCCACGGAATACCGGAAGGTGCCGTGTCCACAGCTTGAACCAGCGTTCATCCGCCATAAAAATCCTCCTTCTCCGGTTTCCGGATCCGCTTGCGCACACTGGAAAAGTGCCGATGCTCCACCCACATTTCCACCGGGGTATCCTTACACACCAGCCAGTCCGCCGGGTTCATCCGCTTCGCTTCCAGCAGCTTCTTCTGCTGCATTGTGGGCGTCTTGCCGTGCTTCAATGGGGGTCACCTCCTTAATAAAATATCGGTTGTACTGGATCCCCTCCGCCCCCTCCTCCGGGATGCTGGAGACCTCATAAAAGGGGCTTCTGCGGATCTCAGAAAGCCGCTTCCTTGGGGATGCGATCCCCAGCCCCAGGCAGTCCATAGTGGTGAAAGATCCACGCCGTTTGCAGAAATCAATGATTTTCCCGCACTGGGAGTTTGCACCGAAAATACCCGTCTTGCCCATCAGCTTACCTCCGTAACCCGGATGCCGTGGATGTACAGCATCAGTTTCCGCTTGATGGCAAAGACCGCATAGGCAGCGCCCCGCTTGCAGCCCTTCACATCCTCCACCACCGTCTGTCCGTCCTTCTCATAGACAAAATCCGCAACATACTTGCAAGGCCGCTCAATGACTTTCCCGCCGACTTTCTGGGAGGGGATCAGCATATAGGGTACCTGCCTCCGCAGCCCGCAGATCCGACCGCTGTGCTCCAGGATCCGCAGTTCCTGCCACCGCTCCGCTTCCCGCCGGGAATCAAAATGGATGCCGCCCACGTCAGCGGACGCAGCACCGAATTTATTCGCCATAGCCTTCTGCCTCCTTCCAGTCGGAGATCTTCAAGGCTTTCAGGATCTGCGGCAGCCGGTTCCGTGCGATCTCCCTGTCTCGGGCTTCCATGGCCTCCTCCAGGGTGCCCGGATAGGGATTCCCGGTCAGCGGCAGCAGATAGATCTGATAGACGATCTTGTGAAAATATACGTTGTACTGCCGGGACATCAGGGCGATATCCCCCTCCGGCAGTACCGCCGCCGCAAAGCAGCGGCTGTGCAGATCCGTGGGGTGGGCGATAAAAGGCTTCTCCAACCGGGGCGAATAGGCAATCACTCGCATACTGCCGCCCTCCATCAGAAGGGAAAGTTCTGGTCATCGTCCAGCAGTGGATCATAGTCGCTGTCAGCGGCAGCGACCGGCACAGCGGAACCCTCGGTGTTCCGCTTGCCGCCTGCGGCAAAGTGCACCTGGCTGGCAACGATTTCCCAGGCCCTGCGTTTGCCACCCTGCTTATCTGTCCAGTCCCGGCTCTGCATCCGCCCCTGAACCACAATGGGGTCACCCTTCATAAAGTACTTGTCCACAAAGTCCCCGGTCTGCTGCCAAGCCACGCAGTCCAGGAAGTCCGTCTGCTTGTCGCCGTAGTCCCGGTCAACTGCCACCGTAAAGCTGGTGCAGGTCTTGCCACTGTTCGTCCGGCGAACCTCCGGGTCACGAACCAGGCGGCCCATAATGATGATGGTGTTTAGCATTTCATTTCTCCTTCCACTGGCTCAGGAGGCTGTCGATCTCCTCCTGGGGTTTTGTCTCGATGCCCAGATCATGGCACAGGATCACCACATATTCCGTGTACCGTGCCATCATGGCTTTATCAAAATCACGCATGCCGTAGTAGGCAGCCAGATTCACGAAGCCATCATAGCAGCTGGGGAAAACTTCCGTAAACCGCCCCAGATGCCCCTCTGTCCAGCACCGGTCAAAGGTTTCTGCCGCCTCCCGCCGGATGCAGATCATCTCGGAGCATTGGGGCAGATCCCGCAGCACATCCCGGTATACATCCGTTTTCCCGGTTCCCAGTTCCTTGGCGATCCGGTCTGTCAGAAGCCACGCATACCGCAGGGCATCCATGCTGTAGCCCTTTTTGGGCTTGGAGATAGATACTTCTACCTCCTGCCCAATCAGCGGCGTACAGGCTTCGTACAGCTCCTCAGAGCAAGCAATGGTCAAAAGCCCATCGCAGGATACGATACTTCCTTTCATACCGTCACCTTCACATACCCGGCTTTCCCGCTGGTGCGCTTCACCGTATCTTTCAGGTACAGCTCATACAGTCCGGGGTTCTCGTCCCGGAAGCTGTCCGCATCGAAGGTGGTCACCGTTTCTTCCTTCGCCGCCGTGCCGTCCACCCGGGTGATCCGGGTTCCGCTGGGCAGCTGCCAGGTTTTCACGTTGTACTCCGTCATGGCCTTGAAAAGCTGGGCTTTCAGTGCCTTTGCATCCGCTTCCAGCTTCTTCATCTTGATCAGCTGATTTTCAAAGATGACAATCTTCTCCGCCATCTCCTGCAAAGGCCGGGGGATCAGATCAGAACTGTCCGTCAGGGGATGCTCCCGCAGTTTGGCAAGGTCAGCCCGGAAGGCATCCAGCGCCTTGTTGACCTCCTGCAAAAGCCCCGGGTGCCGCCCGATGGTCAGATCCCAGATCTGAAGCCGGGTCGGCTGAAATTCAAGGCTCATGTCCTCCGGGCGGTGGTATACCGCCAGCACCCCGGTCTCGCAGCCGTATTCCTCCATGTACTTGATCAGCTGTACCAGGTACTTTTTGTACCCGTCCAAGGTCAGACACATCTGGCTGGTGGTCTTGATTTCCAGAATCGACTTGCCATTGTAGCCGTCGGCATGAAGCCGGAGGTCGCCGTGGATGCACCGGGCAGGCCGGAAATTGGTCTGGTATACCTCATTCACATACTCCCGAATGGCAAGCTCCATGTCGTGGCCGTACCGGGTGTACTGGTTGCCGGGGAAGCGGTTGACCCGCAGCCCCGCCTTTTCTTCCAGCAGATCCTGCCGCCGCCCGAAGCTGGAGATCTCCATGATCACCGGGATATCCGAACCGCCGATGTACTTGTCCCGATCCTGCTCCACATCGAATTCGCCGTACTCAATGATCCGATCATCCTGCATAACCCAGTTCCTCCAAACATCTCAGATAGTCCGCATCCGTGCTTCTGTGGTTCAGCCCCTTCTCCTGAGCGTAGACCCCGGCATCAATATTCAACTGCTTCAGCCGGATGATCAGTGCCTTCCGGGGCGGCATCCCCTGAGGCAGAGCGGGCCCGTTGCTCTGCTGGTTCTGCTGGTTCTGCTGGCCCTGCTGGTTCTGCTGGTTCTGCTGGTTCTGCAGGTTCTGCTGGTTCTGCTGGTTCTGCTGGCCCTGCTGCCGATCCTGCCGGGGATCCTCCGGCGGCATCACGTCCGTGGAATACTTGGTTCTGTCCTTGTCCCAGTACACATCTGCCGCAATGCCCAGAGCCTTGCAGGCAACGCTCAGCGCATCGGTAAGCGCCATTTTGAAGCACTCGTCACTCAGATATGCCCCGTTTCGCTCCTGCGCCACAAAGGCGGCACCGCCGGTGCCGGGAATACCGTGGCAGACCGCCCCGGTCTCCGGATCTACGAAGTACAGCAGTATGTCCACGAAGGCTGCCTTCTGGTTGGAAAGCTCGTCATAGACGATCTGCTTGTCGGTGATCTCATACCACCAGCCGATGCCGCAGGGGCCGAAAATTTCCGTCAGCCGCTTGATCCGGTACATGGGGTTCACATCGGTCATGCCCTTCAGCCGCCCGGCGGTGATCGCCTTCTTCGCCTCAGTCGGAACGCTCCGTGCCTGGTTGTAGATCTTCATGTTGTCCATGGCTTACCTCCTTTACAGCATCGCCGCCAGAACGGCCAGACCCAGCAGCCCCAGCAGAACCGGGACGAGAAACCGCCCAAACCGGGCTTCCTCTGCCGGTTCATCTTCCAGCAGTTCATACATGGCGTTCTGCGCCGCCTCCATCCGCAGCCGGTTCTGACGAACCATGCGGATCACTTCATAATCTTCACGGTCAAGTTCGCTCATTGTTTCTGTGCCTCCTAAAATCCGGCTGGCCTACAGCCGAACCGTTCAATGTGCCAGCGGATGTATCGTTCGCTGTCTGCCAGAACGAACGCCATCGTATTCCTGCCTAAGTCCCGGATTGCCGCCGACCGTTCCAGTCTGTTTCGTATCTCTGACAAATCCTGTACGCCCTCAGTAGAAATTCGTCCCCCTTCGGGCTGACCAGCGCACCCGACATGATACTGCTCACCGTGGTGTTGCTGATCCTGAAACCTTCTTTCTCCAGTTCCTGAACCAGCCAAACGTACCCGACCCGGCTGGTCTCCACTGTCTTGCGGATGAACGCAGTCTTTTCGTCTCGTTCCTGCTTGGTTCTGGGAATCAGGTTTACTTCCTTCAAATGCCATACACTCCTTCCTTTCGCTGTCAATTTGAACAAAAATCATAAAAGTAGTTGAAATCAATGGTAGCCTATGCTATATTGGAGTTGCCAGAAACCAATAACCATTCGCCACTCATCGGAGCCGGAACCCTGAAAAACCAGGGTTCTTGCCCCGCAGTTTTCTGTACTCTTTTTTCGTGAAGTTTTGTTCATGTACTTAGTATAATCTTAACCTTCTTAATTGTCAATAAGAAAAGTTTAATATTTTTAATTTCGTCAAATTCAATAAATGAACGAGGTGATTTTATATGTTTTGGGAGAAATATCATGCCCTTTGCACAAAAATTAATAAAACCCCAAGCGCAGTAGCAAAAGAAATTGGAATTACAAGCGGAACTGTGTCTGGATGGAAGAGGGGAAACAAGCCATTAGACTTAACGATCGCTAAGATTGAAAAATACTTTGGCGTTCCTGCTGGATACTTTAATGAAGAAACAGAAAAAACCCCGATGCAATTAAGCATCGGGGAGGAGAACATCATTCGGCTGTATCGCTCTTTTTCTGAATTAGATCAAGGGAAGGTGCAAGCGTTTGTTGCATCCCTTGAGAAATCTCAAGAAGGAAAGAAATAAATGTTTTTCTGTTTTCTTCGTTAAGATTTCTGTAAGTACGAATTAGCTCCATCTCGTTCTCTGTCATTGCAACCGCTCCCTTACTTTAATTTATTTCCGAATATTTGTTCGCATAGCCATAGTGTAAGACTATATGTGTCCAATAAAACGGATACTTATAAAAAATACCCGGCCACCGTGCCACAAGTGACCGGGTAGGCCGCCGGTTGGTGTGTCCCTTGCCATTGGCTTACTATAATGATACTACCGGGCAAGGCAGTCAGAAAGACACATTCGGGTAATCATGTCGCTTTAAGAGTAATTCACAGGTTTTTTCCGGAAAGGGTGAATAGTAAATGGCAGAACGGCAGATTATACAGGAAATATCGGAGGTTTGCAAACAACTGCCATCCAAAATGAAGCAAGTAAAGGAAGACCAGCACAAAACCAATCAACAGATTATTGACAGCACAGGCGTTTGCGAATCCACCGTGAAAAAATTCTTTTCCGGTCATTTGTCCGGCCCCAGTATCTATGATGTGACGGCCATAGCAATTGACCTGGGGCTATCTCTGGATGAACTGATGGAGCTTTCACCGCCAAAGCAAGACCAATCTGCGGAGATAGAACAGTTGAAAATCGAAATCGGTCACCGGGACGAACTGATTTCTGAAAAGGACAAGGCAATATCCAGGCTGGAAGAACGAATCCACATGATGGAAAGTGAAATTTCCGCTGTCCGTGAAAACTGGAAAACTATCACCTATGGCTCTGCTGGCCTTGCCGTGGCGTTCGGTCTGTTCCTGATGATTTATGTTTTCTTGGATGTGCGAAATCCCAACCTTGGCCTAATTAGAGGTCCCACAGCGGCCCCCATTGTGTATGTTGAGGCCTTTTTCGTCATCGGAGCCTGTTTGTACATCACACGAGCAGTGGTAAAGCGATTCATAAAGAGGAGGAAACGCAATGAAAACAATGCCCATTGACCTGTCAGCCCTGACAGCCTCGGAACAGCGGCAGTTTACGGAGAACCCATCTGTCCTAAGCACGGACTGTGATGTGGTGTGCTGCCTTTATATGCGGTATTCCTCTGATCGCCAAACAGAGCAATCCATAGAGGGCCAGCTTCGGGAGCTGCTTACATTTTGTAAGCAGCAAAGATACCGGGTAGCCGCTATCTACGTTGACCGGGCTATATCCGCTCACGCCAGCATGGAGAAAAGACCGGCATTCCAGCAGATGTTATCTGACAGCTCAAGGGCGGCTTGGAAAACGGTTTTGGTATATAAGCTTGATAGATTTGCCCGGAACAGAGAAGATGCCGCTGTAGCCCGTATGCGGCTCCGTAAGAACGGCTGCAATGTTGAATCCGCAAAGGAAGGCATTTCCAAGAACCCAGAGGGCATTATTCTGGAATCCATTTTAGAGGGCATGGCAGAATACTATTCCCTGGAACTGTCCCAGAAGATCACCAGAGGAATGAGGGAATCAGCCCTAAAAGGGCAAGCTGTTGGCGGCTTTGTGCCATTCGGCTACAAGATTTTGAACAAACGCTGGGTTCTTGATCCTTTGACTGCACCTCTGGCACTGGAGGCATTTACTCGGTACGCAGATGGTGAAACAGCAGCCGCAATCTGTGATGATTTTAATGCAAGGGGATATCGGACAGCAAGGGGAGTAAAGTTCAACAAATCCAGTTTCAAGCAGATGTTCCGAAACGAAAAGTATATCGGTGTGTACAAATACAAGGATATCCGGGAAGAAAACGCAGTCCCAAAAATTGTACCCGATGATGTGTGGGCGAGGGTCCAAGCTAGGGTGAAAGTAAACGAGCAAGCCCCGGCAAGAGGAAAAGCGAAAGTGCCGTATCTCTTGATGGGAAAATTGTTCTGTGGTCATTGTGGGTCTAAAATGGTAGGGGACTGCGGGACAAGCAGGAACAAAACGGCATACAACTACTACACCTGTGCCGCCAGAAAGCGGCAGAGGAACTGCAATAAAAAACCAGTCCCGAAGGACTGGATAGAGGATATCGTGGCTCAGGATGCCTTGGAAGTCCTCACGGACGAAGTAATTGAATATGTGGCAACAATTGCCGCTCAACAGTCCAAAGAGGAAATCCAGCAGAATACAAACATACCGGCAATTCAGGCGCAGATCGCAAACATAGAGCGTAAAATCAGAAACTTAATGAAAGCCATAGAATCCGCATCCACCGCCCCGGGTGCTCTGGTGGAGAGAATAACCGAGCTTGAAGCCCAGAAAAAGGGGCTAACCGCCCAGCTGTCAGAGGAACAGAGAAGCGTTGTTCCACTCACAAAAGAAATGGTCATGTACTTCTTGGAAAGCGTCCGATCACGGGTCGTAGACCTAGAAACTCAGAAACCTATGCTATTCAACCTCCTGATTAACTCCGTAACCGTCTATGACGATGAACCCGGCTTTCTTAAATTCACAACCGCATATAATCTTACGCAAATACCATCAAAAACCTATAAAGTCCCAACTTCTGACGGATGTAAATGTTCGGATATAGGTCTGATAAGTCCACCATTGGACACATATCCGAACACCATAGCAGTGGTTGGAATGGTATTTGT